>Ga0194055_10003108_pt1 | contig 12923 bp, 6 predicted proteins | sample SepL449m_MetaG_FD_155482 | JGI IMG/M metagenome (GOLD analysis project Ga0194055, IMG submission 155482) | Anoxic zone freshwater microbial communities from boreal shield lake in IISD Experimental Lakes Area, Ontario, Canada - Sep2016-L442-9m | ecosystem: Environmental > Aquatic > Freshwater >... | reverse complement strand
GGCCTGGACCAGCAATTCCGAAGCTCCGTTGACGACCTGTGCCTGATTGGAAAAGCCGGCCGCAGACTGCACGTAGCCTTCCACGCGAACAATACGAGTGACGAGATCAAGGTTTCCGATACAGGCTTTGATCTGCGCCAAGGCGTTTAAGCAACACATGCGAGCAGCATGAAAGGCGACTTCTTCATGGACTTCCTTGCCGACTTTCCCCTTGAACATCACTTCTTTGCCAACCATCGGCAATTGCCCGCTCGTGATCACCAGATTCCCGGTTCTCAACACGGGAAGATAGAAGCCGACTGCTTCCGGTGCTGTGGGGACTCGGTGTCCATGCTGTTCAAGACGCTGTTCGACGGCGCTGGTCATGAATTATCCTTATGTAAAACTGCATTCCCGATGATGACAGATTAGTCGTTTCGAACCGGTCCGCAAGTCACAAGTGGCGCGACTCGAACCCCGCCCTTCCGGCAGAATCTGCCGAAGATGACCAAAGAAACGGACAAACCGGCGAGATCTTTCTTTTGGGAAAGTTCGTTTCCGCCGATAAAAGAGGATAGGAAAACTCCGATGCGTGAGGTGTCCGCTTGACCCGTCCGGCGTTGGCGAGCTAGACTTTCACATCAGAGTCCGTTGATTTTGTCCTCGTGGGTCGTCGCCGACGAAAGTCTGCGCGACTCCATTCGTTGCGAAGCCTTACCGATCGGGGTGTCGAATATGCTGACAGTCTTAGGACAAGCCGCTCGTTACTGTGACGGCATCAGCCGCCGTGGTTTCCTGAAAATCGGTGGTTTCGCTTTCGGATCTGCTGCCACGTTATCGCTCCCTGACATCCTGCGAGCCGAATCGCTGGCAGGACACAGTACGTCTCGCAAAGCCGTGATCAACGTTTTCCTCGGTGGTGGACCTCCTCATCAGGATATGTGGGATATCAAGGTCGATGCCCCGCGCGAAATCCGCGGTGAATTCGATCCGATTGCCACGAATGTCTCTGGAATTGAAATCGGCGAATGTTTCCCTCGCATCGCCGCGATGATGGACAAGTTCGTTGCGATCCGTTCTGTTGTCGGTTGCGATGGCGCTCACGACGGTTTTCAGTGCCTTACCGGCTGGCCTCGAAACAGTATTTCCTCGGTCGGTGGTCGTCCCAGCATCGGTGCCGTCGCCAGCAAGATGTTTGGCCCCTCGGACCCGGGCGTCCCGCCTGCAGTTGCACTGGCAGACAAGACTCAGCACGTTCCCTGGTCCGAACCGGGATCCGCAGGATTCCTGGGGGCGACTTACCAGGCCTTCAAGCCTCAGGGAGAAGGGACCAGCGATATGCGACTGAACGGGATCAACCTTGATCGCCTGCAAGATCGCAAATCACTGCTGCATGGCCTGGATCAATTGAAGCGAGAAGTAGATGCGACCGGCATGCTCAAGGGGATGGATGCATTCTCGGAAGCGGCCTTCGGCGTTTTGACTTCCAGCAAACTGGTGGATGCTCTGGATCTCAGCAAGGAAGACCCCAAGGTTCGCGAACGCTATGGAGACGGCAAGCCGTATCAGTATCAGTACGACGGGGCTCCGACCTGCAACGAACATTTGTTGATGGCACGTCGCCTGGTCGAAGTCGGCGTTCGCTCGGTGACTTTGTCCTACGGTCGCTGGGACAGCCACGGTCAGAATTTTGCACTCGTGCGAGACCACGGTACGAAGCTTGATCAATGCGTTTCAGCGCTGGTCCGTGATTTGGAAGAACGGGGCATGCTGGACGATGTTACAGTGGCAGTCTGGGGCGAATTTGGACGCACCCCGCGCATCAATCCAGGAGCAGGTCGTGATCACTGGCCGCAAGTCAGTTGTGCACTGCTGGCGGGTGGCGGGATGCGAACGGGACAGGTGATTGGTTCAACGAATCGATTGGGTGAGTACGCCAAGGATCGCCCTGTCCACGTTCAGGAAGTCGTCGGTACGATTTACCGTAATCTGGGGATCGACCCCATGTCGACGACCTTGAAGGATCCGACCGGTCGTCCCCAGTATCTTCTCGACATGCGTGAACCGATTCCGGAACTGGTTTAATGATTCCTCGATTTCAGCATATTCTGGTTCCGCTCGATTTCACCGAAAAGAATCTGGCCGCGCTGAATATCGCATTTGACCTGGCCGTTGCGAACCACGCGCGGGTGACACTGCTGCACATCATCGAACCGCTCAATGGCGAGGTCGACGATGAGTTAAAAGCGTTTTACGCCAAGCTGCGCGAACGAGCCGATGCCGAACTTGAGTCACGTTCGCAGCGGTTCGATGCTGCGGGAATTGCCGTCGACTGCAAAATCCGGATTGGCACGCGATTGAACGAAATCGTCATCGACTCTGTCGAACGAGCTGTCGATCTGATCGTCATGAGTTCTCACAAACCAGACCTGACCCGTCCCCTGCAGACGTGGGCCACGCTCAGCTATCAGGTCTCAGTGCTGTGCCAGTCGCCGGTACTTCTGGTGAAGTGATCCGCTTCGTTAAGCGGTGAGATTCTGTCATCCCCGTCGACCCGATTCCCGCTGAACTTATCTCAGTGGTGACTCGCGTTTTTACGACGCGGGTGATTTGGCTGGTGGTACCAGTGCAAGAACTCGATTACTTCGCGGAAGCCCCTGGGTCAAGACGTTCAATTCGAGCGGAAACCAATTCTGCGAACGCCGCGTCAATATTTTGCACGCAGAAGATTTTCTGGTAGCATCTTATATTGATTTCGTTTAACAACACCGACCGTCTGGGCCAGTAGACCAGTCCTTCAGCAATCGGGCGGTAGTGCGACCGAGGTGGACATGCCTGAATCGGCCAATCCCACAGGTAAAGCTTCTGCGGATCAATCCGTACCGCCCGCTGTACTGCCGGACGTATCGCTTGTCGAGGAAAAGCAGGTTCCAGCATCGGTGGCGACGCCAGATCCAAAGGCCGTGCCAACGAACGCGGACCGGGCCTGGTTGTGGCTGCGGCGTGGCGACCAGATCTTTGTCTGGCTGATGGTTGTTTTGTTGTTGATCCTGTTGGGGATTCATTGGCTGAGGCTGTCGAAATGGGGGCGAGTTCCTGTTGAATTGAGCAGTCAGAAGCCTCGCGAGTACTTCTACACGCTGGATATCAATACCGCATCTTGGGTTGAGTGGGCTCAACTTGACGGGATTGGCGAAAAACTTGCTCGCCGGATCATCGCGGATCGGGACGATCGCGGCCCGTTTCGAAACCCCATAGATGTCGGACGCGTGCGCGGGATCGGGCCGAAGATCCTGGAAAAAATCCGCCCGTTTTTGCATGGCGGGACGGAAGCCCCAGATCCGCCGCGCACCCTTTCGACGGAAGCCGGACAGAACTAGACTGGATTGATGAGCAAAGTCACTCACATCCTGTCGCAGATCGAATCTGGTGATCCGACCGCAGCGAAGCAGTTGTTGCCGCTGGTGTATGACGAACTGCGCAAGTTGGCGGTGCAGCGGATTGCTCAAGAGAATCCGGGGCAAACGCTTCAGGCGACCGCACTGGTGCATGAGGCGTACCTGCGACTGGTCGATACAGAACGACCACAAACTTGGGAAAATCGCGGGCATTTCTTTGCGTCTGCCGCTGAAGCCATGCGGCGGATTCTGGTAGAGAATGCCCGTCGCAAGGGGCGACTCAAGCGAGGCGGTGAGTTCCAGCAGGTCGAACTGGCGGATGTTCCCATCGTCGCGTCTGAATTCCACGAAGATCTGATCGCACTCGATGAGGCGCTCGATCGCCTCAGGGCAATTGACGTGGAATCGGTAAAGCTCGTTCACCTGCGGTATTTCGTGGGACTATCAATCCCCGATGCGGCCAGACTGATGGGGATTGCACCTCGCACGGCAGATCGACTCTGGGCATTCGCGCGGGCGTGGCTGCATCAGGACATTTCCGGGTCAAAGGGGAATTCGGGAGGAAAATAGTCGCGGTTTCGATGCCCGAAGTCACCGGCAGCATCAGCGAGGATGCCGAAAAATCACGATGGGATTCGCCTTTGTTGACGCTGCGGCAGACCGCATTTCTGTAAAATTTGGAAATTTTGTGGCGTGATTGGATGCCAGACGGCGCATTCAGAGCAGGGCTATTCTGAACTTCGTCAATTGTACGAGGCTGGCGTGATGAAAGAACGCGAATTGTTTCTGGCTGCTCTGGAGATCGAGGATCCTGCGGCCCGCCTGGCGCATCTGAAGACGGAGTGCGGTAACGATGCCGCCCTGCTGGCTCGCGTCGAGTCGCTGCTGGCGTCGCACGAGGGGCAGAGTCGATTCCTGAACACACCGGTGGCCGAGCAGATCGCTGAGATTACAGACGCCGAGATCGCTGCCACGAGCGTCGTCGGAAACGGCTCCACGCAGGATGAAGAACTTGACGCGACGACACTATTTACGCCCGGAAAGTCTCGTATGACCGAGCAGCACGACGAATCGGGCGACACGATGCGCATCGGATATCTGGAAACCTCGACCAAGCCCGGTTCGCTCGGGCGACTGGCTCATTACGAAGTGCTCCAGGTGATTGGTCGCGGTGCATTCGGGGTCGTGCTCCGAGCGTTTGATGAGAAGTTGCAACGTGTGGTGGCGATCAAAGTCATGTCGCCGGAAATGGCGAGCACCTCACCGGCTCGCAAGCGATTTCTGCGTGAGGCTCAGGCATCGGCAGCGATTCGGCACGAGCATGTTGTCAGCGTTTACGCTGTCGAAGAGAAACCGATTCCGTATCTGGTCATGGAATACATTCCCGGCCTGACATTGCAGCAACGGCTCGACGAAGGAGGCCCGCTCGATGTGCCAACCGTGTTGCGGTTGGGACGGCAGATTGCCGAGGGTCTGGAAGCGGCACACAGCCAGGATCTGATTCATCGCGACATCAAGCCAGGCAATATCCTGCTGGAGGCGGGTGTTCTGGATAAAGTAAAAATCACCGACTTCGGCCTGGCGCGCGCGGCGGATGATGCCAGCCTGACACAAAGCGGTACGATTGCTGGGACGCCGATGTACATGGCTCCCGAACAGGCTCTGGGACACAAGCTCGACCGACGAGCCGATCTGTTCAGCCTTGGCAGTGTGCTGTACCAGATGGTCAGCGGCCGGCCACCTTTTCGAGCCCCCACAGCGCTGGCGGTCCTGAAGCGAGTCGTCGAGGAAACACCTCGCCCGATAAGGGAGATCATTCCTGAAACGCCTCAGTGGTTGTGCGACATCATCACGAAACTGCACGCCAAGAAGCCGGACGACCGGTATCAGTCGGCCCGGGAAGTTGCCGACGTTCTGGCCGACTGCGAGGTTCAACTGAAGGCGAATGCCAGGTTGCGGGATTTCTCACGCATTCCCCGTTCCAAGTCGGCGTCTTCGGCGAAATGGAAACTGTTCACGGCGGGAGGCGTGGTCGGAGCGATGCTGTTCCTGGGCGTGATCATCACGCTCACGACCAAAGATGGCGCGAAGACAAAGATTGAGGTTCCCGATACGTCCCCGGTCGAGGTCACCACGAACCGCGGCGAAAGTCGTGAGACTTCCGACGGCCTGACGACCAGCGACGACCGAAGTCTTACGGCTTCGGCTACGAAGACCGGTTGGCACGGTTGGCCTGCCAACGCACCCAAACCCGCCATCGCCCCCTTCGATGCCGCACAGGCTCGAGCCCATCAGGAAGCTTGGGCCAGGCACCTCGGCGTGCCGGTCGAGTACTCGAACAGTATCGGCATGAAGTTCCGGCTCATCCCGCCGGGTGAGTTCACGATGGGCAGCACGGCGGAGGAGATCGAAGCGGCTCTGAAGAATGTCGGGCAGAACATCAATCAATGGGAAGAGTACATCCGGTCGGAGGCTCCTCAGCACAAAGTGATTCTGAGGCAGCCAATCTTTCTCGGCGTGAATGAAGTCACGCAGTCTGAGTATGAAAAAGTGATGGGTGTGAATCCCTCACATTTCGCCCCGACGGGAATGGGCAAAGAGAGGGTCGCCGAGATGACGACGACCGGGCACCCCGTCGAGACGGTGAGTTGGAATGACGCGACGGAGTTTTGTGCCAAGTTGAGTGAGCGAGAGAAGCTCAATCCGTTCTACTTCCGCGCCGGTGACGACATCACGCGGCTTGACGGCACGGGTTACCGACTGCCGAGCGAGGCGGAATGGGAATTTGCGTGCCGGGCGGGAACGACCGCGAAGTACTGGATCGGTGAGGCGGATCAAGACCTGCTCCGGGCTGGCTGGTTTGGAGGAGACGCCTCCGGTCATCGAACGCATGTTGCTGGCGAGTTGATGGCGAATCCATTCGGCCTGTACGACATTCATGGCAATGTCTGGGAATTGGTGCAAGACGGCTGGGATGCGACGTTCTACGGCCAATTCCAGGAAAAAGCCGCGGTCAGTCCAAACAGCCCATTTCTGGCCGGTTCCCAGCGAGTGATTCGGGGCGGCAGTTGGAGCGTCGCCGCGCCCTTCTGCCGATCGCAGAACCGCCTCCCCAACGTCCCTGCGTTACGTTTCGAAGACACTGGTTTTCGGGTGTCGCTGACCGTTGACGCCGTGAAAGCGGCCATCGCGAATCGCCCCCCGATGACCCAAGGCGCCAACACGGCTTGGCACGGTTGGCCTGCCAATGCACCCAATCCCGCGATCGCCCCTTTTGATGTCGCGCACGCTCGAAACCTTCAGGATGCATGGGCCAGACACCTCGGCGTTCCTGTCGAGTACACCAACAGCATCGGCATGAAATTCCGCCTGATTCCTCCCGGTGAGTTTCTGATGGGAAGCACGCCGTCGGAAATCAAGGAGTCTCTCAAAGCAGCTTATCCAACGGCCACACACTGGCACGATTGTATCCGGTCGGAAGCCCCTCAACACAAGGTGATCCTGACGCAACCGATCTATCTCGGCATTCACGAAGTCACACAAGCCGAGTACCAGAATGTCACGGGGACGAACCCGTCGTACTTCTCACCGAATGGGCCGGGGCAACCAGTCGTGGCTGGGATGGAGACCACCCATCATCCGGTTGAAAGAGTGAGTTCGCATGATGCGGTCGAGTTCTGCGACAAGTTAAGCCAACGGGAAAAGCTCATCCCTAGACCTGACGTCAGCGGTTATCGACTTCCCAGTGAAGCAGAATGGGAATTTGCATGTCGCGCCGGGACCACGACAAAGTTCTGGATTGGCGACGACGACACCGCCCTGGAGCAAGCAGGTTGGTTCGGTGAGAATTCCAGAGACCGAACTCACGCGGTCGGGGAACTGAAGGCAAATCCGTTCGGCTTGTTTGATGTGCATGGAAACGTCTGGGAATGGGTGCAGGACGGATGGGAACCTGGCTTCTATCGTGACTTCGCAAATAAACCTGCCATCAACCCGATCAGCCTGTATTCTTCTGAAACTGCACAAATCGTCCGAGGCGGGCGCTGGTATCACGACGCGACCTATTGCCGGTCAGCCTTCCGCCTTTCCGTTGCCCCGACGGATCGATTTGAAGATCTGGGTTTTCGGGTCGCACTCTCTGTCGATGCTGTAAAGTCAGCCATGGCAGCGGACCATGTACGTTCGTCCACAAAGACTGAGCCTTCAAAGCGACGATTCATCAGCGATGAATGGATCGACGTAATTCCACTCATCGATCCCGATACTGACAAGTGGGATGTACCTCAACGCACGGGGAAGAATGCGTGGCGACGGGTCGGAACAGAGTTACTGTGCGGGGGAGATCAACGCGCTTCGAAACTCATTTTACCACTCGACTCGGACTGGCCTGCCTTTGAATGTGAACTCGAATTCACTCGCCTCTCTGGAGAAAGCGGCTTCAACGTGAACATCCCGACAAAGGTTGGGGAATGTCCCTTGCTCTTTGATCCCACAGGTACCAAAGGTGCATTTCTCGGATCGCGAGCCAATGGCGTGCAGTGGAAGACGGAAAAGCAATTGGAGACCGGGAAGCGTACGACGATCCGATTTGACGTTCGTCGTCAACAGGCCTCAGATCAGGTGACTGCAGATCTCAACGGCGTGTCCCTCGGAAAATGGACCGGTGACCGGAACACAATTTCGCATTCGTATCGCGAGGGCTTTCCTCACGACCGCCGAATCAGCCTTTGGATTCATCCGGGCGGTAACGAATTCACCTTCCACCGCATTCGAATCCGGATGCTCGACGGCGGTACGGCCGAAACACTTCGTTCAGTTCTCAAGTCAGCACTACCCGCTGCTGCACCGTATATGGAAGCCGATATCGAGCGAGTTGCTGCATTGCCTGCTGCGGAGCAAGTTGAGGAGGTTCGCAAAGAGTTGAAAAAGCGGAATCCGGAGTTCGATGGCACACTCATTCCGATGATCGAGAACGACGTTGTCACGGGGATCGAGTTCTTTTCCAATCATGTTTCAGACATTTCACCGTTACGCGCCTTTCCGCGACTCAGTTCGCTCAACTGCCGTGCCAATGGTTCGCTTGTCGGTATGGTCTCTGATCTGAAGCCACTCAAGGGCATGTCGTTCGTCAAACTGACATTGAGCGTCAATCCGGTGTCGGATCTCAGCCCCCTGAAAGGGATGCCGCTGGAATGGATCACAATCCATGGAACGAAAGTCAAAGACCTTGCTCCTCTGAAAGGAATGCCGCTCACGCAGATCTACCTCGACTTCGATCAGAAACGTGACAGCGAAATCCTTCGATCCCTGACCACGCTACAAAAGATCAACGACACGCCTGCCGTTGAATTCTGGAAGAAACTCGATTGAGGGGACGGTAGAGGCGATCGAGAATTGGTGGGTGCATGTAGGTCACGCCCATCGTGGACCTCTTGGTATAGCATGTGTTCTCTTTCAAAAGTTGTGCTCCAAGTATATATTTCGGACATGCTTGAGATCACCGGAGATGAAATTGCTGCGTTGAATGACGAAGACTTGCGGCGGGGTGGCAGGCATTTCCTGTAAGACGAACATCTTATCCGTCGCGTGTCTCGACGGACTGGAAGTCCGTCGTACATTTCGCGGGGTGGATCTCTTGGGATCCAAAGGTCCCAGGAGAAACTATGGATCATCAGTAGATCTGGGTCAAACGCTTTTACATCGGAAGCATACCAGCGTAGATTCGACCATTTCCAATCAACGGCGACTCGGCAGGGTGGCCGGTGCTGGACTCACGGACAGTGTTTGAATTTCCAATTCTGCCACCGCGCGACGGTAGAGTCGTACTTCACGAATCTGGCCGGTGAAAAAGTCTTGTTCGCCGGAGCCGATCCGAAGCGGTTGGTTGGTCGAGAGGTCGTAATCCTCGGACCGGAACGGCGCGGACTTCGCCGCGAGTCGGCCAGAGACATAGAGCCGCAGTTCCCCGCCGCGACGTAGGGCCACCAAATGCTTCCAGCCGGTGCCGAGATCCTTATCGAAGGAGATGCACTCGCCGGCCTTCAAGGAATAGACACTGCCGCGCACGCCAGCGGGGGCGTCTTGTGCGGCGCTGGTGCAACTTCCGATGCTCGCGAAGAGCAGACCCTGATAGACGGTCAGGCTTGTGACGCGAGTCCAATTGTTGATCTCTTCTCGAACGGGGTCGGTCGGCGGGCCGGGTTCCCAACCGGGGGGCGAGAAGAATTTGTGCAACGATGTCCAACCGCGCTCGTCGTCGTACCGCGACACTTCGCCGCGCGGGATCGCTCCGGCGTAGAGCTTGCCGTTGTAGACCGTCAGCGCGTTGATCTCCGTGCCGTCCCCCAGGCGGCCGCGATCGGTCCAGTGCTCACCACCTTGATGCTCGACGACGCGTGCTTCCGGCCACATCCCGGCGAGGAGCTTGCCACGGAAGACCTCCAGCGAATGCACTTGCAGAAACGGCTTTTGATCGATCGGCGTGTTGCCGATCGGCGTGCCGGCGAATTCCCATGTGCGTCCGTCGAAGGCATAGACGTTCGGGTAGCCGACATACAACTTGCCGTCGTGAACCGCCATCGCGTGCGGGTAGCAATTCTGCGGCGGCTCGGCGGGCAAGCTGCCGGCGACTGACCAATTCGTCCCCCCCTCCCAGACATAGACGCGATACGGCCGCCCGGTCCACTGCTTCTCACCCGGCGGGGGCAGGCCGCGATCACCGCCGACGTACAGCTTCCCGCCGTACGTCGCCATGCAGTTGATGCGCAGCATCTCGCTGGGCTGTCCGCAATCAGTCCATGTCGTTCCGCCTTCGTAGCGAAAGACGCGAGCCGGCTCGTACTCGCCGGAGAACACTCGGGTCCAATCGTAGGTGGACGTTCCCGCGTACAAGTGCCCCTGATGGACGATGAGCCCCATGACGCCCGTCGTCTTTCGCGAACCGACGCGACCGCAATCGATCCACTTCTTCCCGCCGTCATATCGGAAGACATGACACCAGTCTGCTTCGACCTGCGCATCAATGCTGGCAGCATACAAGTGGCCGTTAAACACGGTCAGGGAGTTGCTGACGTAGTTGCTGGTCGGACTGGGACGCCCACAATCCTGCCACGTGCCGAGCTTCGCGTTGTCGATGCCGAAGTAGACGTGCCGGTCATCGCCGGAAGACTGATAGCCGCCGGAACTTGCCTTGAGATTCAACGTTACCCCGCGGCGAGCCTGCGGATCGTACCAATTGAAGATATCCCCCAGCGTGTCATCGACGACCTCGTCGATATGGACCCATGCGGAGATCGTGAAGTCGCCAGATCCCAATTGGAGCGACTCGTGATGTGGAACTTCGACATAGGCGGAGCGTCCATCGAAGCGACTGGTCTTCAGATCGACACCGTGATTCACGCCGTGATTGTTCTGCCTCGACGAGTCGCGGCAGTCCCCTTGCAGCTTCCAATAGCCGACGAGGTCACGTTGCAAATCGACCTCCGGCGCCTGCGGCGGCTCGGCCGACTGCTCTTCATGGGGAGTGAGCCGATGACACCCAAGGAACATCAAAACGCCGAGTAACAGGTTTGGCGTCATGCTCGAACGAGTTCGCATTTTGTCGATCCTTTCTGTTACTTCGTCACTTTTCCGTCGTATTGACCGGTAATCGGGCATCGCTCTCGCGGAGCCGGGCGTCGAGCTTGCCCGCCAGGCGATTGGCGAGTTCGGGCGAGCGAGCCTACGGATGCGCCAGCAGCCAGTCGCGGAGAGCCTCGACGGTACCTTGTTCCCACAGCGATTTGGCGGTCGCGGCGTCGGGTTTGGCTCGTTCCCGAACCATGCGGGCGAGGTTGGCATGTTGCACGGCTTCGCGGATCGATTCCCAGGCGGGCGTTGCGACCGGGCCATGACGCGACGGGAGCACGAAGACCGAGACGTCTTTGATGTGCTCGTAGGCAGTGTCCCACGGGTCGCGCCACGGGTAGTACGGAGCGAAGAACGCGGTGCCTCGGCAGTCGGCTGGCTGACGCAGGACCGATCGAATCTGGTCGTACATTTCGGCCGCGATGCCGGGAGTTTTGTCCTGGTAACACGGCGTCGTGTACCAGATCCACGGCTTCTTCAAGTAGTCGCGGCCGCTGGGACCATACGACAGATGCAGCTTGTACGGATTCCAGACATCGACCAGCGGTTGCAGGATCTGGAACGTCGCGGCGATCGCGGCTTCGCCGGGGTTCATGGTGATCTTGAGCTGCGGGTCGATCTCGCGGATCAGTTTGCCGATCGCCAGGTAGTCGGCGAGTTCCGCGGGCGTCTTGCCGGTTGGTTCGTCGTTCACGGACATCATCCAATCGTCGTAACTCAATCCCTTCGCTTTTGCCTGGGCGATGATATCTCGGATCTGCTTCGCGTCTCCCCCGCGCTGACACCAGATCTGCTGCTGCAGGCCGTACTTCGTCATGTCATCCTTTGAAAAGAACGGACCTTGCCACACGTTGAACCGTTTGAACCAGTCGACCAGGTACTGCTCGCCCGGTGGCGGATTCACCCAACCGTGAATGAGGATCGGCTGCTTCGGCTCGATGCGAAGATCAGCCACGTTTATGCTTGTCGTCACGGTGCGGGTCGGGAACTTCGTCTTCCCCACGAGGTCCGTCGCTTCGATGCGGATCGCGGCCGAGTAGTCGCCGGGCGGCACGCCGGTCGAATCGAACGTCAGCCATGCTTGAGCGGCACTGCGCGGCGGAATGATCAGGAACGGTCGTCGCAGCAGAAAGAACGGCGTCCATTCTTCGCGACCGTCTCCATACGGAGCGAAACCGACCGCTCGCCAACGAATGCGATCCGCGAACGTTTCTGCCGGGCCGCTGCTCAGAGACTCGGGCGTGATGCGCAGCACGACCGGTTCGTTGCGGACGTTGCGAAAGTAGAGGCTCGCGGAACGGGTCGTGTCGCGCACCATCGGCATCGCGAGCGTCGGTCGAGCGGGTTCTGGGCCCGGCATCCACGTTTGGTTGATCGTGCCGATGCCGGGCGCGAGGTTCATCACGTAGGCGGAATCGTGCGTTCCGCCGCTGGCTCGCAGTTGTGATTCGTAACGAGCCAGACTCGGCTTCGGCGTCAGGTTGCCTTCCGGCTTGTAGTCGGCGTCATCGGTGATGAAGAGCCGATAGACGCCGCGATATGTGCGCGGGTTGATGTACTTGTTGATGAGGATCGCGATATTGATTTCGCGCTGCATCGTCAGTCCGTCATCGAGATTGCCGGTCGCCGAAAACGAATGGATGCGTAGCGTGTTCCTGCCTGTGCGGAATCCAAAGCGGCGATTCGGCTGATCGACCAACTTCGCACTCCCGGCGTCCTTGCCGTCAATGCGGATCGTGAGCGATGTCCCCTCGCGCGCGACCTCGAGATCGAACGGCTCGTTCTCGCGAATGTGCTCGTGCAGTAGCTGCTTCGCCCCCGGTTCGAACGACGGGCCGACGATCGTGCCGTCGAAGTCGATGAAGTTGTCGCGCAGGCCGAGCTGATCTCGGAAGAAGAAGCCACTGCCGGGACCGGGCT
>Ga0194055_10003106_pt1 | contig 12924 bp, 11 predicted proteins | sample SepL449m_MetaG_FD_155482 | JGI IMG/M metagenome (GOLD analysis project Ga0194055, IMG submission 155482) | Anoxic zone freshwater microbial communities from boreal shield lake in IISD Experimental Lakes Area, Ontario, Canada - Sep2016-L442-9m | ecosystem: Environmental > Aquatic > Freshwater >... | reverse complement strand
TTTCGAATGCATGGCATTCGAAAATCCCGTCCCTGGACGCTTCTGGGCTTTCGTCCCTGGCCACTTGTAAGAATTTATTTAGGATTGTTTCCTTGTTCTCGCCATCCAATAACTGATGGGGCAACCCCATCAGTTAGCCAGGGTGTGGGATCGAAATCCGTATTTATTTTTCGAATGCATGGCATTCGAAAATCCCGTCCCTGGACGCTTCTCGACTTTCGTGTCTGGCCACTTGTAAGAATTTATTTAGGATTGTTTCCTTGTTCTCGCCATCCAATAACTGATGGAACCCGTTATTGCTAATTGGCTTCAGGAACTAACTGCGCAGTTACGACAATTCGCCGCTCGAATGTGCTGATCGGTGTGCAGGTAATCAATACGATTCGTGATTCGTCTTTTGGGCCATTGAGTACAGCTGTATCGGTAGGAGCAACGACCTCGGTTGAAATCACTCGGTAGGTGAAAGTCTTCCCGTTGGCTTCAACGCTGAGGCGATCTGCGAGGTTTACTTGGTCAAGGTATCGAAATGGTCCACCGGCGCCAACACGGTGTGCGGCAAGTGCAAAAACTCCCGGTAGTCCTGGCCCTGACCATGGGTAGGCCCCAGCCATGCCGGTATTTAAAGTTGCTTTGTCAACCCCACGCGTTATGGGTAGAGCGAATACTTGCGCTGACGGGATTGTGAGTGTCCCGATGGTCTCTAGTGCTGCGCTGGGCGAATTCGTGGGCACAGAAGTGGGCGACGAACCAAATTCGGGTAACTGCGATGCATGAGTTGAATTGTGCACCGAGGAAGTTTGACTCTCGGTCATGCCAAAAATAATTAGCGCAGTCAAAACAAGCCCAGACGCAAGAGTTAGCGCGCCGACAATTGCGCGCTTACCTAATGACATGAACTAATTGTGCCGTCAGTGTTGCAACGCGTGGGTAACGCTCTGCCACAACTTTGCCCAAGTCGAAATGTGCGCTGTGGCGCCCCCGGTGTCAGGAAGCGTTCCACCAGTTGAATAAGCAATCTCTGGGTCGTATTTATCTACTGGGTCCGTGGAATCAGTTGGATCAGGAGTTGGCTTTGGTGTTGGGTCCAACGTGAAGGTATTGGTTGCGTTACAGCTGATGCTCAAATCAGTGGAAATAACTTGATTGTCTCCATCAATAGCAACCGCGTTGCCAGCAGAATCTGTACATTCCCAAGTTGGGTCGCCACTGGTATCAGCGTTCCATTGCCCATCGCTTGCAACGGGCATATCGCTTTCCCCTAGGGTTACAGCGGTGCCCTCTGGGAGTGCGAGCAATGTCAATGCTTCGGCGGCCACGCCAGTACTTGTTGTGGTGACAGTGCCCTCGTTTATTTCTTGCGCAACTTCTGCACTGAGTGTGAATGTTCCCGTATCACCAACACTGATTTTGTTGATAGTGATGTCGGCCAAATTGGTTAGTTTCCAAATGTAGGTACAAGTAATTTCTGCAGCCGCATCTGATGAGGAATCAAGTTCAAGTGAAACATTCGCATCCTGCACTAGGTAGCTAGCTCCACCATCGCAAGCTAGAGAATCGAGTTCCCAAGTGGATGTTGCAGTATTCGTTGGGGCGATACCGGTGATGTCGTAATTACCAAACGGTAATCCACTCTGCTGCGCACTCTTGGCCGCTGGCGCTCCCCAACCAGTGTTAGTTAAGGTATCTGTGTTTTCGCTTCTCGAGAGCGTGTTTGTTGTCAGGAAACTTGCTTCTGCGCTGATAGCTCCACTGCCACCCGTGAGTCTATTTACGATGTTTACTTTTGCGTTCGGCGTGAAAGTGTTAACCACGGTGCATTCAGTGTCAGCGCCATTAAGAGTAAAACTCGCCCCTGTTGCTACCGATCCGCTTGTCGAAACTGCAGCGCCGGCGCTGTTCACGCAGCTGATGGATGGCGCGCCCCAGCTACCACCTGGCGTGGCTGGCAATGATGTTTCAGTGATTGTGTATGCGCCCGGCGCTAATGCGTTCTGACTCGTTACCAAAGTCTCAGTGCTCTGTTCGGTAACAGTTGTATTGCCTGCGAAATAATTGGTCGCGCCCTGGCTCAGATCAAAGCCAAATGTGCCAACTGCTCCATTAGTAACTTTGTAAATGGTTAACCCGGCTTTTGGTTTTGCTTCATTGGTGTAGGTGCACGTGACAGTGTCGCCAATTCCAAGCGTGATATCCGCGGTGCGCGTAACCAAGTTCGAGTTGATAGTTGAAAGTGAATTGCCAGATGTACATGCAAGTCCGGTTAGTTCAAAAGGAGCTGCTGGATTATTTTCATTTACAGTCCAAGTTTCACCTGCGGCGCGGATAAAGGACTGTGAGCCGCCAGCGGCGAGATTAAACGCCCCACCTGGGGTGAAGCTTAAATTGCCACCAAAGCCAAATGAAACTCCAGCACCACCTTGTGGCACAACCTTACGAACCACGATGGTTCCACTCTTTTCCGCGGTGTCAACGTAATAGGCGTAGCAGTACATGTGCCTAGCGCCGTTTGTTGCGCCTAACCATTCGATGTTGTCTGCGTTGGCGTTATCTATCGCACAACGCAAAGTGCCGAACGCGATATTTGCATTTCCGTTTAGCGGTGATCCTGGTACGCCACCTTGTACCCAAGTCGATTTATTTGAAAGCCCCGTTATCTGTGCGGGCGACAGGTTCAATGTGACGGCGCCATCAATAGTTCGGCCCGTGTCGTTGCCGTATGAATCTAATTCCGGAGTGCTCGCCACAGTTGATGCGGTTTGGAATGGGCTTCTAACTTTCGAAAGTGATCCGTACGCGCCGGAGTCTTTCCCATTTGTGCCCTGACCAAGCGCAAAGGCCCAGTCAGTTAGTGGTTCACATGCAGATTGCCCAGATGCATTTAGTTCTTCAACCTCTGGTCGTACAGCGCCGGTGTTTGGAGCTGTGGCATACAAACTATTAACCCCAACATTTTGTAAAGATTCCATAATGTTGTTCCGCGCTTTGTTGGCCATGATGTCCGAATAACTTGGACATGATCGTGCCACTAGTGTCACTTTGTAGTTCTGTTCAGCAACAGTGTCGCCAGCAAACCAGAGCTGGTAAGTAGGGAAGCCAACAAGTTTCTTAAAGCGCAAGGTCAAGGTTTTAATCGCGGAGTTTGGTCTTACCCAAGCAGAAGCTCCATCGGTGTCATTGCCACTGCCGGTGAGTGTTGCTGTTGCTGAATTCCAAGTCGGCAAGTCAGTTGAAACACCTGCGCACGAAGTTGGTCGAGGCGAAGTTAAATTGCAGTAATTAAATGGTGTTACCGCCCAGTTGACAACGCTTAATGAGTTCCCTGAAGTATCAGCGGCAGTAATCGTTACTGCATCAGCATCGATGTCACCGAGTGCAAACGACCAGCCGTTTAGTGGGGTGGCGGTATTGAAAGTAAAAGTTGTTACTGAGTCCGCGCCGCCGGGCGCAGTCCCCATAGTGAGATAGCCAGCACCGCGAGAGGTCCCGTATTCATTGCCAGGAAGCGTGCCATCATTTAGCCAGGTGGTTGCTCCACTTACTGCGCTAAGACCATTGGCGTTAGTCGTAAAGTTTGCCGAGGGGCTAGTGAACCCACCCACATTTAGATTGAGCGATCCAGTTGGGCGGGTGACGCTCCACTGTCCCCATGTGCCAGTGCCACCAGCAGCACCTGCTGGTGCTGGTAACCCAGTCAGTAAAACGGCGGCAAGTAGCGAGCTCAAGGTGCCAATTACGACGCCGAGCCTGAACTTGCGTGGAATAAAGTGGGATTTCGTTTTAGTAGCCATTTGGCGAGTGTACCCAAAAAAAATGAGGGTAATTCGGCTATTTTTCGCATTTTTTGAGATTTTTAGTGAATTTTAGAAGAATTTTGAAGTTTTTTGCACAATCTACTTGCCAAGGTTAAATACACGCGTGTAATTTAAGGAAACAGTGGGTCGTTTGACTCGGTAAGTCAGCCAAATTTAGGAGGAAGCTAGTGAGCGAATTGTTATGGCTCCCGTTAGCAGAATCAGAAGAGCTTTCGTGGCAAGAGCGGGCACTTTGTGCGCAAACCGATCCTGAGGCTTTTTTTCCAGAAAAGGGTGGATCAACTCGGGACGCTAAGCGAGTTTGTTCATCCTGCGAGGTCAAGGCTGAATGTCTGGAATACGCTCTACAAAATGACGAACGCTTTGGTATCTGGGGCGGATTATCGGAACGTGAACGTCGCCGCCTAAAGCGCGCCCAGGCCGGGTAATTTAGCTCAATCGCTCGCCGGCCCCTCGTACCTGGGGTCGAGTTCTACTGGGTCTTTGCCAAGTAGCAGCCCTAGTAATTCTGCAAGCACATCTTTAATAATTCGACTCTGTTGGCCAAAGTTAGGGCTGCGAAGTTCTATTGCTCGTTGATACAACACCACAACATCTGGGTTACCGCGCTCGATGCGGCCCATTGGCACAGTCCCAGCACTTAAAACAACATCTCGTTTGCTTGGCACAGCTTCGACATTAAACGTCACCTGCTTAATTCGGCTAGCAAGTTTCTTTTCTAGTGGACTTACTTGTCGTTCAATTTCTGTAATTGCCGTTAATACTTGTGTCTGAAATCTTGCGTCAGGAGACGAACGTATCGGCACATTATGAGGAAAAACTGGCCCGCGTAATCCACGATCATGTCGGTCTCGACGAATGTGTCGATGCGAGTCAATAGCCATATTTACAGCATAGGTGGGCTAGGGTTCCCAATGTGGTAACACGACGTTGTTCAAAACCTTCATGCACTGCGGTAGCAACATGGACGTTGACTTATGTCTACAGCGACTCAACCGCTGTGTTGGGTCCACTTGCTACCTACCGTGAGCCACACTGCTACGACTTGTGCACTGAACACAGTGTCCGACTCACCGCTCCACGTGGTTGGGAAGTTGTCCGCCTTGAAATCGATGCCCAAGCTTTGCTTCCGGCACCTGATGACTTAGAAGCTTTAGCCAATGCTGTTCGCGAAGTAGGTCAATTTGTACCTACCCAGAATGTGGAAGAAGTTGCGCGCCGCGGACATCTGCGAGTTTTGCGCGATATTCCAGAATCTAACTAAGAAAAATTCACTCTTCTAAGCGTGCTAACCCTGAGCGCACGGTGTATCTCTGCGGCTTAAACCCCTAAACTTAGAGGTGTGAGAGATCTTTCAGCCCTAATCAAGGCTTATGACGTTCGTGGCGTAGTTCCAGAGCAGTGGGGACCTGAATTAGCACAGCAAGCAGGTACTGCTTTTGTTGAAGTGCTCGGTATCCGTAGCATCGATGGTGGCGCTGGACGAATTGTGGTCGGACACGATATGCGTCCCACTGGCCCTGATTTAGTTGCCGCTTTCATCGAAGGTGTAACTGCCGCTGGCGTTGATGTAATCAACATCGGCCTTTGCTCTACTGATGGTTTGTATTTTGCCTCTGGTCGCTTAGACATCCCAGGTGCGATGTTCACTGCAAGTCATAATCCAGCCGAATACAACGGGATAAAAATGTGTCGGGCCGGAGCTGCGCCGGTTGGCCAAGACTCTGGTTTGGCTGACATTCGCACCATGCTTGAGACTGAAGAATTTCCTGCTTATAACGGTCCAGTAGGAACAGCTACCGAGCAAGACATGCTGTTCGACTATGCACAACACCTTCGAGCATTGGTACCGCTTGAAGGTATTCGTGAACTCTCAGTTGTAATCGATACTGGCAATGGCATGGGTGGGTTTACAGTCCCTGCAGTTTTGGGCGGTCAAATTCTGGAACCACTTCCACTGCGAATCGATGAAATGTATTTCGAACTCGACGGCTCATTTCCGAATCATGAAGCCAATCCAATAGATCCAAAGAATCTTCGCGACTTACAAAAGCGAGTAATTGAAGTCGGTGCTGACATCGGTTTAGCCTTCGATGGTGATGCAGATCGTTGCTTCGTGGTGGATGAAAAGGGCGACATTGTTGACCCATCAACTTTAACTTCGCTGATTGCGACTCGCGAACTAGTTAAGCATCCTGGCAGCACCATAATTCATAACTTGATCACCTCAAAAGCTGTTCCTGAAATTGTTTTAGAGCATGGTGGAGTTCCAGTACGAACTCGAGTCGGCCATTCATTTATCAAGGCAACTATGGCTGAGACGGGCGCAATTTTTGGTGGTGAACATTCTGGCCATTTCTACTTCCGCGATTTTTGGAAAGCTGATTCAGGGATGCTTGCCGCAATGCATGCACTTGCCGCGCTCGGTGAAACTGCAGACGGCACAACGCTCAGCACTTTGTTGACCCCATTCAGTCGTTATGTTTCCAGCGGCGAAATTAACACAACGGTGTCAGATGCAAAAGCAGTGACTGCAAACATTGAAGCAATCTTCGCTGAGCAAGGTGCACAATTTGATCATCTAGATGGGCTAACTGTTACGGGACCGAACTGGTGGTTCAATGTTCGCGCCAGCAATACCGAACCACTGCTTCGCTTAAATGTCGAAGGTGACGATACCTCAGCTATGGAAGCCATCAGGGATGAAGTTTTGGCACTCATGAAAGACGAGATTTAATCGTGCTTATCGACGACACAATTTTGGACGACCAGGATTATCTAGCCTCGGCTGATCCAGGCAACATGCTCGAATGTGTTGCAAGTTCTGGTGCCCAGATGCGTCGTGGCCTGAACTTAGCTGATCGTGATGAACTGGCTAAAGCCGCTGAAGGTGGAAAGCCACGTGGGCTGCTGGTGGCCGGCATGGGCGGCTCGGGTGTCTCTGGCGATGTACTTAGCGCAGTTGCTGGCCCAAGTGCGTCGATTCCAATCTCGATTGAACGTACTCATATTTTGCCAGGTTGGGTTTCACCAATCGACATGGTTGTTGCAGTTTCCTGCTCAGGCTCGACTGAAGAAACACTTTCCGTTGCCCAGCAGGCAAGTAAGCGTGGCGCTCGGCTGGTAACTATCGGCGCAGCAGGAAGTCCACTAGCTGCTATCAGTGAGCAAACTCCTGGCGCCGTTCATTTGTCTATTGATGCGCAGGGTCGCATGCCACGGGCCTCGCTCTGGACGATTGCTACGCCGCTATTAATGCTCGCAAATTCGCTAGGTCTTGGCGAAGTTACTGATGATGATTTCAACCGCGCAGCAGATTTGATGGATGCACTTTCTGTAGCCTGCGGCCCACGAGCGAGTGTGCTGGAAAACCCAGCCAAACTACTGGGCGTTTCACTGGCTGAGTCTTTTCCAATGGTTTGGGGCACAGAGGCAATCGGTCGGGCAGCTACTGGTCGATTCATGGCTCAGTTAGCTGAGAACGCAAAACTGCCTACCGTTCACGGCGGACTTCCAGAAGCTGGTCACAATCAGATTGTCACTTTTGATGGCGTATTAGCTGGCCGCACATCTGGAGAAGATATCTTTGCTGATCCAGAAATTGATGGCTTCAAGCGCTCAATTAATTTGGTTTTGCTGCGGGATAGCTCTGAACATGCTGCAGTTGTCCGCCGCGTTGAACTTATTCGCCAAATCACTGCACAGCGAGATATTCCAGTCACTGAAATTCATGCACAAGGTGAACACCGTTTGTCGCGCATTGCTTCACTTGTTGTACCGACAGATTGGGCCAGTGTCTATGCAGCAATTGCGATGGGAGTCGATCCAACACCGATTGGACCGATTAATGAATTGAAGGCCGGGCTTAGCTAGTCCGATTCAGGCCCTGCGTTGTGCCTGAAATCCTTGTTCGTGACACAATAGGAACACCGCTTACTATCGAAGCCTCGTGTTGTTTTGCGGATGTTTCATCACCCACGAGGAGTGTCCAATGGCTCTTGCCCCCAATGATTACAAAGTTGCTGACCTTTCGTTAGCAGAATTTGGCCGTAATGAAATTCGCCTAGCTGAAAATGAAATGCCAGGCTTGATGGCAATGCGCTCTGAGTTCGGGCAAAGTAAGCCACTAACTGGTGCGCGCATTATGGGCTCATTGCACATGACAATTCAGACTGCTGTGCTGATCGAAACACTTGTTGAACTGGGCGCGGATGTTCGCTGGGTATCTTGCAACATTTTCTCGACTCAAGATCACGCAGCCTCAGCAGTCGTTGTTGGTCCAACCGGAACGGTAGAGGCGCCAGATGGCGTGCCCGTATATGCCTGGAAAGGCGAGACGCTAGAAGAGTATTGGTGGTGCACTGAGCAGGCGCTTTTGTGGCCAGGTGCAATTGGCCCAAATATGATTTTGGATGATGGCGGCGACGCAACACTTCTTGTACATAAAGGTGCCGAGTACGAGGCAGCGAACTTTGTGCCGGATCCCGCCTCAGCAGAGTCGGAAGAATTTGGGGTAATTCTCTCGTTGCTTCAGCGCTCACTTGGTGAAGACAATACTCGTTGGACCAAGGTCGCTGAACAGATTCAAGGTGTTACCGAAGAAACTACAACAGGTGTTCTGCGACTTTACGAGATGTTTGCGCAGGGCCAGCTCAAGTTCCCAGCAATCAATGTGAATGATTCCGTAACCAAGAGCAAGTTCGACAACAAGTACGGCACTCGCCACAGCCTGATTGACGGCATTAACCGTGCGACTGACACATTGATTGGCGGAAAAGTTGCGCTGGTATGTGGTTACGGCGATGTCGGCAAAGGTTCTGCTGAATCCTTACGCGGTCAAGGTGCACGAGTAATTATCACTGAGGTTGATCCCATCTGCGCGCTGCAAGCGGCAATGGATGGCTATCAGGTTCTGACCATCGAGGACGTGTTAGGCACAGCCGACATGTTCATTACTGCCACGGGCAATCGCGACGTAATCACGGTTGAGATGATGAGTCAGATGAAGCACCAAGCAATTGTGGGCAACATTGGGCACTTCGATAACGAGATTGATATGGCTGGATTGGCTCAGTATCCAGGAATCATTCGTCGCACAATCAAACCACAAGTTGACGAGTGGGTTTTCCCAGACGGACACTCGATCATTGTCTTAAGTGAAGGCCGCCTACTGAATCTTGGTAACGCAACTGGCCACCCGTCTTTTGTTATGAGCAACTCATTCACCAATCAGGTTTTGGCGCAGATTGAACTTTTCACCAAGGGTGAAGAGTACGAACTAGGGGTTCATGTTTTGCCGAAGTACTTGGATGAAAAGGTGGCCCGCCTTCACCTTGATGCACTTGGCGTGCGATTGACCGAACTGACAAAGCCGCAGGCAGACTACCTCGGTATCGACATTAACGGTCCGTTTAAATCTGATCAGTACCGTTACTAGGAAGCAACATTTCTTCATCCGATTTTCCGGTAGAGCCACAACCTGAACAGGTAGTGGTTAATCAGGGTTTATTATTTCCGGGTAACTCTGATCTATATCGCATTCTGGTATTTAAAGGAAAAATTCTCAAGTATCCATATTGGGGACTTGGCGACGTAGTCGGAACTTTATTGGCCGGCTTAGTGGTTGGCGCTTTTGCTGGCGTAATCATGATGGTACTCAGGGTGGACCCGATGCATGGCTGGGCCCTAATTCTGACTTTGACTTTGCCATGGCTTGCATATGTTATTTACCCAATAATGACCACCAAGTACAAAGGCAATGGACTTCGCATCGATTTGGGTCTTTCGCTTACGCCTGCACAGTTAAGAATTGGTATCGTTGGCGGCCTGGGTTCGTTACTTGCTGCAGGGCTGGCCGCGTTGCTGTCAACAAAATTGTTTGGGCCGATTACCTCTACTGCAGGTGTTGCAGGGCAACATGAACATGGGATAGTTGCGATTACCTTCGCAGTGCTTGTAATGACTGCTGGTCCGCTTGTCGAAGAAATCGTTTTCCGTGGGCTATTGCTTGGCTCACTTTTGAAACGAGAAATGGCCCCGTACTTGGCGTTAGTTATTTCGGCAGGGATATTTTCAATAGCTCATTTTGAACCCACGCGGCTGCTGATCTTGTTCGCGGGGGGACTTGTTATGGGTGAGGTGCGCAGGCGTACCGGAAGCACTGGCGCAAGTGCGGTTAGCCACATGATCAATAACGCGCCAGGTGCTATTGCCTTGCTAGTTGGCGCATTCAACTAACCGCAGTTGAATAACTGGGGGTAGGCTGTTCTAAGTGAGTGCACCTCGAGTTGGCGTAATCGGCGGCGGACAGCTGGCCCGCATGATGCAACCTGTTGCAATCAATTTGGGTATCCAACTTCGGGTACTTTGCACAAAGTCCGATGATTCGGCAGCGCAGGTGATTCCAGATTCAGTAATTGGCAGTCATAGCGATATCGATGCTGTTTTAGAATTCGCAAAAGATTGCGATGTAATTACTTTTGACCACGAACATGTTCCGAGTGAAGTTTTAGCCGCCCTCATTGCAGCAGGGCACAATGTGCAACCAAACCCTTCAGCGTTGCAATTCGCTCAAGACAAGTTGATGATGCGCGCAGCATTAACTGAAGCTGGAATTGCGTGTCCGAAGTGGACGCAAATTTCTAACGCAGAACAGCTAGAGGATTTTGCCTTAATCGTGGGTTGGCCACTGGTTTTGAAATCGGCAAAAGGCGGATACGACGGCAAGGGTGTTTGGTTAGTCGAGACACAAGCACAGGCTCTAGAAGTAATAGCCGATATTCATGCACATGGGCAGGAAGTACTTGGCGAAGAATGCGTCCCATTTGTTCGAGAGTTAGCCGCGCAAGTTGCCCGAAGTCCGCATGGACAATGTGTTGCCTATCCAGTGGTGCAATCCACACAGACCGAAGGCATATGCCATGAAGTTATAGCGCCTTGTCCAGAGTTGAGTGAAGACCGCGCTGTTGCTGCGCAAGAAATGGCATTAAAAATTGCTGCTCTGCTAGATGTGACAGGGATGTTAGCAGTTGAACTTTTCGATACTGGAGCAGAATTACTCGTGAACGAACTCGCAATGCGCCCCCACAATTCGGGGCATTGGTCAATGGATGGAGCGATTACTAGTCAGTTCGAAAATCATCTGCGGGCAGTTTTGGATATGCCGCTTGGTTCGCCTGCACAGGTTACGCCGTTTGCGGTAATGGTTAATCTGCTCGGTCAAGATCTTGATGGTCAACATTTAGCTTTTCGCCATGTGATGGCTCGTGACCCAGGCGTCAAGGTGCATTTATACGGTAAAGCCGTCAAAAAAGGTCGCAAAATTGGACATGTCAACGTGGTTGGTGACAATCTAGGTGACTTAACACAACGTGCTTGGCATGCGGGCGACTATCTAACTGGAGTTATCGATGAGTAATGAGCCATTAGTAGGAATCATTATGGGTAGCGATTCTGATTGGGAAGTTATGCAAGCGGCGCTAGAAGTGCTTGAAGAATTTGGAATTAGCGCAAAAGCTGAAGTTGTTTCTGCACACCGCATGCCGCAAGACATGGTGACTTACGCACAAGGAGCAACAGCTCAAGGGCTGCGGGTGATTATTGCTGGAGCAGGAGGAGCTGCGCACTTGCCTGGCATGGTTGCCTCATTGACGACGCTTCCGGTTATTGGTGTGCCAGTTCCGCTCAAACACCTTGAAGGCTTAGATTCCTTGCTCTCAATCGCGCAAATGCCAGCAGGCGTTCCAGTTGCCACTGTTGGAATCGGTAACGCTCGTAATGCTGGGCTACTTGCAGCTCGCATAATTTCTAGCGGAACAGATGAAATCGCTAAAGCTACTGCAGAAAAGTTAATTGAATTTCAGGCAGATCTTCGTCAGATAGCTATCGACAAAGGCGATGAACTTACCGCCCGAATTACGAACCAGGTTTCCCAAGATAATTAATTGCCCAGCCCGCGTTTATCCACTTATCGCGATCGAGCATGTTGCGACCATCGATTATGGTTCGACCAGCAACAACACTATTTAGCGCCGCAGGATCTAACTCGCGGTAATCTTGCCACTCGGTCAAATGAATCAGCAGAGTCGCGCCGCTAGCTGCCTCAGTTAACGAATCGACACAATTTAGGTGCGGATGCACTTTGCGAACCACATTTAGTGCAATCGGGTCATGAACCACTACGTCCGCGCCAGCATCCACTAACGCTTGGGCGATAGATAATGCAGGAGAGTCTCTGATGTCATCACTGTCTGGCTTGAAAGCTGCGCCTAAAACAGTGATACGTACACCGGTTAAGTCACCACCGGTAAATGATTTTGCCCGTTCAACAACTAGCTCACGGCGCATCTGATTCACTCGGCCAACATTGGCAAGAAACTCAAATTGCTCACCGAGACCTAGTTCACTGGCCCTGGCATACAACGCCTTAATGTCTTTGGGCAGACACCCGCCACCAAAACCAACACCAGCGTTTAGAAAACGACGTCCAATGCGGGTGTCATGACCGATTGCATCAGCGAGCTGGGTAATGTCTGCTCCGGCTGCATCACATAAATCAGCAAATGCGTTGATGAACGAAATTTTGGTGGCCAGAAATGAGTTGGCGGCTACTTTAACAAGTTCGGCTGTTGCGTAGTCGGTAGTAATGAATGGAGTGCCTTCCTGAATTGAGGCGGCATAAACTTCACGCAGCACTTTTTCATCTTCAGGGTTAGAAAGCCCGATAACAATTCGATCTGGATGCAATGTGTCTTGCACTGCAAATCCTTCACGCAGGAACTCTGGGTTCCAAGCTAGGTGTATGTCAGAACCAGCTGGAGAATTTTCCTGTAAATATTCAGCTAGACGAGCAGCAGTGCCAACGGGAACTGTTGACTTGCCGGCAATCAATGCAGGCTTAGTTAAATGTGGGGCAAGTGATGCAATAGCGCCGTTAACTTGTGACATGTCCGCTGCATCCGAATCTTTTGACTTCGGGGTACCAACACACAAGAAATGGACATCCGCCTGCGCTGCCACCGCTTCCCAGTCCGTGGTAAACATCAAGTTCCCTGCCGCTAATGCAGCAACAAGTAATTCCTGAAGTTCAGGTTCGTGAAATGGAACGACACCC
>Ga0194055_10003105_pt1 | contig 12925 bp, 10 predicted proteins | sample SepL449m_MetaG_FD_155482 | JGI IMG/M metagenome (GOLD analysis project Ga0194055, IMG submission 155482) | Anoxic zone freshwater microbial communities from boreal shield lake in IISD Experimental Lakes Area, Ontario, Canada - Sep2016-L442-9m | ecosystem: Environmental > Aquatic > Freshwater >... | reverse complement strand
GGTCTCGTTTGGTTGCGAATTCTGTCCAAGTGATTGGCGGTAGCTGCTCCATAAGAATGTCAGCCTCCTCTGTGCCAATGACTTCACAAAGGCGAGCATGTAGCCGCCGCTTGTTTTGTTCTGTAAAAGCCAAAGTAGCCCCCTTAGTTGGTATCTGCAAACGATGTGTGCCCCCGGCGAACCGCATTGGCAGTGGGTTTCAGAACGCACCTGATTATTTGACGCAGGGGTGTTACCCACGGGTAACTTAGACCTATGGCTGATTTCTCCCTCTCCCTCAATGAAGACCAACTCCAGATCAAAGAATGGATCCATAAGTTCGCTGTAGACGTCATGCGTCCGAACGCCCACGAATGGGATGAGCGTGAAGAGTTCCCATGGCCAATCGTGCAGGAAGCCGCAAAGAACGGTTTGTACGGTCTCGATTTCCTTATGAGCGCAATGGCAGATCCAACTGGACTCACCATGCCAGTTGCTATTGAAGAAATGTTCTGGGGCGATGCTGGTCTCGGCATGGCAATCATGGGTTCAGGTCTTGCAGCTGCAGGAATTTCTGGCAACGGAACACCAGAGCAAATGATGGAGTGGGTGCCACTGTGTTACGGCACACCAGATGATGTGAAGCTCGGTGCATTCTGTGTGTCTGAACCAGATGCTGGCTCTGACGTTTCTTCATTGCGCACACGCGCCGTTTATGACGAAGCAACTGATGAATGGGTAATCAACGGAACAAAGGCATGGATCACCAATGGTGGCATTGCAAACATTCACGTTGTTGTTGCAGCAGTTGATCCTGAACTCAAAGGTCGTGGTCAGGCATCATTCGTGATTCCACCAAACACCAAGGGTTTGTCGATGGGGCAGAAGTACAAGAAGCACGGTATTAAGGCATCGCACACTTCAGAAGTTGTTCTTGATGACGTTCGTGTTCCTGGTCGTTGCCTTCTTGGCGGCAAAGAAAAGCTTGATGCGAAAATTGCGCGTGCTCGCGAAGGCGGACACTCCGCTGGTGCACAGCCTGCAATGAAAACCTTCGAAGCAACTCGTCCGGCAGTAGGTGCGCAAGCACTTGGTGTTGCACGTGCTGCATACGAATACGCATTGGATTACGCCAAAGAGCGCGTTGCTTTCGACAAACCAATCATTATGAACCAAGCCATTGCATTCAAACTTGCAAACATGGCCACTGAAATCGATGCATCACGCCTCCTTATCTGGCGCGCTTCATGGTTGTCAAAGAATGGCGGCTTCAAGAACGCTGAAGGTTCAATGAGTAAGTACAAGGCATCTGAAACTGCAGTACGTGTTACTGAAGACGCAATTCAGATTCTTGGTGGCTATGGCTACACGCGTGAATACCCAGTCGAGCGCTGGCACCGTGACGCCAAGATTCACACCATCTTTGAGGGCACTTCAGAGATTCAGCAGCTAGTTATTGCCCGTGCAATCTCCGGCTTGCGCATCGAATAATCCTGCTGCAATTTGGGCATTGCCTTTCCGCCAAACGGGTAGAATTGGCGTATGCATGAATCGCTTGCAATCGTTGACGAGATGTATCTTGAAGGTCTTGCCATGAAGCGCGCCCAAATTCGCCGCGACCGGCCTGAGATTAGTGATGACTCTGTCGAACAGTTGATTCAGGACTGGATTACAAATCGTCCCATGGATGCACCAGGTCGAGTGCGGTTGACGTGACTCTCATTTCCGCAGCCTCGCAAGTCTTGGCAGCGCTTCGTCAAGAAAATGTCAAAGGTTGCATTGTCGGTGGCCTCGCTGTCTCATCCAGGTGCGACCCTCGCTTCACGAGAGATGTAGATATCGCCGTCGCTGTTGAGACTGACGAACAGGCTGAGGCGTTGATACACGCATTGGTCTCACATGGGTTGCGAATGAACGGACTTGTTGAACAAGAAGCCGTAGGGCGTTTAGCAATGGCTCGACTATCTACCGAGGATGGACTGAGTGTTGATCTTTTGATTGCTTCATCGGGTATAGAGACTGAAGTCGTCACCAAGGCTGAAACACTCGAAGTAGTGCAAGGAGTCCTGTTACCAGTGGCCCGCACTGGTCATCTCATTGCATTGAAATTGTTATCTGTGGCACCTGGACGTGAAACAGACGCTGCCGACTTGAGAAACCTTGCTGCAGTCGCCATTGAAGAAGAGTGGAACCTGGCGAGCGAGGCTGTCACACAAATCCAGGAACGTGGTTTTGCCAGGGGACGTCAACTCGATTCTGAGTTACACACACTTCGCAATTCCATTCTCTGATGCAGTGATTCACACCATCTCCGGTCTGCGCATTGAATAGTTGATTGTTAGAACGTGACCGACATGAGGTCGCGGCCAACTAGGCAATTGCCGGTGTAGCCACCCGTTTTGACATCATCCGAAAAACCTTGTTCTTCTGCTTCGTCACGTGGTGGCGGCCCGAGGTGGGTGAGCAGCAAGGTCTGTACCTGCGCACGTTGCGCCATGGCACCCAATGAAATTGTGTCGGCGTGGTAATCAAGGATTGAATTGATACGTGGAAAGTGCTCGATGACATGCTCGAGTGGTGCACGGCGAAATGCTTCGTGAACAAGAACGTTTGCATTGCGACTGAAGTCTTCTACTTCTTGGCACACTCGTGTGTCACCAGAGATCACTACTGAACCATCTGGTGTCGTGACTCTGTATGCAACGGCGTCGGGAACTGGCTCATGGTGCACGGCAACAGACTCCACAACAACTGCGCGGTCTTCAGACGCCCAGATTTCTGCGACTGTGAATGAGGCAGGAAACTCACGAGCATCGAGAATAACTTCGCGTGAGCCTGTGTGTTCACGACGAATGTGAGTGTCTTCTTCGTACGGTTCAAGCATTCGCTTCACAAAACGTGCCGCGCCACCAGATGGGGCAAAAATTGGAAGGGGAATAGCCACCTTGTCGAATTGAGTTTCAATCCATCGTGACAAAACAAGCTCAGCTAATCCGAAAACGTGATCGCTATGAATATGAGTGATGAACACAGCATCGAGATCAGCGAGTTTGAGCCCAGCTTCAATTAGTCGATTACACGTTGCTCGCCCTGCATCGAACTGCACCACTACGTCATTGTGTTTGACGAATACTCCGGCTCCGGCGCGGCCAGGTGCAACATTGGGTAAACCTGTACCAGTGAGTGTGACTGTCGTTGTCATGAAGTCACTACGTTTGATTCCAACTGGGCCGATACGAGAGAAACAACATGACTGAACTGTTGTAAATCTTCTGCTGGTATCGCGCCGTACATTCGCGCACTGTGTTCAGCGATTAATTCAATGATTTGGTCAGCTACCGCAGCGCCGCTCTTGGTAATTGAAACAAGTGAACTGCGACGGTCTGAATTGTCGGCACTCCGGGTGATGTGACCAGACTTTTCGAGTTGTGTGAGTCGATGTGTGAGACCCGAGGGGGACACCATCGCAACTTCAGCAATAAATGACGGAGTCAATGTGCTGGCGGGTCCGTGGCGCCGAAGAGTGGCAAGCACGTCAAATTCGCCAATGGTGAGCCCGTGGGACTTTGTGATGATCTGAATCTTGGTCATCGCTGCTTCAGCCATGGCGTGAAAGCGCAACATGTAGCCCATAGGTGCGAAATCCAGCTCGGGCCTTTGTTCCTGCCAGGTCGTCACGGTCTCATCTATGTATTTGCCAATTTCCATGGTCCCATTATAGGCATATAGTTTGACATCGAATAGTTTGATGCCGTACTATTTCGCTATGGCACTGAACGGACTATTAGATATTCAACTTGCGGTCACAAATCCGCAGGAGCTCTTCGACTTCTGGTTGGAGCACGGAATGAGCGCGACTGCAGATGGCGTGCTCGGCACTCCTGACCGTCCTGTGCAGATGCAAGTAAAGGAAGGCACGCACCGCCACCTGTCTTCGATGCATCTCAGTTGTGACACTGAAGCTGACATTGCTGCGATCACAAAGCGGTTAGCTGAAGCCGGACTTGCTTCTACGGGTGACAGCACCACAGTGCGTTGCACTGACCCAATCTTTGGTCACTCAATTGTGATTGATGTTGGTTCGCCACATTCTTTGACACCAACTCAGACTCGCGCATTCAACGGCCCCGGTGAACGTACTCGCGTGAATACCCGCGCTGATGCGGTACTGCACACAGAAATGCCAGTTATTCGCCGTGTTGGTCATGTCGTTCTCGGAACGCCGTTTCTTGCTGAAGCAGTTGATTTCTATGCCAATGTTTTGGGCTATCGCATCTCCGACCAAATCATGAAGGGTTTCGCAACGTTCATGCGTGTTGAGTCTGATCATCACAACTTGATGATTCAGCCTGGCCCTACCTCATATCTCAATCACTACGCAGTAGAAGTAGATGACATTGATGCAGTGGGTCTTGCTGGTTCAAATGTGTTGAAAGACGAACGCGTCTCCAGCATCATCGGTGTAGGCCGACACAATCTCGGAGCCAATGTGTTCTGGTATTTGCGTGACCCATCAGCAAACATGTTTGAGTTCTTCTCTGACATGGACCAAATAGTTGATGAAGAACTGTGGGATCAAGTGCATCGTCGTCTCGACTGGGAAGGCGAAGATGGTCCGTCTGGCTTCTCAGTGTGGGGACCAACAGATCCACCCGAAGAATTCTTCAATCCGTCCGACCTTCCTTCAATTGCAGCGGCTCGTGAAGCAAGCGGATTGATGTAACCAATGGATCTTGGAATAAAAGGCAAATGGGCCATCCTTGCTGGCTCCAGTCGTGGGCTCGGGCGCGCATGTGCAGAAAGCATTGCGCGCGAAGGAGTCAACGTTGTTATTAATGGTCGCAACCAAGCAGATGTTGATGTTGCAGTTGCAGAACTGACATCTCGTTATGGTGTTTCGGCAGTTGGAGTAATTGGTGATTCGGCAACATCAAGTGTGCAAGATGAGCTGATGGTCGCTTGCCCAACCCCAGACATTCTTTTGCTGAATGGTCAAGGACCATCACCGAAGACCTTTCTTGATATTGAAATCGAAGACTGGGATGCCGCAGTACTGCAAGCGCTCACTGGGCCATTGGGTCTTGTGCAACGCGTTGTGCCCGGCATGAGAGAGCGTGGATTTGGCCGCATAGTTGCTGTGAGTTCGGCAATGGTGAAATCACCCAACTCGTTCATGAGCCTTTCGCACGGAACTCGTTTGGGTCTTACAGGAGTCTTGAAAGGCTTGTCGAAAGATCTCGCACAGTTCAACATCACCGTGAACCAGTTGTTGCCAGAACGATTTGACACTGCACGCCAAGAACAAATGGCTCACGTAGCAATGAAGATGCTTGGCATCACGTATGAAGAAGCACGAGCACAACAGATTGCATCAATCAAAGCGGGTCGACTTGGTCGTCCCGACGAGTTCGGAGATGCGTTCGCGTTTCTCTGTGCGGCACAAGCCGGATATATCAGTGGTCAAAACCTGCAACTTGACGGTGGCAGTTACGAAGGAGTTTTCTAATGACAATGACAACATCACGCATGGGTAGTCACATTGCCCGTCCTATCGAACAATTAGTCAGTGAGATCTCTGCGTTGCATTCGCAATTCGATGCAACTGCAGCAGAGTCTGAAGAACTAGGCGATGCCCCACCAGCATTAGTGGATCTCATGCGCCAGATTCGCGTACCCATGATTAAGGCACCTCTTGAAGTCGGTGGTGATCGGCTGTTGTTAGCTGACCAGTGTCGCTATTTCACCGCATTGAGTTATTCAAACGCAACAGCAGCATGGACTGGTTTCAACCACGCAGGAGCTGCTGCTGCTGCAGGGTCACGCCTCAGTGATGAGGGCGTTGAATTGCTGTTTGGCTCAGACCCGTCGCCGTTTCTTGCTGCAGTTGCATTGCCAACCGGAACTTTTACTCGTGTTGACGGTGGAGTGTTGGTAAACGGCACATGGAACTATGCAAGCGGAGTTCGCCACGCTGATTGGGCAATGTTGACTGCAATCGAAGCATCAGAGACGCCGTCGGTCACTCTTGCGGTCATTCGTACAGCAGATGCCACAGTGCACGGTGATTGGAATGTCATGGCGCTGAAGGGAACCGGCAGCGTCTCCATCACAGCGAATGATGTTTTTGTTCCTACGGCATTAACTGTTGACCCAATGGAACCGCCGAAGCGCGGCGGTGCAATCTACGGATTGAATTACACAGTTTTTGTAGCTGGTGAGAACCTCGGATTCACCTTTGGTGCATGTACTCGATTCATTGATGAGCTTGTTGTGTATGCGCGCGGTAAATCGCGTGGTTTTGATGGTCGCCTTGCAGATCGAGGTGCATTTCAATACGAACTCGGCCGCAGTTCGCAACAATTAAAGGCCGTACAAGCTCACGCGTTGGCAACACTCTCTGAAGTTGATGATGTAATGGAAAATGGTGGTGAATTCAATGCACGACATGAAGCTGCTGTTACTGCCATGACCGCGTATTGCACAGAGACCGCAGTATCTGCCATCTCACGTCTTATGAGCTTTGCTGGTGCAGGTGCTTTGTTTAATACAAGTCCATTACAACGTTGCTTTAGAGATGCACAAGGTTCAGCACAGCACCTAGTGGCCTCGAATCAGTCACTTGATAAATATGGTGCCATGTTGCTGGCTGACTCATAGTCATGAAAATCGCGATTGTCGGTGGGGGAATAGGCGGTCTGACTGCAGCTCTTGCGCTGTCACAGAATGCACACGACATCACAGTCTTTGAACGTTCGGCAGGCATCCGAGAAATTGGTGCTGGAGTACAGATCAGTCCTAATGCCAGCAGACTCCTACATTCACTTGGCCTCGGTGCGGCATATTCAGAAATTTCCGTGAATCCACAACGAGTAGTGCTTCGGCGTTGGGAAGACGATTCCATTATTCGTGCAACTGATCTTGATGAAAGCTTCTTGTCTCAACATCAAGTACCACTCGCAAACGTGGCACGCAATGAATTGGTAGAAATCATCGGAAATGCAGTTGCGGCTCGCACAAATGTAACTCTGAAATTTTCCACTAATGTTGTTGCAGTAGAACCAGGCGATGCATCGTCTGAAGTGATTTTTGCTGATGACTCATCACGGTCGTTTGACATTGTGATTGGCGCTGATGGTATTCATTCAGTTGTTCGTCCATGTGTTGGTGGAATTGATAAGCCACGTTTTAGTGGCTCGGCTGCATATCGCGCATTAGTGCCGCGCAGTGCCGTTGAAGATCTGCCGATTGATGTAACAAATCGTATGGGGCCAGGCCGCCATGTCGTTAGCTATTTCATTGGGCGAAATCGCAGTCACCTCAACCTTGTCTGCATCTCACCAGAGGATTCCTGGGAAACTGAGTCATGGACCGAACAGGGAACCATGGAAGATCTGTATTCCCGTTTTGAAGGATGGTCTCCGGAATTTCTCTCGCTTCTTGGACGAGTGGAAGAACCCATCTTTCGGTGGGCGTTATATGACCGTGAACCATTGGAACAGTGGGGAATAGGTACAACCACTTTGCTTGGCGATGCATGTCACCCGATGCTTCCGTTTATGGCGCAAGGCTCGTGCCAAGCAATAGAAGATGCCATAGTTCTGGCACGCTGTCTGTCAGATGCAAACACCAGTGATGCAGCTAGTGCACTTCGTAGATACGAAACTGCGCGTCAGGGCCGCACAGCGCAGGTGCAAACATCATCGTTGATGAATAGAGACCTCTTTCATATGGTTGACGGTCAAGAACAAAAAGATCGAGACATGATCTTCTCTATCAGCCCACCAGGAATGTCAATTCTCGACTGGGTCTATGAGTACGACGCACTCACGGTGACTGTCTAGACGGCGGGGAAAAGTTGAGACAGTTCAACCAAACGACTGTCTAGCAATGCAGCATGACGCACTTGGGCGATCTCGCGGTACTTCGCGTTATCAACCTTGTCGATGAAATGTTGACGAGTGGGGTAGCGCACGAGAATTGCTAAGTCCCAGTCTTCGTCTCCGATGATGGTGTTCTTCGGTATGCCGATCCAAATGGGCTCGCTTCCAAACTTCACGCCTTCCTCGTCATTCAATTCGCCGTATCGACGGAATGCTTGCCCGCCGGTCATGCCATCGACACCGAAGCCGTCAAGGGCAAAGTCTCGAAACTTCAACAAGTTCAACATGACTATTGATTCGTGTGGGTCAAGTAGGCGCATTGCTTCAATATGTTGCATTTGACAACTGTATAACTAAAAGATCACTCCGCGCACACACAGAATGCCAACAACGAGGACTGCGACTCCGAAAAATTTGGATACTGGAGTGGATGGCCAATCTTTACTGTCACGTGCAAACCAATCGGCTGCCCCAAATATGATGCCGGGAATACTCAACAAGACGAAGGCATACAAAATCACATTTGGTGATTCGCCGTATCGATTGTTGACCAAGATTCCCCACCACAAGGAGATAAGCAGCATTACAACGACTCGGAATAAGTTGCGAGGTAGGTATCGATGTAAGTGAGAAAAATTAGGGAAGTGCTCAGTGAACTGGCCTATAACTTTCGGAGTGAAGTACATCGCACCACCAACCCAGAGTGCCCAGTTATTGCCAATAAAGGTTGCTGCTACAAATAAGAACAGTGCGGTACGAATGAATAGCGACGCAAAGGGTTGCCCATTTACTACCTCGCGGAAATCCTCAACTTCAACAATTCGTAGTCGCTGTGGTGCATAAACCCGGGCAACATTTTCAAACACCCATCGTGATGCAATGGCAAGAAGGACTACTAGCTGGATGAGATCAGTTCGGTCCGAGTGCGATGGCTTATATGTGGTCAATGATGGCAGCGCACCAAACATGGCACCGGCGACCCATGCACCAAAGAGCGCACTGAGCACGAAATCCACCAGACGGTTCCAACGGATTTGATCTTCACTTGAATCACGCCGGAACGGTCGTGTGGCCGCGGCTATAAGAGGTGGTGCAAATGAAAAGACTGCGAGTCCAAGAAATCCCCGAATCGAATTAGTTGAAGCGAATCCTCCGCCAAGCAAGAGAGCTACACCAAAACTGAGTGCAAAGAGCATTCCCGCAAACGCGTCAATTACTCCGAGAATACAAATAGCGATAACCAATTCAAGTGCAGGAATCATGACGATGAAGTTCGTGTTAAAAGCACTCACGATTCCAAGCGCGACGGCGGCAAGTGGAAGCAAGAGCCACACGAATCCGAGCAATGTTCGCGCATATGCACCATCGTCGGCAATACGGGAAATCATCGGCGAAATTCGGTCAACAGACGCAGCGATCTTGTTTAGCAGTGTGTCAACCCATTCAAAACGGGGAGTTCGTAATCGGTCCTCACGAACTTCATTTGAACGACTAGCAAATGTCGTACCACCCAACGCGAGATCACTATGTGTTGAATCATTGGATGTATTCACGGGTGATGCGTCACCTGTGTTCTTGCGTGACACTGCCAATAATGCAAGTGCAGATGCCAGCAAAGCAATCGTTGCTGAATTACTCATTGGTGGTGCGGGCGGTGGAGTATCGCTTGTTGATGATTGCGCAACTGCGGGGACGACCACTTCGGGTGTTGGAATTATCTCTACTGCAACTTCCACAATACGCAACGTGCCGTCGGGTGCAATGCCGTTCAATTGTGCAGTGTGATCTCCGGGGGGCACCACATCGCCGACGGCATATTCGCCACTAAAGTTTCCGTCACCGTCTACTTGTAACTCGCCCAGTTTTGTCGGAGTTGAGAAAAGCCATGTCGATGCTGTCGTGAATGGTTTCATTCCGCCACCAGCGATGGTGATGAAGTCGTTGGCCTCGAAGATTGGCATGCCGCGAGTATTCAAGCGCAAGGTAACTGATGACTTAACCTTCGCACCGATTTTTATCATGAGGCCTTCACTCGTGGTGATGGTGAGTGATGTCTCGCCCTTGTCTACTTTGACCCAACCATCCTTTGACATGCCTGCAATTGCTGCAACATCTTCAACCAGTTTCTCTATCCCTGACGTGTCATTGGGGACAAGGGAGTTGGGGAGTGTCGTGGTTGTTGCTGGTGCGATTGTTGTTGTCGTTGGTGCGGAGGGTGCAGCTGCAGTTGTTGGCGCAACAGTTGTTGAAGTTGTCGAAGTTGTAGGTGTGACAGTTGTTGTCGTCGTTGCCGCAGGAATTGTGGTGGTTGTTGAAGTTGTCGTTGTAGTTGGCGCAACCGTTGTTGTTGTAGTGGTGGTTGGCGCCACTGTCGTAGAGGTTGTCGTCGTTGTCGGAATTGTTGTGGTTGTTGAAGTTGTCGTTGTAGTTGGCGCAACCGTTGTTGTTGTAGTGGTGGTTGGCGCCACTGTCGTAGAGGTTGTCGTCGTTGTCGGAATTGTTGTGTCGATGAGTACAGATAGTGCCAAACTTTGTAGCGAATCGTTGCCAGCATTGTCAGTAACTACTGCTGTCACGGCCCATGTGCCATCAGTCAATGTCGTCAAATCGCATGTTGTTGCTACTGCGGAGTCATACGTACAAGTGATTGTTGTTCCTCCTTTTACGGCAGTCATGGTGACTACGTCACCTGTTTGCACGCCGGAAACTCCAACTGCAGGTGTTGTGTCGGACGTGGTGTTATCAGTTGACGATGATCCGGTGTCTGATGCTGCATCAAGGTCTGGAATAGAAGATCTGCTGGGTGCAGTTGTATCTATGACAATGCTGAGAGCTGCAGATGCCCCAGAAGCATTGTTCTGAACATCAACTCGACTGGAAGTTACGGACCATGTGCCGTCAGCCATTGTCGGTAAGTCGCATGTGGTCACACTGGGTGAAGCAACGTAAGTACAGGTGATGGTTGTTGCACCCTTAGTTGCGGTCATCGTGACGGTGTCTCCGTCGGTCGCTCCGCTTGCTCCCACAGTCGGAGTTGCATCTTTTGTTTCGTTGTCACTTGTGGAGCTTCCAGTGTCTGAAGAACTATCAAGGTCAGGAGTGTTTGGCGCCGAGATCGCAGTAACAGTGATGCTCAGTGTTGACGTTGTTGCCCTGCTGAGAATGTCAGTTACTGAATATGAAAGTGGTGTGACTATCCCCGTAAAACCACCCCTTGGTGTGAAGGTCACTACGCCGGTCGACGGGTTTACAGTCCAGTCGCCTTGGCCATTGACGGCGACACTTAGTTCTGTACAGGCCGGCGGCGTATCGTTTGTTCCGCATAGAAACAATGAAATTGGGGCGATTCCGGTTCCGGTGTCATTATCAAGCGGTGACAAAGTGATTGCGCTGGTAGCTACGCCAGATACCGAATCTGTAAGTGCTGAAGGCAGGGCAGGTGGCTGAATGGTCGCACTAATGGTTGATGAAAACGCGGTGCCTACTACGTCAGTACCCGTATAAGTGATCGGCGTAGCGACTCCGTTAAACAGTGCGAGCGGAACAAAAGTAACGAGGCCATTTGTGGTGTTCAGTGTCCACGTACCTTGGTTTGCAACGACAACAGAGGTCGAAAGACAGTTGGGCGCAGTTTCAGTTACATCACACAGATTCATGCGCGTTGAAGAAAGAGAACTGCCTGAATCATTTGTGAGAGGCAGAAATGCCAGCATGTCGCCCAGCTGCCCAGTCTGTGAGTCAGCAGTTGCAGTAGGTGCAGTTGGCGCACTGACGGTGACTCTCAAGGTGGATGATCCGCATGACGAAGCCGGTGTAGCCGGTGCCCATGACCCACTAATTGTGTTGCAGATGGCGTATGTAACTGGAGTAGCAATTCCCGAGAATGTAACTAGTGGGACAAATGTGACAGTTGTACCAGTGAGAGTCCATGTTCCTTGACCTGTGGCATCAATGGAATTTCTTGTGCAACCAGTTGAGATGGTTTCAGTTGATGCGCACAGTTTCAAGGTTGATGTATTGAACGCAACTGTTCCTTGTGTTGTGTAATCAGATGGCGTGACACCTGCAGAGTCATTGGAGAGTGGCGTAAAGCTGGCAGTAATGGTGTGAGCAACTGTTCGTGAGTCTGTGGCGGCAGATACTGCAGGGGGTGGCAATGCGGTGAATTTGATTGTGCTTGCCGCAATCTGCGTGTTGGAATCTTGCACGATGTAACGCAGTAGGCGCGTTCCTGTGTAGCTGGAATCAGCAGTAAATGTAACGACTCCTGAAGAGACGTCGTAACGCCCTTCATTGGCAACAATTACAGCGGTCTTTGTGCATGCTGGTGACGTTTCGCTTACATCACACAGAAGTAATGATGAAGTGCTCAGTGTTGCTGAACCTGCTGCAGAGTCATTTGCCAGAGGCGATACCGATTGGTTGTCTCCTTTGGCAGCCGCTGATTCATCAGGACGTGCTGTTGGTGGTGCGAGCGTGGTGAAAGAAATAGTGCTGCTTGCTTTAGTACCACGCGAATCTGCCACTGAATACGTCAGAGTTGACGTGCCAACAAAGCCTGCTTCGCCTGTAAACGTGACCACGCCTGTTGAAGTATTTACTGAATATGATCCTTCGCCAGTGACGGAGCGTGATGTAGCGGTGCAGTTTGGTGCAGTATCGCCAGCACCGCATAAGCGAACTGTTGATGCTGTGATTGTTGCCCCTGATGATCCCGTGTCATTCGTGGCAGGGTTCATTGTGATGGCCATTGCAGTACCACCAGATGCAGTGTCGGCTCGCGCAGTTGGTGGCACTGCCCACTGCACAACGATCATGCCGTTACCACCAATCGCTTGTGCGAGAGTTCCCCCAGCCCGCCCGCCGACTCCAATAGGCGTGACCCATTGATTACTTGAGTTCAATGGACTCGCGACATTTTGCAGAACGCCGTTAGCGCCTTTTTGTTGCGTCACTGACATTGCGCGTGCTGTGTTGAGATGTCCAGAGCCTCCGCCGCCTGTGCCGTTGTTTTCATTGTTCCCTGCGCCGCCCCATCGACCACCGCCACCGCCGAAGTAGCCACC
>Ga0194055_10003102_pt1 | contig 12932 bp, 10 predicted proteins | sample SepL449m_MetaG_FD_155482 | JGI IMG/M metagenome (GOLD analysis project Ga0194055, IMG submission 155482) | Anoxic zone freshwater microbial communities from boreal shield lake in IISD Experimental Lakes Area, Ontario, Canada - Sep2016-L442-9m | ecosystem: Environmental > Aquatic > Freshwater >... | reverse complement strand
GAATGGTAGCAATTCGCACGCCCTGCGGCCCCCCCAATCCACCCCACCCTCCCGGTCCGCACGTCGGACACCCGATTTTTTCCAAGAAGTCGTCCGGCACGCCACGTGCAACGTACGGTCTTCTGCCGCGGGTGGTGGACCCGCGGTCGGCCCCGGCTGGGTCGCGGACCTTAGGCATGCGTCGCTCGGGTGTGGCGACATTCGCCCCGGACCATCTCCGGGGCACGGCCGTCTTTCCGCGACCCACCGGCATGGCCGGGCTCAGTCGTCGCCGTCATCCGGCTTCGCAACGCCGGCCGCGGCGACGAAGCTCGTCGTCATTGCGGCAAACACGGCCGCGATCTCGTCCCACTCGCGGTCCTCGGCCTGGCAGATGATCAGGTAGATCGCGTCGGGCGTCTCGAGCGTCCGCACCTGCGCCGTGTTGGTGAGGTCGAGGCAGTAGAAGTTCATGTCGAAGCCGGGAAGCGTTTGGCCGCCCACGCCGTCGCTGGCCTCTTCGCTGTCGAGGTCCTGGTACTCCCGCTTCATCTGGACGACCACTGCGGCGGAGAGCTCCCGCGGATCACCGCCCGGGGCGTGGCCGCTCACCGACCAGAAGCCGCCGCCGGGCGCGTAGACCGTCACGGTCGCATAGCGGTCGGCGGAGTCGTCGGTGTCGACCAACCAGTTGTCGGGATAGTCGAAGGCGAGGCCGAAGCGGTCGAAGTGCATGATCGAAGGATGTTCCGTGATGGGCGTCCTCGCGCCGATCCCGACTGGTCCGAGAGGGATGTGGTCGAGGCAAGGTCGAATTGTAGCCAGATAGGAGCCAGATGCTGTGATTATGAGCGGTCTGGACTCGCGGCGGCGGCCACCGCTACCGTCCCGCCTCCCGTCGGGCCGGTGCCCGGCGGGGTCACCCCCGGTGTTTTTGCAGCGCATGGCACAGTCATCCGGCGCGGCGGCGGCCCTCCGTCGGCCCCTCGCCGCCCACATCATGGACTACGCGATCCCCGCGGCCATTCTCCTGGCCGTGCTGGTCGTGCTTACGCCCGTGCCGGCGCCGCTGGTAGACGTTTTGCTGGCGATCAACCTCACCGTGTCGGTGCTGGCCCTGCTCGGGGCGCTTGCGGCCCGCACGCCCCTCGATATGAGCGTGTTTCCCACGTTCCTGCTCGGGATCACGCTCGTTCGACTCGTGCTCAACATCGCCACGACCCGGCTGATTCTCTCGCGGGCCGCCCTCGACGGCACCGCCGCGGCCGGCGAGGTGGTGGAGGCCTTCGGCCAGTTCGTCGCCGCCAACAACCTCGTGGTCGGCGGTGTGATCTTTGCGATCATCGCCATCGTGCAGTTCATCGTGATCACGGCCGGCTCCACACGGACGAGCGAGGTGGCCGCCCGGTTTGCGCTCGACGGCCTGCCAGGCCGGCAGATGGCGATCGACACCGAGGTCAACGCGGGCACCGTCACCCGTGAGCAGGCGCGACGGATGCGGCTCGACCTCCAGCGGCAGGCCGACTTCTTCGCCGCCATGGACGGTGCCAGCCGGTTCGTCCGCGGCGAGGCGGTGGCGAGCGTGATCATCACCGCGATCAACATCCTCGGCGGCCTGGCGATCGGCGTCGTGGAGCACGGCATGCCGGTCGACAAGGCCCTCAACGTCTACTCACTCCTGACGATCGGCGACGGCCTGTCGGCGTCGATCCCCGCGCTCTTCATCTCGGTCGCCACCGGTCTCCTGGTCTCGCGGTCGAGCCAGTCGGTGGATCTCTCGCGCGAGTTCAGCCGGCAATTCACCGCCAAGCCCCACGTGCTGGCGATCACCGGCGTGTTCCTCGCACTGCTCTCGCTCAGCGGTCTGCCGTTCCTGCCGCTGGCGGGCATGGCGGCGGTCACGCTGACAGGGGCCGTGGTGCTGGGGCGTCGGTCCGCGGTGGAGGCCGATGCTGACGACGAGCCTGATCGCGATCTTCCCGGCGTCCGGCCGGCCAAGACTGCCACACAGAAGTCCACCCCCGCCGCCGACGTCTTGACTGATGACCGCGTCGTGGTCGAGGTGGGCCGTGGGCTCGTCAGCCTCGTGGCGGGAAACGGCCCGTTGCTCACTCGTGCGTCCACGCTGCGGACCGCGCTGGCCGCCGATCTTGGGCTCGTGCTTCCGCAGGTGGCGTTCCGCGACGACCTGACACTCCCCGATCGCGGCTACCGGATCTCGGTGGCCGGCGACGCCGTGGTCGAGGATGAGATCCCGGCGGGGCGATTGCTGGCGGTGCTCCCGCCAGGGACATCGTCGCCAGTGGATGGCGACGCCGCGATCGATCCGCTCTCAGGCCGCACCGGCACGTGGGTCGGGCACGCTCAGGCCGAGACCTGCCGCCTCCGCGGTGCGACCGTGCTCGACGACGCGGGCATCGTGGCGCGGTCGCTGGAGTCGGCCGTCCGGCGGCGGGCTGACAGGCTGCTCACTCGCGACGCCGCCAACCGACTCGTGGAGTCGCTGCGGGCGGCGCAGCCGGCGGTGGTCGAGCAGATCGTACCGGGCGTGCTCACCGTGGCCCGGATTCAGCGGACGCTCCAGTGCCTGCTCCGCGAGGGCGTGCCGATCCGGCCGCTTGCCGAACTCCTTGAACTCATGTCGGACCACGCCGCCGAAGCGGCCGAACCGTGGCAGCTCGCCGAGATCGTGCGGCGCCGGCTGGCAGGCACGATCTGCCGCCGGGCGCGCGATCCACAGGGCAGGCTCACTGCGGTGCGGCTCGCCGGCGCCGCGGTCGACGCGATCGCGAAGTCGGCCCGCGGCACGCCGCCGCGGGTCTCCGCGAAGCTCGTCGCCGAGGTGCGGCGGGCGGTGCGGACGGCCGTGGAACGCGGCGGGCAGCCCGCGCTGCTCGTTCCGGCGGCGGCGCGGCGGCTCGTGCGGGAGGCGGTCGGTCGCCACTTGCCCGACGTCGTGGTGCTCGCCGACGAGGAGACACTCGACGAGCCGCGGCTCGAGGTGTTCGCGACGGTGGGCTCCGCGGAGGTGGCACGGGCTGCCTGACGGCCCCGGTGCGCGACCCACACCGACGGATCACGCAAACAAAAACGATTTGGGAATCACGACGTGGAAGTTTGGAGCAATAGCGAAGGGTGCCGGGGCGCCCGAGATTTGATTCAAGAGATCACCGTGCAGCTGCCGATGAGTTGAAGTTTGGACGGAGGAGCGGCAGCGACGGTGATGGGCGGCCTACCCTCGGGGCGGGCCACGGTGTGGAGGCGGGCGGCGGAGCCGCGGCCTCACGCAGATGAGATCGAGAACCTGTCAAGGAGGATGACGTGGCATATCACGCGACCCAGCTGTCGGCCGAAGAATCCCTGGAACTCTGGAAACGGTTCAAGGCCGACCAGTCCGACGAGGATCTCCGTAACCGTCTGATCGAGCAGTACCTGCCGCTTGTGAAGTACAACGGCGAACGCATCTGGTCGCGGCTCCCCGACGGCGTGGAGCTCGACGATCTGGTCTCGGCCGGCACGTTCGGCCTGATGGATGCGATCGACGCCTTCGACATGTCGCGGGGCGTGAAGTTTGAGACCTACTGCGTGCCGCGAATCCGTGGTGCCATGCTCGACGAGCTTCGCACCATGGACTGGGTGCCGCGGCTCGTGCGGAGTAAGGCCAGCAAGCTCAACGAGGCGCTCAAGCAGCTCGAGGCGAAGTTCGGCCGCGCGCCGGCTGACGCCGAGGTCGCCGAGCACATGGGGCTCTCGCGCGAGGAGTTTGAGAAGCTCCTCATCGAGGCCAACGCCGTGAGTCTGGTGAGTCTCAACAAGAAGTGGTGCGAGACCGACAGCTCGAAGGAGGTCCACGAGATCGACATTCTCGAGGACAAGAAGGGGGAGGACCCCACGCGGCGGATCCAGAAGTCGGACCTGATGAGGCTGGTCACCAAGGGCCTCAACCGCAACGAGCGTCTGATCATCATCCTCTACTACTACGAGGAACTGACGATGAAGGAGATCGGGGCCACCCTCGACCTCTCGGAGAGCCGCGTCAGCCAGATGCACAGCGCCATCGTCGAGCGGCTGCAGGGCCAACTCGGCCGCCGGAAGCCCGAGTTCGCGATGTAGGCGAGCGGGGAAGACTGGGCGGTCCGGGCGACTGCCGGGGCCACGTGGATCGGTAAGACGGGAAAAATTGGTAAGAAAAAATTCTGGTGAAGTTTTCGGTGCGATCGGTCGATAAAGAAAAGTTGGTCGCGGCGACCGGGTCGGCGACACGACCGGCTGCTGTCCGACGACTGGAGTCGCCGGAACGCGGAAGCGCGGCAACAATGACGGTAGGAAAGGAAGCAGGTCCGGAATCGCGAACGACTCGATGAACTCTCCACCGGTGTGCCGCGTAGAAGCGGCCGTGTGGGGATCACGGGGGTTCAGAACGACGGCTTGCCAAGGAGTGACATCATGAACATCTTCGGTGTATTTTCGACGCAGGGTTCGCAGGGTCTCGGTGCCGTGAAGGGCGTCGAGGCGGCGCAGTCCTCCCAGGCCGCCGCTCGCCATGAAGGCGTCGGTGAGGTGCATGACGCGGTGACGCTGTCGGTCGACGCCGTGAAGGCCGCCGGTGCGACGAGCGACATCCGCTTCGACCGAGTCGCCGCGATCAAGGCGGCGATTGCCGACGGCTCCTACGAGACGCCTGACAAACTCGACGTGGCCCTCGACCGTCTGCTCGACCGGCTCGGCTGAGCCTCCGGGCCGTCGGGCGGTGAACGACATCTGACTTGACCGCACATGCAGCGGCCGGACCGGCAACGGTTCGGCCGTTCGCATTTGATGGCGGGCCTCGCCGCCCAGCCGTAGCACAGGTTGTCAACCTGTGCCAGGTTTTCTCGCAGGTTAAAAACCTACGCTACGGAAACCAACACCACCCCGGAGCACAGGTTTCCAACCTGTGCCATGTTTTTCGCAGATCGAAAACCTGCGATCCCTGAGCCGTGGGGGCTCGGCCGGTTACGGGCTACAATGATCACCGAGGTGTGCGAATGGCGGTCGGTTCTGATTTCTCGCTCGGCAGCGTCGACACGGCGCTCACACCCGCTGAGCGATTCGCCGAGTTCCTCCAGACCCGCGGCAAGCGGATCACGAGGCAGCGGCGGGTGATCGTCGACTATGTCGCCAGCCGCCACGAGCACTTCGACGCCGAGCAGCTGTTGGCCGACCTGCGGAAAACCCGCGAGGGGGCGGCCGCCAGCCGTCCGACGGTGTACCGCACGCTCGCCGAGATGGTGGACGCCGGCCTGCTCAACAAGATGGTGCTCGACGGCCGGGCCGTCTACGAGCACGACTACGGCTACCCGCAGCACGACCACCTCTACTGCACCGGCTGCCGGAAATTGATCGAGTTTTCGAGCGACGAGGTGGCGAAGATCCGCGACGCCGTGGCGGCCCGGCACCAGTTTCGCGCCCAGTCGCATCGGCTGCTCGTCAGCGGATTGTGCGCCGACTGCCGGTCGAGCAAGAGCCGCACGCGGCACCAGGACCGAATCTGATCCGGGCGCACGCCTGGGCCTCGTCCGCGAGAGCGTGGCGAGTGTAAGCCGACCGGCCGTAAGGCCGCGGGCACGCCACGCTGGACACGGCGTCTGGTGGCGGTACGCCCCACGCCTCACGGCGTTGGGCTTCTCCAAACGGCCGCGCGAGGCTCAAGGACAACCCGTATCAGACCTTGAGGGCTGACTCCGGGCCACGGGCGGGGCAGGTCGCCAGCGCCACCTCCACCGCCTCCGCCACGAAGTCTTCCACCTGCTGCGTCGCGCGGCCGGCGAGGTCGTCGGCCCGCATCGCCGCTGCGATGTCGACGTCCTGGAAGAGCGGGTCGGCCGCGAGCCGCTGCGCCAGGTCGTTGGGGTGGCCCTCGCGGATCCTTGCGGTGGCGGCGTGGCTGTGGGTGCGGAGCGCCTCGTGGAGCGTCTGCCGGTCGCCACCCGCCGTGGTCGCCGCCATCAGGATCTTTTCGCTGGCGAGGAAGGGGAGATGGGCCTCGAGGTTCCGGCGGATGCCACCGGGAAGCACCACGAGCCCGCCGGCGATGTTGGCGTAGATCACGAGCTGCGCGTCGGTGGCCAAAAACGCCTGCGGCAGCACGAGCCGCCGCGGCGCCGAGTCGTCGAGCGTCCGTTCCAGCCACTGCGTGGCCGCCGTCTGGCCGGCCGTCGCCGCCAGGCCCATCACGAACCGCGCCAGGCCGCACATCCGCTCGGCCCGCATCGGGTTGCGCTTGTAGGGCATCGCGGAGGAACCCACCTGATCCGTCTCGAACGGCTCCTCGAGCTCGCCCCAGGCCGCCGCGAGGCGGAGGTCGTTGCCCGTCTTGTGGGTCGACTCCGACACGCCCGCCAGCGCCGCGCAGACCTGCGAATCGACCTTCCGTGTGTAGGTCTGGCCGGTCACCTCATACGACGAGTGGAAGCCGAGCTTCTGGGCCACCAGTTCGTCGAGCCGGCGGACCTTCGCATGGTCGCCGGCGAAGAGCTCCAGGAAGCTCGCCTGCGTGCCGGTCGTTCCCTTCACGCCGCGGGCCCGCAAGAGCTTCCGACGGTGGGTGACCTCCTCGAGATCGAGGATCAGATCGTGGATCCAGAGGCAGAGCCGCTTGCCGATGGTCGTGGGCTGCGCCGGCTGCAGGTGCGTGCGTCCGAGGCAGACGATGGCCTTCGTCTCGACCGCCTTGGCGGCCAGCCGCTCGATCACCGTGGCCAGGCGGGCCGCGACGAGGTCGAGCGACTCCCGCATCAGGATCAGGTCGACGTTGTCGGTCACGTAGGCGCTCGTGGCGCCGAGGTGGATGATCGGCCGGGCCGACGGGCAGTCGTCGGCGAAGGCGTGGAGGTGCGCGAAGACATCGTGCCGCATCTTCCGCTCGTACTCCGCCGCCTTGGCGAAGTCGATCGGTGCCAGATGCGCCCGCATCTCGGCGAGTTGCCCCTGCGAGATCGGCAGGCCGAGTTCCGCCTCAGCCTCGGCCAGCGCCAGCCAGGTTTTCCGCCAGAGCATGTAGCGGTGGTTGTCGCTCCAGAGCCGCGTCATCTCGGCCGACGCGTATCGCGAGGCGAGCGGATTGTCCCAGACGTCGCGGGGATCGGGATGGCGGTCGGTGTTCACGTGCGGGCTCCGGACGAACGCGAGGCCGGGGGCGAGCCGCGGCCGGCGGACTCGCCGCCGCGTGCCATCTTGCAGAACAGCCGTTCGAGTGCCAGCCTCGCGCGCAGGCCTCGGGAAGCCTCCCCCTTGAGCGCAAGATCGAGGTCAAGGAGCCAGACCGGCAGCCGCCGGGCCCGCCTGGGCCCGAGCTGCTGGAGCGAGTCCTTCGCCTGGGACATCGCCTTGGGCCAGGCCGCCACGCCCGCCTCGCGGAGCGCCTGTTCGACGCCCGCGGGGCGGCCCGCGCCGGTTGGCAGCGCCAGCAGCCGCGCTGCGGTGGAGAGGCGGCGGAGCACCGACGCGATCTGGGCGGCGATACCGATCGGATTCTCGCCGGCGTCGAGCAGGTCGGCGAGTTCCGCCAAGGCGCGGCGCGTGTCGCCTCCTGCGGCCGCATCGACCATCCCCCAGGCCGTCCGCTCCTGGGGCGAGCCGGCGAAGTCGTCGATCGCTTCCGGTGGGATCGCCTTTTTCTTCTCCTGCGGGTCGGTCGCGGCGGCTAACCGCGCGAGGGCCTGGTCGATCTGGCCGAGGTTACCGCCGAGCCGCTCGATCAGCCGCTGCGCCGTGGCGGCCGCGAGCGTGATGCCGTGTCGCGATGTCGCCCACTTCCGGATCCAGCCGCTGAGGTCGGCCTTCGCCGGGAGCGAGGTGTCGATGGCGAGGCCCTGCTTCGCCACCGCCTTCGCGAGGCGGGTGTTCGAGGGAAAACTCTTCACCTCGAGGATCACGAGGCCGCGGTGGCCGCGGTTGGCGGTGGCGATCGTCTCCAGGCGGTCGCGGGCGGCGGTCACGAAGGCGTCGGCCTGCCGCACGACGGCCGCGCGGGTCGCCGTGGCGAACATCGGGATCGTTGCCGCCTCGTCGAACACGTCGCGGGGATCGAGTTCCTCGGTGCCATCGAACTCCCGCCAGGCCCAGACCCGGTCGGCCTCGTCGGGGCAGAGCCGCGCGCGGAGGAGATCGAGCATGTGGAGCACGAAAAACGGCTCGTCGCCGTGGAGCACGACCAGCGATGGTTCGCCGAGGTGCCACTCACCGGAAGCGGCGAGGATGTCGAGCGCGGATGCGGTGCCGGCCACGGGCGCCTCGCGGATGTGCGGGAGGAGGTTCCGCCATCGCGCGGAACACCGCGAGTGTAGTGGCCGGGATCGCGACGCGTCAGCCGTCGCGGCTCAGGGGGCGGTGGGGAGCGGCCGGAGGCCACCGAGCTTGCCGCCGAACCGCGGCGCCGCAATCGAGATCTCGTCGGGAAACGTGGCCGCTCCGACGTTGCCCGCGAGGTCGCTCGCCTCGGCGCGGATGTGGACTTTCGCGGGGACGGTCTTGTCGGGAGTCCAGCGGTGCTCACCCTGGTTCTCGATGCCATCGGTGATCGTGGCCCAGGGGCCGTCAGCGTTGGGCGAGTAGAGCAGGCGGACCGCCCGCGGCGCGATGAGCGGGTCGCGGACGACATAGCGGATCACGAGCGCCCCCAATGGCGTCGCTTCATCGCGGCTGATCGCCACCAGTTCCACCTGCGGAGGTTCCTCATCGACGCCCACCCAGGCGTCGGGCGCCGCGCCCGAGCGGGGGCCGCCCCCGTCATCGGCTGCGTCAGACATCATCTCCAGCCGCACGCCGTAGAGGCCCGATGCCGGAAGCGTGACATCGATCGGGCTGCGGCCGTCGTTGTCGACCGACGACCGCTGCCACGTCACGCCGCCGTCCTGCGTCGTCCAGAGTTCGGCGCGGAGTGGGCCCGCTGCCGGCCGGGTCGAGGGAACGTCGTAGTCCCAGGCGAACCGACGCGACTTCGTGAGTTGGAGGGGCCGGCCGCGGTATTCGAGCGAGCTGTCGCTCGCCGACTGGGCGATGCCGGTGTTGCCGAGCGGCTGACGCTGCGGCGTGGCGCGGGGGCCCGCCCGCGGCAGAAGCCCTGCCGCGGAGGTGTTGGCAGGACGGACGAGCACACTCCGGCCTGGGCCGCCGGGGGCTGCCGGCGGGGCCATGGCGGGCTGGCCGTCAGACCACGCCCCGGCCGATTCGGACGACCAGCCCCGGAGGTCATCGGTCTGCCCGGTCGCCGCCACCGCGGGGGCATGCATCGCCGTCACGGGCGCTGGCTGGGCCCCATCGGCGACTGGCTGGTCGGGCAGTGGCGGCACGCCGATCTCCTTGGCGAGCGCAGCCTGGTCCACGCCAGGATCCGATGGCTCGAGCGTGAACTGTTTGGTCGCCTGGTTGCCGGACGAGTCGGAGATCGCGACCCGCACCGTCAGCGTGGTCACCTTCTCGCCGGCCCACCAGATCTCCTCGCCGACGAGGTGAGCGGGCGACTCGCGGGCGAGCACGGCCTGGGCGGCCACCGCCTTCCAGCCATTGTCGCCCGCGCCACGGTATTCGACCTTGAGAGACTCGAGCTTCAGTGAGTCGTCGGCGGCGGCGTAGCGGCAGACGATCTCGCCGTCGGCGCCCTTCCAGACGCGGCCGGCGAGTCTGGGACCGGCGGCATCGACCAGCACGCGGATGTCGGGACCCTCGCCACCGCGGGACCGGCCCTTCTTGTCGACCGCCCGCAGGCGGAACCAGTACTCGCCGTCGGTTTCAGCGCGGTAGGTGAACGAGGTCGCGGTGGGGGCCGCCTCGCCCGCCGACTGCCAGTTGACGCCCATGTCGGTCGAGACGTTGAGCACCACCTTCTGCGGTGCCGCCTCCGCGTCGGGGTCTTCCGACTTCGGGATCCGGAACGGAATGGCGAACGTGCGGTGCTTCGTCCGCAGGAGTTCGGGGAGGGTCGGCTGGGCGGGCGGTTGGCCGATCGCCGGCAGGCCGAGGCAGACGGCGATCACCACGGTGGCGGCAAGCCGCAGCCACGTTTCCCGACGCATCTCGTCGGGCGAGCGCCAGACCTTCAGGAGAACCCTCATGTGGGGAGTGATCGGCAGTCGTTCGCCCGAAAAGTCAACTTTTCTGTTGCAGTCGGCAGAATCGGTAAAGAATGACGGCCCTTCGGCAGCACGCGGTTGTTGGTTTGGGAAAGATGCGCGAACCGTGGGGCGTGGGCGGATTTCTCTGGACCTGGGCTGCTCCTGACCGGCATAATCGCGCCGTGACGGCCGACGCACGATGTTTCGCGGCCGGATCGAGTGCCAGACGGGAGCCACGGCCGTGAACGCGTTTGTCGTCAGTGCCGCCCTGCTGGCCCTGGTGGTCGCCGCGGGCGTGGCTGCGATCACGGCGATTCGTTCCCGGATGCGGGCCGATGACGATCAGGCAACCTGGGAAAGAACACTGACCGATTACAAGAATCTCCGCGACGAGGGTGTGCTCAGCGAAGAGGAATACCGAAACATAAGAACACTCGTTGAACCGCGCACCCGGTTCAGCGTGCCCGCGCCAGACGAACGGCATCCGCCGTCCGTCGATGCTGCCGGGCTGGAGCACGGGAGGGACTGATCTGATGCCATCTGGGAAAGACGTCGGCGGGCTTGGACGACGGGGCGCCGGCGGGACGACCAAGAAGAACGCCTTCTGCTCGTTCTGCCGCAAAAGCTACCGCGACGTCGGGCCGCTCGTAGAGGGCCCGGGCGACGTCTACATCTGCGGCGAGTGCATCGAACTCTGTCAGTCGATCCTCGACCAGGAGAAGAAGCGACGGGGCACCAGCAAGCAACTCTTCACGACGATCCCCTCGCCCCGCGAGATCGTCTCCCATCTCGACCAGTACGTGATCGGGCAGCAACACGCCAAGCGAGTGCTCGCCGTCGCGGTGCACAGCCACTACAAGCGGCTCAACCTCGGCCGCGAAGCGGGCGACGTCGAAGTGGACAAGTCGAACATCCTCCTGCTCGGGCCGACCGGCTGCGGCAAGACACTGCTTGCCCGCACGCTCGCCCGGATCCTCGACGTGCCGTTCGCGATCGGCGATGCCACCACGCTGACCGAGGCGGGCTACGTGGGCGAGGACGTGGAAAACCTCCTCCTCAAACTGCTCAACGCGGCCGACTTCGACATCGAGGCTGCCCAGCGGGGCGTGCTCTACATCGACGAGATCGACAAGATCGGCAAGACGAGCCAGAACGTCTCGATTACCCGCGACGTGTCGGGCGAGGGTGTGCAGCAGGCGCTCCTCAAGATGCTCGAAGGGACGGTCGCCAACGTGCCGCCGCAGGGGGGCCGCAAGCACCCGGAGCAGCAGTACATCCAGATCGACACCTCGAACATCCTCTTCATCTGCGGCGGGACGTTCGTCGGGATCGAGAAGATCATCGGTAAGCGGCTCGGGAAGAAGACGATCGGCTTCGGCCAGCACACGGGCCTTCGCCACGACGCCGACCTCGCCGAACTGCTGCCGCACGTCGACTCCGACGACATTCTCGAGTTTGGCCTGATTCCCGAGCTCGTGGGCCGTCTGCCCGTGATCTCGTCGCTCCAACCGCTCGACGAGAAGGCCCTCGTCAACGTGCTCAAGGATCCGAAGAACGCGCTCGTCAAGCAGTATCAGAGGATGTTTAGCCTCGAGAGCTGCAACCTGGAGTTCACCGACGAGGCGCTCGTGGCCATCGCCCGCAAGGCGATGAAGAAGGAGACCGGTGCCCGCGGGCTGCGGAGCATCATGGAAGACGTGATGCTCGACATCATGTTCGACCTGCCCGAGAACCAGGGGGCGACCTACCTGATCAACGAGCGGAATGTCGAGGGCACCGAACCAGTGCTGCCGGCCCGCGAGACGCGCACGAAGAGCGCGTGAGCGGTCACGCCCGCTTGGCTGCTGGTGCAGGTTGCCAACCTGCACCTCCGTAGCCGCAGGTTGGTAACCTGCGGTGTTGTCGAGCACCCTTGGGCGTATGTGCCCTGTAGCACAGGTTTTCAACCTGTGATGCCCCGGGTCGCACTTGTTGCTGGTGCAGGTTGCCAACCTGCATCTCCGTAGCCGCAGGTTGGTAACCTGCGGTGCTCCCCCCGTCACGCCGAGCGTCGCTCAGCGGCGGCGTCGAGCACCGGGAGGCGGATCGTCATCGCGGTGCCCCTGCCCGGGGCGCTCTCCACGCGGATCCGGCCGCGGTGGGCCTCGACGATCTCTCGGCAGGAGGCGAGCCCCATGCCGCTGCCCCCCTTGCCGGTCTCGTCGGGGCCAGCCTTCGTAGTGAAGTGGGGCTCAAAAATCCGCCGCATCACGTCTGGGGCCATGCCACTGCCGGTGTCGCGAACCATCACGTCTACAAACCCGCTCGCCTCGTCGTGCGCCAGGCGGAGGATCAGTCGGCCCCCGGTCGGCATCGCTTGCCTGGCGTTGACCATCAGGTTGAGGAGCACTTGCTGCAGCTGGCCGGGGTTGGCCGAGACGCGGGGGACCGGGGCAAACTCCCGCTCCACCTGGACCCGGTATTTCATCATTTCCCGCTCGAGCAGCACGAGCACGTCTTCGACGAGCACGGTCATGTCGACCGGCTCGAACCGCGAGGAGCGGTTGCGCGACATCGACAGCACGCTGGCGGTGATTTTCGCCGCTCGCGTGCCCGCGGAGAGGATTCGCTCCAGGGCCTTGTCGCGGGTGGCCTGATCACGGTGCCGGATGCCCATGCGGGCGTAGTTGAGGATCGTGGTGAGGGCGTTGTTGAACTCGTGGGTCGTGGTACCGAGCAGTTCGCCAATGCTTCCCTGCTTGCGGGCGTCGAGGAGTTGGCCGCGGAGGCTGGCGAGTTCGGCGGCGTGGCGGGCCCGCGTCGCCTCGAGGTCGCGGCGGAGGCGGGCGGCCTCGGCATCCACGGTGGGCGGGGCAGGAG
>Ga0194055_10003101_pt1 | contig 12934 bp, 5 predicted proteins | sample SepL449m_MetaG_FD_155482 | JGI IMG/M metagenome (GOLD analysis project Ga0194055, IMG submission 155482) | Anoxic zone freshwater microbial communities from boreal shield lake in IISD Experimental Lakes Area, Ontario, Canada - Sep2016-L442-9m | ecosystem: Environmental > Aquatic > Freshwater >... | reverse complement strand
GCGTATCTGCCATGTGGCACGCGAAGCACGTGCTGGCACGCATGAGCGCGAATCCGGGGTCGATGATTTCCTTCTCACCGACGCCGGGAAAGCGGCGGCTGCGGAATTCACCTACGAGTGCGACGAGGTTCGGCTGCACCGTGTCGCCGTCCGTTTCCTTCACCGAAACGCGGTAGGGAATCTCGCTGCCCCAGTCGAAAAACGATCCGTGCGCGGGCGACTCGAAGCGCACGACAGGCCGCGCATTGCCGACGCAGATCATGTCCTTCGCCGTGCTTGTCGCACCGCTTCCGTCGCGCGCGGTGAGGACGACTTCGTATGTGCCCGGCTGCGAAAACGTGTGTGCAAATTTCACACCATGCTCCGGCTGCTCCACACCGGCGATGCTCCACGAAAATGTGAGCGCGTCGCCGTCAGGATCCGTCGAGCCGGAAGCGTCGAGCGTGAGCGCGAGCGGCGGCATCCCCGCAGTTTCGCCCGCAGTGATCTTTGCGACCGGCGCGCGGTTGCCGCGGCGATAGACGATGCGCACGATGCGGCTGTCCGCGTTCTCCCACCACTTGTCGCCGTATTCGATCAGGTAGAGTGCGCCGTCGGTGCCGAGTTTCATGTCAACGGGCCGTCGCAGCGTCATCGCCGGCACGAACGGCTCAATCTCCGGCCCCGGCGTGCCGAGCTTCACCGTCTGGATCCAGTTGCGCATCCATTCGTAAATGAAGAGCCGCCCGTCGAGCGCCTCGGGCAGCTTGATCGGCGACGGATTCGCCGCGTCGAAGTGATACACCGGCCCCGCCATGATCGAGCGCCCGCCGCTGCCGAGCGTTGGGAAATTCTTCGATGCCAGAGTCGAATACCAAATGAGCGCGGGCTTCGCCGGCGGCAGATCCTTGATGCCCGTATTCCGCGGCGAAAGATTTTGCGGCGTCTTCGGATCGAGACGCTTGATCTCCTTCTTTGCGTCGAAGTCGAAAAGCGGCAGCGCCTCGTTTGGCCCGACGAAAAGCGGCCAGCCGAAATTTCCCGCCGTCGTCGTCGCATTGATCTCATCGTAGCCATCCGGCACCACGCCGAGTTCCGGCAGCACGTTTGGCCCCACATCGCCGAAGTAGAGCGTGCCCGTCTTGTCATCCACCGTCATGCGGAACGGATTGCGGATGCCCATGCCGTAGATCTCCGCGCGTCCATCCTTGCCGTCGGCGAAAAGATTTCCCTCGGGGATCGAGTAGCCGCCTTCGGGCGTCGGATGAACGCGCAGAATCTTGCCGCGCAGATCGCGCGAGTTCGCCGCCGAGCGGAACGCGTCCCAATTTTTCCGTTCGGGCCGCGTGTCCACGGGAAGGCCGGGGTTCCAGTGGCAGTTGTCGCCGTTGCCGATGTAGAGGTCGCCTTTGCCATCCATGAACATCGCGCCGCCCATGTGGAAGACGTGCTCGGTGTCGTACGGCCACTCGATCAGCATGCGCTCGGACTCCGCGGGCATCTTTCCATCCATTACCGTGAAGCGGCTCACGCGCATCGTGCCCTGCTTCGCCGCCGGGCAGAACAGCGCAAACACATGCCCGCTCTTCGCAAAGTCGCGCGCCACCGCCATGCCGAGGAGCCCCACCTCGCCCTTCGCAAATGTCGGCACCTGGCCAAGCAGCGTCACCGCGCCCGACTTCGCATCCCACTTTTTCACCGCGCCCCAGAATTCCGCGAACACAATGTCGCCGCCCGGCAGCACCTCCATCTGGATCGCATCGCGGCTCGCCGCCACGAGGATCTCCTTTTCAAAGCGCGCCGGGTCGTAGGATTCCGCAGCACGCGCGGTGGTCAGAAGTGTGAGCGAACACATCAGCGCAGCGGAGGCCATGCGGAATCCGTGTCGCACGGCATCGCGGACTGGCACAAGGGAGCAGGGGCGTTCGAGGGGAACGGGATGCATAGGCTGGGGGATTTGGTTCTGAATTTGGAGGGGATGCCGAAGAAAGTTTTAATACGCGGAGGCACAGAGGGGGGATGGAGAGGCTCGCAGAGGAAAGCAGAGAAACGCCCCCGCGTTCCTCCCGCTTCTACTCTGCGCCTCCGCGTTGAAAAAGAAATTTCGCAGGTGCGCTCACGGCAGATTGTTCACGACATTCTCCAGCCGCTCGCCGCGCACCGCCGCGAGCGCGATGCGGGCGGAGGTCGCGCGCATCTCCAGCTTCGATTCGACGCTGCAAAACGCCGCGTGGCAGGTCACGATGAGATTCGGCGCGCTCGCCTCCTCCGCAGTCTTCAGCGGCTCGTCCTCCACCACGTCGAGACCGGCGCCTGCGATGCGTCCCGCGCGCAGCGCATCAAGGATTGCGGTCTTCTTGATCACCGCTCCACGCGCGGTGTTCACGATGAACGCATCCCGCTTCATCAGCGCGATCTCGCGCTCCGCGATCAGGTGCCGCGTCTCGTCGGTGAGCGGGCAATGCAGCGAGAGCACGTCCGCCTTCGCGAGCAGTTCATCCAGCGTGCGCACACGCGTGAGGCCCACGGCCTTGTCCGCGCCATTCGGCAGATACGGATCGTGGAAGATGACCTTGAACCCGAGCGCCTTCGCGCGCAGCGCCGTCGCGGTGCCGATGCGCCCGAGCCCCACGACTCCAAACGTGAGCTCGCGCAGCCGGCGGAGGCGCGGCTCCACGCGGATGATCCAGCCGAGCTGCTTCGCCTCCTGGTCGAGCGGGAAAAGCTGCCGGCACAGCGCCATCGTGAGCGCGATGGCGTGATCCGCGACTTCCTCGGTGCCGTAGTCCGGCACATTGCAAACTGCGATGCCCCGCTCGCGCGCAGCGGCGACGTCCACGGAATCAAAGCCCACGCCGTTGCGGATGAGCGCGCGGCAATTCCGCAGCCGCGCGATGCCCGCGGCGGTGATCGGCGTGTTGTGCCACACGATCAACGCATCCGCACCGCAGATCTCGTCCGTAAAATCCGCATCGCTCGAACACAGGAACCGCCGCACTTCCGCAGCGTCACCGATCACCGCGCGCTCCGCAGCCGATTCGGGATCGCCCAGAGGCGACTTCGCCCAGTCAATAATTCCGACAAGTGGTTTCTTCGATGTCATGATGTTCGTGAGGATATGGTGCGAATGGCTCGAAGGGAAGTTGGCCAGAGGTGCTATCCATCGCGGAGCACCGTGGAAGGCAAATCTTTCCGCGACGATGTCCCAATCGTGCGGCAAGACTGCGCGCAGAAAAATTTACGCGAGGATTTGCTTGATCACATGTCCGTGGACATCTGTCAGGCGGCGGTTGATGCCGTTGTTGTAGAAGCTCAGTTTCTCGTGATTCATCCCGAGCAGGTGCAGCGCGGTGGCGTGCAGATCGTAGCAGTAGGCGGGATTCTCGGCGGTTTTGAAGCCGAGGTCATCGGTGCTACCGTAGGCGGTGCCGCCTTTGATGCCGCCGCCTGCGAGCCATGCGGTGAATGCTCCAGGGTTGTGATCGCGGCCTTTGCCTGCGCCTTGCGCGGCGGGTTGGCGGCCAAACTCGCTGGTGCAGAGGACGAGCGTGCTATCGAGAAGGCCGCGTGATTTGAGATCGGTGAGCAGCGCGGCGGCGCCGGTGTCGAGGATGGGGCCCCAGTAGCCGTGGTCGCGCACGATGTCTTCGTGGCTGTCCCAGTTGGGACGCACCTTTTTCGCCTGCGTGTTTTCCGCGCCGCAGAAGATCTGCACGAAACGCACGCCGCGTTCGACGAGCCGGCGGGCGAGCAGGCATTGGCGGCCAAAGGTGCCGATGTCCTCGTGTTCGAGATTGTAGAGTTGCTTGGTGGCGTCGGATTCGCCGCGCAGATTAGTGGCCTCGGGCGCGCTGAGCTGAAGCCGGGCGGCGAGTTCGTAGGCGGAGATGCGGGCTTCGAGTTCGCTGTTGCCCGTGCGCTCGGCGGCGTGCGCTCGGTTCAGCGTTTGGAGAAAATCGCGGCTCGTCTGCTCGGTCTGCCCGCGGAGATGCGCGAAGTTTTTCGAGGGGAACAAATCGGCGATGGGCGGCTTCTCGACATCGGTCTGGAGCGTTGTTCCTTGATGAATCGCGGGCAGAAAACCCGCGCCCCAATTGATGACGCCGCCGGGCGGCAGTCCGCGCGGATCGGGCAGCACGACGAAGGCCGGCAGGTCATCGCTCACGCTGCCGAGTCCATACGTGACCCAAGCGCCCATGCTCGGGAAGCCGGGCAGAATGAAACCACTGTTCGCCATGAACATCGCCGGGCCGTGCAGCGCGGATTTGCTCTGCATCGAGTGGATGAAAGCCATGTCGTCCACGCGTTGCGCGAGCTTGGGGAAAAGGTCGCTCATCCAGCGCCCGCACTGTCCGTGCTGTCGGAAGGTCCACCAACTCTGCTGACAATTGCCCGGTTTCGACGCGAAGAACTGCAGCTTACCATCCGCATCGAACGGCTTGCCCTGTCGCTTCGCCAGCTCCGGTTTGTAATCCCATGTATCCACATGCGAGAGGCCGCCTGGGCAGAAAATTTGAATCACCGCTTTGGCCTTGGCGGGATGATGCCCGGCCTTGGGCGCGAGCGGATTCGTCGCAGCCTGCGCTTCATTCATCATCGCCGCGAGTGCGACGCCGCCGAGGCCGCCGCCAAGTTCCCAGAGGAAATTTCTGCGGGTGACGAATCGCTCGCGTTGTCCGCATGGAAAAGCAGAGTTCGGGTTCATCTTTCAGTCGAGGTAAACAAACTCGTTCGCATTGATGAGCATCCGGCAGAGGGCGAAGAGACCCTGCTCGGTGACAAGCGGCGCGGCGGCTCGCAGTTCGGCGGCGGTGGCATCGCGTTGGAAGGTGAGGGCGAAGGCGCGGCGGATGGCGGCTTCGCGGGAGTCGGTTTCGTTTTCGATGCGCGTGACGAGATGCCGCGCCTGCTGGAGCATGAAGTCGTTGTTGCTGAGCGTCAGCGCCTGCAAGGCCGTGGTCGTGTTCACGCGGGCGGGTGTGAGATTGGCCGGGTCAGGACAATCGAGCGTGGACATGAACTGATGCGGCGTGGTGCGCACGATGAAGCGGTAGATGCTGCGCCGCCAAAGGTCCGGTTTGTCCGGCGTGATGTAATCGTAGATTGGCGCGTAGGCTTCAGTGTAGTTGAAGTCGCGATAGCCCGGGCCGCCCATCGCGGGATTAAGCGTGCCGCTGACGGCGAGCACGGCGTCGTGCAAGGACTCGGCATCGAGCCGGCGCGGGTTTTGCCGCCAGAGGAGGCGATTGGCGGAGTCCAAAGTAGCTGCGGATTTAGCCGCATCGTTTGGGCTAAAGCCGAAGCCACTTTGCTGCCGATACGCCGCGCTCGTGACGATGAGCTTGTGCATGTGCTTGAGCGACCAACCGCTTTTCAAAAACTCGCCTGCGAGCCAGTCGAGCAACTCGGGATGCGAGGGCTTGTCACCGCCGAGTCCGAAGTCGCTGGGCGTGGTGACGAGGCCCTGGCCGAAGTGATGATGCCAGAGCCGATTCACGAGCACGCGGCGCGTGAGCGGATTGTCGGGATGCGTAATCCACTCGGCGAGCGCACGACGGCGCTGGCCTTCTGGCGTGGCGTTGTCGCCGAGTGCGACGGGCGCATGCTTTGCCCAGGTGAATGCGGCGGGCACGACTTCCGCCCCTTCGTCCTCGGGATTGCCGCGGCGCTGCACCTTGATGACGGAAGGCTTCGCTTCGGAAACGATGGCAAAGACAAAGACCTTGGCTGACTCAGGCAGAGCTTTGAGGTCGCTTTCCAACTTCCGGGCTTCGGCGTGGAGTTTCTTCAATGCAGCCGCCTCGGCCTCGGTGGGCCGTGTTTCAGCGGCTTCGGGCACGAGCTTGGGGTCACCGATGAAAAGAAGGTCGCTGCCGATGCCATCGCCGCCGTCGGTGGCCACGAGTGTGAGCGTCTTCGCCGTCGCGGGCACTTCGATGTCGAGCCGGGCGGTCTCGTCCTTGCGCAACTTGAGCTTTTGGAACTTCAACCCGGCATCGACGAAGACCATGAAATCAGCGCGGCTCGCGGCGGCTTCCTTGGATGCTCCGAAGCCGACGAGGCCGGTGAACTGCACCGCTCCGACGCCGCTTTGCTCGCGCAGCTTCGCGAGGTCGAAGGTGATGCCGCTGTTCGCGTGCATGGCGAGCATCGTGTGGCCTTTGCTGGCGAAGTCCGTGTCGCCAAGCGTGGTGCTGTGCTGCGCATTTAGCGGGCGGTTCGCGATGGTGTCCCAAAAATGCCCGCTGGTGGCCGGCACGCCCTTCACCTCCAGCTTCTCGTGCACCGTTACGGCGCCTTTGCCATCCGGCACGAATACCCACTTCACACCCGGCACGTTCTCCACCTTTTGCAGTCGGTTAGGCTGGATGTCGCGGTGGTAGCCGAGCTTATCCTTCGTCACCGCGCCGTTGCGCACGTCGATGCCGGAGTCTTTCGGAATGAGTGTGGCGAGTTCTAGTCCTTCACCGGCGAGCTTGGCAATCTGCGCACGCTTTTGCACGAGCGCTTTGCTGATGCGGGCTTTCTCAGCAGCGAGCTGCTTGGAATCCGCCGCGCTGACTTCGCGTTCGCCGCGCTTCACTCCCGCGAAGACGGCCCACAGGCGGTAGTATTCCTGCTGCGTGATCGGGTCGAGCTTGTGGTCGTGGCAGCGCGCGCAATTGATCGTGATGCCCACCGTGGACGTGATGACCTGTGTGACCATGTCGTCGAGGTCGCCCGCGCGAGCCGCACGCTTGAGCATGTCGCTCTTCGTCTCCACATGCCCCACGAAATCCCACGGCCCCGCAGCGAGAAATCCCGTCGCGATGACGGACTGCGAATCGCCCGGCGCGAGGACGTCGCCCGCGATTTGCTCGCGGAGAAAATGCTCGTAGGGCTTGTCCGCATTCAGCGACTCGATGACGTAATCGCGATACCGCCACGCATTCGGGCGCAATTGATCGCGCTCGAAGCCGTGCGTGTCCGCATAGTGCGCAATGTCCAGCCAGTGCCGCGCCCAGCGCTCGCCGTAGCGCGGAGACTTCAGCAATTCATCCACCAGCTTCTCATAAGCCTGCGGGTCCATGTCGCGGACAAACTGCTCCACCCGCTCCGGCGTCGGCGGCAGTCCTGTGAGATCAAACGACAGCCGCCGAATCAGCGTGCGACGATCCGCCTCCGGCGACATCGCGAGCCCTTTTGCGGAGAGCGAGGCCTTGATGAAGGCGTCGATGGAAAGCAGCTCGGGCTTCAGCCCAAGAGTTTCGGCTAAAGCCGAAGCCACTTTCACCGGCTGCACCGACCAATGCTGAAATCGCTTATCCACCGCCGCCGCCTTGTCCGTGGCGTTTTCCGACCACACCGCGCCGCTTTCGATCCACGCCTTCACCAGCGAAATTTGCGCAGCGGAAAGCGGCTCGCCTTTTGGCGGCATCCGCTCGTCGTCCTCCTTCGATGTGATGCGCGCGTAAAACGGACTCTTCGCCGCATCGCCCGCCACGATCACGGGGCCGTCATGTCCACCCTTGAGCGCGAAAACCTTCGCATCGAGCCGCAGTTCGCCCTTCTGCTTTTTCGCGCCGTGACACTCGACGCAGTGCTTCTCCAGCAGCGGACGAACCTTTTCCTCGAAGACGCTCGCGCCCGCCGGATCGGCGGCGATCGCGAGGGACATACTGGCAAGCAGGATCGTGAGGCTGTGCTTCATATTCACGCGATGATTTCCTGAATCGTTCCGCTGCTGGACCCGAAGGCATCGGCCTCGATTCCAAGATGCCGGAGCATTGAGACGAAAAGATTGCAGAGCGGCTTGTTATCGTCGCGTTTGAAAGCTAGGTGCTGGCCGTGCCGGAGGCCGCCGCCGGCGAGCAGGATGGGGAGGTTGCTATTGTCGTGGGTGTTCGCGTCGCCCATGTTGCTGCCGTAGAGAATCATCGTGAGGTCGAGCAGGCGCGCGTCGCCGTCCGGCTTGGCGGCGAGATTTTTCAGGAGCTTGCCGAGCAGCGCCATCTGCTGGCGATCGACGTCTTCGAGTTGCTTCACTTTTTCCACGGCCTGCCCGTGGTGGCTGAGGTTGTGGTAGCCGTCGGTGGTGTTTTGGTCGGGGTGCAGCTTGAAGACGGGCGTCGCAAAGGCATCCACCATGAGCGTGACGATGCGTGTGGAGTCAGACTCCAACGCGAGCTGCGCCATGGCGAGCATGATATCGAACTTCTCGAAGAAGAGCTTCTTGTCGTGGATGTCGGCGGGCAGCGGCTGCGCGGTGGCGGGCTTGGGCTTCAACTCCCACTCGCGCGCGGTGTGCAGGCGCTCCTCCACCTCGCGCACGGAAGTGAGGTATTGGTCGAGCCGCGCCCGATCGTTGCTGCCGAGGCTGCGGCTGAACTGCTTCGTGTCGTCGAGCAGCGTGTCGAGAATGCTGCCGCGTTCTTCGAGACGATGAAGCTGCTGCTGCACTGCGGCGGGATCGCCTTGCACGAACATTTTCCGGAACAACGCCGGCGCGCTGTCCTCGGCGGGCAGCAGCACGCCATCGCGCGTCCACGAGAGGCTGCGGTTCGCTTTGTCAATGTTCACGCCGAGATTCAAAGTTGAAAATCGTGTGACCTGGCCGAGCTTTTCCGCCGCGAATTGGTCGAGGGAAATGCTGTTGCGGAAGCCGCTCTTCGTCGGGCCGCGCGCCGCGGTGAGGAAGCAGTTCTCCGTGCTGTGCCCGCCCACCACGCCAGGGTGTGAGAGACCGCTGACCACGGTGAAGTCATTTCGGAAATCCGCGAGCGCCGCGAGATACGGCGAGAGTTCGTAGTCGCGCCCCACGCCCTGCGGGAAGAACGGCTTCGGCAGCACGCCAAGGTTGTTTGAGATGAGCAGCATCCGGCGCGGAGGCGCGGGCTTTGCGCCGCGACCGAACACGGGCGCGAGACACTCCAGCAATGGCAACGCCAGCAGGATGCCCGCGCCGCGGAGGAAACGGCGGCGCGGCAGACGGGCGGCGATGTGGGGAATGTTCATGATCTCTGTCCTCCCAGAAAGATTCGGCTCTGAATCAATGCGTGGAGAAGATCGCTCACACGATAGCCATCCTTCGCGCACGCATCGAGCATTCCCTCGATCTCGGGACGGTCGGAGAAGCGCACGGGCGTGCCGGTGGCGTAGATGGTGAATTGGTGGAGAAGATTGCGGGCAAGCTGGCGCGGGTTGGCGGCGAAATGCGCCTTCAGTTCGCGGATGTTTTGGAAGCGGCGGCCGTCAAGAAGTTGACCGCTCGGATCGACGGCATCCGCGAGCGTGTAGGCGAAGTCGTGGCCCGCGCGATCGATGCCGGCGACGCGCTCGCCTTGTTCGAGGCCACGGTAACGCGTGCGCCATCCGCCGAGGATGTCGAAGTTCTCCAGCGCCAGGCCGACGGGATCGAACTTCGCATGGCAAGCCGCGCAGGATTTGGATTTCGTGTGCAGCGCGAGCAAATCGCGAATGGTTTTCGCGCCACGAATGTCCGGCTCCACGGCGGGCACGCTCGGGGGCGGCGGTGGCGGCGGCTCCCCAATGAGGCGCTCCATGATCCACGCGCCGCGAATGACCGGTGACGTGGTGGTCCCATTCGCGGTGACTTTCAGAATCGCAGCTTGCGTGAGCAGTCCGCCGAGCGGGCTAGCCTTTGGCAACGCGACCTTGCGCATCGCCGAACCGTCGAGCGGGCCGAGACGGTAGTGCCGGGCGAGACGGTCGTTGGCATAGACGAAATCGGCATCCACGAGCACCCGCGCCGGCAGGTTGTCGCGGATCATCGCGGCAAAGAATGTGCGCGTCTCCATCTCCATGCTCTCCACGAGGTAGTCGTCGAAGCGATACTCGGGATAGAGGCGGATGTCCGGTTCGTCGCGGCGGACGTGACGGAGGTTGAGCCAGTAGTCGGTGAAGTTGCGCACGAACCTCTCGAAGCCGGCGCCCGCGATGAGGCGTGCGGCCTCGCCGCGGAGCATTGCGGGATCGCGGAGAAGCTTGCTGGCGGCGAGTTCACTCAGCCTGGCATCGGGTCGCGTGTTGCTGAGAAAATGAGAGAGCCGTGATGCGATGGCGAAATGGTCGTCGGCGCGCTCCGGCTCTCGCAGATAGAGAAAGTGTCCGGAGCAGAAGAATGCCTTGTAGCCCGCGAGCATGGCTTCGGCGAAAGGCGTCTTTTTTTCGAGACGAATCCGGATGAGATCGTCGAACTTCCTCAGCGTTTCCTCGGAGACCGGCTCGCGGGCGGCACGGCTCACGAAGCGGCGCAGCAGGGTTTTGGCATCGTTCGTTGGCGAATCGCCGAACAGCACGCGATGCGACGCCGGCGGCCAAATTTCCGGTGCAAGCGGGCCTTCGACCTCGATCCACTGGAACGCGACGCCGGGCTGCCCGCCCTCGGGGAACGGCGGGTAGCGATACGTTGGCGGCCCGCCATTCACGTTGCGCGCGAGCGGCACCGGCAGGCCGAGCAGGCTGTATTCGAAAGTCTCGCCCTCGCGCAGGCGGATGACGGTCTCGAACGTCCGCATCTCCGGCTGCACATCCATGATGCCGCCGGTCGCGCGAACGTCGCCGGAGACATCGGGCCCGGAGGATTTGCGCGCGCGGAAAGTCATCGGCGCCGGCTGCTTCGCGGGAGTGAGCGTGTAGCCCGGCTGCTGCAACACGGCCCGGGCGGAAAAGCGCACCCGGTATTCACCCGGCAGCTTCGCGACGAAGCCGCGCGGGTAACCGAAGTAAGGCCAGTGTGCGGAGCGAAACAGCGCCAGTTCCAGCGTGTCATCCTTCGCAGCCCGCTCCGCGTCCTCCTTCGCCGTCAGACGATCCGGTGCCACCGCCTGATTGCTCCGGGCGAAGAACATCGCCTCGCGCTCGCCGAACGTGTCGAGCGCGGAGAAGAGCGCGGTGCCCACGGCGCGGAACTTCGTCTCCACTGCCGGCTTGTCCGAGGCGGCCATCGCCTGGCGCAACGCAGCCTCGGCGGCGTCGAGATACGCCGTCAGTTGCACGCGCGACATGTCGAGCATCTCCGTGGCCTTGTTGAAGTGATACCCCTCGCGATCCTCCGGCAGCATGTCGCGGATATCGAGGTTCGGGAGCAGCAACACGTCGCGGAAATTCTGCTCATACTCGTCGCGATTCAGCCGGCGCAATGGTCCGCGGCCGTGTGCGAGAACTTCCGCGAGATCGGCGTCGTAAATCGCTGTGGCGAGCAACTTCACCAGCGCGGCGCGCTCAGCCTCGGGCAATGTCTCCGCCTTTGGCGGCATCTCGCCTTTCGCCACGCGGTCGTGGATTCGCACCCAGCGCTCGCGCGTGCTGTGATCCTTCAGGTCAAACGCGAGCGCCGTGAGATCGAGCCCGCCCTTCGCCGTGTCCTTGTCATGGCATTCGAGGCAGCCCTGCTCGATCAATGGCGCGAGCTTCCCCGGCAGCGCAACCGCTGCGTCCGCCTGGGCGAAGGCACCGAGGCAAAGAGTCAGGAAGAAGGAGCGCCCGAGCCTCACGCGAGCATGCTCTTGATCACATGCCCATGCACATCAGTGAGCCGGCGCTCGATGCCGTTGTGGTAGAAGGACAGGCGCTCGTGGTTGAGGCCGAGGATGTCGAGGATCGTCGCGTGGAAGTCATAGACGGTGGCGACGTTCTCGACCGCCTTGTAGCCGAATTCATCGGTCGCGCCGAAGCTGGATCCCTTTTTCACGCCCGCGCCGGCGAGCCATGCGGTGAAGCCGTTCGGGTTGTGGTCGCGGCCGCTCGCGCCTTTTTGGAAGGTGGGCATGCGGCCGAATTCCGTGCACCATACGACGAGCGTGTCGGCGAGCAGGCCGCGCTGCTTGAGGTCGGCAAGGAGCGCGGCGGTGGGCTGGTCCATGACTTCGCCGTGCTTCACGTATTGCGGCTGGAGCGACTTGTGGCCGTCCCAATTGCTCACGCCCTCGCCGCCGGTCTGGTAGGCACCGTTGAAGAGTTGCACGAAGCGCACGCCCTTTTCAACGAGTCTGCGAGCGAGGATGCAGTTGCGCGCGTACGCGGCCTTGAGGTCCTTCACGGGATCGCCTGACTGATCCGCGCCGTACATTTTCAAAATGTGCGCGGGCTCCGAGGAAATGTCGGCGACTTCCGGGACCGAGAGCTGCATGCGTGCGGCGAGTTCGTAGCTGGAGATGCGCGCGGCGAGTTCCGAGTCGCCGGGGAAGCGTTCGAGGTGGTGCCGGTTCAGCGTGGCGATGAATTCGCGCGTGGCGCGATCGGTCGTTGGCGAAAATTCGGATGGACGCGAGAGGTTGCGCAGCGGCTGAGTGGCGTTGAAATCCGTGCCCTGGAATGCCGCGGGCAGGAAGCCGGGCCCCCAAAAGTTGCCGGCGGATTGCGGCGCGCCGCGCGGGTCCGGGATCGCCACGTAGGCGGGGAGCGTGTCGTTTTCGCTGCCGAGCGCGTAGGTGGTCCACGCGCCCATGCTGGGAAAGCCGTCGAGCGTGAAGCCTGTCGCCATGAAGTTTTCGCCGGGGCCGTGCGTGTTCGTCTTTCCCGTGAGCGAATGGATGAAGCACATTTCGTCGGCGAGCGCGCCGAGATGCGGCACGAGATCGGAGACCATCTTGCCGCTCTGCCCGCGCGGACGGAATTCCCACGGGCTCTTGTTCAGGTTCCCCTGCGCGCCCTGAAACGTCACCAGCCCCTCGGCACCGGGCATCGGCTGGCCGTGGCGTTTGATGAGTTCGGGCTTGTAGTCAAACGTGTCCACCTGGCTCACCGCGCCGGAGCAGAAAATCATCAGCACGCGCTTCGCCCGCGCGGGGAAGTGCGTCGGTCGTGGGGCATTCGGATTCGCGGGATTGATCTGCGGACGAATCGGTCCGGATGCACCAAGAGCGCGCTCCTGGCCGAGCAGATGCGCGAGCGCGATGCCGCCGAGCCCGGTGGCGGTATGCGCGAGGAAATTGCGGCGATTGAGGAATGGATG
>Ga0194055_10003098_pt1 | contig 12936 bp, 12 predicted proteins | sample SepL449m_MetaG_FD_155482 | JGI IMG/M metagenome (GOLD analysis project Ga0194055, IMG submission 155482) | Anoxic zone freshwater microbial communities from boreal shield lake in IISD Experimental Lakes Area, Ontario, Canada - Sep2016-L442-9m | ecosystem: Environmental > Aquatic > Freshwater >... | reverse complement strand
CAGGTAAAGCGAACAGCCTTGCCAGCGACAAAGCGACACCTGCTCCTGCTGGAGTTAAGACTGGAACGCCTGGAGGCTAGCCTCCACTTGTTTAGCGAAAGCTAAATGGATTAAGGGTTCGTGATGAAAATCACGAACCCTTTTTTTGTTTGGTGGGTATTGAGCGAATCAATTTTGAGAATTGCAGGTCTGATTCGCATCAGGGGCTTCGCCCTGATGACTTCGCAACTTGGGCAAAGTCACCAAATGTGTTCGCAAGGCTCTGGAAACCTAATTGGTCCCTTTATTCGTTCTTGCCACAAATTCATCCAGCGACATCGCGCCGAGGTCGCCTTCTTCTCGGCAGCGAACTCCGACCGTGTTATTCTCGATGTCCTTATCTCCAACAATGAGCATGAAGGGGACCTTTTGTAGTTGAGTCTCGCGAATCTTTTTGCCAAGGGTTTCTCTTCGATCGTCGACTTCCACACGCATGCCGTATTCGTCTCGAAGTTTCAGAGACAACTCTTTAGCGTAGTCATTGTGTCGATCCGCAATCGCTAAGATTGCAACCTGGACGGGTGCAAGCCAAAATGGGAAGGCTCCGGCAAATTGCTCGGTCAAAAGACCAATCATTCGCTCAAGTGACCCAAATGGCGCTCGGTGGATCATCACTGGTCGGTGCGGCTTGCTATCCTCACCGATGTATTCCAGTTCAAATCGTTCGGGCAAGTTGTAGTCAACTTGGACCGTACCCATTTGCCAGTCACGACCAAGGGCATCCTTGATAATCATGTCGAGCTTGGGGCCGTAGAATGCCGCGTCTCCAGGCGATACTTCATATTCCAGACCTTTGTCATCGCATGCTTTGAGGATCGCTTCGGTAGCTAGTCGCCAATTTTCTTCATCTCCGATGTATTTGTCGGAGGTCGGATCTTTGGTTCCCACTCGGGCGCGATAGTTGGATAGTCCCAATTTCTTCAGAACGGCTTGCATGAGATCAACAACGGAGGTGAATTCCTCAAGAAGTTGATCGGGCCGGACGAACAGGTGGGCATCGTCTTGGGTAAAGCCTCGGGCACGCAAGATTCCGGTGACTTCACCGCTTTGCTCATATCGATACACGGTGCCCATTTCGCAGTAGCGAACCGGAAGATCGCGGTATGAGCGCATCTGGGATCGGTAGATTTCGATGTGGAAAGGGCAGTTCATCGGCTTTAGGATGAAAGTTTCCTTTTCTTCATCTTCCATGAAAGGGAACATCTTTTCTTTATAGTTGTAGATGTGACCAGAGGTCTCCCAAAGCTTTGCATTGCCAAGGTGCGGAGTCACAACCGGTTGATAGCCGCGGCGCATCTGCTCGTGATTCATGAAGTCAGACAACGTCATGCGTAGCTGAGCGCCTTTTGGTAGCCAGAGGGGAAGTCCAGTGCCTACACGAGCGCTGAACATGAACAAGCCAAGCTCTCGACCCAAGATTCGGTGGTCTCGCTTTTTGGCCTCTTCGATATGAGCTAAGTGCTCTTCCAGTTCTTCTTTGGTCTCGAATGCAGTTCCGTAGATGCGGGTTAGCTGCTTGTTTTTGACATCACCTCGCCAATAAGCTCCTGCCAAAGTGGTGAGCTTAAATGCCTTGATTTCCTTAGTCGAATCTACATGTGGACCTCGACAAAGGTCAAGAAATCGGTGTTGGACGCCGTCTCGATCCATTCGCTTTTGCTCGAAGAATGATATTGCTTCACCTTCGGGGATGGCGTCAAGGAGTTGGAGCTTGTATTCCGCGACCGCTTCACCCATACCAGGGATGCTTGCGTCAAGAATCAGAGCCTTGGCTTCTTCGCGGGTGACTTCGGTTCGTTCAATGCGTTGATCTAGCTTGGCTAGTTCCTTCATTCGCTTTTCAATGGACTCAAGTTCTTCTTCTTTAAGCGAGGTTGGGAATTCGATATCGTAGTAAAAGCCGTTCTCGATTGGGGGACCAATGCTGAGTTTTGCGCCGGGGTAGAGCTCGGTGACGGCTTGTGCCATCAGATGGGCGGCGGAATGCCGCAGACGATAGAGATAAGAATCTTCGTACTTGAGTTTCATTTTTTGTGCCTCCCTGACCAAGGGATTGATAATGTGAACCTCAGTATATCTCAGGTGCTCCAAGTTCGGTAAGCGGTAGAGATTGAGCCGAATCAATTCTTAACAAGTGGATGTCACCTACTCCACCGGTTAAGAAAACGTGCAAATGATTAACCTTTCTCTGTCAGCGTAACTCTATACAGAAAATAGCCGACTGGTGAATATTTTGGAAGGCGTTCATAGTCTTACTGTGCCACCACATTTGTGTGATGGTCAATTAGGAAAAATCACATGATTAATTACATTCAGCGGGGCTCGATCAACATCATCGCGCTCGGCTTACTTTTAGGTGTTGCTGGTATAGCAAGTGCGGACGAAGTTAGCTTTGTTGGCTCGACTCTTGGGCAATTTAACGCTCAAGCATTTGGGACAACAAATTCTCTTCTTGACCTTCATTACAGTAATTCGACATTTAACAACATTACGGTTGGAAACGCTTTGGACTTAGGCGGTAACCCCAGTCCTGGCTCAAACGTTGATAATCTTGGATCATTCGATCTCGGGTTAACCAACGCAACCTATAACGGTAACACATTCAGCGTAAAGGTTACATTTACGGCCCCGAGCACAATCGTTGGCGGAAACAGTGCGGTCTTCACCGACATCATCACAGGGACTGTATCCGGTGGACAAGGAGGAGTATTGATTGACTTCGACAATACGCCTCAGACTTTCTTTTTCACGAATGCATTGGCTACCGGAAGCTTCACCATGTTCGTCAATGACGTATCAATCGCACCTGGAGGGAAAGCCGCCATCAACGGTCACATAACTGCCAGCCAAACCGCAGTACCAGAGCCGGCAGCCCTCGCCGGACTTGGTTGTGGGCTGCTTGGACTATTTGGAATGCGACGAAAGCGTAGAGCCTAGTCTCCTCCATTAACTGGCTCTTTTTATTAGCCCAAAGAGCCTTGTATTATTGTTCGGATCACGATTTTCGTGGTCCGATCTTTTTTTAACGTTTCAGGTAAAAGGCGAGCGAGGAGATGGGTTGCTGCCATTTGAGAGCATCGATGCCAATGGCAAAGATGCGATTACGATCGAGTCTTATAAGTTGATTGATTGGAATGCTGGTAGCACGTTAGATCCGGAAAGTCGAACGGCTCATGAAATTGAGAAGTTAAAGGTCATTGATGCTGAAGGCATCATGATTGGTCGATTGCATGATTTCACGATGAGCCCTAAGGGACTGATCGAAGAGATTTCGGTTCGGACTGAAGGGGTTTTTGGTATTGGGGCTCACGAAACAATCGTTCCAAGTTCAAAGGTCCGAGCGATGGGGCAGTATATGATTACCGTCGAATCGAACTAAGTAATTGTTCTTCGTCTCGAGGTGAAGGAACTTTGAGCATTACTGGATGATTGTTATCTGGGTCCAAATAGACATTGCGTCTAATTGCCATAGTCCTGACTTTAGCCCCGAAGGGGCGACTCAAATTAGCCCAGCATGAAATGCTGGGTTGGGTCTTCAAGCAAGAGGGCTGAAAGTCCGTTTCAATCCAATAAAATAGCATCAGCATGTCTCAATCTCTTTCGCAAGTAATGGTTCACGCTGTCTTCAGTACAAAGCATCGAACACCTTGGCTCGACTCCGAACTCAGAAAGTCACTATGTGCCTATATTGCCACATTGATGAAATCCCAAGGGCACATCCCTATCATGGTCGGCGGTCATGACGATCATGTTCACATTTTGTTTGGCTTAGCCAGGACGGTCTCGATCTCAGAGACGATCAAACACACCAAGATTCACACGTCCATGTGGGTAAAGAAGGAGTTTGAGAATCGTGCAGACTTCGGGTGGCAGGGAGGTTACGGTGCATTCAGTGTTTCCTATTCCTCCCTGAATTCAGCGATTTCCTATATCGCCAATCAAGAGGATCATCATAGCAAAACATCGTTTCAAGACGAATTTCGGAGCCTGATGAAAGAGAATGGAATTGAAATTGATGAGAGATACGTTTGGGATTGAGGCGAACCTTCAGCTCGCAAAACAAGTTCCAGATCACCCAGCATTTCATGCTGGGCTAATTTGAAACGCCGCCTTCGGGGCTAAAAGGAGATAGCGGTCGGTACCAATTTAGGCTAATTTGAATCGATTTTTTCGGGGCTAAAAGACCATTGGATCTATTGTAAGAATTTGATATAACCACACTAACCAGCGAGGAGCCATAATGATTCTCTCACGGAAGACCCAAGAATTGGCCGGATCCATTATTGGAGCCGGTCCAATTTTTTGCCCTTTATTGAGCGTATATTTCTCGAGCCCGAGCCAAGAGTTGACCTTCGGTCATGTGGCTCTGATCAACCTTGACTGCAGCCAGGATTCGTTCTGACAAAGGCTTGTGATGTTCGGTGAGCCAAGTTACGAATAGGTCCATGGTATTGCTGGATCCATCACCGTCACCAAAGATGAGGATTTTCTCTGCATCCTTGATACTGCCGGTTACGGCTTCAAAGTACTCCTTGTGGTTTGGTTTCTCGATATGGTCGGAGTAGTCGTGCTTGGAATGAACATGGCTCTCGTGACCAAGTGCATTGTGCGGCTTGATTGTTTCCGGAACGGCTCCCTTCATTTCGGCCTGGTAGACCTTAGCCTCTTTGTGGTCGATTACTAGTAGCATGTGTAAGCCCTCTTCTGCTCCAGTTCCCACCGTAACTGAACGAATTAGGTGTCTGATCTTGTTAAGCTGTTCCGGGGTGATGATGTCGGTGTGGGTCGGGGAGTCAAAGACAATTGTCTGTCCGCCCAGCGAGACTTTTACGTTACTGTTTTTTTCGTCCTGAACTTCGCCGAGGGATTCGAAAAAGGAACGAACGTCTTTCCACTCGAGGTTGTGGGTCATTGGATGTTGAAAGACTTGATCATAGATACGTTGGGTATTTGAATTCATGGTTCTCCCTTTTGGGTTCATTTCGTCCCACTCCAACCGCGTAGTTTGCGTTGCTAATAATGAGCAATTGGTTGTCTATGTTCTCACGGACACGGAATTTTAGGTACAAAAAAATCGCGCCGTTCCCCATAGGAAGGTCGGGCACGATTTTTTCGGTTTGTTTGAGTGGTTAGTTGTTGGTATAGACTCGGATTCTCGCTTCTTGGTCGAATCTCACACCGAGGGCTGTACCGCGACCAAGGGTGACATTGCTTGACTTTGGTTTATTGAGAAGTGTCTCGTAAAGGTAACCAAGCGCTCCGCCGATTACTGCGTTTGTTACGACGTTTCCTTTAGTTACGAGGGCGATGAGAGCTCCTGCACCAGCGCCAGTTCCAACGTATTTAAGGTCATCACGCTTTTGATTGTTGGGGTTCACGACAATTCTACCGTTCTCATTGATGACGCTCTTTGAGTCTAATCCGATCAATGAGGCAGTGATCGGAACCTTTCGATTATTCGCGATGATGATGCTGTCGAATGAGAGGCCAAGTATTCCTGGTGTGTCGTTTCGCTTTGCTTGAGCAAAGTTTACATGACCTTGAATTTTGGTTCCTTGTGGCAATCCGAAGTAGTCCGAGCTACCATTAGTGTCTATGGTTGCGGTGAACTTATCGCCAACTTGCGATTGATCGGAACTGAGGCTTGAATCAAGTTTGACTGGGATGACGCTTCCGATTGGTTGGACAGAAATAACTGAACTTCGATTGGTATCGTTGTTGTTATTTCCACTGTTGCCGTTTCCATTGTTTCCGTTACCATTTGAGATTCCGTTGGTCGAAATGTTGACAGTGCTTCTGTTCTCATCCCAATCAACGTAGGCGCCGAGTGATTCGCTGATAAATCGAATAGGTACCATCGTAGAACCGTTGACCACTTGGGCAGGATATTGAACTGGAACGGCTTTCCCATTGACGTAGGCCTCATCGTTGTTGATTCTAAGCTCAACACGAGTGTTTCCTCGATTCGCCATGACCATTTGATCTTGAGAATTCCAATCGACATTGGCGCCCATTTTTTCAAAGATTCCTCGAAGGGGAACCATAATGTGGTCTCCCATCATTTGTGGTTGGGTACCTTCAAATCGAACGTTTTGACCGTCGACGTTGACATATATTGTTCTTGCTTGGCTTAATGCTGCCAAGGCAGTTAGTGCCGTAAAGCAAAGGATTTTCCCAAATTTAAAATTAGTTGAATTCATAGTGACCATTTCTGAAGCTTGTAGGCTTCAATCACTTCAACTCCGGATCGTTCTTACTCGTTGCTAATTGTAGTTTTCTTAGACAGCGATCAGGTTAGAGATGGGGCAACCCCTCAGGATTTTAAAAACTACACTTTGTTACTAGGTTGCAAGTTGTTCGGGTTCCGAAGCTATAATAAAAAGTTGCGACGAATGTTGCGACTGTGGAGCGACTCACTTAAAGATGTCATCGATCGAAAGCCTCATAGGACTCGCTTGTCAAGTTAACGATTTTGTTGCTCAGGCAATGCGTCCGGCAATCCTTGATCAAGGATTGACATCGGCTTCTTTTGACTTGTTGAGCGCTATTTGGGCGGCTGATGGCCGGGAGACCCAGGCTCAGATTGGAAAGCGACTTGGTCTATCTCGGGCAACAATCAGCGAAGCCATTACTGCGCTCGTGCAGTCCGGTTACGTCATACGTCGACCCTCGGATATTGACTCAAGAGCCGTAAACCTTGAACTTACACCGTCTGGTCACAAAAAGGTGAAAGCGGTCCTTGCCGAAATGAAGCGGATCGAGTCTGAGCTTGATGGAAAGATTGGAGCTAAAGAAACAGAATCGGCGGCAAAAACTCTCAGAAAAATCCTCAATTCGCTAAAAATTGAAGTTTCTTGAATCTTTTTTAATATTGTACGCGTCCCGAACAATGTAGAGGTGGCCATGCTACGGATAGTAGGCGTACAACGATCAGAACATATATTGGAAGAATTTGTTCTTCTGCAAAATCATTCATCGATGAGGATGCGGCTCCGTGGGCATGTGATCATGTCGGAAGCCTATCTTTCTCATTACTCCCTCGATTCGATTTATGCCTTCACTGACGAAGAGCAAATTCATCCGGGTGCTTTCGTGATTGTTCACAGCGGATTCGGTATTAATCGCTGGGCAAGAACCAAACAGGGATCGATGGTTTACATGTGTTACATCGGTGCACGGGAATCACTTTGGAGCCATGCTCCAGGGCCGATGCACATTCTTTGTACTCAGCATACTTACGAGGAACGAACGAGCCCGATCGAAGAACTCGTCCGTTAGGTCACAGGAAGCTAGGACGGCGTTGTCCTATTTATCGATACTTTTTTGCAATTTCGTGCTGTCGAGTTGCATAAAGTGCCAGTAGAATAGGTTCAAAGCAATGCTTAGGCACTGGTTAAGTCTTTCGGTTGGACTCGCGCTTTTTGGAGCGTCCGTTCTATTGCCTCAAAAAATCAGTGCACAGAAGAAACCCGCGCCCGCGAGTGTCCCGAGTTTTGCGACCGATGTGGCTCCTATTGTCGACAAATATTGTGTGTCATGCCATTCGGATAAAGTTGCCCCGGGGGGTGTGAGGTTGACTAAGGGAATGTCTGGCACCGAAGCACTCAAGGATCCAGCTTTATGGAACCGAGTTGCAAAGAACCTTGCGAACAAACACATGCCGCCACAAGGTTCGCCAATGCCGACCGACGCACAAAGGAAATCGTTCGTTACTTGGGTTGACACGTCATTTGCTCAGAATTGTAATTTGGCTGATCCCGGAAAGGTTACGCTTCGTCGATTAAACAGAGAGGAGTACAACAACTCGGTAAGGGACCTTTTGGGAGTCTCGATAAGACCGGCTGACGATTTCCCTAACGACGATGTGGGATATGGGTTTGACAATATCGGTGACGTTCTTTCAATGTCTCCATTGTTGATGGAAAAGTACCTGTCTGCATCGGAAAAGTTAGTCAAATCTGCAATCAGGGTTCCGTCCGTCACAACCCAGACAGTAGCCGGTGATGCCATGGCGTATTCTCCGACCGGGATCAATGTATCTGAAAACGCTTTGTATTTTTTCTCGAACGGCACGGGTTCGGTTTCCTTCAAAGTTAAGCGACCTGGTTGGTATCGAATTCAAATGAAAGCGGCAGAGCAGCACGCCGGTCCTGACTTTGTAAAGTTCGACCTGAAGCTTGGGCGAGACCTTCTTACGACGTTTGAGATTAAAGACCCGCCATCGAAGCCTGGAATTTATGTCTTTCCGACTAAATTGACACCGGGCGATTGGAATGTGTCGGTTTCCTTTACAAACGACTATTATCTGGCTCCGCAAGGTGGACAAAAGGCTCAGGATCGCAACGCGTACCTTTATAATCTGGAGCTAGTTGGTCCTATTGAGGAAAATCCGATTCGGACTTCATTTCAAAAGCGCTTGATCCCCGAGGTTCCGCCAAAGGAGTTGCAAGAGGCAGAAGCTCGTAAGAGTTTAGAGTGGTTCGCTTCGCGGGCTTACCGTCGTCCAATCACCAAGGAAGAACTTGACCGGTTGATGACAGTTTTCCTCATGGGGGCTCGGACCGGAGATGGATATGAGCGGGCAATGCAGGTGGCTTGCCAGGCAGTCCTATGTAATCCAAACTTTTTGTTCAGAGTTGAACTTGATGCCGCGAATCAGCCATCGAGAAGTTTGAATTCGTATGAGTTGGCATCACGACTCAGTTATTTCCTTTGGTCTTCGCTTCCAGACGAAACTCTTTATGCTGCGGCGAAATCAGGAGAATTGACGAAACCGGAAGTCCTCAAGGAACAAGTTGCAAGGATGTTGAAGGATCCAAAAGCCGAGGCGATTGTCGACAACTTCGCGATGCAGTGGCTTCAGCTCCGCAAGATCTACAATTTCCAACCCGATAAGAAGCAGTTTCCTGAATATACCGATGCGCTGATGAATTCGATGGTTGAAGAGTCCAAGATGGTCTTTGCCAATGTCATGAACGAAGATCGGCCCATCCTCGATTTTCTTGACAGCAGATATACGTTCGTCAACGAGGCATTGGCTAAGCATTACGGAATCAGCGGAGTGTCGGGTGATACGATGCGCAAGGTCAGTACCGATGGCACTGGGCGTGGCGGAGTCCTCACTCAGGGAGCAGTTTTAGCGATCACGTCTAACCCAACCCGAACTAGCCCTACAAAACGCGGACGATGGATCCTTGAACAGATTCTTGGGACGCCACCACCGCCTCCACCTCCGGGAGTTGATGATCTTGGAGTCACGGCTGCGATCAACCCAAGCTTTAGCCTACGAAAGAAGATGGAGGAGCACCGAAAGAATCCAGCTTGCGCGGTTTGTCATTTGAAAATGGATGCCTTGGGATTTGGGTTTGAGAACTACGATTCGGTTGGCAAGTGGAGAACGAAGGACGATAACATGGCCATTGATAGTTCGGCGGTATTGCCGGACGGCAGTAAGTTTAGTGGACCAACTCAGTTGAAGGCGGTCCTTATGAACAATAAGAAGGAATTCGCTTACAGCTTTGCCGAGAAGTTGATGACTTTTGCCCTTGGGCGAGGGGTTGATATCAATGACAAGTGCTTCATTGATGATGTGGTTAAGAAAGCCGAAGCGAACGGCTACAAATTTTCCGCAGTTGTCCAAGGAATCGCTTCAAGTGAACCGTTTAGAAAGAGAAAAGGAGATAAATGAGCCAAACACCCCTTAATCGACGTACATTTTTGAAGGGCCTGGGAACGCTGATGGCGTTGCCAGTTCTTGAGGGAATGGCTCCGCTTGCCTATGCGAGTGGTTCTGGCGCAATCGCGGCCAATCCTACTCGGATGGCATTTGTCTTTGTTCCGAACGGAATCAATATGGCCGAATGGACGCCAAAGGCGGCTGGAGCCTTGCAAATGACGCCGATTCTTCAGCCACTAGCTGAACTCCAGAAAGATATTTCGATTTTGACTGGCTTGTCTCAACAAAATGCTTTTGCTTTAGGGGACGGTCCTGGAGATCACGCTCGTTCGACGGCGGCCTGGTTGACCGGGGTTCATCCTCGAAAGACAGCTGGTGCTGACATTAAGAATGGAATTTCGGTTGACCAAGTTGCGGCTCAGGCAATTGGAAATAAGACTCGATTTGCTTCTTTAGAAATTGGCTGTGAGCGCAGTGGACTCGCTGGAGACTGCGACAGCGGCTACTCATGTGCTTACTCGAGCAATATTTCCTGGAAGAGTGAAAACACTCCAATTCCAAAGGAGGTCAATCCTCGGCTCGTTTTTGAAAGACTATTTGGTAGCGGAGCTCAAAGCGAAGAGCAAGAAAGCATGGCGCGGCGGGACCTGTTTAACAAGTCGATCCTTGACTTCGTTATGGAGGACGCGGCAAACCTCAAGTCTCGACTTGGTAAGCGCGACCAAATGAAGATGGAGGAGTATTTTACGGCGGTAAGGGATATTGAAAACCGACTGACAAGGTTTGAGAACCAGGCAAAGTTGGAAGCCGCCGCAGGCGTTGGTAGGCCGAAGGGAATTCCGGGTGATTTTGGGGACCATATTCGACTGATGGGCGACATGATGGTTCTGGCATTCCAGGCGGACCTTACTCGGGTTGCCACATTCATGTTTGCCAATGACGGCTCCAATCGCTCTTATGCCCAGATTGGCGTTAGCGATGGGCACCACGATATTAGTCACCACGGACAGCAAGCTGACAAGTTGGACAAGAAGAAAGCAATTGATACCTATCACATTCAGCAGCTGGCCTACGTGCTCAAGCGAATGAAGTCGATCAAGGAAGGAGATTCAACCCTTTTGGACAACACTTTGCTGGTTTATGGAGCAGGTATTAGCGACGGAAATGCCCACAACCATAACAACCTTCCGATCCTTCTTGCGGGTCATGGTGGTGGATATAAATCAGGGCAACATGTGGTTTATGACGATCATACACCGTTGAACAACTTGTTCATCACGATGCTAGACCGGGTTGGAGTTCGGGTTGATAAGCTAGGTGACTCTAACGGTAAGTTGAATGGATTGTTCTAGACAGAAAAGTATTGGTTGGTAAGGAAAGTGATATCCTCACGAAATGATATCGATTGCCGTATTTGTTGCTCTTCTTCAGACCCCTCAGGTTCCGGTCGCAAACCCTGATGACGTGAAAAGCGAGGACGCCATCATCAAGTCGATGTACTCGGTGATATCAGGTCCAGCTGGAGAAAAGAGGAATTGGAATCGCTTTCGGTCGTTGTTTACTCCGAAAGGGACGCTTGCTGCAGTAGTGAAGAATAGAGCCGGGAAAGTTGTCACCGCCAATATGACACCGGAAGACTACATCACTCGATCGGGCCCGTATATTGAAGAAAATGGATTTTTCGAACGTGAATCTAAACGCAAATCAATGAGGTCAATTGATCTTGTTAATGTACTCAGCGAATACGAATCGCGCAAAAAACTAGACGATAAGAAGCCATTCGAGACAGGCACGAACTCGATTCAATTGTACTTCGACGGAAGTCGGTGGTACATTCATTCGATCTTGTGGCAAGATAAGCTTAAGTAGCCGTCAGCCGTCAGCCGTCAGCCGAAAGCTTTCAGCTAGTAGAGTTGTGGTTTTCGCCGTCGTGCGGGATGAATGCGAGGGTAATCAGTCCTGGAATTGCGAAGAGCAGGGCAGCTGCGAACGTCGTCTTGTAGCCGTTCGGTGAACCGTTTGGTCCTGATGCAGCGGCGAGAATAACACCACCAATGATTCCTGAGAGGGCAATAAATGTGGCGCCAAGACCAGTGCCGATGGCAAAGTGGGCAGTCCGGTGGTTGCCTCGCTGGGCAACTCTCATGAGGTAAACCGCATAGCCGGCATAGCCAAGGCCGTAGCCAAATTGGTCCGTGAAGTCAACGAAGCCGATGACGTATAAACTTGAAGGTTGGGCAAAAGCGGCGTAGATATAAAGCAAGATTGGGAGGTGCATGAGGAAGGCGATTAGCCAAAAGCCCTTTTTGAGACCCATTTTGCTGGCGACTATTCCACCGACGATTCCGCCGCAGATGATTCCGGCTACGCCGACAATTCCTTTTACAAGTCCGAACTGACTGTTGTTCAAGGCAAGGCCGCCTTTGATGAGATCGTCCTTAAGGAAGAGAACCGAAATCTTGGCAACCATGGCTTCGGAGAACCGATAGAAGGTTAGGAAGCATAGGATTGGAATGATGCCGGATTGACGGAAGAAGCTTAAGAACGCTTCGCCCATATCTGTGCCTTTTAGTGATTTACGGAGGAACAGGACAAGTCCGATGGCAATCGGTGCCATCACGGCAAACTGAACGATTTCGCCCATGGCTCCGCTCCATCCGGTCGGAATGTCAAACATGACTGCTTCCTTGGGGAGCGCCCAGCCAGCAAATCGGCCCGAGAGTGAGTTGGCAAAGAGTTTCCAAAGTGCGCTGATCGAAAAGTAGGTGGCTGCATAAAAGCCAAGAATCGCAATCGTACGGAAGAGGTTGCCTTGAAATTGACCTCGTTGATCTTGGGTCGGCTCAACATCCTGGGCTACTTCGGGAATGAGTTTTCTGGTGGGAAGCATCAACATTCCGTAAAGGAGGGCGACACAAAGCAGGGAAACAAACCAGGCAAATGGAGCTGGAACCCACCGATGAGCTTGTCCGCCGGTGAAGGTATCCCTCGCATCCGTCGTCGGAAAGTTGGTCTTTAGTGCTGAGCTATCGTCGGGATTCGCGGAAATAACTTTGCCCATCTGATAGAGGCCAAGCGGAATTTTGGTGGTGCCGAACTCTAATATTCCGTTTTGGATGTTAAAGGCGTTTTCGGTTCCAGGAATCGCGACTGGTTCACCCTTTTGATCGAGCAACTTTTGGTTGCGGTCGTTGGACAGCTCGCCTTGATCGAGGTGAAAT
>Ga0194055_10003097_pt1 | contig 12936 bp, 8 predicted proteins | sample SepL449m_MetaG_FD_155482 | JGI IMG/M metagenome (GOLD analysis project Ga0194055, IMG submission 155482) | Anoxic zone freshwater microbial communities from boreal shield lake in IISD Experimental Lakes Area, Ontario, Canada - Sep2016-L442-9m | ecosystem: Environmental > Aquatic > Freshwater >... | reverse complement strand
AGAATGCAACAAATTTTGGCACAGTAGATCCACAATTTGGTAAGGATATTTCGTTCTTCGCCTTTAAATTGCCGATGTGGCAAGCCTTAATTGGCTGGGGAATTTCTACAATTATTTTGGCATTAATTGCATCATCGGTAGTTCATTACATCTATAGCGGAATTCGTACTCAAGTTAAAGAGGATCGCACAACAGTTGCTGCCAGGGTTCAACTTTCAATTCTGCTTGGCCTTTTGGTCTTGCTTAAAGCAGTTGCCTATTGGTTTGATCGGTATGCGCTAACTTTAAAAGAGGGAAGATTAATTACTGGACTTACCTACACCGATGTGAATGCAGTATTGCCGGCCAAGTCAATCCTCTCCGCAATTGCAGTAATTTGTTCGCTATTATTTTTTGCAAATATTGTTCGTAAGTCATGGCTCCTGCCAACTGCCGGCGTTGCTTTAATGGTGATCGCATCAGTATTAATTGCTGGTATTTATCCAGCGACAATTCAACAGTTTCAAGTAAAGCCATCTGAGTCAACAAAAGAGGCACCATTTATTCAAAAGAATATCGATGCAACTCGGGCTGCCTATGACATATCTAATGTTGAAGTTTCAGATTACCAAGCAACTGTTACTACCTCAGCTGGCCAACTAGCAAATGATGCTGCAACTATTGCCAATATTCGATTAATGGATCCCAATGTTTTATCAGCCACCTTTAGACAATTACAGCAAATAAAGCCCTATTACACCTTTGCTGATTCACTAGATATTGATCGTTACACAATCAATGGCAAAGAGCGCGATGTAGTAGTAGCCATTAGAGAGTTAAATGTTGATGGAAACCCTTCTCGAAATTGGATTAATGATCACTTGGTATATACCCATGGCTTTGGCATGGTTGGTGCATTTGGAAATACGGTAGATGCTGATGGAAAGCCAACATTTACTGTTGGAAATATTCCACCCACAAAAGGTTTAGGAGAGTTTGAACCACGTGTTTACTTTGGTGAGAATGTTCCAGATTATTCAATTATTGGTGGTCCGGCCGCAAGTAATCCTGTGGAGCTTGATTATCCAGATGATAAATCTGCTAATGGTCAAACAAATTACACCTACACCGGCAAGGGTGGCGTGCCAATGGGCTCAATCTTCTCTCGCCTGTTATTTGCTATTAAGTATCAAGAGCAACGTATTGTTTTATCTAATCTAATTAACTCTGAGTCAAAGATTTTATTTGAGAGAAATCCGCGGGAGCGAGTGGCAAAGGTAGCGCCATGGTTGACCTTAGATGGTGATCCATACCCTGCAATTATTGATGGCAAAATCCTATGGATTATTGATGGCTACACAACAAGTGCTGGTTATCCAAACTCTCGTAAAGTAAATCTAGCAAATACTGGAGATGCGCTAACAGCTAGGTCAAACGCAGTATCTTCGCTAGGTGATAAGAATATTAATTACATTCGTAACTCAGTAAAGGCAACAGTTGATGCATATGACGGCACAGTCTCGTTATATCAATGGGATGATAAAGATCCAGTTCTAGCAACTTGGAGTAAGGCATTTCCCGGAAGTGTTAAGGCAAAAAGTGAGATCTCACCAGAGCTGCTATCTCATATTCGATATCCAGAGGATATGTTCCGTGTGCAACGCGATATTTTAAGCGCCTACCATGTGACAACTGCTGATGCATTTTATGGCGGTCAAGATTTCTGGCGAGTACCACTAGATCCATCAACCTTTGGAGCCAATGCTGGAAATCAGCCTCCTTATTATTTAACTATGCAGATTCCCGGACAAACCAAACCAACTTTCTCACTCTCTACCCCTTTTGTTCCTCGTGGTGGCCGAGAAAACCTTTCAGCCCTTGCAGTTGTTAACTCAGATGCTGGCGATGATTACGGCAAGATAACTGTGCTGCAGTTACCCCGATCAACTAACGTGGCAGGTCCTTCACAGGTTGCCTCAAACTTTGAAGCAAAACCAACTGTGGCAACAGCGCTCTCACTACTTAGGCAAGGCGGATCTGATGTCGTGCTAGGAAATCTACTAACACTGCCAGTTGGAAAAGGTTTGTTATATGTGCAACCAGTTTATGTAAGAGCTACTGGAAATACTGCTGCTTATCCATTGCTACAAAAGGTTTTAGTTTCATTTGGTGATCAAATTGGTTTTGATGACACGTTGCAAGGTGCACTTGATCAAGTATTTGGTGGTAACTCAGGAACAACTATTGGTAGTAATCAACCAAGCACTGGTACTACCGGTGGTACTGGAAGTAGTCAGGCAATAAAGTCTGCAATCTCATCTTTGCAATCTGCCTATGCAGATTTAGAGGCTGCACAAAAACGGTTAGACGGTGCTGCTGAAGATAAAGCCAGAGCTAGAGTTAAAGCAGCAATTGCTGCGTTAATTGCTGCGCAAAATAGATAATTTAATTCAATATTTGGGACAATTGCCTCGGCTGCTCTAAGATTGCATTACCGACGCGGGGTGGAGCAGCTCGGTAGCTCGCTGGGCTCATAACCCAGAGGTCGTAGGTTCAAATCCTGCCCCCGCTACCAATCTTTATTTAATACGTAAGCTATTTAAAACTACAAATAGCGATGATAAAGACATCGCAGCAGCAGCATAGATCGGTGATAAATTGCCACTTGCTGCAACTGGAATACAAATTAAGTTATAGAAAAATGCCCAACCAAGATTAGATTTAATAATTCGCACTGTTTTCTCACAAATTGCTATGGCATCAAGGGTGGCAATTAATGATGGTCTAATTAAAGTTATATCTGCAGCCGCAATAGCGGTATCTGTGCCAGATCCCATTGCGATACTTAGATCTGCTTGCGCGATAGCAGCGGCATCATTTATGCCATCACCAATCATCAACACTCTTCCCTTTTCCTGCAGGAAGCTAACAAAATTAACCTTATCCTCTGGTGTTGCTGCTGCATATATATGGTCAATTGGAATACCAGCTTGTGAGCCCATTGATATCGCTGCAACTTCAGCATCACCGGTAATTAGCCAGGTATTAATTCCAGTTGATTGTAAGGTTTCAATAGCCTGCCTACCATCTGGCTTGATCTCATCACCAACCTCAAAAACACCATATGCCAAACCATCAATAGCGAGTACTGCAACTGTGTTTGCGCGCCCTTGTCCGGCTTTGATAGCTGCAACTAATTTTGGTGCAAATTCAGTAGTGCTACGAGCAATTGAAATTGGCGAGCCTATTAATACCGCTTTGCTGCTAGCTGGCGATAGCACTCGCCCTGCTACACCAACTCCAGAGGTTTGTTCAAACTCACTTACTGGAAAAATTGTTACTCCTTGTTTTGCTAGTGAGGAGGCGATTGCTGTTGCAATTGGGTGAGAGTCCATAGATTCAATACTTAGTGCATAGCTCATTAAATCTGAAGCAGAGATTGCTGTGCTATCAGTAGTTAGTGGGTTATCAATTAATACCATTTCCAATAATGACATTTGGCCAGTTGTAATGGTGCCGGTCTTATCAAATACCACATCAGTTATACCAACTGCTTTTTCAATTGATCTTGGTGATCTAATAACAATACCTTTTTTTGCGGCCTTTCCAGATGCAACTAGTAATGCGATAGGTGTGGCCAATCCCAGCGCACATGGGCAGGCAATAACTAATACAGAAACTGCGGTAGCAATTGATTTAGATAATTGATTATCTACCAAATACCAAGCCAAAAATGTTGCTATTGCAAGTAGTAAAACAACTGGAACAAAAATTCTACTTACCTTATCTGCCAACTGTTGAGCTGGTGCTTTTTCAGATTGTGCAGCAAGTACCATTCTTGTTATCCGTGCTAATTCAGTATCGGCTCCGACTCGAGTTGCTTTAACAAGTAAATTTCCATTGTTGTTTATAGATCCGGCATATACCAAATCATTTACCGCAACCTCAATCGGCATTACCTCGCCAGTTAAGAATGCGTTATTGATTGTGCTAAACCCAGAGACAACTTGGCCATCAGTTGCAATTTTATCTCCTGGCTTTACTACAAATAAATCATCGACAAGTAGCCGGTCAATTGAAACTATTTCAGTTCCATAAACTCGCTTTACCTCAACCTCATTTACCGATAACTTAAATAACTCTGCAAGGGCAGAACCAGCTTTCCGCTTTGCTCGATGCTCTAAATATCTTCCTAGCATTACAAAAAATATTACCGAGGCAGATACTTCGGGATAGACCGAAGGCATTAATTTATCCTTTACAAGATAGGTTGCAGCTGAATAAATACTCCAACCAAGTGAGATAAGTGATCCGAGGCAAACTAAGGTATCCATTGTTGGGTTTAATAAGTTTTTAATTGCTGCACGGTGAATTGGCCAAGCCAGTACTAAAACAACTACTACCGATAGTGCGATTGAAAGCCAGATCGTAACTGGAGCTATTACTTTATCTAATAATGAGGGTGGCAAAATATCTACTAATAATTTATTAACTCTCTTATTTATGCCACCAACCATTGAAATAAGAATTATCGGCGCAGTTAGCAATAAAGTTAGTAATAATCTGATCCCTAATCTATTTGATTTTTCAAATGATTCTCGTTCACCCTTAAAGATAGTTGCTTGATATCCAGCATTAGTTACCGCTGCAATTAACTCATCCTCTGAAATATTTACCGCTGCAATTATGTGAGCAGATTCCATTGCCAGATTTACCGCAGCTCTTACACCTGGTAATTTGTTAAGTGATCTCTCAATAGTGCTTACACAGGAGGAGCAGGTCATACCAGTTAGGCGTAGATCTACCTGTCTAGTTTTCAATTGGCCCGACTCCATAGTTTTACTCACGGCAGAAAGATTACTCTCTCTTTTCTTACTCGGCTGCGAGAACCCTCCGCAGGCTTTCTAACCTAGCCAGATTTTGATTAGTTAATCCGGGCCACTTATTTAGCGCACAACTTTGCTCATTATGAGTGCAATTTTTTGGGCAATGCTTAATTGCATCTGCAAATTCTGGAAAAGCTGAAATCACTCTTGAAGGTTGAACATGGGCAATACCAAAGGAGCGAACACCTGGTGTGTCAATGATCCAACCAAAGTTTTCACCATCAAATGATGATGACAATGGCAATGCAATCGCACTTGAAGAGGTATGTCTACCTCTACCAGTTACTTCATTTACATCACCAATAGCGCGGTATGTAGATTCACTATCGTGACCAGCGGTTCGATTTTTCGAGCTTTCAAGTAAGTTATTTACTAAGGTTGATTTACCAACTCCGGAGTGACCAAGCAAAACTGTTATTTTCTTTGCTAATCCCTCTTGTAATTTAGTTAAATCGGAGGAGCGATCAATTTTATAAACAGCAATATCTAGATCCTTATATGTCTCTAAAAACTCATCACCACTTCCTAAGTCATGCTTTGTCATAATTATTATTGGTCTAATGCCTTGGTCATAGGCAACAACTAAGGCACGATCAACAAAACCTTCCCGGGGCTCTGGATTTGCCGTAGCAATTACAATTGCTATCTGATCAACATTTGCCACAATCACTCGCTCATCATTTACATGATCATCAATAGTTCTAGTTAATGAGTTCTTCCGAGGCAAAACTGCAACGACTCGAGCCAGCGAGCCAGCTGTGCCAGATATGTCTCCCACAACTGATACCAGATCACCAACCACAACAGATTTTTTCCCTAATTCACGCGCTTTCATAGCGGTAATAATTGATTTACTACTACCGCTCTGAATTAAACATTGCACCCGACCTCGATCAACCTCAATAATCGTTGCAGTCTGAGCCTTTGAATAATCTGGCCGATCTTTTGTGCGCGGGCGGGCTTTGTTACTTGCCCCAAATTGCCGAGATTTATTTACCTTTACATCGTCTTCATCCCAATTTTTATTTGATCTAACCATCAAGCATTCCTTGCCACATGCTGGGAAAATCCGATAAGGTTTTTTTAGTTGTTTCAATATTTTCAACAACTACACCTTCAACTGCCAATCCAATAATGGCACCAGCAGTTGCCATCCGATGATCCTCATAACTTCTAAATATCTGGGAAGCTTTAAGTTGAGTTGGTTTAATTAGTAACTCACCTGGACCTTCGGTAACTGAACCACCAAGATTGTTTATCTCAGTAGCAAGTGCGGCAAGGCGATCTGTCTCATGCAGGCGAAGATGAGCAATCCCGCGAAGTGTTGATGGTGAATCTGCTAAAGCTGCAACCGCAGCAATTGATGGGGTTAATTCACCAACATCATGCAGATCAATATCAATACCGAGAATCTTTCCGCTACCTGAAATTTTTAAGCCATAACCACCTTGTTCGATCTTTGCTCCCATTTTTGTAAAGATGCTTCGCAACTGATCACCTGGTTGAGCAGTTGATTTGGGCCAGTCTTTTATCTCAACGACACCACCGCAAATCATGGCAGCTGCCATAAATGGTGCAGCATTTGATAGATCAGGTTCAATTGTTAAATCCTGTCCAGTTAATTTACCAGGCTTAACACTCCAACTATTATTACCAATCTCAACCTGGGCGCCAAAGGTGCGCAACATTTGAATTGTCATTTCAATATGGGGCATAGAAGGAAGTGAAGTTCCGATATGTTTAACAGTAATTCCTTGCTCAGTTGCCGGTCCTAGCAATAACAGCGCTGAAACAAATTGACTAGATGCGCTGGCATCAATCTCAACCACGCCACCTTTTACCCTCCCAGCACCATTAATTGTTAATGGTAATTTGTATTTATTTCCATGTTCAATTGATACTCCAAGTTGTTCTAAAGCATTAATTACTGGTGCAAGTGGTCGCTCATGTGATCGTGCATCACCATCAAAATGAATTAAACCAGTAGCAAGAGATGCAATTGGAGGCAGAAAACGCATAACAGTTCCAGCATTACCAACCTCTATATGAGCAGGTCCTGATAATTGTTTTGGAGTAATTTTGTAATCAAAGCCATTAGGGGTTTTAATCTCTTCAATTTTGCACCCTAAGTTACACAATCCATTAACCATCAAATCAGTATCTCTAGAGGAGAGAGGCTTACGCAATATTGATGGCGTTGCTGCGATTGCTGCAAGTACTAATGCTCGGTTAGTTGCTGACTTTGATCCGGGAATATTTATAATTGCATTAATTGGTTTAGGAGCAGCACCAGTTAAACCGCCACGAAAAGGTGCACTCCAATTTGTCATATCCACCATTCTACCCACCCCTATCTTTTTGAGACTGGGCTTTTAAGCGTGGTTTAACCGATAGTAGGCGGGAATAAAGTACCGACGCTACAGGTTTTACTTCTATGAATGAGTTACGCCAAATTACTAGGCGAAATAAAAATTATATGTTGATTCCTAAAACCCCATTCGAGGTAGCCTTGGCTCAAATGAGTAATGAAGATTTACTACCAGCGGTAGTTGACCGAGAAAAAGAAACCTTAGCTCAGCGAAAAGCAAGGTTTGAAAGAGATGCTTTAGTTTTTACATCTCAACTTTATGGTGCTGCCCTTCGTTATACAAAAAATCCACATGATGCTCAGGATTTAGTACAAGATACATATGCAAAAGCATTTACAAGTTTTCATCAATTTGAACCTGGTACAAATCTAAAAGCTTGGCTATATCGAATTCTTACCACCACATTTATTAATAATTACCGCAAAGACCAACGTCGGCCACAAATATCAGGTGGTGAAATAGAGGATTGGCAGATTGCTGATGCTTCATCTCATACAAGTGATTTAGGAAAATCTGCAGAGGATGAGGTATTAGAAAATATTGCAGATAAAGATGTGAAAGAGGCGTTAGCTGCTATGCCTGAGGAGTTTCGAATGGCAGTTTATTTATCGGATGTGGAAGGTTTTGCTTATAAAGAGATCGCTGAAATTATGGGTGTGCCAACCGGCACTGTTATGTCCCGTCTACATCGGGGGCGTAAATTATTAAGAGCATCTCTTGCTGAGTACGCAAAAGATCGTGGCTATGGAAAAAATAAAGCAGGTGATCAAGTATGAGTTGCGGAAATCATCACATGATGCCTTGTGATCAGGTACTACCAAATATTGTGCTTTATATTGATCATGAAATCTTTGATAACGATCAATTAAATTTAGTAGAGATTCACTTTGGTGAGTGTGCACCATGTCGAGTACAAATGGAGCAAGAGAACACCGCACTTGCTTTAATACGAAATCTTTTGTGTAATGCATTAAATGAAACAGCTCCACAGGAGCTAAACCATCGAATTAATCAACAAACCGCCGATCTCTATAATCAAATGATCCAGCAGGAGGGCTCGCAACGGTTAAGTGAAATTACCTATACCCAAACCACTTATACGGAAATTACCTCTGAAGGTGCGACTCAAATTGAAATAACTAGCGAAATCCACAGAGAGTTCCCGCAAGAATAATTAATTAATCACTAATCTTGTGATTATGAAACCAGAGCAAGTAATTGGCGCAATTGGTATGTCAGCCATGACAATCCGCCCGGGGGACACCTCTGTTGCTCAAGGTGTTAATGATCTACCAGTTGTCGGGTCTAATCAGTTGTTATCTTTAATAGAGAGCGCGTGTAGCACAGCAATAATTGAATTTTTAGATTTTGGCGAAACTACAATTACTACAAATTCTCAAATAGAAATATCTGGTGCTATTGGAATTGGCTTTGAAATTCACGCCACCGCCAGATGCTTAGGGCTAGCCGATAACTTACTTAAGTTTGAGGTTGAAGTTCATCAAAGCGCCAGATTAATTGCAACTGGATTAATAACTAGAAAATTTGTAGAACGAGTCTCCTTTATGGCCAGAGTTGCTGCCGAGTCGATGGTGGCGGAAAAAGGAATTCCTATTAAAGAAAACAAAATCGCTAGCAGCTTAAATTTCTAAGCCACTAGCGATTACTTGTTAATTATTTTTTAGTTGCCCAAAAAATCTCAGCAATCTCATCGATCTTGCCAATTAACTTTTCAGCAACTGCAACATCATTTGTTCCCTTACTTCCGCCAGCACCTGCAAGCTTGGTTGCTTCATTAAACAGTGTATGAAGTTTTGGATAGGCTTCAAAATGATTTGGCTTAAAGTAATCTGTCCATAAGACCCAAAGGTGATGCTTTACTAACTCTGATCTCTCCTCTTTGATTGCAACCGCACGTGATTTAAAATCAGCATCACTGCTAGCCGCATACTTCTCCATACAAGCTTTAACAGATAGGGCTTCAATCTTGGCTTGGGCTGGATCATAAACACCACATGGTAAATCACAGTGTGCGAACACTGTTTGCTTAGGTGTAAATCTTGCTATTAATGAATTTATCATTTCTCTCCTTAGTTGATTTAAATCTAATTTATAAGTGAGAGAATACTCTGCATGTTCGGTTTTAGCACGGTGGCAGTTTCTGGCAACTCTATGAGTCCGGCCTACCGCCAAGGAGATTGGCTACTTGTGCGCAAGCTAAGTGGCAAAAAGCACACCCTAAAAATTGGAGCGGTCTATCTAATCCAAGATCCAATTAGACCTGGTGTTGAGTTATTAAAACGGCTTAAAGAGAGTCGTATGGAGCATGGCGTTGTTAGGTATTGGGTAGAGGGTGATGATCCAAGTAGTGAAGACTCCAAGAAATGGGGATGGCTTGCAGGTGAGCAGTTTTTTGGAAAGGTTATTCTTAAATACCGAAAAGGCAGTTAGCGAGTAAAGGCCTCTGTCATTAACGCCTTTTCCTCCTCTTCATGCAAATGATGATTTCCAGTTGCTGGGCTTGCTGTTGCTCGACGAGAAACTCGGCGCAAGGTACGACCTGCTAACTCATCATGTGCCATAAATGCTTCTTGGGTTGCTAGTGCAATAAATGGCCACGGACCTTGATTAGCTGGCTCATCTTGCACCCAAAGCAAAGTAGCCTTTGGATGTTTCTTTGCCTCTGCAATAATTTCTGCAATTGGCAGTGGATATAACTGTTCAACTCGGGCAATTGCTGTTGAGTGTTCTCCTAACTTATCTCGCTCTGCAATTAAGTCGTAGTAAACCTTTCCAGAGGTAAAGATTAAGCGAGTTGCAGTAGTAACTTTGTCATCAGCAATAAATGGCTTAAATCTTCCAGTTGTGAAATCTGTTAAGCCACTTGCCGCAGCTTTCAAGCGCAACATTGATTTTGGCTCAAAGATAATTAATGGCCGGCGTGCTGGATTTTTCATGTGCCAACGAAGCAGGTGGAAATAAGAGGCTGGCGTAGATGGTTGGGCAACTGTCATATTTTGCTCAGCGCATAATGCTAGGAATCTTTCAATTCGCCCCGATGAGTGATCAGGTCCTTGGCCTTCATACCCATGTGGCAAAAGCAAAACTATTGAGGATCGCTCACCCCACTTTTGCAAAGCAGATGAGATAAATTCATCAACAACAGTTTGTGCACCATTAGCAAAATCACCAAATTGTGCTTCCCAAATAACTAGCGCATTATCTCGCTCAACTGAGTAGCCATATTCAAAACCCATCACCGCATACTCAGAGAGAAGTGAGTCATAGATATGAAATTGATTTGGATCTTTTACCAGTGAGCGAAGTGGGTATATCTCTTTGCCACTTTCTTTATCTATTACTACTGCATGACGATTACTAAATGTGCCGCGGCGAACATCCTGGCCACTCATTCTAATTGGGTGACCTTCTTGTAGTAGTGAACCAAAAGCGAACATCTCACCAGCTGCCCAGTCAACAGTTGCCTCAGCTAACATCTCAGTGCGCTTTAATAATTGTGGTAATAATTTTGGATGAACAGTGAAATCAGATGGGAATGATGCTTGTGTAGCTGATATTTTTCTAAGATTATCTTCAGTAACAGCGGTATCAACTGATTCTGGCGTTAAAACAGCTAGTGGCATCCAATTTGCATCATGCTCTGGTTCAGTGTTGTGAACTGCAGTAAATACTCCCTCTAGCTGTTGCTGATAATTTCGTAGTACCTCTTCAGCCTCTTCCACAGTTATATCACCACGACCAATTAATGCTTCGGTATAAAGTTTGCGAGTAGATCTCTTAGCATCTACTAATTTATACATAAGTGGCTGAGTAAAGCTTGGCTCATCACCCTCATTGTGACCACGCCTGCGGTAGCAAATCATGTCGATTACTACATCCTTATTAAATTTTTGACGATACTCAAAAGCAAGCCGAGCAACTCGAACACATGCCTCTGGATCATCACTATTAACATGAAATACCGGAGCCTGAATCATTTTGGCAATATCTGTTGAGTAGGTAGAAGATCTTGCTGAATCTGGGGAGGTAGTAAAGCCAACTTGGTTGTTAACCACAATATGAATACTTCCACCAGTGCGATAACCCTTAAGAAGTGAGAGTGAGAGAGTTTCAGAAACCACACCTTGACCGGCGAATGCAGCATCACCATGTAACAAAATTGGTAGCACTGGGTATGAACTTTGTTCATCAACTGAAGTATCACCGGCTGCGGCCTGTAATTTATCTTGCTTAGCGCGAACAATTCCCTCTAATACTGGATTTACTGCTTCCAAATGTGATGGGTTTGCTGCTAAATAAATTTTAGTAGTAGCACCTGATTGGGCGGTAAATACTCCCTTGGTACCTAAGTGGTACTTAACATCACCTGAGCCATGCACCTCATTATCATGATAATTTCCTTCAAACTCTTGAAAAATTTGGCCATAAGATTTTCCGGCAATATTTGCTAAAACATTTAACCGACCACGATGGGGCATGCCAATACAAACCTCATCTAAGCCAGAGTCGGCAGCGGATGAAATCACTGCATCTAACATTGGAATTACCGATTCACCACCTTCTAGCGAGAATCTTTTTTGCCCGACATACTTTGTTTGCAAAAATGATTCAAAAGCCTCTGCGCTATTTAACTTACGTAATATAAGTAGCTGCTCTTCGCGTGGCGTGGTTGGTGCACCAACCTCAATATTTTCTTGAATCCATTTACGCTCATCTGGATTTGCAATATACATATACTCAACACCGATAGTGCGACAGTAAGAGTCACGTAGTACTCCTAATATGCGGCGTAACTTCATAAAGGATTTGCCACCAAACCCACCAGTTGCAAACTCCCGATCTAAATCCCAAAGCGATAAACCATGATTTACTACATCTAGATCAGGGTGTGAACGCTGCACATAAGCAAGCGGCTCAACATCTGCCATCAAATGGCCAGTGGTTCGGTAGGCATCAATTAACTTTTGTACTCGCGCTGTCTTACTAACATCATCATCTTTTCCAAAGCGCATATCAACAACCCAGCGAATTGGTACATATGGAATCCGCAGCGCCTCAAAAATTTCATCATAGAAATTCTCTTCGCCAAGTAATATTTCATGAATTCGCCGTAGGAAATCACCAGATTGCGCACCTTGAATAACTCGGTGATCATATGTACTAGTAAGTGTTACTACTTTGCTAATTGCAAGATCGGCAAGTGCTTGTTCATTTGTGCCATGAAACTCTGCTGGATAATCAAGTGCACCAACGCCAAGAATCAATCCTTGACCTTGTACCAATCTTGGTACTGAGTGAACTGTGCCAATTGTTCCTGGGTTAGTAAGGGAGATTGTGGTGTCAGCAAAATCCTCAACTGCTAGCGCACCCCCTCGTGCCTTGCGCACCATATCCTCATATGCTGACCAAAATTGTGCGAAATCTAACTTCTCACAACCCTTAATTGAAGGCACTAATAATTGGCGAGAGCCATCTGGTTTTGCTAAATCAATTGCGATACCTAAATTAATATGTTCTGGATGACCAACTGCTGGTTTTCCATCTAGTTGGGTGAAAAATGAATTCATCTCCGGTAGAGCGCGAACAGCTTTAACCATTGCATAACCAATTAGGTGGGTAAATGAAACTTTGCCACCCCGGCCACGCTTTAGATGATTATTTATAACAGTGCGATTATCGAT
>Ga0194055_10003093_pt1 | contig 12945 bp, 9 predicted proteins | sample SepL449m_MetaG_FD_155482 | JGI IMG/M metagenome (GOLD analysis project Ga0194055, IMG submission 155482) | Anoxic zone freshwater microbial communities from boreal shield lake in IISD Experimental Lakes Area, Ontario, Canada - Sep2016-L442-9m | ecosystem: Environmental > Aquatic > Freshwater >... | reverse complement strand
CTAGAAGACCGCCTAAAATCTCGTTTTACCTGGGGCATGTCGATTGATATGCAAAACCCGGACTTCGAAACCCGTTGCGCCATTATCCATATCAAAGCCTCGGCGCACGGCCTTGATCTTAAGCCCGACCTAGTCGAATACATGTCTAACTTGTTCCAGACCAACATCCGCGAACTCGAAGGCGCTCTCAATCAACTGCTGGCTTTTTGCGAAATGCGCGGCTTAGAACCAGATCTATTAGTAGCCACCGGCTTACTGGGCAGCCGCAAGAGTCGGCCTAAACACATTAGCGCCAAACAAATTATTGAGCGCACTGCCAAGCACTTCCAAGTTTCGATGGAAGACATCGTCGGACCAAAACGCGATAAAGATATTGTCGTGCCGCGCCAAGTTGCCATGTACATTTTGCGCAGCGAGCTACATTTAAGCTTTCCTAAAATCGCCCGCGAACTTGGTCGCAAAGATCACACCACAGCCATCCATTCGGTCGACAAAATCGATAAAGAATTAGCTTTTGATACCGACATGCGGGCTGCTATTAACGAAATTAAGGAGCGCCTTTATGTCTAATAATATGGTCTTAGTATGTGAACAGTCTGTGGACTCCATGGGCATAGCTGGAGGTACAACTTTAGGGTTTCACACACACCAACCCGCCGGCCCGAAAGGCCTGTTTACAACCACCAACTTATGCCAGTCGTTGTCCAAATTTTGTACTCAACTTCTGCACAGCCGTTTAGTACTTTTTACATCTGTTAATAAATACTTATCCGCATTTTCCACAACCCCTACTATAACGATAACTACATATATTTAAGGAGTAATAATGAAGCTACAAGTAACCCAAGAAAACTTAAATAAAGCCCTAGCTAATGTAGCTCGAATTGCTAACAGCCGAACTACCCTACCAATACTTTCTAATGTACTTTTGAAGACCGTAAATAATCGATTAAGTATCGCCGCTACCAATTTAGACATTGCCATAACTCATTACGTTGGAGCTAAAGTTGCCCAAGAAGGATCGATCACCGTCCCGGCTCGATTAATGCAAGATTTTGTTAGTAGCTTACCTTCCGGAACAATCGAATTAGAACTAACCGACCATAAACTTCATGTTAGTGCTGGCCAGTACCAGTCAACAATTAATGGGGTCAGTGCCGAAGACTTTCCAGTTATGCCAGCCATCACCGATGGCGTCCATTGGTCACTTCCCGCCCTCGAATTTAAAAAAGGCCTACAGCAGGTTGTTCTAGCGGCCTCGAATGATGAGACTCGCCCAATGCTCACCGGCGTGTTATTTAAAACCGAGAAAGAACAACTATACTTAGCCGCTACCGATAGCTACCGTTTAGCCGAAAAATCTTTAACTAAACTTAAAGAACCAGCTAATTTACTAGTTCCAGCCAGCGCCATGCACGACCTGCTAAGGGTTATCGGCGATAACGAAACCAATATCGAGATTGTTAATGACGAGCAGCAAGTTATGTTTAAGGTTAACGATGTTGAGCTTGTGACTCGCTTAATCGAAGGCAACTATCCCGACTACAAACGACTTATTCCGGCTAAGTTTGCAGTTTCGGCTCAGCTTAAACGTAGTGAACTAACTAATATCACTAAAGTTTCTAGCCTATTCGCCCGCGAGAGCGCCGGCAGCGTAACAATTAAGGTCGACGAAGCAAAGCAGACCGTTAGTATTCATTCCATCGCCTCTCAACTGGGTGAGAACACCGCTGAGGCCGAGGCTAAGGTTCAAGGAGCTGGTGACATCACTCTAAACTCGCGTTACCTACTAGATGCTTTGGGCGTTATTAATGGAGACGAAGTTGAGTTCTGCTTTAACGGTAAGCTCGAGGCCTGCGTTTTGCGCGGCAGCAAAGACAGCGCCTACACGCACATAATTATGCCCCTTAAAAGCTAACCAAAAGCTACAATGGTAACAGTATGATTACCAATATTCGTTTACAGCAATTCAGATCCTACCAAGACGATTCCTTCGAGTTCGAAGAAGGCGTAAACGTAATTGTCGGCCCTAACGCCAGTGGTAAGACTAATATTCTTGAGGCCATCTTACTGGCCACCCAAGGTAAGTCCTACCGGGCCAAAGATGCCGAGATGATTAGGCAGGGTCAGCCATGGGCCCGCATTGATGCCGACATTGTTAGCAAGCACCGAGTTGTAAAGCTGGAGTTGTTAGAGGGAGTCGTTAAAAAAAGCTTTGATCTAGACGACAAAAAGCTAAGTCGCTTGGGCGCCAGCACACGTTTACCGGTTGTCTTGTTTGAGCCCAACCACCTGCTCATGTTGGGCGGCTCGCCAGACCTTCGAAGAGCCTTCCTGGACCTTTTAATCGATCAAACTACGCCAGAGTATGGAACGACATTAAATAAGTACAAGCGGGCTCTCCTGCAGCGCAATCGATTGCTCAAAAGTGGCCGAGCTGCCGCCAACCAGTTATTTGCTTGGGATATCCGCCTCAGCGAGCTTGGCGCCCAGATAGTTACTGCCCGACACCAGATGATTGATGAGATAAACAAACACTTCACCGCTACCTATAACCAGCTGGCTGGCCATAAAAACAGTCTCTCGTTACGCTATAGTCTAAGCGTCGAACCCGAAGCCTACGGCTCCTATTTACTCAAAAAGCTCGAAAAAGACCTGGACTTAGATTTGCTGCGGGGCTTCACTAGTTCCGGCCCGCACCGCGAGGATATATTGTTTGTTTTTGACGGCCAGCCACTGGCCAACGTCGCCTCACGTGGCGAAGTCCGCACCGCCCTGCTGGCTTTAAAAATAATCGAACTCCATATAATTGAGTCACATAAAGGCGTTAAGCCAATGCTGTTGCTCGATGATGTCTTTAGCGAACTCGACGGCGCCCGCCGCAAATCCCTCACCAGCTTCATCAAATCCTACCAAACCTTCATCACCACCACCGACGCCGATGTCGTCATCAAGCACTTCGCCAAACAATGCAACATTATCCCGTTATAGGGGTCTACAAAGTAATAACGATATTGTAGTCATTGCCAATACCGAGCTCTTTAGCTTTTTGCATTATTCTGGTCTTTGCTGCCGCAACTTTAGCGGGATTATAATCAAACTCTCCGGCAGCACTATCGTATTCCATTGGGCCTGGGTTTGGTGAGATATAAATGAAACGGCCGTAGGCAGAAACACTTTTTATATCGGAACTTTGCTGTAACTTATATATTTTCTTATCAATACTATCGGAGTCTGTTTTCTCTTGGTTTAGGTATAAAGTGACCTTAGACTGCCTATTGTTTATTAAGCACAAACTGTAACCATTGGCACCCCCATGTATGCCGCACAACTTGTAGTCGCCATAGCTGTAGCCCCTATAGCCACTGCCATTGTCCACGTCGAGCCCTAAAATTTCTTTGTTCCTAGAAAGCAGTAAATTTTTGTTAGTTGTCTCAATCCAGTCTACGTTAGTGACGGAGTATAGGTACTTTGGTTTGGAGCCGCTAACATCGTAAACCGATAGTTTTTTGTTACTTAGTACACATAGCTTACTCGATCCACAGAGTTTAATTGCGGTTACTTCACCGGTAAGTTTGAGCTGGCTGGCCAAGGAACTCTTGTTTGTAGAGATTACTGACTGTACGGCTTTACTTACGCCCTGGCTGTCCATGTCGGCGACTTGCCCAGAAGTGTTGTTAGAGTATGCAACGGCCAGGTTGTCGGCTCGGGCACTTAACGCAAACGGCTTCAATTTGGGGTCTGGTGTTTTTAGAGCAATATTTTGTGGTTGAGCAGAAACTGAGGAGTAATAATACGCCAAGGCCATAGACTGGTCGTAAACTAAGAACCCGTCTTTATAGCTAGATATAGCATAGGGTTTTTTAGGGCTTAAACTATTCAATGAAACCTGCTTAGCAATTGTAAAGTCGCCTCGCAATAGATAGGCCTCCTGAGTGGCTGGTATGTCCTCGCTACTTATGTTCTGGTTTACTAGTGCAACTATACCCTCTTTGGTTTCGGTAATCCCCTCAACCTGGCCTTCGGTCAAGAAAGGTACCTTTACGACTGTTGTTGACCTTGTTTGGTCGGCTGGCAGGTGGACGTTTGCTCCCGGATGACCACTACACTCATAGGACAGCAGTAAGCTCCCACTATAGTACATACATCCCGAAGGACTGTTGCCAACAAATTGCCGGCTCCTCTCCTTCTCTAGCTTCACTTCTTTTTTTGTGGTGCCGAGGAAACCACCGGCTTTAACCACGATAAAGCCATACTTGTCTCCCTGCGTTACCGATACCTCATAATTCCCTTTTGCAACGAGTTTTTTAAAGCTTTGATTATTTGTTTTAGTAGTCTTCGTTTTATTAGATGATTGATTAGCTAAGTCATAAACGACTTCTGTTTGACTGGCCGTGGAGACAGTTTGTACTTCTATAAAGGAATAATTACTAAACCACCACAAAGCCCCTAAAAATAGAGCGCCAATGCTACCCAGAAGTATTTTATTTCTCATAGTATTATCCCGGCTTTCATTTTAGTTAGTGCACCCGCTGGTTGGTAGTGATGATAGTGCCGGTATATTACCCTCGGCAATGCCAACAAATAGGTTTTGTGGGCAATAATTTTTACTACTGATTGTAATTCCCACATGTAAGTGGGGACCAGTTGAGCTACCAGTAGTTGCGGAGTGCATGATGAGCTGGCCTGGCTTTACGGTGTCACCTTGTTTAGCACCATCGATCGAACCTCCGTCGGACCCGTGACAGTAAATAAAGTTAACGTTATTGCCAGCGTCAATAATGACACCAACACCGCAGTCACCGTTAGTCGGCGCTTTTAGAACTTTCCCCCCAGTCATGGAATATACGGGTGTACCTATCGGTACCGGTATATCGGCCGCAGGATAGTCGTGGTGAGGTTTTGTGAAGTACTCTTTATGCTCGTCATATATCTTGCGATCGACAGGTAGGCTGAAGTCACCTACAACCTGGCCACCCGCACCACTTGCACCACAAGCTACGTTACTAGAGGCGACAGCTCCTGACCCGGAACCGAGCTCAACCAATAAATCCTCAGCAAACTTCAGTCTTATTGGGTCGGGTAAAGGAGGAGCATGTTTTTCGAAGTCAGTTTCGAACAGGACGGTAGCAGCCTTTACATCAGTAGTAGCCTTCATCCTATCGGCGAAACCTGCTTTAACTCCATCAGCACCGGATGTTAACACGGTCCATAGATAATCCAGCTGTAAGGCTAGGTCACCAGCTGGCACTCCCCTTTCGGCTGAAAGCTTATTGAGACCGTCTTTATATACCTGAGCAGTCCATCCAACTAAGCCGTAACCAGGCTGATGTTTCGCATTAGCATCTGGCGGAACTGTATCAGACAGGCTAGATGGCTGACCTGCTTTCGAGATCTCACCCCTTCCATTAGGGAACCCATATTCCACTAGTCTAGTTTCGAAATCAGAATTGGATTCACCTTCCATGTTACCCATGATTCCAGCTACCTGAAAAGGCGTAAAACCTTTGCCGGTAAGAAAATTGTAAATCTTGGATTTGTTGTCTGAGCCAGTTAAGTTTGTAGCGCCACCTGAACAAGAACAGGTACCTGTTGCGCCACAACCAACGACGTCCTGATAAATTGTATGATCTCCGTAGATGGCATCAGATTCCTCTTGGCTGAGCGGCAAAGCACTTGCCCGTAGAGGAATTACCTGTAAAAGCAAAAGTAATGCCGTGAGCAGGTAGGTTATACGTAAAACGTTCTTCATGCGATTACTCCGGCAGAGTGTTAAAGGCGGCTGTTAGTGCAGGTTGAACTTCTAGGAATGGATATTTTGCACATTCGGCGCCAGCACAGCTGGGTCGATTTTCGGCCGGAGGTGAGGCTAAGGCGTCAAAGTGAAGGTGCGAGGCCGTTCCAGCGGCATCGGCATCAGTACCAACATTACCAAGCTCTGTACCAGCCGTAATAACCTGACCTTTTATAACTTTTATGGAGCCTTCCTTCATGTGGGTGAAGTAAAAGATAAAGCCCTTATCCGACTTAAGTATAACGTGGCTACCAGTTCCACCCGATGCACTATAAGTTGACACTACAGTACCACCGGTTGGCGACACAACGGTTGTGCCGGTATCGGCAAAAATATCTGCCGCATTATAATCGTGATGACAGTTGGCTTGATTTTTAAAACACCAAGCAGCCGGCTTATGGTTTATTATGGTCGATTTAGTGGTTTTCAGGGGGAATACAAACCCATCCTGCGAGACTCCTAATTCACCACTAGAAGCTGGCGCACTAGCAGCCGGGCCGGCATTGGGGTTATAGCCATTATCATTTGTATATCCATAAACTGCTCCCAAGCTACCTTCAACACGGGCATCAAACAAGGCGCAGTTGTATATTTTTTCGGCCCTAGACTGGGCATCACCCGCGTCACCTAATTTGTCGTAAACTGCCTTCCAGAACTTATCCGTATCGCGCATTGTGTCATAGCCCAGAGTAGTTGGCGAAAGACTAATATCGCTAACATTACTACTAGCTTCCAGGTAGTTAGAGTCTAGGGGGTCTAGGTTTATACATTGAGCCGGAATATCGTATTTATTAACTCCTGCCCAGTCCGATACAGCCGAGGCTGACTGTGGCTGGGCGGCAAAAACCCTGCCAGTGAAGATGCTACCGAACAAGGCCGGCAATGACTGAATATAATTACCAAATTTAGAGGATAATTGAGAAAGATCCATATTACTGGAAATCGCAAACAATGAACCAGAGGCTAGTGAATCCGGGTTATCCAATGAAGCATAACGTTCAACAAAGGACTGATTAGAGGTTTGCTCAGTTTTATATTGAGAAGCTAGCTTATTGGCATAAGCTAATGATTTTGCTGTCGAGGCTACTCCGCCCGAAGCGCGAGTTGAAGTCTCGGCCGAAACAGCTGCACCGGCAACCAGTAAGTTACCAACTCCAGGCGTGCCTGGCTCAAACATCGGTCCCGCTCCCAGGAAGCCTAACAGCTTAAACATGATACTACCGATAAATTTGGCTATATCTTTGCCGATACCGCTTTCACTAACAAATTTCAGCAGTGGTTCGGTTGCGACACTAGTAATTTTATCAACTGCACCATTGAACCAAGTTATTGCCCAACCGACAGGAGTATTATTAACGGCTTCAACCGTTTTGGCAATGGGGTTTATAAGGGGACCAACTGAATTATTATATTGATCGGTAATTACTTGAGCCCTTCCGCCGCTGTTGGGTTTTTGATCATCGCACATCCACGCGAACTCATCAAAGCTACGGTTGGCGGGCGATACTTTACAGTAATCTTCTTTAGTTTGATTGTTTGAGGTTGCTGCGGCGGCCGAAGCAGCGCCACCTTTATTCATTTGGTTAGTAACTGTCGCCCAACCCTCGCTGTTACCAAGGTTCTTGGTAGTGTCAAAGAAGGAGTTAAGCTCATCTCCAACTAACTGGCCGGATTTCATTTGGTCACTGGCTATCTGGTAGGTAGCGTAAACTCCAGCCAGCTGCGAGCTGCGAGCATTTATTACCATCTTGGCAATCTTACTATTACCGCCGACTGCGCTCAGCAAGCCATCGATCTTGGCTAGTCGCTTAGCCCAGGTCCATATTTTAGAGGGATTAGGCCCTCCCGAAGTAATGGCATCTCCCGCCAATGTATTAACTAGCGCTAAGATAATCTTCTGAAACGGCCCCAGCTTAATAGCCGCGTTTTCGGCCACGTCCGTTGTTCCTTTTTTAACAGCTCCTTCAATGCCGTCCCTAGCCTCTTTTCCCGCTCCAGCCGTGTCAACTGGCGGCGAAGGTTTTGTTCCGCCTGCCCCATCGGAAGACGGAGGGTCTGAATCGGCGGGAGCAACACTGTCGGGTGAACTAGCGAGTGTTGCCGTCTCTGACTTATTATCGGGCGAAGCTGGGTCGCTCGTACCGGAGCAACGGCCATCAGAAAAAAGACATTTTAAGAACTGAGCACTAGATGGGCTATTAACAAAGTATTTCTCAATGATCTTGTTGAACAACTGGTCTTTAATATCTTGCTTACTCTTGGCAACTTTATCCCGTGTTTTTTCGAATAAACGCCAGTTCTTGATACCAGTTTCGTTAGCTATGTCCTTGCGTATATGCCGCCTCTTAAAAGTCCGATACCAAGGTACCTCTTTATTGACAACCTCTTTAACAGATTTGCGGGCTGATTTATGACTATCTAATTTTTCGACAGTAAATAATTTTTCCATATCGTCGCTGGGGATCGCATTCAGTCTGTCGCCGAGCGTGTCAGCGCTTATAGGCGGGATTGCCTTACCGGACGCGTCCTTAGTATTGGTCAGATATTTACTAGCTAGGTCCTGCTTAACCGAGTCGTTAGCAGTAACTTTTGCGATATTTATTTTTCCATCGGGTCCTACCATGCTAGTAAAGTAAACCCCCTGTTTATTAAGTACTTCCTCCTCGAACTTGCTTGTACGCATAGTGTGATACCAGTCGCGGATAGGGTTATCTGTCTTGACTTGCTTTCCTTTAAAAAAGAGGTTTTCCCCATTAGTGCTACCTTCAATTTCCGTCACCCTAACTTGTATATACGCCCGAACCAGGCTCTTATTCCTGGTATCGAGCGAGGCTGACAGGCGGCTTGACGTTTTTGCTTCAACATTCTTAAAAAAATGATCCATTTGGAAAGTGTGCAAGAAGTTGAACATCGCCCCAGCAGCAAAAACTACGCCGATAAGCCCGCCGCCAAGGCCCAGCAAGGCCTTACGATTTTTTAGTACACCCCCCGGTTTTTTAGATGACTTACCGCCCTTATCATTCTTAAAAAAGCCTCCACTTTCACCACTACCATCGATGGCACTTTCAGTTCCAGGAGTCTCGGTCCCAGATATTTTATCTTTAATATCACTTAGCCTTGAGTCTAGTGTGGGCTCCGTTTTCGCCTCTTTCTCGCTTAGCTCATCGGGCGTCAGAGGGTTTGAGGTTTGATTTTCGTCGTCGTAAACGGCCATAATTTATACTTTTACAGCCCTGGGTAAAGACGGTTCGCCAAGTCTATAGTGCCCTCAGGCTGGGTTATTTCGCCCTGCTGCCCGATTGCCTGCACTTGCGCTGGGTTAGTGGTAATTAAGCCAGTCTCTGTCGGGCTGGCTGTTATTTGAATGTGGACATGGTTTTGGCCGGCAAAGAATAAGCCCTGCCCGACCGGGAACTGGCTAAGTCGTTTTTTCTCTTCACTAGTGAGCTTAAATACGTCTGACAAAACGTCAACTGCCGAGGAGGACTGTTTAAGTAAAAGCTGCATCGAGGCATTGGCGACAATCGCCCGTCCCATACGGCTACCCATAAAGTCTTCGACATCTTGAGTAATAGTAGTGATCCCGAGGTTATATTTTCGAGCCCGTTTGGCTAGACTAAATAAGAAGTTAGCCGAATCCTCGTATTTCATTAGTTGCCAGGCTTCATCAACAATTAGGATTCGTTTTTTCTGTTCGGCCTTGGTTTTGTTCCAGATGTAGTTAAGCACAATATACATAGCCACAGGACGGAGTTCATCCTCTAAATCACGGACGTTAAATACTACTAGGGGGTTATTTATGTCGATGTTGGATTGCTGTGAGAAAATGCCTGCAAACGTCCCAGAAGTGTACTTACGAAGTCTTTGGGCTAGCTGTGGTCCGGTTCCACCCATGTGAAGCAAGGTGTCATAGAGGTCGTTAATTGTCGGTGGTGTACCAGTGTGTGTCAGTGGGTCGTTAGTAATCCCGGCCTTGGCATAAGTTTCGATTAGAGAAGCATCTAGGTCAGCTTCTTCTACTGGTGACAATGCTGGTGCAACCATACCGTTTGAAGCTCCGGCCTGCATCTGAGCTTGCGCTCCACCCATCATTAGCCGGAGCAAGCCGTGCAGGGTAATCAGATTGCTACGCAGAGCGTTGTCGGCCTCCTCAGTATCGACTACCTTAGGCAGGTCAAAAGGGTTAATCCGGGTTGCCGAGTTTAGGCTTAGGCGCACATAGGCACCACCAACTGCCTCGCACATCCTTTGGTACTCATTCTCCGGATCGATAATAAATATTTCGGTTCCAAACATCATGCTGCGCAGAGCCTCTAGCTTTACTGCAAAAGACTTACCAGCACCAGATTTTGCAAATACTACCGAGTTGCCATTTTCCAGGCTAAATCGATCAAAAATAACCAGGCCGGAGTTGTGCATGTTAATACCGTAGAGGACGCCGCTGTCCTGGCTTAAGTCGGCCGAGGTAAAAGGAAAACTAGTACTAAGTGCACCGGTACTCATGTTGCGACGAATCTGCAGCTGATCCAGGAACTGCGGGACGGTGCTGTTAAGGCCCTGTTCTTGCTGAGACGAGGCCGGTTTAGAATAAACGAGCTGCTGGCCTAGGATTGACTCGACTTTATGAGAAACGAACTCTAATTCGTCCATAGCATTCGCGTAAATCGTAAAATACAAACCAAAACGGAAAAAGCGTTCTTCGCCAACTTGCAGCTTATCGCGCATATCCTCGGCATCAAGAATAGCCGCTTGTTTGCTCGGGTCACGAACTCGGCCTTTTTCGCCATCAATCTGGATACCTGCCTCTAGTTGGCCAACTTTTTTCCGTAAGTTCTCTAGCACCACCTGACTTTCGACCGGATAAATATACATTGACAGGTCAATAACTTCGTCTAGGTTAACCATACTGCTTAACCAACCAGTATATAGCTGGCGAGGATAGCCAAAAACGTAGTAGGTCCTCGCAAAGCGAGTTCCCAGGTGGAAGTAATTGGGCTTGAAGTCTAAAGAACTAGGGGCTATGAAGTCTCTAAGAGCCGTAATACCCTTACGAAAAGCCTCTTCGACTTCCTGCTGTTCCCTAACCTGCTGGTTTTGGGCTAAAGCAACAGGGTCGTTGGCTGCTGAGGGCTTCTTTTTACCAAACGCCATTACTGAAGGCTCCTATCTAAGCCTGGTTGCGGTGCCATGCCCTGCCCCTTAGTAACAACCGGTGCCGTAAGATCGTTAAAGTTTTTGAGCTGTTGGCGGGTGGCCGTGTCGGGGTTGTAAGTATCATAGTACAGTTCAATCAATTCCTGGGTATCTAGTGGTAACCCCTGAACACCACATTGCATTAAGCCGCTGAGGATTGCCTGAACACGGTTACGTAGTTCGGTTTTAGCCTGCTCTAGCACCTGTTCGTTAATGACCACATGGTGCTCTTTTTTGTTGAACAGATCAGCGACACCCGTGAAGAAGTTCTTACTGTTGGTTATTGCCTTTTGGACGTCCGCCACTGGGAAGTACGGCATGATCATGTAGAATTTCTTATCCATGATGTTGGTTTGAGATGACAAGTCGCCCATAAACTGTATGTAGTCTTCCATTAACATTGCTAAAAGCATATTGTCGTGTTCGGCACGGATTTTATCTAGCTTCTCGATATACGGTTGCAGGTCAACTTTTTGGGAGCGAATAAATATTTGGACTGGAAAATACAGGGAGTTAAGGAAGCCCTGGTAGCCGGATTCAACGGCCTCTTGTTCCTGCAGGCTCATTAAATCGAAGTTAATTGATTTGAGCATAACTACAGACCGGAAGGATCCATCATTCATGATGACGATGCCATCACGGATCTCGGCAATCTGCAGAGTGTTCTGGGTACTGTTAGGGTTGGTCTTTTTACCGGCTAAATCAGGTCCGGTATTATTTACAGCTCCGCCAGCTGGGTTAAAATTACCCATTTGGGGAACCGGTTGAGTATTGTTTTGTGTTGAAGGACCCATGATTTTTTGCACACCCTAGTTGAATTAATCTACCGGAGGGAGATGATGACCTCGTCTTTACCTAATTTGTTGTCATTATTGGCCTGACGGGCAATGGTTGCCACCGATAAATCATTGTTGTTAGCAAGTCCCATTATAGCAGGATTAGGGGCTGGTGTCACAGGGGCTAGAGGCGGTGGGTCGATAGCATGTTGGGCCTTAACAACTGGTGTTGTATCGGGTTGTAAAACCGGCGTTTGGCCGTAGGCGTTTGGCTGTCGTGGCGGCAAAGCTGGCACGGCCGGGCTAGTATCAGGAGCTGCCGGGAGAGTGGTACGAATTTGATCCATGTGGTCAATAAGTGCTTGCCGATGAGCTTGGTCGTTGGCTTGGACGAGCTGATTCATCTGTTGGGCAACCGGGCTGTTCTGGGTGTCTAAAATATCATCCGATGAATGAATATCCAGGACAGGTGAAGCGGTTGCAATCAAGCTATCGGGGCTAACTAAACGGTCGGAGGCTTGGTTGGTATAGGTTGGGTTGGTGTATAGGTTGACGTCGACGCCTTTAATAGCCCAGCCTCGGGTGTCGATAGTTTGTGCTAGAGCTTGCAACCGGCTTTTGACTTGTGTCTCGTCAAGGCCATTAGTAAGATTTTGTTCGATCTTTTTGGGAACTGTTATTGCAACCAGTTGCTGGAGGCCAGTCTGATCCCAAATTCGAAGCCGTGGCTTCAAAAAAAAACGAATCTTTGCTAACAGCCAGATCTCGGAACTTTGGTCGTGCCCAAAAGGCGCGGCCAGAACCCCGAATAATATGGCGGGCGGCAAAAACGGCACAACCAGTAATGGCTGTACTAAAGCCAAGCGGAACATTATGTAGCAGAGTACAACGACAATAACAGCGTAAATGAACTGTCTTAAGCTCAGCGGCCCAAGTAGTTTATCTTCAGCTTCAATATCTTGAATTACAGTGTAGGTAGCCATTGTCTACTATTATGACGGTAAGAGCCTAAACCGACAAGCTAAGCACTAGCTTTTACTACTAGTCTTCGTTTGGGTGTATTTCGGGATGTTCTTGCCAGATAGTCTGGAGACGATCAACTGCTCTTGCTTGTCGATAGTTACGCCACTTTGTAAGTACGGGTTGACGAGCGATTCGGGCTGCTTCGGTGCTTGCGTCTTC
>Ga0194055_10003091_pt1 | contig 12948 bp, 8 predicted proteins | sample SepL449m_MetaG_FD_155482 | JGI IMG/M metagenome (GOLD analysis project Ga0194055, IMG submission 155482) | Anoxic zone freshwater microbial communities from boreal shield lake in IISD Experimental Lakes Area, Ontario, Canada - Sep2016-L442-9m | ecosystem: Environmental > Aquatic > Freshwater >... | reverse complement strand
CCCCGCGTCCTGTGCAGTCGCCACGGCCACCGCTGTGGATCGGCGGCTCGTCAGGACCCGCCCTGCGCCGCACCGCCATCTACGGCGACGGCTGGCTGCCCCAGGGAACGCGCCGCAAGGACCTCAAGGGCCAGATCGACACCATCCGCGAGATCCGCGCCGAACACCGAGGTGGCGCTCCGCTCGACATCGGCACCATCGCTGAGCCGCTCTATGTCACCGAGTCCGAGGGCCAAGACGCCGGATGGGATATCCCCGGCTACGTCATGGTCGGTGGACCCGAGCGCATCGCCACCTCGCTCAACGAGCTCGCCGCCATGGGTGTGAACAAGCTCCAGATCGCCTTCCGCGTCCGCTCGAGTGCCGAGTTCATCGAGCAGACTCAGCGCTTCGGTGAGCTCGTCGCCCCGCTGCTCAGCGCGGGCTAGACCGCCCCGAGCTCAGGCAGTCGAGATCTTGGTTTCGGGCGCAGGTTCACCAGCGGCCTCGGTCGTGGCGGTGCCGTCGTCCGACGTCGACGAAGCCGTCGGACGGGTCCGCCACAAGCTGACCCACATCGCACCCAGCAAGACCATCATGATCAGCGACGGCGCGCTCCAGACCAGGTTGGCGACGATGCCATGGTGCGTCGGGATCGCTCGAGTCAGCGGGTAGGCCCGCAGGAAGCCGAGAGGGATCACCGCCACCGAAGCCACCGCCACTGCTCGGTGGGATCGCCACAGCTCGATGGCCACGATCGGCAGGAGGATGGCCCAGATCCAGTGGTGGTCCCACGACACGGGCGAGATGGTGGCTCCGGTGAGCCCGACCAGGGCCACGGCCGTGACGCGAAGGCCCTGCGACTGCGCCCACCAGGCGGCGCTGAAGCCAATGGCTGCCACGACGAGGCCGAGCCCATAGGCCAGCACATTGGCCGAGATGTGGTGAGCGAACGGTGCTCGTGCCGCGAAGGCGAAGAGCGAGCTGTTTCCCTGACGCCCGATCGAAGTGAAGTACACCCGCTGCACTGCCGCCCCCGAAGGCAGGAGGTGGAACCAGTAGGTGGTCGAGGCGTGCACGTTGACCATGGCGGCAAGCAGGCCGGTCACGCCGAAGGCGATGGCGGCACGGAGCACGGCGGCGATCTGCGGTCGCAGGAGCAGCAGGAGGAAGAACACCGGAGTGAGCAGGATCCCCGCCCCAAGGCCGATCAGATACCCTCGCCAACGCGGGGGAATCACGAGGAGATCCACCACAACGAGTGCCATGACGATGATCTGGTCTTGGCCCCACCACAGCCCCGAGTAGGCGGCCTGCGAGAGGACCAAGACCGTGATCGGCGTCAGGACCCCGGCGCTCAATGCGAAGAGTGCCGTGATGGAGCGCTTGGTCACGGCCCGAAGAGCGGCGGTGAGGATCACTGAGACGCAGAGAAGATTGACCGAGATGAAGGCAAAGGCTCGAAGCCAGCCGTTCACCACATCGAGCGAGCCATAGGCGATCGCCGTCAGCGGTGGCGTGGTGTCGTTCAGCCGCAGCCGCTCAACATAGGGGTTATGGCCGCCCAACAGCACGTGCAGATCATTGAGGTGCTCATGCAGGTCGGCGAAGCGCGGCGGGTAGAGATACAACGGCTGACCGAGCAGGACCCGGTTGAGCACCAGTGCCCACACCAAGGTGGCGAGGACGCCAATGACCAGCAGCACGGTCCGCTGCCGAGGAGCCCCGAGCTCAGCAAACGACAGTGGCGTCATGGCATCATGACCGGGGTTGGCCGACGATCGCAGCACCACCGCCGCAGTCGCCAGCACCAGCACCATGAACGCGATCGTCGGCCCGCCGGACTCCACCAGCGTCCCGAGCCCACCGTGGAGATCGACGATCTGGGTGAGGGCCAACGAGCGAAGGAAGACGATGGGAATGGTCAGGGCCCAGAGCGCCGCCACCAGACGGCTCGACCGCCACAGCTCGAGCACCACCAGCGGGATCATGCCTGACCAAATCCAGTGGTGATCCCAACCGACTGGCGACAGTGCCGCTGACGCCAGGCCGAGGAGGGTCATAGCCGTGAGATCGAGGCGGCGACCCTGTGCTCGCCACACCACCAGGGCACACAGGGCCCCGAGCAGCGCCACCATGACGAGCCACGTCAGGTTCAACGGCACATGGTGGACGAAGGGGCGGCGGGCCAGCATCCCCTCGAGTGAGTAGTTCGCGGGGGTGCCGACGGTCCCGGTGCCGTGGCCACCGAGAATGAACACGCGGCGGACCGCTTCGCCCGAGGGCAGGAGGTGGAACCAGTAGATGGTCGAGGCGTGGAAGTTGACGAGTCCGCCGATGGCGATCGTGCCCAACAGCCCCCCGGCCATACGAGCGACTGCCGACCAGCCGACCCGGACCAGCAGGAGGACGAAGACCACCGGCGACAGCAGTACACCAGCAGCCACTCCGATCAGCACGCCCCTCCACCGCGGTGCGATGACAAGGAGGTCGATGACAACCAGGCTCATGATGAGCATCTGATCCTGACCCCACCACAGGTTCGACCACGCCGGCCCCGACAGCACGAGCAGAGTGAGCGGGGTGAGGACCGCCGAGGAGACCACCAGACACTCGAGGAGCGAGCGATGAACCAGTCGAGCCAGACCTGCCGCCAGGGCCACCGAGAGCGCCAGGACATTGATCACGATGACGATCGACTCAAGAACCGCGCCGTGGAAGAGACGGAGCGGGGTGTAGAGGATGACAGTGAACGGCGGCGTCGTATCGTTCAAGGTCCGCCGCAGGACATAGGGATCCTTGCCCGACCAGAGCAGACCGCTGTCTCGCAGGTGCTCGGCGAGATCGCTCAGTGGGTTGAACCGGGGGTAGAGCGGGAAACGGTGGAGCACGGCGATGAGCACAACCGTCCAGATGGCCGTCACTCCGACGCATGCCGCACCAAGCATCGCCACACGCCGCGTCGATCCCGGTGGGAGCAGCCTCACGGCTCCGTCTCGCTCCCCCCCAGGCATTCTCACACCCTACAAGAGCCGCTCCGCTGCCTTCGTGTCACCAACCCACCCGCGGCCGGATCTGACGTAGTGTCAGATCGCGTAGCCGACCCTGTGAGGAGACCTGTGAGCACCGAGCCCCGCAACGAGCCGAACCTTCTGATCGACGGAGAGTGGGTCCCTGCCTCCGGTGGCACCTATGAGATCATCAACCCCGCCACCGAGACTGTCGTCGGCCATGCACCGAATGCCACCGCCGACGACGCCCTCGCCGCGGCCCGAGCAGCTAGGGACGCGCTTCCGGCCTGGTCAGCGCTGTCCGCCGATGACCGTGCCTCACTCATGGCCAAAGCGGCCGACGCCATCCGCGCCAAGGCTCCCGAGCTGCTCCCACTGGTCATCGCTGAGACCGGGGCCACCCTTGCTGTTGGTTCGGGGATGCAGGTCCCAGTAGCCGCCGACCGGTTCAACCGCTACGCCCGAGACTTCCGCAACATCCTCCAGACTCCCCTGCCACCTCAGACCGCCACAGCCACCCCGCTGGCCCCCGGCGGCGTGATCAGTGGTCTCGTCAACCGCCAGCCCGTGGGTGTCGTGGCCTGCATCACCTCCTACAACTTCCCGATGGTCAATATGGCGGGCAAGGTGGCGCCGGCCCTGGCGGCAGGCAACACCGTGGTGGTCAAGCCTGCCCCTCAGGACCCCCTGGCCATTGTCGAGCTCGCCCGCATCCTCGACGGAGTCGGCTTCCCCAAGGGCGTGATCAACATGATCAACTCCTCGGGCCCCGAGGCCGGTGCCGCCCTCGTCGACTCACCCGATGTCGACATGGTGAGCTTCACCGGCTCGACGTTGGTGGGGACCAAGATCATGGAGGCCGGCGGCAAGACCATGAAGCGGCTCCTGCTCGAGCTTGGTGGCAAGGGTGCCGCCGTGGTGCTCGAGGACGCCGACGTCAAGCAGGCACTGACCTGCATCGCCTCGACATGGGCCTTCCACTCCGGCCAGATCTGCACGGCGCCGACCCGTGCCGTGGTCCACGTCAGCAAGGTCGACGAGGTCATCGCCGGGCTCGTCCAGATGGCCCCCTACCTGCAGGTCGGTGACCCCAACGACAAGAAGACCAAGCTCGGACCGCTGATCTCTGCAGCCCAGCGCGACCGCGTCACCGCCCACATCGACGGTGCCGTCGCCGAGGGCGGCGAGGTCGTGGTGGACGGCCGAGCGACCGGCCTCGACACCGGCTTCTATGTCGGGCCGACCCTGATCGTGGGCAACAACTCGATGACCTGCGCCCAGGAGGAGATCTTCGGTCCGGTCATCACCCTCATCCCCTTCGAGGATGAGGACGAGGGCATCGCCATCGCCAATGACTCCGACTTCGGTCTCTACGACTACGTGTTCTCAGCCGACACGGGGCGCGCCTTCAATGTGGCCAAGCGCCTCAAGGCAGGGCATGTCGGGGTCAATACCGCCCAGCGAAACCACGAGGCGCCCTTCGGTGGCTTCAAGATGAGCGGCGTGGGTCGAGACGGGGGCGACTTCGGTGTCCTTGCCTACACCGAGACCCAATCCATCATCTGGTCCGCCTGATCGACCTGCGCCATGCGCTTCGCCGTCACTGAACTGCCCGAGGAGGGCCGGAATGCCAGCGAGGTCCTCGAGGATCTCGCAGCGGCCAAGGTTGACGATCGTGACTGGCGCGGTGGGAGGGTCTTCAGCCTCGTCTACTCCGCCGGTGACGCGGTCCACGACCTGCACGGCGAAGCCCTGCGCCTGTATTCGGCGGAGAACGGCCTCAATGTGCTGGCCTTCCCGAGCATCGGGCGACTGAGCCATGACCTGGTGGGGTGGACCTCGTCGCTGCTCGGTGGCGACGAGACCGGAGCCACCGGCTACCTCACCTCCGGAGGAACCGAGAGCCTGCTGCAGGCGGTCAAGGTCGCCCGTGATGCCGGCCGGGCCCGAAGCATCAACCGTCCCCGAATCGTCGCCGCTCGAAGCGCCCACGCTGCGTTCACCAAGGCCGCAGAGCTCTTCGACGTGGAGCTCGTGCGGGTCGACGTCGATGATCGGTTCCGCATCGACCTCGAGCAGGCGGCGGCGGCCATCGATGCCTCCACCATCATGCTCATCGGCTCCGCTCCCTCCTATCCCCACGGCGTCATCGACCCCATCAGCGAGCTCGGTCAGCTCGCCCTCGATCACGGCCTCCTGCTCCACGTCGACGCCTGTCTCGGAGGCCTGCTCCTGCCGTGGCTGGTCGAGGCCGGACACGTCAATGTGCCCTTCGACCTGACCGTGCCAGGCGTGACCTCCATCTCAGCCGATCTCCACAAGTACGGCTACGCCTCAAAGGGCGTGTCGGTGATCCTGTACAACGACGCCGACCTCGCCCGCCACCAGCTCTTCGTGACCTCCGACTGGATGGGCGGCTTCTATGCCTCGACGGTCATGGCCGGCACCCGGCCGGCCGGGCCGGTGGCCGCGGCTTGGGCCACCATGCAACACCTCGGACGCACCGGCTACCGCCGCCTCGCCGAGGAGACCTGGGTCGCCGCCCGGCGACTCATCGACGGCGTGGGCACCATCGACGGACTCCGAGTGCTTGGCGATCCTGACATGACCGTGCTCACGATCGCCGCCGATGACGGCCGAGAGATCGATGTGTTCGCCGTGGCCGACCGGCTCGCCGAGGTCGGAGGCTGGTATCTCGACCGCCAGACAGATCCCGATGCTCTCCACCTCACCGTCCACGCTGGAAGCGCCGCCGCCGTCGAACCCTTCCTCGAGGACCTCGCCACGGTGGTCGCCGGGATCGGCGACGAACGTTCGTCCGATCGCTCCGCCCCCTATGCCACCGACCGCTGAGGAGCCGTCCCATGTCCTCTCCTGCCTTCGACGCCATGGCCACTCGAGTCCGCAACTGGGGACGATGGGGTGACGATGACGTCCTCGGAACCCTCAACCTCATCGACGAGGCGGCAAGGCGGCGAGCCGTCGCTGCGGTGGTTAGCGCCGAAGCCTTCTCGTTGAGTCTCCCGCTCTCCGCTGCCGAGGGGATCCAGATGGGATTCATCAAGGGGCGGACGAACCCGTCGATGACGATGACGCGGATCAATGCACCTGAGGCCATGGCTCCGGACGGACCGTGTTTCAACGAGGACATCGTCGAGCTCTCCATGCAGGCCGCCACCCACCTCGACGGTCTCGCCCACGTGAGTATCGATGGCCACCTCTACAACGGCTACCCCGCCGACGAGATCGACGAGCTGGGCTCAGCTCGGCTCGGCATCCACCACCTCGGAGCCGTCGTGACCCGCGGCGTGCTCCTTGATCTCGCAGCCGCTCGAGGCGAGGACCTGCTCCCCGCTGGCCACCAGATCAGCGTGGAGGATCTCGAGCGAGCGGTGGACCATGCCGGGGTCAGACCCGAGGCCGGCGATGCCGTGCTCATCCGGACCGGCCACATGCGCCACCTCGCCCCTGGTCGACCAGTCGACGATCCGGCTCGTGATGTCCTCGCCTACAGCTGGCCATCGCCAGGTCTGACCATCGCCACCGCTGGGTGGTTCCACGACCACGACACCGCGCTGGTGGCCACCGACACCATGGTCTTCGAGGCCTACCCCTGTGAGAACGAGGAGGACTTCCTCCCGGTCCACGTCCTCCACCTGGTCGAGATGGGCATGACCCAGGGGCAGAACTGGATGCTCGAGGACCTCGCCCAGGCCGCCGCCGCCGACGGCCGGCACACCTTCCTCCTCGACGCCTCACCGCTTCGCTTCACCGGTGCCGTGGGGTCGGCACTCACTCCGATCGCCCTTCGCTGATCGCCAGGAAGCGACATCCACCTCCGGGCCCAGTGCGCCCTTCGGTCAGGTGAGGCCCTCCCGAGAGAGAGGGGATCTCAGGGACCGGCATTGAGATCACACATCGTCATGCTCACCAACCTCGGCTGCGGCGACGCCGCGATGACCACAGAGGCCACAGAGGTCACACACTGGCGACACCAAGCGCCGTCACAACACCCCCGGGATCAACAGTCTTCCCGTGTCGTGGAGTCGGGCACGCGATGGCCGCCACCGAGACCTGAGCGTTCTGAGTCGATACGCGAACCACCTGCCGAGCAGGTGGACCTGGCGGTTCTGCGCCGGCTCGCAGCGCAGACCGGGTTGGCGACCGTAGGGTTGCAGCAGGAGGGGTGCACCATGAGGACAGGACCTGCACGGTCGAGCGCCTGTCCCACCTGAGCTGTCAACGTCGATCGAACTGGGCTCCTCGCCTCCGAGGCACCTTGTCGGTCACAACACAAAGCGATGAGCCGGCACGGTGCAGGCCATCGAACAAGAAGGGGTACGCATGAGCATTGCACCAATCATCATCGTGGCCATCGTGATCCTCGCCGTCGGCGTGGTGTGGGCATCGGTCAAGACCATCGACCAGGCCCACGTGGGCGTGGTCACCCTGTTCGGCAAGTACCGCCGAACCTTGAACCCGGGACTCAACTTCGTCATCCCGCTCGCCGAGAAGGTGCACTGGAAGGTCCCGGTGCAGAACCAGACCAGCCAGCTGCAGTTCGCGGCGATCACCAATGACCAGGCCTCGGTGCACTTCACGGCCACGATCATCTTCGCCGTGACCGATCACCAGCCCGAGACCATCCAGCTGGTGGCCTTCAAGTTCATCAACTACGACGCCTTCAACATCGCCATGACCTCTGCGGTCGAAGCCTCGGTCCGCGAGTTCGTGGCCACCAAGAAGCAGGCCGACGTGCTCGGTCTTCGCACCGAGATCGCCAGCCACGCCAAGGAAACGCTCAACCAGCAGCTCGGCGAGTACGGCTACACGCTGCTTGACTTGGCCATCAACGACATCACCTTCGATCCAGAAGTCATGGCCTCGATGTCACGGGTGGTGGCGGCCACCAACTCACAGACGGCCGCCGAGTTCGAGGGCAAGGCCCTGCTGATCAAGCGCACCAAGGAGGCTGAGGCCAACGGTGCATTCATCCGAATCGGGGCCGAGAACGAGGCTGCAGCGGCCAAACTGCGAGGCCAGGGCCTTGCCGACTTCCGCACCGAGCTGAGCAAGGGCCTCGCCGCCTCCGCCGAAGAGCTCGAGCGCGCTGGTATCAGCCCGGGGATGCTGGCCCTGAACCTGTGGACCGAGGCGATCCTCGACACCGCCAAGATGGGCAAGGGCAATGTCTTGTTCATCGATGGCAACATCGGCACCCTCGAGTCGAACATGCGTCTGCTGGATGGCCTCGTTCGCGCCACCCCGCAGGAGATGGAGGCGCTCGCCAATCTCGTCGATGGCCCCGACGTCGATCCTGGGGCGGTAGACCCCGGTGGCGACGACCCATCGGCCAATGTCGCCGGTGGTGCTGCCTGAGCCCCTCGATCCTCCCGGGATCGAGCATCAACGCACTGGCTCAGCGACGAGAGCTCGAGCGGAACGGTGCGTCCCAGTAGAGCGTGTGCCCGACGTGGCCAGTTGGCGGCCCGAGCAACCAGCGCAGCTCGGCGTCGGCCTGCTCGGGCCGCTTGATCCAATCGAGCGAGGCCGACAGGGCGGTCGTCTTCCAGCCGACGAGCTCGGCCCGGATCGCCCGTCGGTTGGCTCCGGTCATCACCGGGACCCGGCCTCGGTTGAGGGCGGCACCGAACTGGCCTGTGGCCGAGTTCGTGGCGTAGCCCATCTCTGAGTTGTAGGCCACGTGGTGGTCGGCACCCTCGGGCATCTTGGCGTGACCCGATGGCATGGCGAAGCGGTAGCCAGACTGGGCCTGCCAGAGGATCGCCACCGGTTGAGGATCGGCGGGGTACGGGAAGATCACCATGGCGCTCCCGGCCGGGTGCGCCCGGAAGGCGCTACTCGAGAAGTAGGTCGGGATGGTCGAGAGCCGGTGGAACGGCTTGTGCAGTGGATCGAGCGGGACCAGCGGTGCCATGCAGACCACGAGGAGAAGGACCGGCAGTACGGTCCGGATCCGACCGGGTCGCAGCACCGATCGCAAGCGAGTGGACCCGATGGCGGCCACGATGGCTACGAAGATCGCCGTATAGAGGGCGAAGCGCGAGGGGATCAGGTTCTTGACCATCGGAAGTCGCCCGAGGAGCGATTCGGGGAGCCACAGTCCTCCTGTGGCGCCGCCATCAGGCCCGATTCCAGGCTTGCCAGTCACCGCCAGTGCTCCGCCGAGGCCGAGCAGGAACGTCACCAAGGCCATGATGCCGGCGATGATGACGGTGCGCTCTCGCCACCTCCAGGCCACCACCGCCAGCACTCCGAGCAGCAGCGGAAGGCCGAGGTAGGCGACGTTCTCGCCCGGGAGCGTCGAGAACCCCTTGGTCAGATGGCTCAGCGAGTGGGGGGCCAGCGCCAGGCCCGGTGGGGGAAGGATGAGGGCGAGCAGGTCGCTGCGATAGGCCTGCGCCACGAGCTGGACCGGCCCCCTGATCGATCCGGGTCCACGCATCAGGAACCAGATCGGCCAAACCAAGACCACACCGGAGGCCAACGCGGCGATGCCACCGGCACGCCACGTTCCGCCGAGGTGCGCTCGGGCCAAGGGTGACACCACCAGCGTGACGAGTGCCGCACCGCTTGCCACCAGCATGGCTGTGGCCAGCAGCTCAGTCGAGACAAGGAACTGCGCCACCATCAGGACCCCGAGCATCAGGCCGCCCCGCAAAGGAGTCACCTGAGCGCGCGCCACCCAGACCAGGACCACCATGAGGAGCGGGATGAGGCATGTCACACTCAGTTGGAGGTGGAAGTGGGCGGCGCTTTGGAACTCATAGGGTCCGAAGCCCACGATCGCCCCACCGGCGAAGGCCGCCGGCCGCCAGCCGACGAACTGGCGCATCAGCGCATAGGACCCGAGGGCTGCCGTCGGCATTGAGGCGAGTACCAGCAGGTTGAGGCTCACTGCCGGTCCGACGAGGGCGGTTACCGGCCAGAGCAGGATGCCGAGCAGTGGTTGGCTGGTGTTGACCAGCAGGTTCAGCCCGCCAGGGTGGTTGAGGAGGGGGTCGAAGAACGGGTTCGTGAGATGGCTGATGGAACGAGGCACCCAGCCGAGCAGGTTGAGGTTCAAGTAGGTGTCGCCACCGGTGTGGACCACCGACCCGATCCCGGCCAAGAGCAGCGGGGTCCAGATGAGCAGGCTGGCGATGAGGTAGAGGATCGTCACCGTCGCACCGGCAGCGCGCCGATCCCACGCTCCAGCACCGGTCGGGACGGCTGCCGGGAGGGCGCCGATGCGTCGTCGCCGGACGTGGGCGGCCGTGGTGTGGGGGCTCATCGCTTCTGAGGCTATCGGTGAGCCCCGGCGAGACCGGGTCTTCTCAGCGGACTGACGAACCGCGCTGGGCGACGGCTGCTCCGGCGATCGGGCTGGTGCGCGGTCGTGCAGCGGGGCTGGCGGGCTCCCGACCGACCAACCCGTCGGGCCCCGCCCTGCCGGACACCGCAAAGTGAATCAGCCGAGCTTGGGAGTCGAGGAGGTTGGCCGTGCGGATCCCCCAGAACTCAAACCCGAATCGGTGGGCCGCCACACTGGCCATCATGGCCACGAGCGTTCCGGCCACCGCCATCGGGTCCGACCCCGCGGGCGAAGAGGTGGAGAGACCGCGAGGGCCCTCGGTCGGAGGCTGACAGGTGGCGATTGCTCCGGCCAGTGCCACAGTGATGGCGTTCAGCGCCCGGACTCGCAGTCCCTTCAGACCTGTGTCCGAGTCATCGGTCCCGAACTCAAGAACGCGGAAGACCGCCCGGTTCTTCTCCCAGTAGCCCAAGAACCCCTCGGCCACGGCGAGGGCCTGCTCCCAACTGTGCTCAGTCGACCAGTCGCCGTCGACGAGGTCGGCTACGGACGAGGCGTCAGCCACGGCATCCTCGGCGAGGACCGTGATCACCCGTTCGACGTTCTCGAAGTACTGATAGAAGGTGGCCGGACTGGTCCCGGCCGAGCGGGCGATATCGATGACCTTGACCGAGCGCCATGGTGTTGAGCCGAGGAGCTCGACCGTGGCGTCGAGGAGGCGTTGGCGGGTGGCCTGGCCGCGCTGGCCCGGCGTTCGGCCGTCCGTGGTCGTCGCCACCTGGCCGTCATCTCCGTTCTGTGTCATGGCCCCTTGTGCCTCCTCGGACCAGTGGGGTCCGCGTCCAAGGCTACCGCCGGACTCGACCCGGCCCCCGGGGACCGGTACCGGTATCCTCTCTGAGGTGCCGACCGGAACCGACCGTCCGCTGACCACCGCCCAAGAGGCGCGACGTCAACGAGTCATCGACGCCGCCATGGACCTCGCCCTCGAGGGAGGCTACGAAGCAGTCCAGATGCGTGACGTGGCGACGCAGGCCGGCGTGGCCATGGGTACCGTCTACCGCTACTTCTCCTCGAAGGACCACCTCCTGGCCGCCGCCGCCGTCTACTGGGTCGAGCAGCTCGAGGTGCGTCTCTCCACCAAGCCCGCCTTTGGCGCCACGCCGGCCGAGCGGGTGACCGAAGTCCTCGGCCGAGCGCTCCGGGTGTTGGCTCGTCAGCCTCAGCTGGGCACGGCGGTCTTTGCTGCCCTCTCGTCGCCCGAGCCCGCCGCAGTCGAGAGCCAGATGCAGATCTCCTCGATTATGGAGTCCATCGTTTCGAAGGCCATCGGAGAGCCTGCTCCCGCCGGCGTCGAGGAGCGGAGCCGCATGATCGGTCACGTCTGGTACTCGGCCATGACCGGGTGGGTCAATGGCTGGTCGAATGTGGATCGCGTCTACGGCGAGCTCGAGATCGCCGCCGACCTCCTGCTCCCCACGACCCTCACGAGCTGAGCAGCACCAGCGTTCGGAAGGCCCTGACGCGCAGTGTCGTGGTGCCGTCGGCCACCTCGAGATCTCCGGCCGGAACCGCCGTGCCATCGACCATCGCTCCGGTGAGCACGATGCCGTGGACGACCACGCTCACCTCGCTGGGTCGAGGATGTTCACCGTCGCTCGTCCAGGCCATCTCGCCCTCTGCCAGATCGAGGCGATCGACTCGGCGGGGCCCGTAGCCATCGCCGGCATCATCGAGGTAGGTGCCGCTGGCCCGACCGTCGGCATCGGGAAACACGTGGAAGGCCAGGCGGCCGGGCGCATGATCCGACCGGAGTCCCCCGACCGGGTGCTCCCCATGGGCCCAGCTGTCGTCAAGCGGAAGGATCGAGCCGGCACGCGCCAGCCAGGCCGGCTGGCCCAGCACGCAGTCGACTTCGGCCCGCCGACCACCCGTGAGCCGGACGTCGGGGCTCGGACGTTCGCCTGCCACCCCGGGCAGCGGTCGCCACCGCCACCAACCACCCGGCGGCAGCTCGAGAGCGATGGTCTCGTCACGGGTGGACCCGCTGATCACGCACAGCAGATCTGGGCCGAGCAGCATGGCTGGCGGCTCCTCCGCCCGCTCCGGAACATCGACATCAGGCTGACCCCACCACAGCGGCCGCAGCATCGGAGCCCCAGAGGCGGCCACCTCGCCAGCGAGGGTGTAGAGGTACGGAAGGATCCGGTAGCGCAGGGCGATGAGCGCCGCCACCTGCTCAGCGAATGGTGAGGGCCAGCACCACGGCTCTCGGGCCGGAGCCCCGAGGACCGAATGGGTCCGAGCGAACGGCGAGACGATGCCGAGCTCGAGCCAGCGCAGATAGAGCTCGGGCTTCGGGATGCCGCTGAATCCGCCGATGTCGGAGCCGGTGAAGGCCACCCCCGACAGCCCGAGGCCGAGGAAGGTGGTGATCTGCTGCGTCAAGCCCGCCGCAGTCGAGGTGACATCCGCCGTCCAGTTCCAGGCATAGCGCTGCATCCCGGCCCATCCTGAGCGCGAGACGATGAAGGGACGTCGCTCCGGCCGAGCGGTGTCGAGTCCTTCGTGGCCAGCGCGATTCATCAGCAGGCCATAGACATTGTGCGATTCGCGATGGTCTCCGCCTCGACCCTCGTTGTC
>Ga0194055_10003090_pt1 | contig 12948 bp, 10 predicted proteins | sample SepL449m_MetaG_FD_155482 | JGI IMG/M metagenome (GOLD analysis project Ga0194055, IMG submission 155482) | Anoxic zone freshwater microbial communities from boreal shield lake in IISD Experimental Lakes Area, Ontario, Canada - Sep2016-L442-9m | ecosystem: Environmental > Aquatic > Freshwater >... | reverse complement strand
TATTAATTTAGTGGGTCGTACGAACAATACTAATTAAATTAATATGAATATACTCTTAATAATAAACACTGTACTTTTAATATCTATTCTAATAGTTATTTTGTCTAGGAATAGTGATAAAAAAATGGATAACTCGACTAATTATAAAAATAGTCAATTAGTTATGGATAGCAGTGGTCTAATTGATGGTCGCATCATAGAGCTCGCAAAATCTGGTTTTATTCAATATGACATAAATGTGCCAGAGTTTATATTAAATGAACTACAGCTAATCTCAGACGGTCATGACGCACATAAAAGAGAGCGGGGTCGCTTTGGTCTTGATGTTATTGCTGAGCTACAAAAAATACCTAGAGTTAAAGTAAATATTGATCGTTCAACATTCGATTCAATAAAAGCCACTGACGATAAGTTAATTGCTCTTACTAAAAAACTTTCTGGAACGCTATATACTACTGACTTTAATTTAGGTAAAGTCGCAGAAGTTGAGAAGGTCAAAGTCCTGAATATTAATGAGCTAGCTCAGCATCTAAGACCAATTGCCCTACCTGGTGAGAATATTTTAGTGAAGATTATTCAAAAGGGCAGTGGACAGTCTCAAGGCGTTGGCTATTTAGAAGATGGCACCATGATTGTTGTCGATGGAGCCTCTAAGCTTATTGGCAAAAAAGTAAGAGTCAATGTTGATAGAATGCATCAATCAGTGGCCGGTAAAATGGTCTTCGCTAAAATCTCTAAATAGCTTCGTTGTATACGTTAGGGTTTTTTAGGTGGAGTATTTCCGCCGTTATTGCCACTGTTTGTAGATTGCGTATTAGCCTGAGTTATGTCTAAACTTACTGCATTAGATGTGCCCGAATCGAGAACACTGTCTATAACCTGGGTTGTTACTGATACTTTTTGACCGGCTAAGCTTGCTGAAGGAGTCCATTGGAGAGTTATATTACAGGTTGATGCATTGCCACAATCAGCAGCTGCATCAATAGCGTAAGTACTAACTACTGAGCCATTTACGAGTATATTAATAGTGCCTGGGAATTGTGGACGATTAGGGTCTGACAGCGGATGAGCACCAGCTATGACTGTAACCTGTATTGGACAGTTTGTATCAATTTTACAAGTACCTGTGTCTGAACCATTTATTGAAATAGTCGGCGTAGCCTCTCCACAAATATGTACGTCATCAGTCTTTGTGCTATTTGCCGATCCGCTAGACGTCGATTTACCGATTGGCCAGAATATGTCAGCCGAGAAGGCGCTGTCGTTGCTTGTAGCGGACGTTTGCTTAGCAAGTTCAGGTGTACAGGTCGTAGCTATGCCGCCAGATACTTTATCTGTTGTTTGGTTAGTGCTTTGAGCCTTGCCATTGCTTACATACCATGCCGGGAATATGTCAGTAGATGGTCCTGGTTCTTGAGATCCAACACCAACGTGAGTGGTTTGAACGAAAGCTGGAAGAACTTTTATGTCTGATGGTTGAACCCAGTTTACGGGTTTCATATTTAACGCGTCGGTAGCGCCTTCAATCCAAGTTCTTGTTAGTGGTTCAGTCATATATTCCATGCCACCAGATTTTAGAGCTTGATTGTCTGTATGATAGCCAACCCATGAAACTACAGCTAACTGTGTTGACCAAGCTGTCATAAGACCATCGTAGCTATTATTTGTTGTTCCGGTTTTTACTGCGAAGTCCCAGCCATTATATCTTTGGAACTTATATCCACCACGTGCCAGAGTTGTACAGGTTGTAGCAGTACATGAACCTGGCAGGTAGCTGGCTCTTGGGTCGCTAAGCATGTTATTCACTATATAGGCAGCATCTTGCCTAACAACCTGGGTAGGTTTAGGCTGAGTCCATTTATATACAGGTTTATTATTGGAGTCATTGATCTTTAGAATGTATGTAGTTGGTATTGAGGCTCCTAGTCGGGCAAGTGAAGCGTCACCATTAACGTGCTGATCTAAGTGTAGAAATGCGCCATCACCGATTGCTGATGATCCATAGCACTGAGTTGTAATGGTTCGTTTTTCGTCTGCAAAACACTGGTAGGCATTTTTGGTACCCATTAATGCATTTGCAGTCGAAATAACCTTATTAGTACCAACTGTGAGCATTGCTTTGACTGCTGGCACGTTTCTGGAGCCTGCCAGAGCGTATCTAAGAGACTCAGCTCCAGGATACTTAAAGTCATAATCCTGTAAACAATTACCACCCTTGAGGGGCAGTTGTTTGTTAGTACATGGATAGCCAGGAAGTGGTTGTTGAACATCGTAAATCGCTGATCCAGCACCAGTATTGGTTGTGCCGTCGATCATAGCAACATAATCGTAAGGTTTAAAGCTGGATCCAGGTGGAAGATATGTTTGAGCGTAATTTATAGCTCCATGATCTTCGTTAAAGAAGTCTACTCCACCAACCTCCATTAATATCTGTCCAGTAGGAACACTTTCTCCGACCATAGCTTCCTCATCACCTCCATATCTAGTGACATTACGTAGATTATCTGCAACAGCTTTTTCAGCAATTTCTTGATCATGCATATCTAGGGTTGTAGTTACTTTCCAGCCACCTCGGTTCACAGTAGCAGCACCATATTGTTGCTGGAGTTGGTTTTTTGCAGCTAGTACAAAATACGGAGCTTTAATATTGGTATATTTGTTTTGAAGTGGCTTGATTTGACTAAGAACGTCAACCTTTTTAGCTTCATTGGCCTGAGCCTTAGTGATATAGCCCTGAGCCGTCATTATGCTCAAAATATAATTCTGCCTATCTTTGAAAGCAACTTTGTCAAAATTTGGACTATATGGAGAGTAAATATTCGGTGATTTTGGAATTGTTGCTAGAAGACTTGCTTGAGCTAGCGTTAAGTTAGCGGCTGATGTGTGGAAATAGTCTTGACTGGCAGCTTCAGCACCATATTCTATACCACCGTATGGAGCAATGTTAAGATAGCCAGTGAGTATTTCATCTTTCGTGTATTCTCTTTGAACTTCAACAGCTAAAATTATTTCTTTAACTTTACGAGAGATTGTGTGATCATTCGTCCAGTTCTCATTCAGTTTAACAAGTTGCTGAGTAATAGTAGATCCACCTTGAACACCATTACTTGAATGCAATGTGTCATTAATACCGGCTCTTAGTATTCCTTTAGGATCAAATGCTCCTTCATGATAAAAGGACTTATCTTCAATAGCTACTGTAGCATTCTTCATAAATGGACTTATTTGATTGCTTTTAACGGGTATTCTTTTAACGGCGTTATAATCTTGGAATAATAGAACATTTCCCGTCCGGTCGTAGTAGCTAATACTTCCACCCAACTTAGTTCCAGTTATATTTTTTAGATTAGGTAGATCTTTTCTAAAGTAAGCGAACATGCCTATCATAAAGATGAACCCAAGAACAACACAAATTCCGAAAATCTTTAAGGCTGTAATAAGGCCTTTTTTACTAAACCAGTAATGATAGACTCGTTTAGGCTGAAGATGGAATAGTAGTCTTTTTAGTTTCCCAGAAGGAAGACCACTAAGATATACAGCTCTAGATCTAGCTTTTTGATCTTTCTTAGATTTCCATTTATTACCTAGACCACGGTTAATCTTTATTGAATTACCACTTTTAGTAACATATATATTTTTCTTTTGACGCGACCTATTACCTGTAGACTTTCGTGTACTAGCCATATTTATTTCCCTATAATTTCATTAATCATATTATGCATAATATTATATCAAACTTTTTATGATAAATAGCTGAAACTTAGCTGATATCTACTTATCCACAATCGTTTCTAATACTTTGGCAAAATAGGCTATAATATGTCTTATGAAATTATCAGAAGAACTTAAATGGCGCGGTTTTGTTAATCAAACAACATATAAGGACATGGATGCTTTAGATAATGGTAGTCTTACTTTTTATCTAGGAGTAGATCCAAGTGGTCCCGGTATGACTGTCGGACACCTCTCAATAGCTATGATGATCAAGCACTTAATAAGCGCTGGTCATAAACCAATACTACTAGTCGGTGGAGCAACTGGTCTGATAGGAGATCCTGATGGTAAGGCTCAGGAAAGAGACCTTAAAACCGAAGATGAGATTCAAGAAAATATTGACAAGATTTCTGCTCAATATAAGAAGATTTTTGAAGGTCAGAAATTTGTTCTGGTAAATAATATTGATTGGTTTAAAAACTTAGGCTATCTAGACTTTCTTCGAACAATTGGAAAGCATGTACCTATGAGAACTATGCTTGGACGTGAGTTTGTTCAGAGTAGGTTGGGTGAAAATGGAACTGGAATCAGTTATGCCGAATTTAGCTATTCATTAATCCAGGGCTATGATTTTCTTCATCTATATAGAGACTTTGGAGCAACCCTTCAAGTATGCGGTGCCGATCAATGGGGCAACTGTATTGCGGGAGTAGATCTAATCCGCCGAATTGAAGGTGTTGAAGCTCATATATACTCAGCTCCATTAATCATCAATAAGACAACTGGAGTTAAGTTTGGTAAGACTGAGGCTGGTGCGGTATGGCTTGATCCTAATCTTACTAGTCCCTTCGATTTCTATCAGTTCTGGATTAATACGGATGATGAAAGCGCTAAGGATTACTTGAAAATATATACCAATATAGATAAACCTGATTATGACCGGCTAATGACAGACTTTGATGCAGATAGAAGCGGTAGACTTGCGCAGAAAACATTGGCTTATGAAGTTACTAAAATTGTCCATGGACAGGAAATTGCAGATAAAGTGGTTGAAGTTACTGGGATTCTATTTAGTAAGCAAATATATTCAGAATTGTCCGAGTCAGATAAGGATAAAATTAAAGGAAGCTTAATATCTATACCTGAAGAGGCTGAATTCTTAGAAACTATTGTAAGTTCTGGGCTGGCAAGTTCAAATACAGAGGCCTCATCTTTTGTAAAATCTGGTGCAGTTAAAGTTAATGGACACAAGATTGAAGATTCAAAATATTCTTTCTCCAGCGGAGATAATTTACTACAAAAAGGTAAAAATATGTTCGTAATGGTTGTCAAAAAATAATTACCTGCTAATATAGACACTTATACATATGCAAAAAACACATAAAAAAGCCGACCAATATAACGATCTAAATCATAACTACCAAAAGTATTGGCTTGGACGAGACTATGAACATCAAGCTGAAGTTATGGCTTTTGGTAAGCTACTCTCAGGTAAGCATTTCAAACACGCTGTAGACATTGGTGGTGGTTTTGGAAGATTATCCGTTGAGCTAGAAAAATACGCAGATAAAGTTACACTTGCCGAGCCATCTCAGCAACAACTAGATATTGCTAAGGATTTCCTTAAAGATAATAAAGAAATTGAACGTAAGCTTATGCAAGCCGATGATCTTAAATATAAGGATGGTGAAGTTGACCTTGTGACTATGATTAGAGTCATGCATCACTTACCCAATCCTTCTCCTGAGTTTAATGAAATTTCTAGAGTTTTAGCCGATGATGGTCTAGCAATTATAGAAGTTGCAAACTATATGCACTTTAGAAACAGAATTAAACACCTAGCTAAGGGAGCTAAAATGCCTCTCGAGCCTGTTGATATTAGGTCCAAGAAAAACCAAAATAAGGACGAGATACCTTTTGTTAACCATAACCCTAAGACCGTAATTAAGCAGCTAGCTCATGCTGGTCTTAGAGTTGAGCGAATATTGTCTGTATCTAACCTTAGAAGTACTAAACTAAAGCAAACCCTACCAATGGGAGTTATGCTTGCAGTAGAGGGAATTTTACAACCCACCCTATCTAAGACTTTCTTCGGTCCAAGTATTTTCTTTTTAGTTTCAAAAGCTAGCTAAAAACCAGCTATACTATTCATATATCTATGCTTGATGACAAATTAACTATTATTAAAGGCGTTGGAGCTGAGTTAGAACAAAAGTTCCGTATTCTAGGCGTAAATACAATATCTGACCTAGTTTACAATTATCCTCGTCGATATGAGGATTATTCTAATGTCCAAAAGATTAATGAAATAAGTCCTGGGCCGGTAACAATCAAAGGTGAGATCAAACAGGCAACTGGACGTTATGTGCGTAGGGGTCTACATATAACTGAAGCCGTTGTCAGTGATGAAACAGGCAGTGTTAGGTTAGTCTGGTTTAATCAGCCATACCGAGCAAACTCACTAAAACACAATCAGGACTATTTTGTTTCGGGCACTTTTGAACTATCTAATCGTCGTCTATGTATTATTAGCCCAAGTATTGAACTTGAAAGTGATTTTCCAGCTAACACGGCCCGAATACTTCCTGTCTACAAATTAACTAAAGGGCTAACCTCAGCGACTATTAGAAAAATCATGAAAGAGCTTATTCCAAGAATTAGAGCCCTAGATGAAACGTTACCTAAAGATATTGTTAAGAGTCAGAAATTAATTACTAGAGCCGAATCAATTGAGCTAATACATTTTCCTAAAGATTCCTCAGACATTGAACTTGCCCAAGGCCGACTTGGTTTCGAAGAAGTATTTGAGCTAAGTCTAGCCAGTCTTTTAAATAAGAAAGAAAATAACCGAGAAAACTCATTCCGTGTGGACTTTAAAGAAGCACTCGCTAAGGAATTTGTTCAAAATCTACCATTCTCACTGACCGATGCTCAAAGGAAGGTTGTCTGGCAACTGTACAAGGACCTAAATAAGGAACAACCTATGAATAGAATGGTCGAGGGTGATGTTGGTTCTGGTAAAACGGTTGTTGCGACTATGGCGTCTCTAATGGTAATAGCTGAAGGTTTTCAAGTTGCATTCATGGCTCCAACTGAGATACTCGCACGCCAACATGCCAAAACAATTTCAGATTTACTTGGTCCTTTAGGGTACAAGGAAAACCTTGGTCTTTTAGTTGGCTCAATGTCCAAGAAAGAGAAGGAGTTTATGAAAGCTGAACTTGCATCCGGGAAAATTAATTTCATTATTGGAACCCATGCATTAATTGAAGAAAATGTTGTCTTAGATAAATTGGCGCTGGTAATCATAGATGAACAACAAAGATTTGGTGTTGAACAAAGGAAAAAGCTGATGTCCAAAGCCAGTAAGATGCCTCATTTTTTGAGCCTAACTGCTACTCCGATACCAAGAAGTTTAGCTCTAACCTTTTTTGGTGAACTTGATGTATCTATACTTGATGAGAAGCCAACTAATAGAAAACCAATTATAACTAGTATTATTTCACCCAATTCCAAACTTCCTATGTATCAGGATATTAATAAGCAGTTAGACGCAGGTCGGCAAGTATTTGTAATCTGTCCGTTAATTACCGATTCTACAGTCATTGATGCCAATTCAGTTGAGAAGGTATATAAAGAGCTATCATCTAAAGAATTTAAAACTAGGCGCGTTGGATATTTACATGGAAAAATGAAGGGTGATGAAAAAAACTCTGTAATGCAAGATTTTTTGGATCATAAACTTGATGTTCTGGTATCGACTACTGTCATTGAAGTTGGGGTTGATGTACCTAACGCTACAGTTATGTTAATAGAAGCCGCTGATAGGTTTGGATTAGCTCAACTTCATCAGCTGCGAGGACGGGTTGGGCGTGGTGAGGATCAGGGCTACTGTTATCTAATATTGAGTGACAGCAAAGCACCCAGCCCAAGAATTCGCGCATTATCTACTTCGAATGATGGCTTCAAACTCGCTGAATTAGATTTAGAACTTAGGGGTCCTGGCGCAATTTATGGTAATATACAACATGGTGAACTTGATTTAAGGATGGCTAAACTAGACGATATTGGATTAATTAAGAAAGCGCGTAAATGTGCTGAAGATTTAATTGATAAAAATATAGACTTATCAAAGTATCAAGAATTATATAATAAAGTAAGTAAATTAAGAGTAATAACGAATTTGAATTAATATGTATGCAGGAACAACATTAACACCATTGTCAGGAAAATTAATTGGTGCTCATCAAAAGATTGATCGAGTAGCTAGAAGATTGCTTAGTGAACGACTCAAGGATGAAAGTTTATTTCCAACAACTAAACAAATACTTAATTTTGAAGGCTATAATGGGCCAGATTCTATAAAGAGAAAAAGTCCTTCAGTAGATGAGCCATGGCATTTTTATGCTCCTTTTGATGATAGTGACTCAGTGCTTATAGATGCAATAAATAATCACTACAATGAGCTGGTTAAAAATCTAAAGGAAAAAAATCGAGAAAGGGCATCTTTTGAAGCTGCCTGGTTAGCTCATGCAATTGTTGATGGTTTAACCCCAGCACATCATTACCCATATGAGGAAAAATTAGCTGAACTCCGAGGAGAAGGCATGGAAAGTCGTGATTCAGTAAAAGAAAAACTCGTTATTTCAGGAGAAAATAGAAGAGAAACTGTTAAAAATAACTGGAAAATGTGGGGGCCGAAGGGACTTTTATCTACCCACGGACTGTTTGAAATTGGTGTAGCCAGTATTTCTAAACCACTTTCCTTCAATAACGCAGAGATTACTGACGCTGAAATTTTAATGTTTCATGAAATAGGACCCGGTGAATTTTTCAAGAATAGAGCTCGAGAAATAGCCGTTAAGGACCTTTATTCAATTTATTATAAAAAAGGCTGGACACTGAAATTAATGGTTGAGGTGAAAAATGTACTAATGCCAACAATTATTAATACTGTTACTCTTGCATGGTATTCATCTCTTATTGATGCTAATCTAGTAAAACTTCCTAAGCATAAAGCAAATCAGTGAGAATTATTTCTGGACGTCTAAAAGGCCAAATCTTTGACACGCCCAATGGTCACACAACTCATCCAATGAGTGAAAAAGTCAGAGGGGCATTATTTAATATTCTTGGTGATGTCGAAGACTTAACAATTCTTGATGTTTTTGGTGGTTCTGGTGGACTTAGCTTAGAAGCAATTAGTCGTGGAGCTAGTTATGCCACAATTATTGAATCAGATCGTAATGCTCAAATGACTATAAGGGATAATATTTCTCGTTTTGGTTTGGCCGAACAGATTAAACCTATATATGCCAACGCTAGTTCATGGATGAAACATAACAGGGAAAAAAAATTCGACATTGTTATTGCTGACCCACCATATAATAAATTGCAACATGACTTAATAGAGAGCCTAGGACCCTTTGTCGAAAAAGACGGATTATTAGTATTATCCTGGCCTAAAAATGAAAGAATGCCTAAATTTTCTGATCTCAAATTATTAGAAAGGAAAGATTATGGTGATGCGCAATTGATTTTTTATAGTCTTATCTAGTAAAATATAGATTCTTGGGGATGTGGTGGAATTGGTAGACACGCTAGCCTTAGGAGCTAGTGAGGCAACTCGTGAAGGTTCAAGTCCTTTCATCCCCACCATGAAAATTAACAAACCATCTATACGTTAGATGGTTTGTTATTTATAAAATAATTGTGAAATACATTATTTTGATTTTGAATCTTTAAAAAGAAACTTTAAGATAACCACCAAACTTAAAAATTACTCGCTGAAAAAATAATTATAGCCATGAGCACTGCGATGAATATAATTTTAATAATCAAGGATTTAGTAGATTTTTCAGAACTCATTCTTATTAATCTATAGTCTCTACCAGAAATATCACCGCCAGTTGGACTAGAATTCGGACCTAATTCCTTAGAATATTCGTTACTATTTACAACATGGTCAAGTTCCGCCTCCTGCATTAAAGCTTTAAGAGTCTCTTTTTTTACAGGGCCTTTAATTTTTCCAGCTGATTTACCGGTATATACCCAGGATGCATCCTGTATATCATGGTCAGAAAAACCTTCTTTCAATAATGATTGACGGGCATCATAAAATGTTAAACCTTGCTCCTTCATTTGCTTAAGACTACTTACGACTTTGATCATAAATATAATTATACCAATCTTTAATTTAAATAAATATTTAACTTCCTAATTACATTTAAATAATTTCTATGTATGAAATTCTAGTCAATCCAACCATGATTAAATATTTAAAGTGAATAGATTATATTTTAATGTACAATAATATATATGTTATCGATACAACCATATAAAGGCGCTCGAGACTTTTATCCTGAAGATAAAAGAATTCAAAAATATATGTTTAATGTTTTGCGAAGCGTTGTTGAGCAATATGGTTATGAGGAATATGATTCTCCGGTACTGGAATCTCTTGATCTATATAAAGCTAAATCTGGTCAAGAAATAGTTAATGAGCAGACCTATAACTTCGTTGATCGCGGTGGAAGATCTGTTGCTATCCGACCAGAGATGACTCCATCTGTTAGTCGAATGGTTGCTGGTCGTAGACAAGAGCTAGCCTATCCCGCTCGCTGGTATTCAATTCCTAATCTATGGAGATATGAAAGACCACAAAAGGGTCGACTTCGTGAACACTGGCAATTAAATGTAGATGTTTTTGGAATTGAAAGTGAACACGCAGAAGTTGAGCTTATCCAAATCGCAGATTCAATATTTAGAACCTTCGGAGCAAGTCCTGATCAGTATGCTATAAAAGTTAACTCACGTAAATTTGTTGATTATCTATTTCATGATTTTTTTAAGCTTAATAAAGAATCAGCTCATAAAGTTATTAAACTAGTCGATAGAATGCATAAACTAGAAACTATTAAGTTTGAGTCTAGCTTGCGTGAAATTATCGCTGAATCTAAGCTAGAATCCGTTGTAGCTGATGAAATAATAACAATCCTGAAAGTAAAGAATATAGAATATCTTCCATTGCCAGTTAGAGCTCACGAATCCCTAATAAGTCTTGAATCTCTCATGAATCATTTAAAGAATATTGGAATAACAAATTGTTTCTTTGACATAAGTTTAATGCGAGGATTTGATTATTATACCGATATTGTTTTCGAAGTATTTGATACTAATCCTGAAAATAAACGAAGCATTATGGGTGGCGGTAGATATGATGGACTTGTTGGTCTATTTGGTGTTAACCCAGTATCAACAGTTGGATTTGGTCTTGGCGATGTTGTACTACTAGATTTTTTAAATACCCATGGCTTATTACCTAAAATTGAAGTTGAAACTGATGTTTATTTAATCGTCCTTGGAAATAACTTCACATATGCATCGGGAGTCGCGTCAGACTTAAGAAAGCAAGGAGTTAATGTGGCAGTTGATAGTAGCGGTAAAAAAGTCGGTCAACTAATAAAGAATGCGCTAAAGAAGAAAATACCTTATGTAATATTTATTGGCGATAACGAAGCAAGTAATAAAAAAATAGTACTTAGAAGGCTAGCTGATAATCATGAAACTGAAGAAGAAGTATCCTCAGCATCTAAAGAAATTCTAGATAATAAGCAATAAGACCTAGAAAAAATTTCCTCTTCCTGATATAGTTATTATTTATGCAGAACAAACTCACTCAAGTAAACGATACAAAAGTAAAAATCGAAGTTAGCGCTGACGCTGATACTCTTGCCCTAACCCTTCAACAGACACTAAAGGATTTCCAGAAGTCTATGAAGCTTCCAGGATTCCGCGAAGGAAAAGCTCCTCTAAACATAGTTGAGAAGAATGCTGATCAATCTAGGCTTCAAGCTTCATTCATAGATAGCGCTATAAATGATTTATATAGTAAAGCTGTTATTGAGAATGATTTAAAGCCCGTTTCACAACCAAGTGTATCTATTAAAAAGTTCGTGCCTTTTAGTCTACTCGAAGTTGAATTTGAAGTTGAAGTGATTGGCAAACTAGAAATAACAGACTATAAAAAAATCCGCGTAGCTAGAAAACCAGTTACAGTTACAGCTAAAGATATTGCTGATACTATGGAATCACTACAAGACAGATTTGCTGAGGGGAAAGAAGTTAAAAGAGCAGCCAAGGATGGAGATCAGGTTGTTATTAATTTTCATGGATTTGACTCAAAAACTAAAGAGCCAATTTCTGGCGCTGATGGAAAAGCCTACCCATTAGTAATTGGAAGTAACGCTTTTATTCCCGGATTTGAGCCTGAGTTAATCGGTCTTAAACCAGACGAAGAAAAGACTTTCGAAATTACTTTTCCTAAAGATTACAATGTTAGTTTTCTGCAAAACAAGAAAGTTACATTTGAAGTCAAAGTAATTCAAATTAACGAACTCACTAAAAGTCCACTTAATGATGAATTTGCAGCTAAAGTTGGACCATTTAAAAATCTTAGTGAGCTTAAGGCTGATGTCAAGAAGCAATTAAAAGCTGAGAAGGAACAACGAGAATTACAACTTTATCAGTCTGAAGTTATTGCTGAACTTACCAATAAATCCAATGTAACAATTCCAGATGCTTTAATTGATGAGCAAGTTGAAAGAAGTGAATTAGAAGAAAAACAAAATCTAGCTCGTCAGGGGCAAACATGGGATGAGCATCTTTTGATTGAGGGTATAACCGAAGAAGAACATCGTAAAAGAAACCGACCAACTGCTGAAAATATTGTTAAATCATCCCTAATTCTGAGTCAGATTGCTCAAAAAGAAAAAATTACAGTTACACCTGAAGAAATTGATTTAAGAGTTCAGCTCCTTAAGGGACAATACCAAGATCCACAGATGCATGCAGAACTTTCAAAGCCTGAAAATCTAAATGGTATTAGAAATCAACTTCTTACAGAAAAAACATTCGATTTTATTAGCGATATTGCATCACAATAATTGATTAAATATCTTATATAACTTGTAATTATTAGATATTAAAATACAATTAAGTTTAAGGTTACGCTTAAATTTATGAAAAAATATAAAAATCAACTAAACAATTTAGGTTTTGCTCATATTGAATTATTCGTTTTATCTGTTATTTTGTTTGTTATTGGTGGAGTCGGTCTGTATATTTATATAATTGGTAGTCAGACAATAACTACTGCACATGCTTCTAATTGGACTACTCTTGATAATAATACAAATAACAAAACAACAATTAACATTCATGCTTGTATTAATA
>Ga0194055_10003087_pt1 | contig 12957 bp, 10 predicted proteins | sample SepL449m_MetaG_FD_155482 | JGI IMG/M metagenome (GOLD analysis project Ga0194055, IMG submission 155482) | Anoxic zone freshwater microbial communities from boreal shield lake in IISD Experimental Lakes Area, Ontario, Canada - Sep2016-L442-9m | ecosystem: Environmental > Aquatic > Freshwater >... | reverse complement strand
CCCGTATCAATCCTTTAGCTCGCCCAACCTTCACGCCCCTCTGTGCTACCCCTGCGCGAGCAGCGCAAACGGGGGTTGGGGGAAAACCACCAATCTCCCGATCAAATACCTTTAAATCAACAAGCCGTTATGCTCGCGGCTCTGATAGAAGATCACAATGCTTGTCAGGCAAGATGCCTAACCCACTGGATCGATCCCAGAATTGGACGGTGTGCTCTCATGGTGCTTTGCCTTGGCGTACTTGGTGCCTTGGCGGTTCGAACTTGATTCTTGCCGTCAGCCTTTTTCTCATGATCGATTGTGTTAGGGACCGGTTACGTTCGCTTGAGGATATAGACCACGTCTTCGGTCGATCCGTCGATTTCGATTTCCTCATCGATGTCATAGTGAAAGTCATAAGCGGTTTCGATCGACCACTCCGGTACTTTCTTGATCAAGGAGGCAAATTGCTTGTAGGTGTAACTCCGCAGAACCAAGCAATCATCGATGCGAAGCGAACCAGTCGGCTTGTAAACATCGAAACGCAAAAAGAAACGTTCGATACGGGTCTTGGTATTTTTGTCGCGAGGCCACATACGCGTGTTGACTTGCAAATGCCCTCGACGGGCAGTCCAACTCTCTTCATCCGTGGCCTGGCCAACCAATGGCGTCAAATGGAAACCAAGTGCATAGATGCCGCCCGGTCGGATGGCTGCTGCCATGGCTCGGAGATGCGCTACGGCCATGGCTTCGGTGGTGAGGTGCCTGAACGAATTGATGGTATTGAATGCAGCGTCGCACGGCTTCTTCAATTGAAAGTCACACATGTCAGCCACAAAAGCATTCGGTTTGAAGCCGTGCTTCTTGAGGCGGACATTGCAAAAATCCACCGCTTTCTCGTTCAGATCCAATCCTTCGCAGTGGTACCCGCCCTTTTGCATACGATAGAGCAGGCGGCCGGTGCCGCAGGCGGGTTCCAGCAGTCGCTTCGTCTTGCCCTGCACATGCTTTTGAAATACCGACGTCAGAAAACGGTACTCGGCGACCCAGTCGCTACCGAAGATCAAATCGTAATAGGTCGGGTGATCGTAGATGCTTTCGGCAACGGTTTGCATGAGGTCTCTCGGGGATATTCAACGGGGCTGTGGGGTCATGATGCCAGTAAGACTGCTGCCGAGATTCTAACAAGATTGAATTCAGTCTAGAATGGGTTGCGGAGTCGAACTGTACCAAGCCCATAATCCACTAATCCCATAATCATCGATGGATTGAGGATTGAATGGAGATGCAGCATCGACTCGACCTCGAATGCAAATCCACCATTTCTCAATCAGGTTTCATGAGCGCTCAGCAAAACGAAGACAACTCACTGCGTCGCTATCATGTGATGCATCGCACTCATTACGAGTACTCGTCGGAGAGTTCGCTGTGCCACAACCAATTGCATTTGCGGCCGCGCAATCTGCCCCGGCAGCAAGTCAGCCGATCGGTCATTGACATCGATCCCAAGCCGTCGTGCCGTTTTCAATGGACGGATGCCTTCGGCAATCCTGTTGAATTTTTCAGCATCGAAGAAGTGCATTCGGAAATGACTGTCGTGTCGCAAAGCGAAGTCCTGTTGCAAAAGACTCCCGCCCCCCCACGCGGTGTGATCCAGTGGCAAGAACTGCTTGCAAGTCTCTCCCGCTCTCGTGCATCCGAGTTCGTCCAAGCCCAAGAGTTCCAGTTCGATTCTCGGTATTGCCAAGCACACCCAGCATTTGTGCAATTCCTGGACGGCCTTCTGCATCCATCCCGCGATGCGGTCGAATGTTTGCTGATGCTCAATGCCAAAATATTCCATGAACTAAAGTATGTCCCCGACTCTACCCACGTGACCACGCGTCCGTTGGATGCGCTTCAAAACCGGAAAGGGGTTTGCCAGGACTTTGCGCATATCCTCATTTCGTGCATGCACTCGATCGGAGTACCAGCACGCTACGTCAGCGGGTACTTATTGACACAACCACCTCCAGGGCAACCGAGATTGGTCGGCGCCGATGCATCCCACGCCTGGGCTAGTGTTTTTGCTGGTCCGCTGGGTTGGATCGATCTGGATCCTACCAACAATATCATCCCCAGCACGGAGCACATCACTGTCGCGTGGGGGCGGGATTATTCGGACGTGGCTCCCATTCAGGGGGTCTATGTCGGCGGAGGTGGGACCGAGTTGACAGTGGCAGTCGATGTTTTACCGGCATAGCAATTGGTGTTTTGCCAGCATAGCAATTGGTCTCTCGAGAATCCGGATCGGAATGGTCTTGTCATAGATCGGACATCCTTAGACACTCCCACTCGCCTGGGCGGCAAAGGCCTCGATGGGTGGATCAAGGAGGATCCGGTTTTATGTGGAAAACAAGATACATTGTGGGTTGGTTGTTCCTGCTGGCTCATTCGGTAGGGATCACGGCAAATGGGCATGCACAGACAGTCCTAGTAGGGGACTGTATCGCGCTAGAATTCATTGCACCCGATTGCGAAATGTGCCGGGTCATGGATGCAGCCACGCAACAAGCCATCGAAGATGGTTGGGTCATACGCCGAATCGATGTGCGGAAAGAGCAGCAGCTCGCAGAACGATGGCGGATTCATTCCACCCCCACCACCTTGTTGCTCCGAGGAGGCAGAGAGGTCGACCGCATTCTCGGTGCAGTCGATCTTGGCGGATTGACGCAGCGGATGGTTGCGGCAAGCAATCCAGACCATCTCAAACCTAGCCTTCTCGTTCGAAACCAATCACGAAGCCCCATTTCTCAGGCGAACAATCTGGTACCGATGATGCCGGTGGTACCGATGATGCCGGTCGCCAATGCCGGACGCACGTCGGCGTCGCTCGAACTCGAAATTCCTAAAAATCCTGCATCGGCCACGGTCCGAATCCGGGTGATGGAAGCGAAACATGAAGCGGTCGGAACAGGCACAATTGTCGATAGCTATCAAGGCGAGGCGTTGGTCATCACGTGCGGGCACTTGTTCCGTGACATGACGCCTCAAGCCAAAGTCAGCATCGAACTGTTCCAGGACGGCCGACCGCAGAGCTTCGAAGGGAATGTGATCGATTTTCAAGCGGGAGACATCGATATTGGAGTGCTGTCATTTCGGCCTGGACGGGCGGTTGCTTGCTCCCTCGTTCAGTCGCGATCGGAAACACTCCGCGAAGGAGATACTGTTTTTAGCTGGGGGTGCAATGGAGGAGAGAATCCGACCCGTCGAGATACGCACATTACCCGGCTCAATCGCTATGTCGGACCTTCCAACGTAGAAGCAGCGGGGGCTCCTGTGCAAGGCCGCAGCGGGGGTGGGCTGTTCAATGCCCGAGGCGAATTGTTGGGTGTTTGCTATGCAGCCGACCAGGAATTGAACGAAGGCTTGTACTGCGGTCCCGAAGTGGTTTACCAGCAATTGGCCAAGTTGGGTTTGCAACGGCTCTATGACCGGAGCACTGCCCCGAATCCAGCCCCTGTCACGAATACGCCCCCTTTTGCCAATGTGGCGTCTTCCGCCGTCGCGACTCCGACGAACCCATTTTCGGCGACGAATCCGTCTCCCACACCGGCGATGACCATCCTGCTGCGCGATGCCTCGGGCGTCGAACAGCAATTGAAGATTGACGCTCCCAGCCCGCAATTGCTACAGGCTCTCTCGGCGGAAGCGTCTGGCCAGCCTCGGCAAATCCGTTAGTGCGGTGCAATGGGCCTGGCTCGCGGTAAGACGTCGGGTCTATCAGGAATTATCAACGAATCTTAGGATCATGGCGTTCATTCATTGGCTGACGAACGAAAGCAAAGTACCACCTGCGGAACCGCGCGCCCTACGCAACCGATCGAACCGTTCCATGCATCGCTTTCTGTCAGGTCCGAAACTACGTCGACAAGCCCTTCGATGGATGGCATTGAGCTGTTGTGGGCTGATGCTGTTGCCAGGTTGCGGAACGACCAAATCGGTCACTGCGACCGAACAATTGCTGATGTCGGATGCCGTGGACTCGACGATTTCGAAGATGGATTTTCGTCCTCTGACGGGATACAAAGTTTTTCTAGATACGACCTATATCACCTCGGCCGGAAAAGCCATCCCCGGGGTTCCCATGTCGTTTAACTTGGTGAATTCCGATTACGTGATCAGCGCCCTTCGCCAGCAAATCACGGCCGCTGGATGCATGTTGGTCGACAACAAAGAGATCGCTGAAATCATCTGCGAAGCCCGATGCGGTGCGCTCGGAACAGATGGCCATAACATGACGTATGGCTTGCCAGCCAGCAATCTACTCAGCAGCGCGTCTTCGGTACTCTCGAATGCCCCGGCGATTCCAACGATTCCTGAAATCTCGGTTGCTAAGAGGGAAATGAAGAGCGCTGCGGCGAAGATTGCTGTCTTTGCTTACGATCGGGAGTCCAGAGAACCGCTATGGCAGTCCGGAATTGCCCAAGCGGGGAGCAACGCTCGTGATACTTGGTTCATGGGGATCGGTCCTATCCAATATGGAACGATCTACAATGGGACGCGATTCGCTGGCAAACGGATGGGCAAGAAGGCTTTGACCGCGGACGAAAGCTCGATGGCACAAACCAGCAATGGGATCGATCATCGGAGCCGATTCGTCTTTGCAAGCCAGTTGTTTGCTTCCCAGGACGAAGCGACAAGGCTAGCTGCGAACAAAAAGCGCGACGCGGAGGAGCCAGCCGATCCCGAAGCATCCAGACCTGAAGCGCCCAAAGCACTCCAGGCGACCCTACCTGGTGAGACCATTCGACGCTGAGCGGCTCGCGATCGCCTCCATTTCTTGGAGTGGACTTCTCGGTTGCATCTCGCGGCGTTCCGACCCCAGATTTGAGCGCTTTTTAGCCGAGCTAAGGATGCTCGCAATCCTCTTTCGATTGCCATGTAGATCGGTTGAAACCTCTTCTCAAACAGACCCCATCGACGACGAACAGGGGTAGGTGTTCGCTAGCGTTTTCACAACGCAACACCTTTAGCGACCATAGCGAACAAAGCGTTCGAACACTTCAGGCGAACTGCGCGCAAAATACCGCCCTGCTGTGCATGGCTCCTTTCTCGTATCCCTTGCGTTTTCAACGCTTTGCGGAAAACCGATTGCAATTCGTTGGGTCCGGGCTGGAGTGAAGGGTCATTCACACCGCAAAAAGTCGAATCATCCCCTGATAGGCAGACGGTCGATACGAACTGCGGTTTCGGTGCCATTCATTGGAGAAGGGCTGTTACCTCATGAATGCAAATACTTCCGGGACGGAATGTTCGAGATGAGTGGCGAAGTCAATGTCGTTGCGATGGTTCGTGGAGAAGAGCAGTATCTCTTCGTATTCGATGAAAAGCGTCGAACCGACTTGCTCCGTTTGCTAGGACGGTATGCGGCGGATCCCGGTCTATCGTTCAATTGGTACGATGCCGCCATCCTCAGCCAAAAGATTCGAGAGATGATGCCAGCGCCCATCGTCGAGGAAGTGGCAGTTCCTTCGAGTCCCGTCGATGATCTCATCGATCCTGAGACTCCTAAATTCACTTCCCAACGACGCAACGTGTTCCGAAGCGACGACTGAGCGATCCTCGGAAGTCGTTGGAACGCACGACCCCTCGCAAAACGGGCTGTTGTTTTAATCAGCCGCACCGCGTTAGCGGCGGTTAACTCTCCGAAAACCGGGGCTAACGCCCAACGGCTAATTGTTGTGGTTGCGTTTTCGATTAAATCAACAAGCCGAAACGTTGAGGGCTCGTAAAGCGTTGGTTTTCGACGATCAACCCTTAGCGATTGGTGGTGGTCGGACCCGTGATCGGAGCTTGCGATAGCCGCACGTTGAGGGCTCCGATGCGCTGGTAGAGTTCGGGTTGAGCCGCGTTGAGGGCCAAGCTCTGATTGTAGTTTTGCACGGCTTGCATCAAATCCCCTGCAGATTCTCGCATGCTTCCTTTGAAGGCCCACGCTCGATAGTTGTTGGGATCCAGTGCCAGTGCTTCGCTGAGGTATTGTTCAGCAATTTTGTTTTGATTGAATTCCTGATTGAGACGCGCTAGCTCGATTCGAGGGTCGGCCAAGGTCGGATTGCTGGTTGCCCAGTTCTTCATCAAGGAAAACGCTTTGTCTGCTTGTCCTTTATCCACAAGCAGAACAGCAAGTCCGCGATGGCAATCGACGTGGTTCGGGGACAAGTCAAGGCACTGGTTGTAGATGGACTCGGCATTGTCGAGCATCTTTTGATCCTTGGCCGCGTTCCCCAATTTGTGGTAGGTCGAGGCCAGGTTGTAATAGGTATCTGGATTCGCGGCGTTCGTCTGTTTGGCCTGCTCAAAATACTGCAGCGCCTCGGCGTATCGCCCTTGTTGGAACATGGCCACACCCTTGCCATTATTTCCGCGAGCACCGAATTGGCATCCGGCCATCATGCAACAGCATCCGATCAGTAGACCTAGGGAAGTGAGACGTTGAGGCATGATACGCTTGGTAACCATGAACAAAGGTGGTTGTGCCCTGCGGGAGGGTGGGATGCGTTCAGAAAAAGGACGCAATTGCGATTAGGCATAACGAAAAGGGGTTAGGGAGATCAACATCAATCCCAATACCAACGCGTCGAAGGCGGGGTTCGTTGGCAGAATACAGAATTGCAGGCGAATAGAAACATCCGACAAAAGTGAGCCTGAGGCGCTAGCCGATTTTTCTACTTCGAATGAACTCCGCTAGCGCGTTTTGAAGTTGCGATTCTCGAGCCTCTCGGAGCCCCAATCCATGTTTTCCATGGCTTTTTCGTGCTCTGGCTCGACGAAGCCCGTTCGATTAGGAGCACGAGCACCATCCGCCAAGGCGGATTGAGCACGAGCACGTAAAGAAGCCAAAACAGCGCAACATCAAAACTAGCGCCTCAGGCTCATGGAAACCAACGCAAGAAAATCGGCTAGCGCCTCAGGCTCATGGAAACCAACGCAAGAAGATCGGCTAGCGCCTCAGGCTCATGCAGTTTGTCATCATTGTGGTTGCTAGCAATGGAAATCGATCGGTGCTCGACGACTTTGTGATCCTAGCCATCTTTTCCGTCTTGACTCTTCGAGTGACGACCAGCTATCCAGTGGATTGATGGAGAACCAAAGCATCTTCGCGCCTGGGTGGATCTAGACGCTCGCGGAGAGTGCGTTGGTTCGGAATTCCCGCGATCTCTCAAGAATGGATTTTTGAAATATGAAACGCATGCTGTGGATGGCATTGATGGCTGCGTCGGTCAGCCAAGTTGGATGTGGAAACAAAAAGACAGAGGATTCGGCACAGACCCAATCGACCCCAGCTGCAGGTTCCGTTGCAGCGACATCGCAACCGTCTGCCCTTAACGGAGCTCCGGTTGCTGCGAACAATGTCCCCGGAGCGAGTATGTCGGCCCCGGTTGGGGGTTCCGAGCGGGAAGTGATGGTCCCTCTTCATTCCCTGAACCTATCCAATCCCACGAAACCGGAAGAGGTTGTAGCAGCCTTTCTGGAGGGAATGCGAACCGGCAACGCCACGGTCATCGAAGGCCTTCTGTCGACCCGAGCTCGTCAAGAAATCAAAGCCAAAGAACTGGTGATCGCTCCGATTGGATCCCCAAAGGCACAGTTTGAGATCGGAAAAGCGGAGTTCGCCGATCCAAAAGATCCGAACACCATGTTGGTATCGAGCAATTGGATCGAGCCGGGAACCAACGGACAAGCTGCAGGCGAATACGAAGTCGTATGGGCGCTCGTCAAGGAACCAGGCGGGTGGCGCATTTGCGAAATGGCGGTGGACACGCATCTAGACGGAGAAGTCGTTCAGGTCGTCAATTTCGAGAATTTGGTCGAAGTCGTGCCCGAGAAGGAAGCAACGCGCACGGCCGCATTGCCCAACAACCAAGGCTCCGCAGTACCACCACCATTGCCAACCAATGTTCCTGCATTACCGACCAATAGCGGAGTCGGATTGCCTGGGAATGCTCCACCCCCCAGCTTGCCTTCGGTCGGCGCGCCGGCGGCTTTGCCTCCGGGTTCCTCGGGACTTGGTGCCGTACCCAACGGTGGCAGTGTGGTCCCTCCGCCGGCTCTTCCCACAGGTGTCGGATCGGCTCCAGGAGCGTTGCCGCCACTCTCGTCGGGCAATTTCAATCTGCCCCCAGGCTCCGGTGCCCCCCCATTGCGTCAAAAATAACACTAAAAAACCCGGTGCTTCCAGGTTTCCAGCAATCTTTGCGAGCAGGTCAGCCCTTCATGGCTTGACCTGTTTTGCTAGAATCCTCTATCTTTGGCACCCCGCTGACGCCAGTTGGCGGGATGTGTTGATCCAGTTTCACTGTTAAACGTTTACGAATTTACGAATTGCTGAGGGGACTCCCTGTTATGGCAACTATTGAGGAACGAGTCATTGACATCGTCGCTGAACAACTTGGCGTCGAAAAAGACAAGATCACCCGCGAGACACACTTCGTCAATGATTTGGGTGCCGATTCACTGGACACAGTCGAATTGGTGATGGAGCTCGAAGAAGAGTTCGACATCAGCATTCCTGAGGACGCTGCGGAAAAGATCCAGCGCGTTGGGGAAGCCGTCGACTACATCGAGAAGCAACAAGCGTAAAGCCGTTGCAGAAACGGCTCTGGGCAGGAAGGTGCTCGCCGAATGCCGATCCGGCCGGCGATTGCATTCCACTCGTTGTCGTCTTTGGTAATTCTCCTCGGGGCGATCGCTTCGTCCTCCATCTTGCGATAGTCGAATGAAACGTAGAGTTGTCGTAACTGGTCTGGGATGTGTCACGCCCATGGCCTTGGATGTTCCCTCGCTTTGGCAAGGCATTCTCGCTGGAAAAAGCGGGATCCATCCTTTGACCGTCATCGACACGACGAATCAAAAGGTCCGTTTTGGTGGGGACGTCGCCGGTTTTGAGCCCGGCCACACCTGCGATGCCAAAGAAGCCAAACGGCTCGACCGATTTACGTTGTTCGCAATGTGGGCTGCACACCATGCGGTCGCCGATTCCGGATTGGCGTTTGATCGCGAAGACTCGTACCGTTGCGGCGCGATCATCGGCTCCGGCATCGGTGGTTTGAACGAAATCGAAGAACAGATGTTTCGATTGTTCAGCAAAGGCCCCGATCGTGTGAGCCCCTTCACCATTCCCAAGATGATGCTCAATGCAGCGGGTGGGAATTTGGCGATCCATTACGGGCTGCGCGGTCCGAACTTCGCCGTCGCTACTGCCTGTGCCAGTTCGAACAACGCCATCGGAGATGCGCTCAAAGCCATCCAGTATGGCGAAGCCGACATCATGCTGACCGGAGGGACCGAAGCTGCCATCACTGCGATGGGTGTGGCTGGCTTCTCCAACATGAAGGCCTTGTCGACGCGCAACGATGCACCCGAAAAAGCCAGTCGCCCCTTCGATTTGGATCGCGATGGATTTGTGCTCAGCGAAGGTTGCGGCGTTCTGGTTTTTGAAGAATTGGAACATGCGAGGGCGCGAGGGGCTCGAATCTATGGAGAAATCCTCGGTTACGGCGGTTCGTGCGACGCTGGCCATATCACCGCACCCGATGAACATGGGCGAGGGGCTGCCCGAGCCATGATCAATGCCTTGGCGGATGCCAAACTCCAGCCCTCCGATATCGACTACATCAACGCACACGGCACCAGCACTCCGTTGGGGGATAAAGCCGAAACCGTAGCCGTCAAATCGGTTTTCGGAGATGCTGCCAGAACCGTCTCGATCTCCAGCACCAAAGGACACCTTGGGCACGCGCTAGGAGCCAGTGGCAGTATTGAAATGATCTTGTCGATCCTGAGCTGCTACCATGACGTCATTCCGCCAACCATCAATCTCGACACTCCCGATCCCAACTGCGATTTGGATTACACCCCACATCATCCGCGCGATCGCAAAGTCCGATATGCGATGAACAACAGCTTTGGTTTCGGCGGACACAATGCCACCGTGATTTGTGGCAAGCTATCCTAATCCGGCGATCGGATTCAATCGGGTGGAAAAGTTCCCAAGTTATCTATCGCCGTGCTTTGGTTGGAATGCAGTGCTGCCATCGATCCGACGGATGATTTGCGTCCCGTTCTGTCCTTGGTACGGCTCGGATCGATGGCGGAACCGTTTGTCTCTGGACGTGGTGCGATGCACTTTCTTTGGTGGCAAGCTGTAGGGATTTCGAGGACAATGGATCTCGAATCCATCCATCCTTCGACGCGCTTACCCTCATGCTGAGATGATTATGCTTCTTCGATTTCCACCAATGGTTTTCTTTGCAGCCATGTCGGCCTCGATCTGGGCTGCGATGGTGCCCCCAATCGGCCGAGCCGATGAAGGAATGTTTCCGATCAGTGAGTTGGCACGCCTCGGTTTGGCAAAGCGAGGTGTTTCGCTCACTCCCGATGAGATCTTCAATGGGGAGTCGGTGAGCTTGGTAGACGGCATCTGCCGCGTCAATGGTTGTACAGGCTCTTTCGTTTCTCCCGAAGGACTGATCATCACCAACCATCATTGCGCCTTTGACGCCATCCAGAAAGGAAGCTCGAAAGAGCGCGATTTGCTGCAGGATGGTTTTATTGCAAACCAAAGGGAAGCCGAGATCCCTGCCCCCAACTACACGGTACGTATCACCGAATCGTATCGCGATGTGTCTGAGGAAGTCTTGGCTGTCGTCGAACCCAAGATGAGCTTTGTCGATCGAACCAAAGCCATTGAGCGGCGGCGCAAGGAACTTGAGTTGGCTGCCGAAAAGGAAAATCCAGGACTGCGAGCCGAGGTCGCGGAAATGTTCACGGGCAAGTCCTATGTGCTGTTTCTGTATACGTTCCTAAAGGATGTCCGCTTAGTCTTCGCTCCTCCCATTTCGGTCGGAGCCTTCGGAGGGGAATTGGATAACTGGGAATGGCCGCGGCACACCGGAGACTTTTCGTTTCTTCGAGCCTACACCGCGCCCGATGGCAAAGCCGCCACGTATGCTCCTGAAAACATTCCCTATCGCCCCAAACGATTCCTCAAAATCAATCCAAAGGGTGTGGAGGAAAACGATGTCGTCTTTCTCTTGGGATATCCCGGAAGGACGGTTCGCAATCGCACGGCCAGCTTTATCAAGTACGAACAGAACGTCCGTCTTCCGGCCATCGTTGATTTGTATGCATGGCAAATCTCCGAAATGGAGTCCGCCGGTGCCAACGATCGATCGGTCGCGATCAAACATGCGACTCGCACCAAGTCCCTAGCCAACGTAGAGAAGAGATCCCGAGGACAACTCATCGGATTACGCCGTGCCGATATCGAAGCCAAACGGTTGGAACGCGAATCGAAGATGTTGCAAGCCTTGACAAACCCTTCCGATCGCGATCTGGCCACCAAGACGCTGGCCGATATCGCCGCGGTCTACGAGGAGATGACTCAGAAAGCCGCTCTGGAAATCAATCTCCGAGAATTGAGAACGGCCCCTAGGTTGCTGTCGATCGCATTCGCGATCTACGACGCGGCATCCGAACGCGAAAAACCAGATCTGGAACGAGAAGCTCCCTATATGGATCGCAATATCCAGCAAACACTTCAGCAATTGCGATTGGATGTCGGGGATTGGCACGGGCCGACCGATGGGCGCATGCTGCAAGGCTTGCTCGAGCGCCTTCAACGTGCGCCGGGGGTTGATGCTATCGAACCGGTCGCCCGCATTCTGTCGGCCAGCGATTCACTCGAAAAGATCGCCTCGACCATGGTGAGCAATTCCCGTTTGGGAGATATCGAGTTCGTCAACGAATGCCTTGGGAAATCCGCACAAGACCTTCGATCGGTCAATGATCCTGCATTGCAATGGATCATCGATTTGTATCCGATGTATCTGAAGTTGCGAGACAAAGAGAAAGAGCGCGACGGCAAATTGAGCCAACTCTACGGCACCTTGCTCGATCTTCAGCAACGATCCGAAGCCACGAACTTCATTCCCGATGCCAATGGCACATTGCGTATGACCATCGGACGTGTCGAAGGATATTCCCCAGCGGATGCGATTGTGAAAACTCCGATCTCGACACTGCGGGGATTGCTTGAAAAGACCACCGGTGTGGAACCCTACATTTCCCCCGAAATTGTTTTGTTGGCCGCAAAGCGCGGACCATTTAGCCCCTATGCAAACGAAAAGCTGGGGACTGTACCGGTGGCGTTCCTGTACAGCACCGATTCCACCGGCGGAAACTCGGGTAGCCCCGTGATCAACGCGAGTGGTGAATTGGTCGGCGTTAACTTCGACCGTACCTTTGAAGCCACCATCAACGATTTCGCCTGGGATCATCGCTACAGCCGATCGATCGGGGTCGATATCCGATTCGTGCTGTGGATCACCGGAGAAGTGTATGGCGCCCAACATCTGATCCGCGAGATGCGAGGCACCCCTTGATGGGTTGATGGGGACAGATCGATGGGACCGGGTCGATCGACTCGGAAACGGATTCGAGGTTGCAGCGACATAGTTCTTGCAGCTTGAAAAACCCTTTTCGCAAGATGTCGAAATGCCATCATTGCGGGGAGTTGCTGACAATCATTTCTCTTTTTCGGGCTGCACAGGAGGAAGGGTTCGAGACTGATGTTGCCTCGCAAAACCAAATCGCAACAATCACTTGGGAGGACCGAGCAAACCACCACAAAGCGCTGAATGCTTTGTCTCAGGACAGGATTGCTCCGCAGCCTCCTCCGAGGGATTGAGAGGTGATCATGAAATCATTGACGCGATGGATGGGGTTTGCAGTCTGCGGGCTATTGGTGGGTTCGTCCGCCTCTGGGCAGGATTTGCTTAAACAATTGGAGGACAAGCTGCGCGGCAAGCAACCTCCGGTCCAAGAGACAGCACCTGCCACCAATCCATCGGAGAACGAGTCCGTCCAAGTTGGGGAGCAGTCCGAAGAGTTGCCGATGCCCGATTCGGCATCAACAGCATCCCCGGTAGATCC
>Ga0194055_10003086_pt1 | contig 12958 bp, 10 predicted proteins | sample SepL449m_MetaG_FD_155482 | JGI IMG/M metagenome (GOLD analysis project Ga0194055, IMG submission 155482) | Anoxic zone freshwater microbial communities from boreal shield lake in IISD Experimental Lakes Area, Ontario, Canada - Sep2016-L442-9m | ecosystem: Environmental > Aquatic > Freshwater >... | reverse complement strand
TCGCTACGACTCCCCTGTCATCAACAGATCTAATTAATCGACCTGTCCCTTGTGCCAACAACAGTGCTGCACGTGGCAGCGATACTTGCATAAATCCACTTCCGCCAGCGGCATCGGCTTGTGATGCGCGAGCTGCCATTACGGGTTCATCGGGCCGGGGAAATGGAATGCGATCAATTGCAACCAAGATACAACTATTTCCAGGAACATCTACGCCTTGCCACAGTGACATCGTGCCTAGCAGAACTGATGTTTCATCTTTAGCAAAACGTGAAACTAGTGGGCCAACTGCATCTCCACGCTTTTGCGTAATAATTTTAATTGGAAGTTCGGCTAAAACTTTTCGAAGATGTAGATCTGCAGCCTCAACCCCGCGCCATGAAGAAAAGAGCGCCAATGTGCGTCCGCCAGCAGCATCAATTAATTCACCCAGCTCTGTCAGTACTTCCATGCTGGGGCCATCGCGGCCAGGTTCGGGTAAATGTTTGGGCATATATAAAACGCCCTGATTAGCAAAATCAAACGGGGAGCCCACATCGAGCATCTGCACATTGCCTGGATCGAGTTCTCCTGCACTGAGTTCAGCATTTAAATCTTCACCGACCAGAAAACCAATACTTTTAGCTAATGAGTTAAAAGAATTACCGACAGTTAACGTCGCCGATGTTGCAATGACTGGCGTTTGCTTGAGCATATTTTCGCGCAAAACATCCGAAACCGATAACGGCGCTAAATACAGCGTAGAAAAAGTTGGTTCATACCAGAGCACTAAGCCATCTCCGAGTTTTAAAATCGTTGCCGCCGTTGTTGACATCTCATTGACCGCACCTTTAACCCGAGCACGTTCGGCCATGGCATCGGTATCGATAATTTCATCATCGGCTGAAAGAAATTGCACAATCGCTTGGGCGCTTTCGCGCACTTTTCGAATCGGTGCTTCTAAGGACTGTGGAATTTGTTCAAGGCGCCCTTGTGCGCCAAAGTCACTGCGTACTGATTCCCCGTAATCCACCATCGATTCATGAAAATCATTAGCGGCTTTGTGAAAAGCATCGGCTAGCTTGCCCGGCATGAATTTGCGGGCCATTGCAGCAGCCCGTAAAACGCGGCCAGAGGTGAGTTCATCGGTAACTGCTTGTGTTGCACGATCCATAAACTCATGAGCTTCATCCAAAATGATGCAGTCACGTTCAGGCAAAATTGGATGTGAATCAACGATTTCAATGGCAAGTAAGGTGTGATTAGTAACCACAACATCGGCCGACTGCGCTTTAGCTTTAGCGTTAGCGGCAAAACATTGTGAACCAAAAGCACAGACATCGGCGCCGACACATTCACGCCCTGAAACACTATTAGCTGCCCAGACTCGTCTATCCACTTCGGGTGCATCATCGCGATCCCCCGATACACCAGGTGTTTTAGCCCAGGCAATTAAACGTTTAGCATCTTTTTCTAACGATGAAACTTCCATCACTAATTCGCCATCTGGGTCCACGTCTTCACTGTTCATTTTCTGTAAGCAGACATAGTTCCCAACGCCTTTATAAATAGCAAAAGTAACTTCGCGACCTAAAAGCTTTTCAAGAGCCGGTACAACTGCTGGCAAATCGCGATCTACTAACTGTCGTTGCAAAGCCAAAGTCGCGGTAGCTACTAAAACTTTTCGCCCATGTACGATTCCAGGAATTAAATACGCCAGGGATTTTCCAGTGCCAGTTCCGGCTTGCACCATCAAGTGATGGCGATCAGTGAGGGCATTAGCCACCGCTTCAGCCATCTCAATTTGGCCTTCACGAGGCGCTCCCCCAATTGCTTCAACGGCGACGTCGAGTGCTTGGCGCACTTGTTTCGACATATCGCTCATGGGGCAACCTTAGTGCCTCGCCATGTAGTTGAACTTTCAACTACTTTGGTATATGCTTCATCCATGTCGAAAATGCCCGCGCTCTACATCGGCCATGGTGCACCCATGTTGCTCGATGATCCATTGTGGACTTCACAATTGCGCGATATCGCGGCAAAAATTGAAAAGCCCAGCGCAATTCTTATCATCAGTGCGCATTGGGAATCAGAGCCAATAACTTTAAGTAACAGTGCGGCAAACTCTCCCTTGGTTTATGACTTCAGTGGCTTTGATCAAAAGTTTTATGAGATGACGTATAACTCTCCCGCAGCAACCGAGTTGAGTGCATTAGTTGCAGCCATCATGCCTGACAACACACCTGTACATCAGACAACTCGCGGTCTAGATCATGGTGCATGGGTTCCCCTGCGCGTGATGTATCCAGCTGCCGATATCCCAGTTGTGCAAATGTCTATGCCAACAAGTGATCCCACAAAGTTAATTGAGATTGGCAAGCGCTTACAACTGCTGCGCGATAAAGGTGTCCTGATTATTGGTTCAGGTTTTATGACGCATGGTCTGCGTTATTTGCGCGACTGGCGCAGCGATGCCGAGGCACCCACCTGGTCTAGTGAATTTGACGCGTGGGCTGCTGAATCTTTGTCACGTGGGGATGTTGATGCACTTACTAATTTCAAAGAGTTAGCTCCTGGAATGCCTTTTGCCCATCCAACCGTTGAACACTTCACACCATTGTTTATCACTTTAGGTGCAGCAACTACTCCAGAGAAAGCTCCAGAAACCCTTATAGATGGCTATTTTATGGGCCTTAGTAAGCGTTCAATTCTCGTCGCTTAATTAAGAAGTAGAACAACCTGATTGTTTCTTTGCAATCGCTGATTGCGCTGCTGAACCAGTAAGTAATGATGGAGCTCCAGTAATGGGATCAATGGTTGCAGGTTTGAACGTGTAACCGAGAACTTCACCGTTTGGCGAAAGAGTTAATTGACCAAGACCACTATCTAACCCATCGCCACTTCTGACATAAAAAGCAAAGTTACCTAATGAATAATCCACAAACTTTGAACCGTATTGAACTATGGGTTGTTGGCGGTGTGAGTGAGATCCAATAATCACACTGGCGCCATAAGACAGCCACTTTTGTGCATCAGCAATGTCAGCTTTTGCTGCGCATGCCTGTGCTTCAGCTCCCCAGTGCACATAAATAATGACGGTTTTGGCTTGGGTTAAGGCCGCCTTGATTGCCGCTTCAATTGTTTTTGGATTCCAACCGTCGGTGGTTCCTGCATATGAACCGCTGGCTACGGTTCCTATGCCCCCGTTAACTTTTGCAATTCCAAGCAATGCGATTTTTGTTCCTCGAATATCAAATATCTTTGCGCTCCACGCATCTGCGCCAGAGTTACCCGCGCCAATGACTTCAAGACCTGCATTGTGCGCAGCATTTATTGTCTCTGTTACTCCAAGGCGTAAGTAATCTCCGGCATGGTTATTTCCTAAATTAACGACATCGATGCCTGCAGCTTTCGCTTTCGTTAAAAGCAATGGATTGCTGCTAAAGACATACTCTTTTTCTTGGTGCTTTTTCTGGGCAGTAACGGCGGTCTCTAAATTAATAACTGCCAAATCAGCTGAGCGTAACTCGGCGGCAACGCCGGCAAAAGGGTCTCCCCCGTTATTTAAGTAAGCAGAAATATGTTCTACGCCATTGGTATCACCGCCAAAATCAATGACGATATTGCGTGGCGCTTTTGGTTGCGCAGTTGGCGCTAAATTGTGGCTTTGAGTAGCACACCCAACCAGGAGCACTAGCGAACTTATACCAACTATTGCGCGCTTCATTGAGTCAGTCTAGGGATATAAAAACCCCGCCAATCGCATTGATTGACGGGGTTTTTAACGGGGTTGGTTAAAAGGTTTTAATTACTCTTTATGAGCAACCAGATGTGTTTCCACATCCTTCGCAAACAAAGCAAGCACCCGACATACGCATCTTCACTCCACATGTCATACATAGTGGTGCATCGGATTTGATTCCCATTGATTCAAGTAGGTCTGATGAAGATCCGATTGTCATTGCAACAGGTGCTGCAACTTCAATCTTTACTGCAACCGGCTTACTTGCAACCGCAGGAGCCGCCACAGCCGCAACTGTGGCTTGTGCTTTTGGGGCTAGCGGGGTATCAGTCACCGCTACAGGTGCGTACTCGCCACCATTATCTAACGCTGCTGCGCGCTCTGCTGCGGTGTACAGACCCATTGCACTGCGTGATTCAAATGGCAAGTAATCAAGTGCCAAGCGACGGAAGATGTAATCCATCATGGACTGTGCCATGCGAATATCTGCATCATCTGTCATACCTGCTGGTTCAAATCGCAAGTTAGTGAACTTCTCTACGAAAGTTTCTAGAGGAACTCCGTATTGCAATCCGATTGATACTGCGATTGAGAATGCATCCATTACACCGGCAAGCGTTGAACCTTGCTTGCCAAGCTTGAGGAATACTTCACCAAGTGCGCCATCAGCATATGCACCAGCGGTCATGTAACCCTCGGCGCCGGCAACAGCAAAGGATGTAGTTGTTGCCGGACGAGACTTTGGAAGACGCTTGCGAACTGGAGTTGCAGCTACTTCTTCAACAACTGCATCCTTCTTCTTAGCTTTTCCATCTGAAAGTGGTTGACCAACTTTGCAGTTGTCGCGATACACAGCCAGAGCCTTAACGCCCATCTTCCATGCTTGGAAGTAGACATCTTCAACCTCTTCAACTGTTGCATCTTCTGGCAAGTTAACCGTCTTTGAGATAGCACCTGAAAGGAATGGCTGGCATGCAGCCATCATGCGAACGTGGCCCATTGGAGCAATTGAGCGAGCGCCTAGTGCGCAGTCAAATACTTCATAGTGCTCTGGCTTTAATCCTGGGGCATCAATAACGTGACCATTAGCTGCAATGAATTCAACAATTGCTTCTACGGTCTCCTGTGTATATCCAAGCTTTACAAGTGCCTGTGGCACTGTCTGGTTAACGATCTGCATTGAACCGCCACCAACGAGCTTCTTGAACTTGACTAATGAGAAGTCAGGTTCGATACCAGTTGTATCGCAATCCATCATCAAGCCAATTGTTCCGGTTGGAGCTAGAACTGAAATCTGCGCATTGCGCCATCCATTCTTATCTCCTGTTGAAAGACATGCATCCCAAGCCTTGTTTGCTTCGGTCCATACATCGCGATCAAGAGTTGTTTCTGACTTTGCTGCAGAAGATGCAGCAGCGTGCTTGCGCATAACACGTGCGTGTGGCTTAGCATTTTGTGCAAAGCCTGCATATGGTCCAACAATTGCCGCTAGTTCAGCTGAACGCTTGTAAGTAATTCCTGACATCAATGATGTGATTGCACCAGCTAGAGCGCGCCCACCTTCTGAGTCATAAGCCAGACCTGAAGCCATGAGAAGTGCACCAAGGTTTGCATAACCGATTCCAAGTTGGCGGTATGCCTTTGTTGTATCTCCGATTGCCTCAGTTGGGAAATCTGCAAAACAGATTGAGATATCCATTGCTGTGATAATCATTTCTGCAGCTCTACCGAATGTCTTTGCATCAAATGATCCATCAGACTTTAGGAACTTCATCAAGTTCAGTGAAGCCAAGTTACAAGAAGAATTATCTAGTGACATGTATTCAGAGCATGGGTTAGATGCATTGATACGACCTGTTTCTGGGTTTGTGTGCCAGTCATTGATTGTGTCGTCATATTGAATTCCTGGATCAGCACATGCCCAAGCAGCTTGTGCCATCTTTGTAAATAATGTGCGTGCATCAACGGTGTCGATAACTTCGCCAGTTGCACGAGCAGTCAAACCAAATGACTCGCCCTTTTCAACTGCGCGCATGAACTCATCTGAAACGCGAACTGAGTTGTTGGCATTTTGATACTGCACAGAAATAATGTCTTTTCCGCCTAGATCCATATCGAAACCAGCATCGCGAAGGGCGCGAATCTTGTCTTCTTCCTTGACCTTAGTTTCGATGAACTCTTCGATATCTGGGTGAGAAACATCGAGAACAACCATCTTTGCAGCGCGACGGGTTGCGCCTCCAGATTTGATTGTTCCTGCAGATGCATCGGCACCGCGCATAAATGAAACTGGGCCAGATGCTGTTCCGCCGGATTTTAAAAGCTCCTTTGATGAACGGATGCGAGAGAGGTTAAGACCTGCTCCTGAACCGCCCTTGAAAATCATTCCTTCTTCGCGATACCAGTTAAGAATGCTGTCCATGGTGTCATCAACAGAAAGGATGAAACATGCACTTACTTGTTGTGGTTCGTTAGTTCCAACGTTAAACCACACTGGTGAATTGAAAGAAAAGACTTGGTGCATCAACATGTACGTTAATTCATGTTCAAAAATTTCTGCATCTTTATCCGTTGCAAAGTAACCGTGCTCTTTCCCGGCCTTTGTGTAAGTAAGAACAACGCGATCGATAACTTGCTTCAAAGACCATTCGCGATTTTCTGCACCAAGTGCGCCGCGGAAATACTTTGTTGTAACGATTGTTGATGCGTTTACTGACCATGTGTCTGGGTATTCAACTCCACGTTGCTCGAATACGGTCTCACCGGTTTTCCAGTTTTGCTGTACTACATCGCGACGTTCCCATTTAACTTCGTCGTATGGGTGTACGCCTTCGTTGGTGTAGATACGCTCGATAGTCAGGCCTTTACCTTTTAGGGTGTTATGGGCCTTGATTTTCGCTGGTCGGTTGATGACCGTCTCTGACATGTGTGATTCCCCGTCTTCGTTAGTTGTTCTGATTAATTAATGTGCTATTGCTTTTTTCTGCACTTGGGGAGTGCGCCGAAGGCATTGCTCGCAGTAACGCGATCTCGCCTTCGAAATCTTCAAGGGAGGCAAAGTTACGGTACACAGAGGCATAACGTAAGTAAGCAACCTCATCGAGCTCTCGGAGTGGCGCCAAGATGGCCATACCCACTTCTTGAGCTTCGATTTCTGCCTGACCAGTTGAACGCAGAGTTTCTTCTACGCGTTGAGCAAGCAAAACTAGATCATCTTCATTAACCGGACGTCCCTGGCAGGCTTTGCGAACACCTACTAGGACTTTCTCGCGGCTAAATGGTTCAGTGGCACCTGATCGTTTGATGATGTTGAGCAACGCCACTTCCTGAGTTGAAAAACGTTGACTGCACTGTGGGCATTCACGGCGACGGCGAATCTGGGTGCCATCTTCAATAGGACGAGAGTCGACTACGCGAGAATCTTCGTACCTGCAAAATGGGCAAATCATGTCGGCGTGTCTCCCTTCGAAATCCTCGATATTCCAACTTTTAGATGTATTAGTGAAGGAGGAAAACTACCGTAAAAACACTACTTATGGAAGTTTTACTGCCTTTGACCCCTACATATAGTGGGAACTATAAAGCATTTCTTGAGGCTTTACCTGATGAGTAGCCAAACTCGTTCTTTAGGGCGTGTCGGGGCCAGCACTCGAGTCCTGTTTAGCCCTTACTTGGAATTCGAAGCTTCTGGCCCGCTTGTACGTCATAGCCCTTTAAGTTGTTCACTTCACGAATGCTTTCAACCATGGCTTGAACATCACCGGTGGCATAGGCGCTAGCTACTGACCAGAGTGTTGCTCCTGAAGGAACCACAACGGTTACATAAGAGGTAGCAGCCACAACTTGATCCCCGCCAACAGATTTGGCTGCAAAACCTGCAGCTAAAACTACGGTCAGTGATGCCACGACCAATGTGCGCGCTAGTCGACCTCGGCGGCTCATGCCAGCGCCGGACGGATTGGTCGTTGATGTGAATGGGCTAGCTATTGTCAGTGTGCTCATGGTCGTTCTCCTTGGGGAAAGGTGTTCGAACACTTGTTCGAACTAGGAGTATTAAACACCCCACCACTGACAAATAGCAAGCGAAATTCGAACATATGTTTGAATTTTTGGTGAACTTATGTCACCCTATAGCCATGAGCACACAGACCCCCTCCACGGCCGGCCTCAGCGCCCGCCAAGCACAAATCCTCAACGTCATCGAAACGGCCATGGCCGAGCAGGGCTATGCCCCAACGATGCGCGAGATCGGAGCGGCCGTTGGCCTGACCTCCACGGCCTCGGTGAAATACCAACTCGAAATCTTGGAAGAAAAAGGCTTCATCCGCCGCGATGAAACCAAGGGCCGTGCACTGGAATTAACTCCTGAAAATAATAATGGCGCCCCCGTAGATAAAACTACGTTCATTCCACTTGTTGGTCGAATTGCAGCTGGTGGGCCAATCACTGCCGAGCAAGAAGTGGAAGAAACTTTTCCTTTGCCTGAATCCTTAGTCGGAAAAGGTGAGTTATTTATGCTCAAAGTTGTGGGTGAATCAATGATTAATGCCGCAATCTGTGATGGCGATTTTGTTGTGATTCGTTCACAAAAAGATTGCAACAAGGGCGACATCGTTGCGGCCATGATCGATGGCGAAGCAACAGTCAAAACATTTTCGCGAAAAAATGGCCACATCTGGTTGCTTCCAGCTAACGCTGACTTCGCACCTATCGATGGCGATGCTTGCGAAATCTTAGGAAAAGTCACCGCGGTTCTTCGCTCGCTTGGCTAATTCACAGTACCCTGCCTTTATGGCTATGGAGTTTGCGATGACAACAATTGTTGTCGATGACTATGACCGAGCAATTAATTACTACACAAATACTCTTGGTTTCACTCTCACCGAAGATACTGTCTTATCCCCCGATAAACGTTGGGTGACAGTTCGCCCTGGAACTAATGGTGCATCGATTCTTTTGGCCCGTGCGGCGACAGAGGCACAAGGCTCCCGCATTGGAAATCAAACGGGAGGCCGCGTTGGCTTCTTCCTACACACCGATACGTTTGATGCCGATTATGCCCGAATGCAGGCAGCGGGTGTGGTTTTCATCGATGTACCGCGCTCTGAGGAGTACGGAAAAGTAATTGTCTTTGTAGATATCTACGGTAACAAATGGGATTTCATCGGGTCGAATTAATAGCCCATTAAATAAAACTGACCCGGGACTTGATAGCCCCGGGTCAGTTTTATTTATAACTTATTTTTTGTGCGGAGTCTTTCCACCGTTAAGTGCAAAGTAGACAATTCCAGCTACAAATACACCTAGGAACCAACCATATGGCGCGAACTTGTCATATGAGGCTGGACCCCAGATAGGTAGGAAGCTAGAGAAGATTGATCCAATGAGTGCCGAAACAATTGCAATCATGTTGAATCCGGACGTGAAGAAGTACGGTCCGCTCTTATCTTCGGTGTAAAGGGCATCGACATCTACATTCTCTTTACGAAGCAAGTAGTAATCAACCATGATGATTCCAAATAATGGACCCATAGTTGAGCCGATGGCATTTACGAATGATGGTGCGTTATCCCAAGGATGTAGTGGGTACAAAACAAGGGCGATGCCAGCGGCAATGTAGCCACCCTTCTTGAAGTCGATCTTGTTTGGCGCAATGTTGGCAAAGTCGTAGGCAGGAGAAACAAAGTTGGCTACGACGTTGATACCAAGAGTTGCAACAGCAAAGGTCAACATGGCAAGTAAGGCTAAGAAGACTGAGCTGAACTTAGCTGAGATGGCACCTGGCTGAAGGAGAACTTCACCATAAACCTTATATGCCGATGCAGTTGTAAGGGCTGCAACAACTGAGAAGAAAATAAGGTTAATTGGAAGTCCCCAAAGATTTCCTTTTTTCAGCGATTCTTTATTAGGACTAAAGCGGGAGAAGTCGCAGAAGTTCAAATAAAGTGCGGCAAAGTAAGTAACCCATGTTGCAGCAACTGCAAGCATCGCCGCCAAACTTCCTGGAGTTACCGAGAAGCCAGTCTGGTTCTTCGCAAGATCTGCAAGATCCTTAGCTGGCATATTGACGTTAAATGAAATTGTGCCAGCCTTAATTGACAGACCGATAGCAAGAATCAACATCATTATCCACACTGCTGGCCCGGCAAAATCCATGAAACGGCGAACTGTTTCCATACCCTTGCTGATGATCAGTAATTGGGCGGCCCACACTAGTAAATAACAAATAACCTCTAGTTTTGTGTGGCCAAGAACGTGACTACCGTCATTGAAAGTTTTCATTCCGTTGTAGCGAACAAGGAATGAAACTATGGCGCCAGCTGCCGCGCTTGTTTGTGCGCCGTACCAGAACGTTGCAACCACTGCGCGAACGAGGGCTGGAATATTTGCACCGAACACACCAAAGGATGCACGTGCAAGAACTGGATAAGGAACGCCGGTCTTAACTCCAGCATTTCCGACCATAGACATGAGGAAATAAACTGCTACAGATCCAACAGCAATTGCAAACAAGAACTTAAGTCCACCGCCGGCAACTAAGAATAGACTTGCTGCTAGAAAATAACCGTAAAGGCTGTGAACATCGGAGGTCCAAACATTGAATATGCTAAATGGTCCCCAGTTACGTACTTTTGCAGGTGCCAAATCTTCATTGTGAAGACGTGGCGACACTTGGTATGCCATGTTTCTCCCATCTAAAGTTGGCGAAACGGCATACCAAAATCAGTTATACCTCTCCGCGAAGACTCCTCCTATGGATCTCTTCTGGAATAAACGGTAAGGGGATTTTGGGCGTTTTACAAGGGCAAACCTCTCACGAAACCAAAGAAATTTAAAACAGTTTCCAGGTGATTTTGGTTGATTTTATGGATAATTTCGCATTATGAAATTTGAAAGGTTCTATTCGTCGTAACCAAATTCATTAGCTAACTCTGCTGCGGTAGCCAACAAAATGGGCGAAAACTTTTTAATAAATAGATCAGTAACACGTGAGGTCGGCCCGCTAATGGAAATTGCAGTGGGTGGCGTGACACCTAGGAGCGGGGCGGCAATACAACGCACGCCAACTTCTTGTTCACCTTCATCTATTGCATATCCGATTTCTCTAATTAAATTTAAATCATTTTTGAGTGAATTCCATGTCAGATGAGTTGTCGATGTGTACTTAGGCATTCCAGTATGGGAAATAATCTCTTTCGATTCTTCTTCCTCCAACGTCGACAAGATGGCTTTTCCAACGCCACATGCATGGGGTAAAACACGTCGCCCAGCTTCAGTAAACATTCGCATGCTGTGTTTAGATGGTGATTGGCCGATATAGACAATGCGATCGCCTTCAAGTGTTGCAAGATTGACGGTTTCTCCGCACTCATTGGCAAGTGTTAATAAAGCCGGTTTTGCCCACGATGCAATTCCGCGCGATGCCGCCTCACCTAATAATAAAAGCGATGCGCCTAAAGTGTATTTACGCGAACCATTTCGTTTTGCATAACCCATAGATACGAGGGTTTTCATGGAGCGATGAACGGTGGGAACGGCAAGACCGAGTTTGGTAGCCAGGGTAGTTAGACCTATCTCGCCGCCATTTCGAGCCATCTCCTCTAAAATCGAAAAGGCGCGTTCGACCGATTGAACACCTGAAACTTTTGTCTCCACGGTCTCGCCTTTCTGCGCACTTGAAGTTAGCATAGATTTCGACCAATGAAAAGTATTTTTCACATAGTGAAATAACGAAATGGAGTGTATGCCATGAGTGCAACTAGTCCGGGATATGGAATCACAATTCGCGTTGAGGCATCGACGCAGTCTTCGCCAACATCACTGATTCCAGCGGCAATTGTTGCTGCCGGCGGAACGCTAACTGCTCTCGATGTCGTTGAATCCCACCATGATCGCGTCGTCGTTGATATTACCTGCGACACGCGAGATGCCGACCATGCCGAAGAAATATCGGCCGCAATTACTGCCGCCTCTCCGCATTTTAATGTTAAAAAAGTTAGTGACCGAACTTTCCTTATGCACCTCGGTGGAAAATTAGAAGTTGCTTCCAAAGTTCCGCTCAAAACCCGTGATGATTTATCGCGGGCATATACACCAGGAGTAGCGCGAATTTGTTTAGCAATTGCGGCCGATAAATCCGATGCTCGCCGCTTAACTATTAAGCGCAACACTGTCGCAGTCGTATCTGATGGTTCGGCGATTTTAGGTCTGGGAAATTTAGGGTCAGAGGCTGCAATGCCAGTGATGGAGGGCAAGGCCGTTTTGTTTAAGCGTTTTGCAAATGTTGATGCCTGGCCAATCTGCCTTGATTCTCAAGATACTGAAGAGATTATTCGCGCAGTACAAATGATTGCACCGGGCTTTGGTGGAATTAACTTAGAGGATATTTCTGCGCCGCGTTGCTTTGAAATTGAGGCGCGTCTAAAAGAGACGCTGGATATTCCAGTCTTTCATGATGATCAACACGGCACTGCAATCGTTGTTTTAGCTGGGCTACTGAATGCTTTGCGTTTAGTAAAAAAGGATATGAGCGAAGTTCGAATCGTGATGATGGGCGCTGGTGCTGCTGGTAGTGCAATCCTACGTCTGCTATTTCTCACAGGCTTCAAACATGCATCGGTCTTTGATTCTAAGGGCATCCTTCACAAAGATAGTAAGGCCGAGAATGACATGCGCAAGTGGCTTATCGCACATACCAACTTAGAGAATAAGACGCATTCGATTACTGAAGAGATGAAAGGTGCCGATATCTTCATCGGCGTCAGTGCGCCCAATGTAATCACTGAGGCGCATGTGGAGTCTATGGCACACGACGCCATCGTCTTTGCAATGTCTAATCCAGATCCAGAGATCGATCCTGCTCTTGCCCAAAAACATGCGCGCATTGTGGCAACTGGTCGAAGTGATTATCCAAACCAGATTAACAATGTTCTGGCTTTCCCTGGTTTATTTCGAGGCCTTTTGGATGCAGGCGTCTCCAAAATTACCGACGAGATGTTAGCTGCAGCTGCGCGCGCAATTTCAGAGTGCGTGCGTCCAGAACAACTCAATGAAAACTTCATCGTTCCTAGCGTCTTTGACCCTGCGGTCTCTCCTGCAGTTTCAAACGCCGTTTATAAAATCGCTATGGAAAAGAAATAAGGAGGGCTATATATGGCACAGGTAATCGTAAAACCATCAAACGTTGCTGGTAGCGAAAAAGTCTTAACGAAAGAGGCCATTGATTTTGTAGTTCAC
>Ga0194055_10003085_pt1 | contig 12959 bp, 14 predicted proteins | sample SepL449m_MetaG_FD_155482 | JGI IMG/M metagenome (GOLD analysis project Ga0194055, IMG submission 155482) | Anoxic zone freshwater microbial communities from boreal shield lake in IISD Experimental Lakes Area, Ontario, Canada - Sep2016-L442-9m | ecosystem: Environmental > Aquatic > Freshwater >... | reverse complement strand
GCTCCGCGGCGTCAGGGGCGGGCTTGGCGTCGGAGCCAGAGGTCCCGGCCGCTTCGGTCTGGGTGTCTTTCTTCGCCAGGACGGTGCCGTAGGCCCAATACCCGCCGAACGCGAGCGCCGCCAGCAGCACGGCGGCGGCCACGACTTGAACCACCTTCGCCGTCGACGACGGTTCGGGAGCCCCCGGCATGCCGCCGTATCCAGCGGGGATCCCCCCGTAGGGATATGCGGGAGGGGGAACCGTCCCAGCCCCCGGGACAGTCGGATACGAGATGGGCGGTGCCGACGCCGTGGGGGCCGGCTGCTCGGGAGGCAGCGGGGGCGCTTGTTGAGCCGGAGGCTGCGCTTCAACCACGGTCGGCTCTTCCGGGGCGGCGGTGATGATGGGCAGCACGGGAACCGGAATGTCCGCCGGAGTGACCGGGTCCGGAACGGGAGCAGGGACGGGGCGGGGAGATTCCTCCACCGACCTGATGATGTCGCCCCAGGACGGCCGAGACGGCTCGGTCATCTCAGCGCCCTTCGACTTTGGATTGGTACTGCGGGCAGAGGTACTGCACTGCCCCGGCGATGATCGCTTCGGCGTCGCCCGCCGAAATCTTGCGCATGGCAAACCAATCCAGTTCGCGTTGGTACTGCTCCTGCACGGAGGATCCGCCGTACACCGATTCCCAGTACCGGCACGATGCCTTGCCCAAAGACACCAGCCGGTCCGGGTCTTTGAGGGTGACCGCGGGGTTGTTCATCAGGGCCTGGGTGTAGTCCCATTCCGGGTTCCCGCTGGACGGTTTCGCGGGGGCCGAACTGCCCGAGTCACCGGAACCGGCCGACGCACCGGGTGCCGTGTCCGCCGGTGACGCGCTGCCGGCGTCGGCATCGACCTCCTGGACCGACTCTTCATCGCTGGAGCGATGGGAGAAGAACACCGCTTTGGCTCCCACCCCGGCCATCACGATCACCGCGGCACCCACAACCGCCGCCGCGGCCTTGGCCATGGCGTTGCCCCGCTTCGGGGGCGGCGGGAACCCGTAGCCCATCGGCACCTGTCCGCCGTACCCCGGCGGCATTCCCTGCGGGGGCATCTGCGATGGGTCGAAACCTGTCATGTCCGTGATCCTTTCGTGGACCGGGTCAGCGCGTCATCTTGTCGATGAACTCCCGGCAGAACGCACCGGTGGCCGCCCCCAGGATTTCCATCGCCTGGGTGCGAGGGACGTCGATCTGGGCGGCGAATCCCTGACCGATGCTCAACGGGGTGGCGCCTGTTGCGGTGGAAAGGTAAACACACCCTTTGAGCCCGGTGTCCACCAGATCCTGGTCGGGGACGGAGGCGAACGCCGAATCCAGCCGAACCGAATGCAGATACTTCTCGACGGCCGTGGATGTCGGTGTGGCAGGGACGTATCCGCCGGCCGCCGAGGTGGGCGCGGGAGCAGGAGCGGAAGCGCCGGTGGTCGCCGGAGCGGATCCGCCGGGGTACTTGTCGTCGCGCATCTGCTTGCACACCTCGGGCGGCTTTCCGGCGGCCAGGCACCCGGCCTCCGCCTCCCAGCCCTCGCCGCCTTCGATCACGTGGGTGTTCGGTGCGGACGGGGCTGTAGACAGCGGCGGCAGACGGGTTGCGGTCGGGGCCGCGATGCTCGAACTCGTCGGCGCACCCCGGCTCGGGGTGTCGTCGCTCTTTTTGTCGAAAAACGTTGTCTTGACACCGATTCCGGCCAGGACGATCACCGCCAGACCGATGACGGCGGCGATCGCCCGCAGCGTCGCGTTGCTCTTCTTCGGGGGCGGGAATCCATACCCTGGAGGAGGTGTGCCCGGAGCGTTGGGGAAACCGGCGGGGTAGCTCATCGGAGATGTCACTTTCAGGTCGACGACGTGCGGGGCCGCGTGGGACCCCGTCTCTTGCTCTGCTATCCGGGGCTCAACGATCCCGTCATGACGCCGCGTCGTTGAAATCCAGCACGATGTTGCCCCGCCCGTCAGTTCGGACAAGCAGGCGCTCAGCGTCGACGCCGGCGTCGTTGAAAGCGCTGCGGAGCGAATCCAATCCGGACTCCCAGTCCGCCGGGGTCGTCCCCGGAACTGGGGTGACACGGATCCGAAGACCCGCATCGCCCACCCGAACACCCATGACTTCGGGCACGCGGACGGCGACGACGTCGCGAACCCCCGCCGAGTAGTTTCCCTGCCACGATTCCTGGGTGATTTCGGACTCCGACAGGCCGGCGGCCTCGGTGACCGCACTCCACCATTTCGGGGTGTTGAGCCGGCGCAGCACGGAACCGTACCGTTCCATGATCTGCGCGAAGTGCCGGTCGGAATCCTTCGCCCGTTCGAGGAACCCAGCGTCGTAGCGCAGGTTGGGACTGGTCGCCAGCAGGTGCCGGGCGGCGGGGACGACGTCGGCGGCGCCGCCTGCGGGAGGGAGCAGAGCCACCAGAACTTCGGAGCGATCGTGCTGGATCGGAATCGGCTGAGCGCCCACTCCCCCCGTGGTGACGACGCGGGTCGAGCCCATCGACTCCTGCTCCTGGGCGGTCAACTCGACCAACCGGGACTCCAGCAGTGAGAGGTTCTGTTGATCCATCACCTGTTGGGCCTGCTGCTGGGCAGCCTGCGCCCGGCGCAGTGCCTCAGCCTGCTGCGCGGCGAACTGGGAAACCTGCGCCGCAGCGTTCTGGACGCCGGGCGGAACGTCCCGGTTGATCCCCGCGGTCTTCATCCAGTCATCGAGTGCCATGGTTCGCTTCTCGCTTTACTTCGGTCCGGAGTCGCCGAGCAGGTCGTCGAACTGGGCGTAGTTGAATCCCGGTTGCCCGGTGGCGTTGAATCCCGGTTGCCCGGTGGCGTTGAATCCCGGTTGCCCGGTGGCGTTGAATCCCGGTTGCCCGGTGGCGTTGAATCCCGGTTGCCCGACGACCGGAGGCGGCGGCGGGACCTCGGCCGGCGCGGCCTGCTGGTAAGCCTGTGCCGGCTGCGCGGGCGGGAAACCTTGCGGGGCTTGAACACCGGGCTGTCCGGGCTGGGCCGGAAGTCCGGGCTGACCTGGAACGGGGAATTGCGGAGACGGTGCCTCGGCGGCCGGACGCAGAACCCACAGCAGCAGGGCGCCGAGGATTCCGACCACGTACCCGCTGTAGCTCATCAGCGAGCCGATCGGGTCCAGACCCATGCCGTACCTGATCTGGATCGAAATCACGCGAAAAAGACCCATGATCGAGGTGACGCCGAGCAGCACGGAGATCGCGCTCACCGCCGTGCGGGTTTTCAGCAGCGGGGGCAGCGCAAAGGGCAGTCCGTCGTTGTTGGGACGCTGCGGACCCGGATACGGATAACTCACCAGGTCTCCTCGTCAGAGTGCTTCAGGATGAATTCGGTAATGCCGGCGTCGGGTGCCGGCGGTTGTGCAGCGGCGGCACCGGCGACGTAACCGGCCACCGGGGCGGGGCCCGTCGGACCAGCCGCCGGTGCGAGGGCTGTCGGCGCGACGGGTGGGGCGACGGTCACCGTGGGATCCACCCCGCGTCGGGACAGTTCGACCTTGGCGCGGTTGGCGACGGCAAGCATCGCCGCGGCTTCCGCTTCGGCCTCCGCAGGGGGCTTGCCGAATAAGTAATGACGATCACCGTAGATACGCGTCGCAGCGGCAGTGGCGGATCCGGCCACCAGAGCGAGCGACTCCGTGGGGACGGCGCCCTCCTGGCCCGGCGGCACTGTAGCGGCGAAGCCGCGCGCCAGATCGACGTTCTGGCGTTGCTGGCGGTATTCCTCTGCCCGCTTGAGACCGAAGAACGCCGCGGCTCCGAGTGCGGCCAACGTAGCGATGCTCCAGGCGAAGCCCAACACACCGGACGGACTGAGGATCCCGGCGAGGATGCCCAGCGCGAGGGCGCCGCCGAGGGCGAGATGCCAGTTGCGGGGGCGCCGTCCGGTCGATGATGCGACAGGGGACGGGAATCCAGCCGGAGCACCCATAGGAACCGGCCCGCCGGGGAAGGTTCCCGGCAGCGGCGCACTCTGCATCGGAATACCGGGGGTTGGCATCCCCGGAACGGGTCCCTGAGCTGGGGCATTCTGTACCGGCATGCCGGGGGCGGGGCTGCCCGGATCGGGATACATCGTGGTCCTCCAGCGGTTGGGCAAATTTGCTACACGATACAAGAAACCAAGGGAATGGGTTGCGCCCATTTGCCGGTGGTGCCTTGAACCCAGCCCCAGGCGTTCCGCTCCGCCGACGGACGCCAAGGAGACGCCACAGTGATCGCCGAATGGACCTTCTATGACACCCAACAACACGCTCAGGGGGTCAGGGCGACCGCGGCTTCGGCGGTGTAGCAGAGGAACGTCAGCGTCTCATCGAGGTACAACTGCACGGTGTCGGCGTCATGGGACAGGTAGCCGATCGACACGTCGGTGCCCAACTGAAGGTCGAAATCGCCGCCGCGGGTGCTGAGCACGAAGGCGCCGTCGATGGCGGGCGCCCAGATGATGTCGCCGTCGACGAGCCGGTTGAGGTGCTCACGGATCGGATAGCCGTGCTCGGTGGTCTCACTGACCTTGGTGTAGGCATCGGCGGACAGCAGAACCGAATACGGACCGTCGACGCCGGCCAGGCGCAGCTCCGACAGCGCCTGGGCGATGACGTCGGGAGTCTTGCGGGCGTCCTCGGGCAGGGCGAGCGGCTCGTTGGAGCTGCAGCCGCGAATGCCCCGAATCGACGCTGCCGCATAGCCTTCGAAGATCGCCCGGTCCTCGGCGAAGGCCAGCTTCCGGGCGGCCTCCTTGACCGGGTCCCAGTCGGAGTCCTGGGACCCGCGCTCGACGTCGTCGATCGCATCGCGGGACAACGTGAACGGCACCCGCAGCCGGACCAGCGGCTGGGAGTCGCGCAGGTGGGCCATCACGCCGTCGCCCGGTGCGGCCACGTTGAGCAGATGGCCGGTGCTGATCGCCGCAGTCGCCGAGCCGCCCGGGCCGCTGACATCGACCACGCGACGACCGGCGATATGGCGCTTGAACGTGCGGGTCGCCTCCAATTCGATTTGCTCCCAGGCGGATCCGGTGACCGGCGCGAGCTCGCGATAAAGGTTGTTCATCAGGGACGTCCTTTCAGACTGCCGATCGACAAGGAGCCGTCGGTGCTGGGCGTGAGTTTCGGCCTGGCCGGCACACGAGCGCCGGGCAGCGCCGGCGGATCGTCGAGGAAGCCGGCGGTGGGGGTGAAGAACAGTGTCCCGGTGACCGCGGTGGAGAAGTCCAGAATGCGATCGGTGTTGCCCGGCGGATCGCCGATGAACATGTTGCGCAACATCTGCTCGGTCACCGCGGGTGTGCGGGAGTACGCGATGTAGTAGGTGCCGTATTCGGCCTTGCCGACCTCCCCGAACGGCATGTTGGCCCGCACGATCTGCAGCTGGTTGCCGTCGGCGTCTTCGATCACGTTAAGGGCCACATGGGAATTCGCCGGCTTTACGTCGTCGGGGAACTCGATGTCCTCCAGCTTGGTGCGACCGACCACCCGCTCCTGCTCGGCCACCGGGAGGGCGTTCCACGAGTCCATGTCGTGCAGGTACTTCTGCACATGCACGTAGCAGCCGCCGGCGAAGCCGGGGTCCTCGTCACCGATCTGGCTGGCGACGACAGCGGGCGGGCCCTCGGGGTTCTCGGTGCCGTCGACGAAGCCGAGCAGGTCCCGGTTGTCGAAGAACCGGAAGCCGTGGACCTCGTCGACGACGGTGATCGCACCGGCCATCGCTGTCAGCACCCGGCCGGCCAGCTCGAAGCAGAAGTCGAGGCTCTCGGCACGGATGTGGAAGAGCAGATCCCCCGGCGTGGAAGGGGCGTGGTGACGGGCGCCGCGCAGTTCCGGGAACCGGTGCAGGTCGGCCGGCCGCGGCCCGGCGAACAACCGGGCCCAGGCGTCGGACCCGATGGAGGTGACCACGGACAGGTGCTTGGCCGGATCGCGGGACCCGATCGCGCGCACCAGCCCCGACAACTCGGGCAGCGCGTCGTGAACGCGCTCCTCCCCGCCGTCGACGATGGTGGCAACCAGGAAGATGGCCGCCGGCGTCAGCGGTGCCAATACCGGCTGCGGCAGCGGTTTTCCCACGCCTGAACACTAGCTGTTCGCCGGATTCACAGCGCCGCAAACCCGTGGTCATGTCAGGATGGCGCAACGATGACAGAGTCCGCCCCCCGGGGCCCCGCGGACGCCACCCGGGTTCCTCGGTTCGCCGGTCCCGCGACCTTCGCGCGACTTCCCCGCATCGATGAGGTCTCTTCGGTCGACGTGTCTGTCGTCGGGGTGCCGTTCGACTCGGGCGTCTCCTATCGGCCGGGCGCGCGCTTCGGGCCCGGCCACATCCGTGCGTCGTCAAAGTTGTTGCGTCCCTTCAACCCAGCCCTGGCGGTGGAGCCGTTTCGCGAATTGCAGGTGGCCGACGCCGGCGATGTCGCCGTGAACCCGTTCGACATCGCCGAGGCCATCACACAGATCGAGGCCGCTTCGGATGCGCTGCGCGCCGACGGGGCGAAACTGCTGACGATCGGCGGTGACCATACGATCGCGCTGCCGCTCCTGCGGTCGCTAAGCCGGGACCACGGGAAGATCGCAGTCCTGCACTTCGATGCTCACCTCGACACCTGGGACACCTACTTCGGGGCCCCGTACACCCATGGCACGCCGTTTCGCCGTGCCAGCGAAGAGGGTCTGCTGGACTTGGAGCGCTGCCTGCATATGGGGACCCGCGGGCCCCTGTACTCCAATCAGGATCTTGAGGACGACCACCTTCTGGGTTTCCAGGTCATTCGTTCCGACGATTATCAGTTCGACGGCGTCGCCTCGATCATCGAGCGGATGCGCGCCCGGCTGGGTGACGCGCCGGTGTATGTCTCGATCGACATCGACGTCCTCGATCCGGCCCACGCCCCGGGCACCGGCACCCCGGAAGCAGGCGGGCTGACCAGCCGCGAGCTGCTGAACACCCTGCGCGGACTGACCGGTCTGAACGTGATCGGAGCTGACATCGTGGAGGTTTCACCGCCTTACGATCACGCCGAGATCACCGGCATCGCAGCGGCGCACGTCGCCTACGAATTGCTGTCGGTGCTGGCGTGCAACCGCCGGGATGCCGCGACCGGGAGATCACTATGACATCGCAAGCGCAGCCGGTCCCGGCCGACGATCAGAAGCCCCGGCGGCAACTCATCGAGTCTCGTTCCATCGACTACATCCCCCAATCGGAACGCCACGGCAACGTCTGGCACCAGGGCCCGTTCTGGTTCACCGGGAACTTCGTCCTGACCACCATGGTGGTGGGATTCGTCGGGCCCTCGCTGGGACTGGACCTGCTCTGGTCGGTCGTCGCGGTGGTGCTCGGCGTTCTGTTCGGCACCCTCTTCATGGCGTTCCACGCCAATCAGGGGCCGAGTATGGGTCTGCCTCAGATGATTCAGTCCCGGGCTCAATTCGGTATGCGCGGCGCGGTCCTGCCCTTCATCGCGGTCCTCTTCGTCTACACCGGGTTCAACGTCATCCTGGCCACCCAGGGATTGCATCTTGTGCTGCCCGGCCCGTCATGGCTGTGGTACGCGATCCTCATCGCCATCGCCGTAGCCCTCGCTGTCGTGGGTCACGACCTGCTGCACCTGGTGCAGCGATGGCTGACGTATGTGCTGTTCATGGTTTTCGCGATTCTCACGGTCGGAGCCATCACCCAGCTCGACGGAGGATCGGCGGTCGCGGTAGACAGCGGGTTCAGCTGGGGGCCGTTCCTCATCACTTTCGGCGCTGCGGCGGGCTACCAGATCTCCTATGCCGTCTATGTTTCCGATTACAGCCGTTATCTGCGCAAGGACGTGCCGGCGCGCGGCGTGATCGCGTGGACCTATCTGGGCGCCGCCGGTTCGGCGGTGTGGTTGATGAGCCTCGGCGCGTTCGTCGGGTCGTCGATCTCCGAGCCGGACGCGATCGGGAGCATCCAGCAGGTCGGCAACTCGATCTTCCCCGGCTTCGGCACCTTTGCGATTCTGGTGTGCGTCCCGGCGCTGGTCAGCATCATGGCGATCAATTTCTACGGCGCCATGCTCACCGGCGCCAGCGCGGTCGACGGCTTCCGGCCCGTGAAGGCGACCGTCCGGAACCGGGTCGTCGGGATCGCCGTGTTTGCGGTGATCGTCTACATCGTGGCTCTGTTAATCCCTGACAACTACCTGGCGAGCTTCAACAACTTCGTGTTGCTCATGCTGTACTTCCTGATCCCCTGGAGCGCAGTCAATCTCGTCGACTTCTACTTCGTCCGCCACGGCCACTACGCGGTGACCGAGATCTTCAACCCCAGCGGCATCTACGGACGCTGGTCCTGGCGCGGCCTGGTGGCCTACGTGGTCGGATTCGCCGCGATGATCCCGTTCCTCAGCACCACCTTCTACGCTGGCCCGGCAGCCGAGGCGATGAACGGCGCCGACATCTCCTTCCTGGTCGGCCTGGTCGTCTCCGGCGGGACCTACTTCCTTCTGTGCCGCGGACTGGACACCGACGTCGAGCAGGCGGCGATCGTGGCGAGCGACCTTGAACTCGCCGAAACGGAATCAGGGCCGTGAGTTCCGGGGCCACGCCGGTGGACACGGCGGTGGTCGCCTGCTGTCAGCTGGCCCCGACATTGAACGACCCGGCCGCCAACCGGGAACTCACCGCCACCGCCGTCTCCAGCGCCGCTGCGATGGACGCCGACATCGTTGTGCTGCCGGAGTTGGTGTCCAGTGGCTATTGCTTCGCCGACCGAGCTGAAGCGGCGGCCAGCGCGGAAGCCACCGACGGGGCCACGATCTCCCTGTGGAGCAGGCTGGCCGCCGAACACCGGATCGTCATCGTCGGCGGATTCTGCGAAATCGGTTCGGGCGGTGAGGTGTTCAACAGCGTCGCTCTGATCGACCCCGGCGGACTGCGCAGCGTTTACCGCAAAGCTCACCTGTGGGACGCCGAAGTCCATGTGTTCACCGCAGGAGACAGCCCGCCTGCGGTGGTTCCGACCCGGTTCGGTCGGATCGCAACACTGATCTGCTACGACCTGGAGTTCCCGGAGTGGGTTCGCATCGTCGCCTTGGACGGCGCACAACTGCTCTGCGCCCCGGTCAACTGGCCGGCCTATCCCCGCCCGAACGGTGAGCGCCCCGCGGAAGTCGTTCGGGTACAGGCAAATGCCGCGGTGAACCGCATGTTCATCGCGGCCTGTGACCGAGTCGGACAGGAGCGCGGCGTCGAGTGGGTCGGCGGCTCCGTCATCGTCGACGCCGACGGCTGGCCGCTGGCCGGGGGCGCTGCCAGCACCGAGCCGGTGACCCTCATCGCCGAGTGCCGGCTAGCTGATGCCCTGAACAAGGCCATCAGTGCCAACAACGACGTCCACGCGGACCGCCGGCCCGAGCTCTACGGCCGGGTGGCCGAGCCGTCAAACACAGCCGCTACCGGGTGAGCTCGTGGAGGAAGTCGCCTGCGGCGTTGACGTAGGTGTCGATGTCGGCCCGGTCGATGGCGTAGGAAACTGAGGGCCCGGCGGTGGCGATGGCGTCCCAGACCCCGCGGTTGAGCAGGAACACCTTGCGGGCGTCGGCGAGGGGTAAAACCAGCGAGGCGTAGCTCTGGGCGCCCGCCTTGTCGATCTTCCGCTGCAGCCCGGTCTGCAGGAGCTGGCCCAATTCCTCGACGCGCTGTCGGTTGCCGAGCAGCGCCTGGTCACCGATGGTGCGGATATCGCACTGCGTTCACATCGACCTCTTCGACGGCGGCCAGGACGGCTCGCCGCACAGTGCCAGCAAGGCGTTCTCGATGACCTCGGGCAGCGCCGGATGGATCCAGTACTGACCGCGGGCCATGTCCTGGCCCGCCAGCCCGAAGCTCATCGCCTGGATGAGCGGCTGGATCAGCGACGAAGCCTGGTGGCCCATGATGTGCGCACCCAGGATCACCCCGGTGTCGCGCTCGACGATGATCTTGGCGAATCCGGTGGTGTCCTCCATCGCCCATCCGTAGGCGACGTCGGCGTAGTCCTGCACCTTGACCTTGATGTCGAAACCTGCTGCGCGGGCTTGGTTTTCGGTCAGCCCGACCGCGGCGATCTGCGGATCGGTGAACACCGACGACGGCACGAAGCGGTGATCCGACGGCATCAGATTCTCGGTGTCGTCCCAGTCGGCCAGCAGGTTGTGCCGCACGACTCGGGCCTCATGGTTGGCCACATGCTTGAGCTGATAACGCGAACACACGTCACCGAGCGCGAAAATGCCGCGCGCCGTGGTCCTTTGGTACTCGTCGACGACGACGCGGCCGTTGTCGAGTTCCACACCGACCGACTCGGCATTGAGTTGATCGCCGTTCGGGATACGCCCCGTCGCCACCAACACCGCGTCGCAGCGCACCGTTGAAGAATCGTCGAGTTCGACGACGATCTCGGACCCGTCCCGGTGCGCCCCGACCATGCTGCGATGGCCGCGGATCTCCCACTTCTTGCCGGCGATGTCGGTGAACCTCTCACTCACCGTGTCGTCGCAATGCGACAACATCGTGGCTCCGCGGATCACCAGAGTGATCCGGCTGCCCAACGCCGAGAACACATGGGCGAATTCGGCGGCCACGAATCCGCCGCCGACGATCACCAGGTGCTCGGGCAGCTCGGCGATGCGCATGATCGTGTCGCTGGTGTGGAAGTCGACCCCGCAGCCGGCGACGGCGTCGGGCACCAACGCGCGTGATCCCGCAGCGATCACGACCTGCTCGGCGGTGAACTCGTCACCGTCGTCGGTGCGCAGCCGGTAGCCCCCGGCGGCCCGGCCCGCGAAGCGGGTGTGGCTCGCATACACCGTGACGTTCGGCGAGGACCGCCGGTAATTCTCCCCGCCCGCGGCCAGCGGGTCGATGCGGCTGAAGACGCGCGAGACGATGTCGTTCCACCGCACGCCGTCGATGTGCGCGTCCACCCCGAACCGGGCCGCCTCGCGTATTTTCTGGGCCACCTCGGCGGCGTAGACGAACATCTTGGTGGGGATGCAGCCCACGTTCAGACACGTTCCGCCGAAGACACCCTGCTCGCAGATCGCGATCCGCTTACCGGCATAACGGTCGTCGAGAATCGAATTGCCCGAGCCGGTTCCGATGATCGCAACGTCGAAATGCTCCACGTGCCCTCCTCGAGCTTGCGATGAGCCTAAGGCAGAAGAGCGGTTAAGCCGCCGCGAGTGGCGGCATTGCGTCTCGGTCAGCTATGCAAGCCAAAAAATACCCCCCACCTGAGCGAACAGGTTGGGGGGCACTGGCGGTGGCGGAGGGATTTGAACCCTAACCGGGCTTTGAGGCCGAGGGCACTAAGCCGGCTCTAGCAGGTCAAACCGGTCACACACGGTCATAGAGAAAGCGGTGCGGTGGCGCTTAATTGCGCTCAAACGTGCTCAACGTCGCAAACGGCCGATGCGGCAGATCGAACTGGCGTATTCAGCTTAGGACGTCGATCGGATGCGGATGCGGCCGACGGCCGAAGTCTGCCGGGACAGCCGAACAGCCGATATTCGTCTCTGTCAGTCTGCAGGGCTGCAGGTCCGGTTATGTCAGCTGCGACAACCTCGTGACACACCAGTAAGGAGAGGTCGCGACAAGTCGCGTGTTTCTAGCGGCGTTCAGCGATGTAAGAGGGAAGCCGCTACAGGCAGCCCCAACGCATCGAGTTGCTCAACCAATTCACCGACTGTTCGCGGCGGATTCTTGTATGCGGCCGCTGCCTCACTCACTGCTTGGTGCATCAGCGCACCGTCGAGGTGGTAGAGATCTTGCAAAAACGCATCGGGGTGCTTCGCCTCGATGCCGAATTTGTCCAGCTCGTTGGAGGGAAAGTCTTTCAGGTTCTGCGTCACAATGACCTGCGCGCCAGCCAATATCGCCGCGGCAAGGACATGCCGGTCGTCGGGGTCCGGCAGAGTAAGAGATGGTGCCAGCACCCGTATCGCTGCTGAGTCAACCAAACAGTCCGGCACTGCTCGACACATCAATCGGCGGGTGCGTTCCAACTTCTGCGGGTCCAGGTCACGACGGTTAGCCGCGATGGCCCCAAACACTTCATCGAGGATCAGATCGGACCACCGCGCCCGATTAATGCCCATCCGCGCTATGCGAATCAACACATCTCGTAGAACAGACGGGTACAGCACGTTCGCGTCATAGACGACCGTGAATGTCAGTAAAGTCCCAACTCCTCGGTGAGTTCCGTCAGCTCGTCTGCCGCATTCTTGCTGTCCAGCTCCATCTGCCGGAGGTGCTTCCGAACAGATGCTGCCTGAATGCGTCGGTGGGTACCTACTTTTCGGTACTCAATAGCCCCGTCGTCGACAAGTTTGATCAGATATGGCCGGGAAACATTAAGCATGTCGGCGGCCTGCTGAGTGGTCAGCTCGGCGTGTGCGGGCATCACCGCAACCGGGCGGCCGGCCGCTGCGCTAGCAAGTATCTGTCGCAGAATCTCACCGAGCCCACGCGGCAGTCGCACCACGGTTGCGTTGCCTTGGATTGCCACTTCGACCTCAGCCGCGGCGGAGGGCGGCTCGTCAAGAATCTGGTTCAGCGTGCAGAGCGCCTGGTTCGCAAGATCGGCGTCGACCGCGTTTGCTTCGATTGCCTGCGGTCCTTCCCCTTGGTCTTTGTTCGGCTTCTTCCGTTCCTTGATGTGACCCATATACGCAATATACGAAGCAAGCGCAGTAATCGCAACGAACGATTTATCTCTGACCAGCGGTCAACGTATTGGCGCTTCAGCGGATGCTCGGTCACACGTCGGCGAAGGTCACATACAGGCCAGGTACTGATGGCGGTGGCGGAGGGATTTGAACCCTCGGAGGGGGGTTACCCCTCACACGCTTTCGAGGCGTGCTCCTTAGGCCGCTCGGACACGCCACCGCGGCAAATCTTACGG
>Ga0194055_10003083_pt1 | contig 12961 bp, 8 predicted proteins | sample SepL449m_MetaG_FD_155482 | JGI IMG/M metagenome (GOLD analysis project Ga0194055, IMG submission 155482) | Anoxic zone freshwater microbial communities from boreal shield lake in IISD Experimental Lakes Area, Ontario, Canada - Sep2016-L442-9m | ecosystem: Environmental > Aquatic > Freshwater >... | reverse complement strand
GAGTACGAGTACGAGTACCATTTCATTGAGTACGAGTACGATAGAAGCCAAAACATCGCAATTTCAAAAGTTGCGAGTCCGGGTATGCTAAACAAAGTCTTGGTGCTCACTCCCATCGCGCGAAGATCTCAGAGAGATTACCAAAAGTCCACGCGTGAATTGCGCGTTGTCAGCTTGGCCCCAGTGCGATGATGGCGAAGCAGCACGAAGGGATTCCATCACGGATCCTGAAGATCCATCCCAACCGCTAACCAATTCTCGAACCTAAAGAATTCGTTCCATGAAGTTCATCTCGCTATTGTCCCTGCTCAGTTTGACGTTGGGAGCGGGGCTCGCGCCCACGATCATCGCACAAGAGATTCTGCCCTTTCCACCCGCACCCTCCGGCTCGACTCCGGGGTTAACGATCCAGGATTCCCTCTACAAAAAGCGCGTCGAGCCGAGGCGACTGGCCAAAGATGCGCCGAATATTCTCATCATCCTCATGGACGATCTAGGTCCGGGGACGCCCTCAACCTATGGGGGCGAAATCCATACGCCGACGCTCGATCGTGTGGCAAAAATGGGTGTCTCCTTCAATCGATTCCACTCCACCGCCATGTGCTCGCCGACGCGGGCGGCGCTGCTGACCGGACGCAATCACACGCGTGTCGGCAACGGCCAAATCGCAGCGATTGCCAACGACTTCGACGGCTTTAGCGGTACCATCCCGAAGTCTTCCGCTACGGTCGCCGAAGTGCTCAAGAATTATGGCTACAACACGGGGGCATGGGGCAAATGGCACAATACTCCCGAAGAGCAAATCACCTCCAAAGGACCGTTTGACTATTGGCCCACCGGCTACGGCTTCGAATATTTTTATGGCTTCCTCGCAGGGGAAGCATCGCAGTATGAACCGACATTGACGCGCAACACGTCCCCGGTCACCGAACATCTACCTCAAGGCTACCACCTCACCGATGACATTGCGCAGGACGCAATCACCTGGCTGAGAGAGCAAAAAGCTTATGCCCCCGACAAACCGTTCTTTATGTACTGGGCACCCGGCGCATCGCACGGTCCGCATCAGGTCATGAAGGAGTGGGCAGACAAGTACAAGGGCAAGTTTGACGATGGCTGGGACAAGTATCGCGAACGCGTCTTCGCAAATGCCAAGTCCAAAGGATGGATTCCGCAGAATGCAAAACTCACACCGCGCCCTGCATCGATGGCCTCCTGGGATTCGATTCCCGACAGCGAAAAACCGTTCCAACGCCGCCTGATGGAAGTTTTTGCGGGCTTCACCGAACACGCCGACTACAACGCTGGCCGTGTGATTGATGAGATCGAACGGCAGGGCAAACTCGACAACACGCTCATCTTCTATATCTGGGGAGACAACGGATCTTCCGCAGAAGGGTTGTATGGCACCATCAGCGAGCAACTCGCACAGAACGGGATTCCGACCAAGATCTCACAACACCTCGCAGCGTTGGAAGAACTTGGCGGGCTCGATGCCCTGGGTGGTCCGAAGACAGACAACATGTATCACGCTGGCTGGGCATGGGCAGGGAGCACCCCTTACAAATCCACCAAGCTGGTCGGTGCACACTTCGGAGGCACTCGCCAGCCGATGGCCATCTCGTGGCCGAATCGCATCCAGGCGGACCCGACCGCTCGACCTCAGTTCCATCATGTGATTGACATTGTTCCGACCATTTACGAACTGACATCGATCACTCCACCCAAAGTGGTCAACGGGTTCGAGCAGGATTCGATCGACGGGGTCAGCATGGTTTATGCACTGGGCGATGCCAAAGCAATCGGTACGCGCAAAACCCAGTTCTTTGACATCATGGCCAGCCGTGGCATTTACCATGACGGTTGGTTCGCCAGCGCGCCGGGACCTCGCGAACCATGGGTAGGGGGCATGCCCAAGGGGATCGAGGAATGGTCGCCGTTGACGGACAAGTGGGAGCTGTACAACCTCGATGAAGACTGGACCCAGGCAAACGATCTGGCTGCAGCGAATCCCGCGAAGCTCGAAGAATTGAAGGCACTCTTCTTGATTGAATCGACGAAGAACAAAAACCTGCCCATCGGCGGCGGTTTGTGGTCCACCGCCATGTTCCATCCCGAAGATGCGCCCGCCTCCGCGCTCACGGAATGGACGTTCGATGCACCCATCACCCGAATGCCAGAGTCCGCTGCGCCCAAGCTCGGCAAGCAAGATAGCCTCGTGAGCATGGAGGTGGATGTTCCCGAAAACGCGAATGGAGTGCTCTATGCCCTGGCAGGCTTTTCCGGCGGCATCACCTGCTACGTGAAGGACGGCTTCCTGTGTTACGAGTTCAACCTTTTTGAGATCCAGCGCACGAAACTCAAATCCAAGGAAAAACTGCCGACTGGCAAGGTGAAGATTGAAGTCGAATCAAGACTGGTAGGCAAGATTGGCGGCCCAATGGATGTCTCGCTCAAGGTGAATGGCAAGGACACAGCGCAGGGCAGGGTACCAGCCGCCATGTCCCTGCACTTCACATCGAATGCGACATTCGACATCGGTGCTGATCTCGATTCCCCTGTTTCGCTCGACTATTTCGACCAGGCACCTTTCAAGTTCAATGGTTCTATCGGTGCCACAACAATCAAATATCTCAAGAAGTAGGAGCCATTGATGAGAACATTATTACGACCTCTCGCCACTCTGTGCTGTTTTGTCGTCGCTGCCTTCGCCTCCGCGCAGGACGATGGTTCCGTCCTACCATTTCCGCCCACGCCTTCCGCCAGCAAAGCCGGACCAACGTTGCAGGAAAGTACCCACAAGCGCCGCGTGGAACCGACCCGTCTTCCCAAAGACGCACCGAATGTGCTTATCATACTCATCGATGACGTTGGGTTCGGTACTCCGGACACGTTCGGCGGTTTCGCGCATACGCCAACGCTCTCGAAGCTGCGCGATGAGGGAATCAGCTACAACCGCTTCCACACCACCGCCATTTGCTCGCCGACGCGCGCCGCGCTTCTCACTGGGCGAAACATGCATCGTGTCGGGAGCGGGACCATTGCGGAACGGGCGGTGGATTGGGATGGCTATACCGGCGTCATACCGAAGACTTCGGCCACGTTGGCCGAGGTGCTGCGTCATTACGGATACAAAACTTCCGCCTTTGGCAAGTGGCACAACTCACCCGCCGATCAGACAACCGCGATGGGCCCGTTCGACAAATGGCCTAACGGCTACGGGTTCGACTTTTTCTACGGCTTCATCGCTGGAGAAACCTCGCAGTGGGAACCACGCTTGTTTGAGAACACCAATCCCGTTGAACCGCCCAACGACGAGAAGTATCACCTCACCGAGGACATGGCCGATAAAGCCATTGTGTGGATGAAAAAGCATCGCGCCTTTTCGCCCGACAAACCGTTCCTGATGTATTGGGCACCCGGCGCAGCCCACGGTCCGCACCACATTTTCCCATCTTGGGCCGACAAGTACAAAGGTCATTTTGACGACGGCTGGGACGCGCTGCGAGAGAAGACGTTCAAGCGCCAGAAGGAACTGGGCTGGATTCCTCCCAACGCCGAGTTGACGCCGCGCGACGAAACGATGGCCGCCTGGGCCGATGTGCCCGTCTCAGAGCGAGCCTTCCAAACCCGCCTGATGGAAGTATTTGCTGGCTTCGTCGAACACACGGATGCCCAGGTCGGCAAGGTGGTTGATTTCCTCGACCAAACCGGACAGCGCGACAACACAATCATCTTGTACATCTGGGGCGATAATGGGTCCTCATCCGAAGGACAGAAAGGCTCCATCAGCGAACTGCTCGCACAGAACCAGATCCCCAATACGGTCGAGCAGCAGATAAATGCATTGAATGAACTTGGCGGACTCAAGGCGCTCGGCAGCCCGAGCACCGACAACATGTATCACGCGGGCTGGGCCTGGGCCGGCAGCACTCCGTTCCGCTCCACGAAGCTCGTCGCCGCCCACTTCGGCGGCACACGCAATCCGCTTGTCGTTTCCTGGCCCAAAGGTATCAAGCCGGACAAGACGCCTCGCTCGCAGTTTCACCACGTGAACGACATCGCGCCGACACTCTACGAAATTCTCGGCATCACACCACCCAAGGTCGTCAACGGCGAGACGCAGGACCCAATAGATGGTGTCAGCATGGCGGCGACCTTCACAAAACCCGATGCGCCAGAAACAAAGACGTCGCAATATTTCGAATGCTTTGGCAGCCGCGGCTTTTATAAGGACGGCTGGTACGCCTGTACGTTTGGCCCACTCATCCCGTGGTTGAACGCGCAACCGCAACAAGGTCTAGCCGAATGGGATTCCTCGAAGGATGTCTGGCAACTCTACGATCTCACGAAGGACTTCTCGCAGATGCGCGACGTCGCTGCCCAACACCCGGAGAAACTCAAGGAACTGCAAGCGCTGTTTCTCGATGACGCGGAGAAGAACAAAGTCTTTCCCATTGGCGGTTCCCTGCTGACCCGCATTGATCCTTCGGTTGCGATCGGGAGTTCATACAAGTCGTGGACGTTCGACTCCGCTACCACCCGCATGCCTGAATTCACCGCACCGGGACTCGGTAAGAAGAGCAACATTGTGACCATTGATCTCGAAGTTGGCGAGAACGCCAGCGGCGTCCTCTACGCCTTGGGGGGCGCTAGCGGCGGTCTCAGCTGTTATATGGACCAGGGGCACCTTTGCTTTGAATACAACATGATGATCATCGAACGCTACGTCGCGAAGTCCGCGAAAAAGATCGCTCCTGGCAAACACACGATCGTCGTGGAGACCGGTCTTAAGACTCAGAAACCTGGAGCACCTGCCGACATCGTACTCCGCGTCGACGGCAAAGAAGTCGCTCGAACCACGGCGAAGATGACCGTTCCGGCTGCGTTCACGGCCAGCGAGAGTTTCGACGTCGGCACTGACCTCGGCTCGACCGTTTCCCGCGACTACTATGAGCGGCGACCATTTCCATTCGATGGCAACATCAAGAAAGTGACCGTCGAGTTGAAATAATTCGATGAAGTTCTCAGGCTCTACCGGTATGGGCCTATGATCTCCACGCACTGCTAGCCTGTCGGTGAGGCGATGCAGTGTCGGTGGCGAAAGTACTTGGTAAACTCCGAAGAGAACAAGCCCTTCGACGTGGCGTGCTCGTCGAACCTCGCCATAGTCGCAATCGCCCAGCATCAACTCGGCAATGCGGTCGAAGCGAAAGCTGTTCTGGAAGAGGCCTCACGTCTGATCACTCGCTTCAAGTAAAACGTGTAGGCGAATTCATTTTCGACACTGTTCACGATACCGTCGCGTTGGCTGATCAACGCGGCTATACTCAAAAGGGATGTTTGGATCCGATGTTCAAAATCGCTGGCGAGTTTTTTGCGAGCAAGGCAATGAATACAATCTTTGCAAAACTGACGGGGACCGAGTTCGATGCGATGGTCGACCGAGGTGTATTTGATTGTATCCAAGGCAAAAAGGCGGAACTGATTCGAGGAGAATTGCGATTCATGAATCCGTCAGGCCCAATCCATGACGACTACATCGACTACCTCACTCGATGGTCGTACGATTCGACGACTCGAGAAATCGCGAACATTCGCGTGCAATGTGGTTTCATCTGCGACGACAATCGCCCGGAACCGGACATCCTGTGGCTTCAACCACGCCGCTACGGTAGAACGCGTCCAACAGCCCGTGACGTGATGCTGTTGATCGAAGTATCGGATAGTAGCCTATCGTCGGATTTGCAAGAAAAGGCCGACATCTACGCAGAGGCCGGCGTGCAAGAGGTTTGGGTTGTCGACATCCGCTCTTCACGCATTCATGTGCTCTCCAAAAGCAATGGCAACTCGTATCGCAAAATTGAGATCGCCGTCGCACCGCAGTTCCTTTCGCCCACATGCCTAATCGGGGCCGAGCTAGATTTGTCGGATCTGTTCTCGGTGACTTAGCGATTCAATCCATTCAAGCCGGACACGCGACACGGAGCGTCGTTCCACATTGGCCAATCGCTTTGTCTTTGTCACATCGCACGATCGGTTTCTCTCTCATCCGGCATGACTGTGCGAGATTCGACTTTTAACTTCGCGGTCGACCAGCAAGTCGCGATGCTTTGAGTTGGACAGGGATGTTGTTCCCAGCTCCATTGTAAACGTCCAATCAAGTGGATAGCAGCCAGAACCTGCGGGCAGCTTGCTCATCAAATGCCTCAATCAACGTCGCGTTGGTCAGGCCAGTATCGGGTCAACGGATCAAAACCACGGGACAAAAACCAAAAGAGTCCCGTGCTTACAAACCAGACAAACACCTGTTCAACGAGCACATGAAGAACCCCGATCTGCGAACCCCATCTGGCTGAACCGAAATCAAGTTCCAGAATCGGATACCGTATTTGGTACTGATGTAGGCGATGCAGAAGGTTGCGATGACTCCAGCGCATTGGCTGCTGTGGTGGGAACCGTACCGGGGACAACGCGTGGTCCGCCGATGGTCGAGTCGACAATCCGCGTTAGGTCGACGGCATCCACCACTTCGACTTCGATCAAACGTTGCGCGATGGCTTCGAGTGCCGCCCTTCGCTCGGTTAAAATCGTTTTGGCTTGTCCCGACGACTCATCGATCAATCGTTTCACTTCTTGATCGATCTCCCGAGCCGTTTGCTCGGAATAGTCGCGACCAAAACTTTCGTTACCACCGGTAGCAAGGAATGCCGAGCGATTGCCTTCACGGTAATTCACTCGTCCCATTCGGCTCATGCCGTATTCCATGACCATCGACCGTGCGATGTCGGTGGCTCGTTGCAAATCGTTCGACGCACCCGTGCTGATGTCCCGAAAGATCATCTCTTCGGTGAGCGTTCCTGCAAGAAGCACTTGCATTTGGGCCTCGAGTTCCGGTTGGGTAACCAGATAGCGATCGGCTTCGGGCCGTTGCATGGTGTAACCGAGGGCCGCAACTCCCCGTGGAATGATCGACACCTTGTGAACTGGGTCGGTGTTGGGAAGTGAGTATGCGACCAGCGCATGGCCGGCTTCGTGGTAGGCCACTCTCAATTTCTCCTCCTCGTTCATAATCCGCTTCTTCTTCTCCAGACCGGCAGCGGCGCGCTCGACCCCTTCGTTGAACTCTTCTTGGCCGACGGAGTTTTTGCCATTTCGAGCTGCGAGAAGGGCAGCTTCATTGACGAGATTGGCCAAGTCGGCACCGACGAACCCTGGGGTGATCGAGGCGATGTCCCTCAGATTCACATTCGAACCCAATTTGACGTTCTTGACGTGGACTTTGAGGATATCTTCGCGGCCCTGTTTATCGGGTCGATCGACGAGAACATGGCGATCGAAGCGTCCAGCGCGGAGGAGGGCAGGGTCCAATGTTTCCGGGCGATTGGTGGCGGCGATCACGATGACACCCGAATTCGGGTCGAAGCCATCCATCTCCACCAGCAATGCATTGAGCGTCTGTTCGCGCTCATCATGGGAACCAACGACGTTGCCAGCGCGACTCTTGCCGAGAGCATCCAATTCATCGATGAAGATGATGCATGGGGACTTGGCAACCGCTTGTTGAAACATATCGCGTACGCGGGCTGCTCCGACTCCAACGAACATCTCGACGAAGTCCGACCCCGACAACGAGAAAAACGGGACGCCAGCTTCTCCGGCGATGGCTTTGGCCAACAGCGTTTTGCCGGTACCGGGAGGGCCGACGAGTAGAACCCCTCGCGGGATGCGGCCACCCAAACGCTGGTACTTGTCGGGATGCTTGAGGAAGTCGACGATTTCACGCACTTCTTCGACGGCTTCGTCGATACCGGCCACATCGTTGAAGGTCACACCGACACCTTCCTGTGCATAGAGTTTTCCACGCGAGCGTCCGAATTGCATCGGGGAGCCGATTCCACCCATGCGTCGCATGAAAAACAAGAAGATCGACGAGATGAGGAAAATCGGGAGGAAAAAGAACCAGAAAAACTGGGTCAACATGCTCTGACCCGGAGAGTTTTTCCATGCGATATTCGACCCGCTCAGCTTTTGCTTGAGCTCGGTGTTGGTGCTCTCCGAGTTGTCTTTGATCGATTGGAAGACTCGATCTTTGGGGTTTGTTGGCTTGCCATCAACGATTTTCGCAACCGTGACGTTTCCTGTAACGGTCTTTTCGTCGACAACGACATCCCGCAATCGGCTTAGCTCGAATTGCTCCGAATCGATGTTGATGATCTTTTTACCTGTCGCATTTTCGTCCACTTGCGACTGCGACGCGTCCGCGTACTTGGTGGCGTCGATCAACTCGATCAAGTCCGGGTATCGGATTTCTTGGAAGAGAGCGGTCGAGGCGAAGCTAAACGCCGCCATCAACAGGAGTATTCCAAGAAGCGAATACATCAGCCACGAGTTAGTGGGTTGATTATTTCCGCTGGAACCGGATCGTTTTTCGGATTTTGGATCGTCAGCCATTCAGGGTGCGTTTTGTTTTTAGAGGGGAATTTTGATTTGGGAAGGAAATGGAACGTGAACGCGTAGGAGATGAGATCTGGGTCGAGTCCACGTCAGCGTGCAGGGATGCAAGCCCTAATCCTAGGCGAAGGGCCATTTCTGACTCCTACGACGAATCGGACTTAATAATTATGCGCAGCCGAGGCGACTTGGGCAGTGTTTGAGGTTGAGGAATTCCCCCTCTGATCCTAGAATTCTGCAGGTTTGCTAGGGCTCGGGCGGGAACGCGTTCGATCGTTTCGCTGTCGAGAGATCCCTTTATCGGTGGCGACACTTTGGAATTGCCATTCCCGCGAACCGGAGAATACTCAAGTTCCTGAGGAATGAACATTTGAGTCGAGTTCAACAAGTTGCGGTGCTGGGCTCGACTGGTAGTATTGGAACGTCGACACTGGACGTGCTTCAGCATTTGACCCATGGCTTCCAAGTATCTCTTCTCTCCTGCCATCAGAACATAGCAAACTTTGAATCGCAATGCGTAGCTTACCGTCCTCGCACAGCGATTGTAACCGGCCCCGATTCGGAGGAAGTTCAGGCTTGGTTGGCTGGTCGCAGTGCGCAGCAGGATCGGTTGCTGGGCATGGATCATCTCGTTGCCGCCGTTCAATCCGAGGAAATCGACATCGTGGTCGCAGCCATCGTCGGGATTGCTGGACTCGAGTCCAGTCTGGCGGCCGCCAACGCGGGCAAACGGTTGGCGCTGGCTAACAAAGAATCGCTGGTTGTGGCAGGTGAACTGTTGCTGAAAGCCGTCCAACAAAGCGGAGCAGAACTGCTCCCTATCGACAGCGAACACAGCGCCATTTTCCAAGCCATGCAGAGCGGCAGCCATCGGCGCGAAGTCGAACGTATCATCTTGACCGCTAGCGGCGGGCCACTTCGCAATTGGCCTATCGACAAACTTGAGACAGCCACCGTCGAGGACGCATTGAATCACCCAACCTGGAGCATGGGGCGCAAAATTACGGTTGATTCCGCAACCATGATGAACAAGGCCCTCGAGGTCATCGAAGCCCGCTGGCTGTTCGATATTTCCCCGGACCAAATTCAAGTCGTCATCCATCCGCAGTCCATGATCCACTCGATGGTCGAATTTTGCGATGGCTCGGTCGTGGCCCAATTGAGCCCACCCGATATGCGATTGCCCATCCAATACGCATTAACCTACCCCGCGCGAACCCACAGCCCGGCAGTTCGTATGGACTGGAAACAAACCCAGAACCTGGACTGGTACGCCGTCGATCCCGAACGGTACCCCGCTCTGGAACTGGGGTTTGAAGTCGCGCGTCGAGGCGGAACTTGCGGAGCGGTCCTCAACGCGGCAAACGAAGCAGCCGTCAGTTTGTTTTTGCTTCACCAGATCCGATTGACCGAAATACCGATTCTGTGCCGTTCCGTATTACATCATCATGACTATTCCCCATCTCCGAGCTTAGACGACCTATTCCGTTTGGATCGTTGGGCTCGCGAAGAAGCAATGCGTTGGAAGAAAATCCCATGTTAGATCTCCTTGACTCCCTCTCCGGCATCAACACACTGCATTCACATGCATGGTTCTTGATGGCGTCGGACGCTTCGCTTGTCGAAGTCTGGGGCAATCGCCTTTACAACATTTTGCTAGTTGCCCTCGGGCTTGGGTTCGTGATCTTTGTCCATGAGTTAGGACATTTTCTGGCCGCTAAACTCTTCGGTGTGAAGTGCGAGAAGTTTTACGTTGGTTTCGATGTGCCACTCAAATTTGGTCCCATCCAATTGCCGTCCAAGCTGGCTCACTTCCAGTGGGGAGAAACCGAATACGGGATCGGGATCATTCCTTTAGGGGGCTATGTCAAGATGCTCGGTCAGGACGATGATCCTCGCCGATTGAAGGAAGAGAACGAGCGCATTCGAGTATCTGGCGCGGAAGTATCCAACGAAGAAGAAGTGCGACCGAAACTGGACCCACGCTCCTTTCCCGCAAAGCCTGTCTTCGCTCGCATGATCATCATCAGCGCTGGCGTCGTGATGAACTTGATCTTTGGTGTTCTCATGGCGGCTACTGCATTTTGGCTGGGAGTTCCCTACGATCCCGCAGTCGTGGGTGCCGTCTTACCAGGCGACCCGGCATGGAAAAACGGATTGCAGGCCGGCGATAAGATCGTCCAAGTCAGCTCTTTTCAAGATGACCAGCTTTCCTTTAGCGAAATGCGTCAAAAAGTAGCGATCCATGGAATCCGTGATCCCAAAACTCCGGTTCATGTCGTCTTCGAGCGCGATGGCCAGCCAACGGCGCTGGATATTATTGGCACAACCACGCATGCTGCGCCCGATAGCAAGCTCAAGCCTTTGTCGCTGGGAGTGCGATCCGCCAGTACGATGCAACTGGGATCCAAACACCCCTTTGCTCGGCACATTCGATCTCAAAATATCGAGCTCGGAGATTTGAAGGCTGGCGATCGTATCGTGGCAGTGAACGGCACGCCGCTCGAATCGAGTCCGCATCACGATGGACCTTTGTCGTTTCACTTCGATGAATTGCTCCACCCTCATCTCAATGACACCGTGGCCTTGACCGTTGAGCGGACTCTTGATGGCCAGTCTTCTACGCACGAAGTAGAACTCAAACCGTTGCCACTAAAGACACTTGGCTTTCGATTGCTACCTGACCGTGTCTCGGCAGTTTCCAAGGGTTCCGTTGCTGAGAAAGCGGGTATAAAAGTCGGCGATCGGTTGGTCCGATTGAATGGAGCACTTATCGAAGATGCATTTTCGCTGCCGTACGTTATTGCCGGAATGGCAGGCAAGAGTGTTGAACTGGAACTAGTGAGAGACGATTCGGAAAAAGTCCTTTTTCAATGGATCGTTCCAGATCGCTTCCAACTGGTCGACAGCACGATGATGTATTCACCTTCGGGCATGGAATTACCTGGAAGTGGTCTCGTCTATCCTGTATCCAATGTCATCATCGGAGTCGTCCCAGGGTCTATCGCCGAGAAGAATGGATTTCAATTTGGAGACAAGATCAAGCAAATTCAATTAGTCCCAAGGACCGAGCAACAGAAAGAATATTATTCCGATGTGTTCGATGCGAAATCACTTCTCGAAAAGCTGCCCGTCGATAGCGCGCGGAACATGCAGTTCTTTATGGAACTGACCCAATGGCTTCCCGTCGACATGCCCTTGGTTATCTATGTCGAGCGCGATTCCAAAGTCGAATCGGGAGAAGCAACTGTTTTGGCGAATAGTAATCTCCACTGGCCAGATCGGGGACTCGCACTCATTCCCTTTCGAAAGGAGTACCAATCGGATTCCGTCATGCAGTCCCTGTCTCTGGGAGTCTCTGAGATTTGGAAACGCCTCGGGGACGTGTTTGAATTTCTCCAACTACTCATTTCAGGCAAGGCACTCAATTTCATCGGCGGCCCTGGCACCATTGCGGTTCAAGCCACCGATGCTGCCTCGCAAGGCATCTCGCCACTGCTGATGTTCCTCACCCTGTTGAGTGCAAACCTAGCCATCGTAAACTTCCTGCCGATACCTGCGCTCGATGGAGGGCACATGGTCTTCTTGATCGCTGAAGCCATTCGGGGCAAACCTGTCGACGAAGAGCTTCAAATGCGGCTCACGCTGGGAGGAGTGCTGGGGCTATTGTCCTTGATGGCCTGGGCGATTTTTAACGACTACATCCACCTATCCCGATACTTTGGCGGTTAATCGCGACCCTAGTGGAAACTTTGAAGTTGCGCTATTACGGCTTTCTCTCGTACTCGTACTCGTACTCAATGAAATGGTACTCGTACTCGATGTGGTATTTTCGAGTACGCGTACCGCTAAAGCTGAGTACGAATACGTAAACCCAGGGATAATGCAGATGGAAATCCGAGTCACTCGAAAACTCGCAACTTCGAAAAGCCGTAGCTTCCAATCATGACACCTTCGGCGCCAGGCCGAATGGAAGGCAAGCCGCCTATCCGCTATCCGATGCCTCTTGCCATCCGCCTCCTGCTGAGGTTGTCTCGGCGGGGGCAACTATGGGCAGATACGACCGCTAGCGCACTTCCCATTTCTTGCGTGGCGTGCCGGACTTTGGAAATCCCGCAGGAGAATCACACGCCAGATTTGGTTTCGAGTACGATACATTCGTCGCGCCCGGAAGCAGCATGGCAAGCGGCGTTCGCGTCTCTTGCCCATCTCCTCGTCCGCTTGCTTCAGCGCAGCCATCCTCCCCGTTTCACGAGCGCCCCCATCTGCTGCCCCAGTACCCTTTTTCCTGTCACTATTTCCCAGCTATTGAGATATGAAAAACGAGCCGAAATCAGAAATATTTGGACATCAGCCCGGGCTGTTTCTCTTGTTCTTCACCGAGATGTGGGAACGCTTCAGCTATTACGGGATGCGAGCGTTGCTCGTTCTGTTTCTCGTCAGCCAAGTCGCCGATGGAGGTTGGGCTTGGTCGCGTAAAGAAGCGTTAGGCCTTTATGGGTATTAC
>Ga0194055_10003081_pt1 | contig 12964 bp, 10 predicted proteins | sample SepL449m_MetaG_FD_155482 | JGI IMG/M metagenome (GOLD analysis project Ga0194055, IMG submission 155482) | Anoxic zone freshwater microbial communities from boreal shield lake in IISD Experimental Lakes Area, Ontario, Canada - Sep2016-L442-9m | ecosystem: Environmental > Aquatic > Freshwater >... | reverse complement strand
TTAGAGAAAACGCAACATGCCCTCGATTCATTGGTTCATGCCATTCAATGGGATGAAAAACGCTTTGGCCTTGAGCTTGACTTAGAGCGCTTCATGATTGTGGCGGTAAGCGATTTCAATATGGGAGCCATGGAAAATAAAGGCTTAAATATATTCAATACCAAATACGTGCTCGCTCAGCCCGAGACGGCAACCGATGCTGACTTTGCTGGGATTGAAAGTGTGGTTGCGCATGAATATTTTCATAATTGGACCGGCAATCGGGTGACTTGTCGCGATTGGTTTCAGTTGTCATTAAAAGAAGGCTTAACTGTTTTTCGCGATCAGGAATTTTCCGCCGATCAAATTGGTAGCGAATCGGGTAGGGCGGTAAGCCGTATTGCCGATGTGCGCTTATTGCGGGCGGCGCAGTTTCCTGAAGATGCTGGCCCTATGGCACACCCAGTAAGACCCGATGCTTACCAAGAAATTAATAATTTTTATACAGTGACGATTTATGAAAAAGGTGCAGAAGTTGTGCGCATGTACCAAACCTTATTAGGACGGGAGGGGTTTCGTAAGGGCATAGACTTGTACTTTAAACGCCATGACGGGCACGCAGTAACCTGCGATGATTTTTTAGCGGCCATGGCAGATGCCAATGGCCGTGATTTAAGTCAATTTGAATTTTGGTATAGCCAAGCTGGTACACCGCGGGTAAGAGTAATAGAAAACTACGACTCGAGCACGCAGCAATACCAGTTAACGCTTGCGCAAAGTTGCTCTACCAGTACATCGCAAATCGAGGCTAAGCCATTTCTCATTCCCTTACGCATGCGCTTATTTATAGCGCAAGGGAATCAATTAAAACCGTGCGGCGCAGAACAATTACTGGAATTGAGTGCTACGACGCAAACTTGGACTTTTCATGATGTGCCACAGCAGCCAATACTGTCATTAAACCGGGGGTTTTCTGCACCCATCATTTTAGATTTTGCGCAAAGCGAAGCAGATTTGTTACTGCTCTTAGCGGGCGACGATGATCCCTTCAATCGGTGGGAGGCTGCACAGAAATTGGCTGTGGAACTGATCTTGGCTGGACGTTTGCCAGATACGCGTTTAATGGCTGCTTATCGTTCTATTTTGATCGATCCTGATTTAGATCCCGCCTTTAAAGATTTGGTCTTTTCTCTACCCGCTGAAAGTTATTTGTATGAACAATGCGCAGCGATTGAGCCTTTACAAATTTATGCGGCAAGGCAAGCCTATCGCCTTGCTCTAGCCAAATCGTTGCAGCCCGATTGGCTCAGCGCTTATCAGCTAATGCAAACACCTGGACCTTACTCGCCTGATTCGGTTAGCGTGGGTAAGCGCGCTTTAAAAAATCTTGCCTTAGGCATGTTATTGCTAGCTGAACCACAAGGGGTAAGTGTTCAGCAGTTGGCTCTCGATCAATATCAGCAAGCCAACAATATGACCGATCGTTATGGCGCGCTCGCGGCCTTAGTATTACAGGGTGCACCCAAAGCAGCGGATTGCTTGGCTGATTTTTATCAGCGCTTTGCTGATAACCCACTGGTGATCGATAAATGGTTTGCTTTACAGGCGATGTGTTCACTTGATGCTCCTTTGGAACGCGTCCGCGGTTTACGCAATCATCCTGCTTTCAAGATGACTAACCCCAACCGGGTACGCAGCTTGATTCATACTTTTTGTATGGCAAACCCAGCCGGGTTTCATCAATGGAATGGCGGGGGCTATGCCTTTTGGGCTGAAGCCGTGTTAGAACTCGATTTAATTAATCCACAAGTGGCGGCTCGCTTGGCGCGCGCTGCAGATCGTTGGCGTTCCTTTGCTGAACCCTATCAAAGCAAGATGCGGGTAGCTTTAGAGCAGGTAGCAGCGAACCCTAAGCTCTCGGCTGATGTACGAGAAGTAGTGAATAAAGCTCTAGAATAAGACCATGAATTTGAAATCCTACTTAGCCACAATGCGGGTTCAAGACCAAGCCTTGCCGGATGGATTGCAAGAGCTGTTATTAGCCTTAAGCCATGCTTGTATCGGCTTGAGTCAGGCGGTTGCCCAAGGCCCTCTCATTGGCTTATTGGGCTCAGCAGGCACTGGCAATGTGCAGGGTGAAGTGCAACAAAAGTTAGATGTGATTGCCAATGACACGTTAATTGCTGGGCTAAGTGGGTGTAGCGCTTTAGCTGGCATTGCCTCAGAAGAAATGGAATTACCAATTCCAGTAGGTTCGGGACAGGGCAGTTACTTAGTCTTGTTTGATCCACTCGATGGTTCTTCTAATATCGATGTGAATGTATCCATCGGGACAATTTTTTCTATATTAAAAAAACCTATTCCTAATGCACCGCTAGAGACAACGGATTTTTTGCAAGCAGGTTCTCAGCAAGTAGCAGCGGGGTATGTAGTGTATGGCCCACAAACGACTTTAGTCATGAGCTTAGGCGCGGGTGTTGACCTTTTTACGCTTGATCCTGTAACAGACCAATTTATGTTGACTAAGCAGGGCATCAGCATTCCGCAAGCGGCCAAAGAATTTGCCATCAATATGTCCAATTCGCGGCACTGGGCCAAACCAGTGCAGCGTTACATTGAGGAATGTTTGGCGGGCGCAACTGGTACACGCCAAAAAGATTTCAATATGCGTTGGATCGCCTCGATGGTTGCCGATGTGCATCGAGTCTTGATGCGCGGCGGTGTATTTATGTACCCCTGGGATCAGCGCGAGCCTAATAAGCCGGGTAAGTTGCGCTTGATGTATGAGGCCAATCCGATGGGTTTTTTAGTCGAACAGGCCGGCGGACAGGCGATCGATGGCAAGCAGCGTATTTTGGATATTAAGCCGACTGCGCTTCATCAGCGGGTATCCGTGATGCTGGGAGCAGGCGAAGAAATTGAACGCTTACGTACCTATCATTTAGCCTAAGATTTATTTACCACTTTGGCCTAAGCTAAAATTTCTACTAGCTTTAAGCCGGAATAGCTCAGTTGGTAGAGCAGCGCATTCGTAATGCGAAGGTCGGAGGTTCGATTCCTCTTTCCGGCACCACTTAGTAGCACCATTCAGTTCTAATTTCAATATACTATATTGCTTATGCACTTCAGCATATAAACAAACACCAGCGTTCCATTCTGCATAGGAAAGTAAATTGAGATGAAAGCCTTAACACTTTTTTTTATCCCCGTATTTTTAGTTGCTTGCGCTGGCGCCCAAGTGAAGCCGATTGTGGATATGCAGGGTGTTAATCAAGCTAAATACGATACCGATTTACAGCAGTGTCAGGCTTATGCAACGCAACAAGATGGCGCAATGAAATCTGGAGTAACCGATGCGGCAATTGGCGTTGCTGCTGGTGCTTTATTGGGGCTAGTTGCTGGTGGCACCGGTTCTAATATTGCTCAGTCTGCAGGTGTCGGTGCCATTGTTGGTGGTGGCTATGGTCTTTATCAGGGCAATAAGGCCCAAGAGAATATCGTGATGACCTGTCTGAGGGGCCGTGGGTATAAGGTTCTTAATTAAAGTTACAGCGTAAGATGTAAGGGTTTTTACTAGGTATTGCTCATCCCTAGACCAAGAAATTGGCTTTATTGATGGCGGTCAACAAAAGATTCCGAGTTTTAATGAAAAATCAGTGCATTAATTTTTAGAAGCCAAGGTAAGATTGGAATCTAACATTTTCAAATTCGGAGTAAATATATGAAACAGCGCAGCAGAGTTTTTTTAGGTTTGGCTATCGCATTCACAGCTCTCACTGTTAGCCCCGCTTGGGCAGCTTGGGAGCCAACCAAACCAGTTGAATTTATTATTCCTGCTGGTCCAGGTGGTGGTGCAGATCAAATGGCGCGCATGATTCAAGGCATTATTACTAAAAATAATCTGATGAAACAGTCAGTTATTCCGGTAAATAAAGCAGCAGGCGCAGGCGCAGAGGGCTTCTTGGCGATGAAAGAGGCTAAAGGCGACCCCCATAAAATTGTTATTACACTCTCCAATTTATTCACTACGCCTTTAGCTACTGGCGTGCCATTTAATTGGCGCGATATGACGCCTGTAGCGATGATGGCATTAGATCAATTTGTTTTGTGGGATAACGCAGAAAAACCATATAAAACTGCAAAAGAGTTTATTGATGCCGCCAAGGCTGCGGGTCCTGGTAAATTTAAAATGGGTGGCACCGGCTCTAAACAAGAAGATCAAATTATTACCGTTGCTTTAGAAAAAGCGACTGGCGCTAAGTTCACTTACATTCCGTTTAAAGGCGGCGGTGATGTGGCGGTGCAATTGGTTGGAAATCATATTGATTCTTCAGTCAATAATCCCATTGAGGCGGTGGCGCAATGGCGGGCAGGAAAGTTACGCGCTTTATGCGTGTTTGATGAAAAGCGCATGCCTTATAAAGAGAAGATTACCCCTACTCAGTCTTGGTATGACGTGCCTACCTGTAAAGAAGTGGGTGTACCTACTGACTATGTGATGTTGCGCGGCATATTTATGTCACCGGGCGTTTCGCAAGAGCAGTTGATTACTTCATTGGCGTTCTCAAAAAGGTCCGCGAGACGCCAGAGTGGAAGAAATTTATGGCCGATGGCGCATTTAACCAAACCTTTATGACTGGCCAAGAGTATGTAAATTGGCTGGGTAAAAATGAAGCCTTACACGTAAAGCTCATGAAAGAAGCGGGTTTTATCGCCCAGTAATTAGTGTGAGTTCCAATCAGGCTTCTGCACAGTTGTCTAGAAGTCTGATTTTTTATTTAAATATATTTTTCTTTATGCGATTGAACTATGTCTGAACCTTCAAAGCAAGAAATGGTCGTTAGTGTTAGAACAATGGAAATTGTTACCGCCTTATTATTTTTAATTTTTGGTTTTGTCGTGATGACGGGCAGTCTTAAATTAGGCGCATCGTGGGGCAGTGATGGCCCACAATCGGGTTACTTCCCTTTTTACATTAGTTTAATTATTTTGCTTTCAAGTACAGTTACTTTGTATCAAGCGGTATTTCAAAATAAGCCACAAAAAGATGAGGCTTTCGTTGAAAAAGAGCCTTTCCGTCAAGTAATGGCGGTTTTTTTGCCGGCCCTTGTTTTTGTCTTGGGCGTGCAGCTCATTGGCATTTATGTCTCAGCTGCAATTTACATTGCCGTATTTATGGTTTGGCTAGGTAAGTACGCTTACTGGAAGGCTATTGCCGTTGGTGTGGGTGTGAGTGTGGCTTTATATGTTTTATTTGAAATCTGGTTTCAGGTACCACTACCGCATGGCTCGTGGTTTAACCCCCTAGCTTTATTTGGTATGCAATAAAAATTCGCATAGAGCACACTACACCGCATCGTTAGGAGTTTACGTTGGAAGAAATTAATTTACTGTTTCAGGGTTTTGCGGTTGCAATGACGCCGTTTAATTTATTGCTGATGTTGGTCGGTGTAACATTGGGCGTCATTATTGGGGTGTTGCCAGGTTTGGGAGGCGCTAACGGTATTGCGATTTTATTGCCCCTCACATTTACGATGCCGCCTACTTCCGCGATCATCATGCTCTCTTGTATTTATTGGGGTGCCTTGTTTGGTGGGGCGATTACTTCGATCTTATTTAATATTCCTGGAGAACCTTGGTCGGTGGCAACGACCTTTGACGGTTACCCCATGGCACGCAATGGCAAAGCTGGCGCTGCCTTAACTACCGCCTTTACTTCTTCTTTTGTGGGCGCATTTTTTGCCATTGTGATGATTACTTTCTTGGCGCCATTGGTCGCAAAGTTTGCTTTGCAATTTGGGCCGCCTGAATTTTTTGCAGTCTATTTTTTAACCTTCTGTAGTTTTGTGGGGATGAATAAAGGTTCGCCGTTCAAAGTTATTTCTGCCATGATGCTGGGTTTTGCCTTAGCTACTGTTGGAATGGATACGGTTACAGGTCAATTACGCTTAACTTTTGGTAATCCTGAATTAATGCGCGGTTTTGATTTCTTAATTGCGGTAATCGGTTTATTCGGTATTGGCGAGATTCTTTTGTCGATGGAAGAAGGGCTTTCATTCTCAGGGGCAACCGCCAAAATTCGCAGTCAAATTGTTTGGGAGACTTGGAAGCAGTTACCCAAATATTGGGCCACTTCCTTGCGTAGTTGTTTAATTGGTTGCTGGATGGGTATCACTCCCGGTGGCGCGACCCCCGCTTCATTTATGTCCTATGGAGTGGCGAAACGGGTTTCTAAGCGGGGCGAAAACTTTGGTAAGGGCGAGATGGAAGGCATTATTGCTCCTGAAACAGCGGCCCATGCAGCTGGTACTGCAGCCTTGTTGCCCATGCTTTCCTTGGGCATCCCAGGCTCGCCAACAGCAGCCGTGCTATTGGGTGGCTTATTGATTTGGGGCCTGCAGCCAGGCCCATTGCTGTTTGTCGAGAAACCAGACTTTGTTTGGGGTTTAATCGCCAGTATGTACTTGGGTAACTTAGCGGGTTTATTTGTCGTTTTAACCTGCGTACCTTTGTTTGCGTCGATTTTGCGCATTCCCTTTTCGATCATTGCGCCCGTCATTATTGTGATCTGTGCGGTGGGTGCCTATACGGTTCATAACGCGAATTTCGATGTTTGGCTGATGATGGGCTTTGGGGTGCTTGGATATCTCTTTAAGAAGTTAGATTACCCCATGGCGCCAATGGTGTTGGCCTTGGTACTGGGAGATCGGGCGGAAGACTCCTTCCGGCAATCGATGTTGCTCTCCCAGGGAACCTTGGAGATCTTCTTCTCAAATTACCTGGTTGGCTCCATAACCGCCCTTGCTTTAGGTCTCTTGCTCTGGCCTTTAGTTGGCAAATTGACAAAAAAACGGGCTGTTCAAGCGGGCACTAGTTAGGTAAATACGCCCTTCTAGCCTATGGCGCACTCATAAGCGCCTGTTAAGCGCCCTACAGACAATAGCCCTTTTTGGGCTATTTGTCCTTTATCTATATAGGTATTTCCCCTAGGTGGTTTATCGCCAAAATATGTAAAATTAAGTTGACAAGTCGGTGTGTAATTTTTATATTACACATGTAGTCGAAGTGGTTTTACAGTTTCAGGTATGTAACTTTAGTCATAAAACCCTCGTGCGGGTTTGGCACGAAAGAAGTTTTTATTTCGATGGGAGACAAAAACAATGTCAAACGGAAATGTAAGCCTAACCGGCTTAAATGATGCTGAATCGGAAGAGTTGCACCGTAATCTGATTCAAGGGACCCAGTTTTTCGGCATGATCGCAGCTCTTGCCCATTTGCTGGCTTATATCTACTCGCCTTGGCTCAAATAAAAAGAGGAGATCAAAGATGATTTACGGAAAAATGTGGACCGTTGTAAAACCCACCGTTGGCATTCCTATTTTTATTGCAGCGGTTGCGATTAGTTCTTTCTGCGTACATTTAGCAATTGTTTCTAACACCACTTGGGTCAAAGCCTTTTTACAAGGCAATGCACCAATGCCGGCATCGATGGCAGCAGCACCTATGGCGGCACCTATGGCAGCAGCACCCATGGCAGCACCTGCAGCGAAGAAGTAAAGTACTTTAGCTTTTCGTGCATGGCTGGGATCGCACATCCCAGCCATTTTCTTTGTAGCGCTACGGTAAAATTTTTTAGATGAACCGAGTTACTAAAAAGTTAATTCAAGGTTGGTCTGAGCTAGGCTCACGTTATTTACCTTTTGCTGATGCTGCCTCTGCCGATTTACCCTTATCGCGCCTCTTGCGACTATCCCTTTTTCAAGTATCGGTTGGCATGGCATTAGTACTATTGGTTGGCACTTTAAATCGCGTCATGATTGTCGAGTTGCATGTGCCCGCTTCAATTGTTTCAGTGATGATTTCATTGCCAATTCTGTTTGCCCCCTTTCGCGCCTTAATTGGCTTTCGTTCCGATAATCACAAGTCGGCCTTAGGATGGAGAAGGGTGCCTTATATTTGGATGGGCACCTTAGTGCAATTTGGCGGCTTAGCGATCATGCCATTTGCTTTATTGGTTTTATCGGGCGGCGGTCAATCGAGTCAAGCGCCAGTCTGGATTGGTTGGGCAGCTTCGGCCTTAGCTTTTCTTTTTGTTGGTGCAGGCGTGCACATGACACAAACAGTTGGGCTTGCGCTAGCTACTGATTTAGCGCCGGTTGAAGCGCAGCCGAAAGTGGTAGGTTTAATGTACGTCATGCAACTCTTTGGCATGATTATTAGTGCCTTGGCTTTTGGTTTGGCCCTCGAGCAATTTAGCCCCGCACGTTTAATTCAGGTGATTCAAGCCTCAGCAGTGATTACGATTATTTTGAATGTGATTGCTTTATGGAAGCAGGAAACACGAACCCAAATTCGGAGTCGCGCTAATCAAGCTGAGCCCTCCTTTATGCAGTCATGGCGTACTTTTACTGCCGGTGGAAATGCGGTACGGCGTTTGGTCGTTGTGGGATTTGGCACGATGGCATTCAGTATGAATGACGTGCTCTTAGAGCCCTATGGCGGTGAGTTGTTAAAAATGAGTGTGAGCGCAACTACTGCCTTAACGGCGACTTTAGCGATTGGTGGGCTCTGGGGCTTTACCTGGGCATCAAGAGTCTTAAGTCGCGGCAGCGATCCTTTTCGTATGGCTACATTGGGGGCTTATGTTGGCATCCCTGCGTTTATTTTTGTCATTGCAGCAGCGCCATTACAGGTAACACTTGTCTTTATTATGGGCACTTTTTTAATTGGCTTTGGCGGTGGACTATTTAGTCATGGCACGCTTACGGCAACCATGAACTTTGCGCCTGCTGAGCAAAGAGGCTTAGCCCTAGGAGCATGGGGTGCAGTGCAGGCTTCAGCAGCAGGAATCGCAATTGGCTTGGGCGGGGTAATTCGCGATCTCGTAGTGGCCTTAGGGAATGCTAAGCTACTACCAGAGGCCCTAAATGGGCCGGCAATTGGCTATTCTCTGGTTTATGCTTTGGAAATTGTCTTATTAATCGCTACAATTTTGGCGATGATGCCGCTTTTACGCACGCAAAGTACTGGCAAATAAACTATTTTCTTATAAAATAGTTTAACTTTAACTAGAGGAGGCTTCACATGAGCGTTGTGCAAATTTTGTTTATTGTCTGGCTGGTAGTTTCTGTAATCACAATCATGCGGATGGTGAAGCCTAATCGAAAATAATTTGAGCCCTGCATTTAATTGATCAAGCGATCGTTGAATGCCTCATTTTTTTGATGGCTTATTCCCAATGAGACGATTTCGTTTCTTAGCTGCAGTCTGCACAGTAATTGCATTGCTCTTTGGCAGTATGTCGCCCGCTATTGCCGCCATGCAAACAGGCAGTGCATCAGCCGCTAGCATGACAATGGAAATTTGTCAGGCGCAGGGGGAAAAAGTAGCTTCCTTAACGATTGATCTTCGCTCTACCTCAGAGTCTGCGCCTAGTAATCCTCTTGGTATGAATCATGATTGCCCACTTTGTATCATGACCCATGCCCCAGTGGCGATTAATGTCAGTATGGCAACGTCGGTTGCACCAGTTGGCGCACTGACACAAGCATTTCCTGCGCTCTTTTACGTTTCACCCAAATCACTTTTTGTTTGGACTTCTCAGCCCGCTCGGGCACCGCCTCCCCAGATCTAAAACTTGACCTCTTGGCCTAAGGCCTTGGGGCACTCCTTGCTTTTATTGCGCTTGATAGCGCCTTTATGGCAAGAACACATAATCAAGTATCAGGGAGTTTGCAATCCATTACCATCAGTTTCAGGCAGCGCGATACTGCAAAAAGCGCACCTTATATACCGTAGTCTTACACAGTACATTTTTGCTTTGGGCTGCGGGATATCTTTGTTTATCTCAGGCGCAAATTGCACCGCCGCCCGATTACGATCAAAAATTAAGCGGCGTGACAGTTAACGCTACGCGTTCCGATACGCCGCTTGATCAAATACCCTTAAACACCACCATCTTGACCAAAGAAGTATTGGAGTTGGCGCCCGATCAAACCATCGATCAGATTTTAAAAAATCAGCCAGGCGTCTTTTTAAATGATCAACCCTATTACGAGAAAGATCCGACCGGCCAAAGTTTGAATGTGCGCGGTCTGGGCAATGCCCGCACTTTGGTATTGGCAGATGGCTCGCCATTAAATGATGCCTTCTACGGCACGATTATGTGGAATTTAGTACCCCTATCGTCGATTGATACAGTTGAATTTATACGCGGCGGTATTTCAAGCTTATGGGGCAACTGGGGAATGGGTGGAGTAATTAATATGAATACCCGCACCCCTAAAAATAGTCAGCAAGAGGTATCGGCTAATTACGGTACTTTTAATACTGTCAACTTAGCGGTATCGAAAGATATTATGGCTAGCGATAATATGCAGTTACGTTTATCGGCCGATTATCTCAACACTGGCGGCTATACTAATATCGCGACGATCTCGCCAGCTGCAGCAAATAGTATTAAGCCTGGCATGGGGGCAGCGGCTGCAGAAAATTCCAACGTCCGTTTACAAAGCTACTTCAAGGCTGGAACCGATACAAAAGGGTTTGTGCGGGTAGGTTATGGCACGATGGCCGACTACTCTAATGCCATGAGTATCGCTACCAATTTAAAACAAACTACCGATATTGCTGCTGGCACAACGACCAAATTAAGTGAGGGCGATAAGGTGCTCGTCAATTTGTTTTATCAAAAAACTGCTTTTAATAAACAAAATGGTTCTAATGCCGCAGTAAGTTCCGTTTTTAATGCACAGAAGTTAGCGACTAACACCCCTTACATTAGTTCAAATTACTATGACCCGTATTCCACAACTGGTGCTGGTGTGCAATACATTAAGGATATGAAAGGCTTAGTTGATCAAGTCTTAGTCGGTGTTGATGGGCGGAATATTTCTGGTTCTAACTTAACTAATAATTTAACCACTACTGGCGCAGTAAGCTCGGTAAATTATGCCCAGGGGCAACAGAATTTTTATGGCGTGATGGGTCAAGCGAAATCAACTACTAGCTTCATTCCACTACAAACTACCTTAGCTTTACGGATCGATAACTGGAGTAGTTCAACCCCCATCTATTACAACACTGGGCCCGAGGGTAAGAATGCGAGTTATCAAAATATCTCGAATCAAAATAAAACGATTTTGAGTCCGAATTTAGGTTTTTTATATGAGTTATCCAAAGAGTGGAATTTACGTAGCTCAATTTATCAGGCCTATCATGCACCGGGCTTAAATAACACCTTAAGATCTTATGCCTCTTCAAGTGGCGGCAATAATTTTGCTAATCCGAATTTAACTGTTGAAATTATGAAAGGCTTTGAAGCTGGCACAGATTACCGCTGGAAAGAAGGTTTTTTGCAGTTAACCGCTTTTACTAATCAAGTAACCAATGCCATTACGACCTACAACTTAAAAGCCAATAATGCGACAGATGTGGCTTTAGCGCAGCAATTGTGTGGCGCCGCAAAGGGTAGTAATCCGCTGAAAGCAGCCGCGGGAAATTGTGTTTCGACCAGTATTAATTACTATACGAATAATCAAAATCTGCAAAGCCAGGGTTTAGAAATGCAGTTTCATCATAATGTCTCTCCCCAATGGGCAGTAGACGCTGGATATTCACTGACGAATACTATTTTGACGGCAAGTTCTACGAGCGATCCAACGGGCAGTCAAGTGGCCGGAGTGCCCCAGAATATTGGTAATCTTGGGGTCACTTGGTTTCCGGTGCCTAAAGCGAGCATAACGACCACGATGCGCTATGTGGGAAACTCATGGATGGATACCGCCCATACTTTACCTGTGCCAGCTTATGCGATCTTTGGTTTACGGGCTAATTATGAGATAAATCAATCGATTACCTTATATGCAACTGCAGTCAATATGTTAAATCGACAGTACATAACCTTTGGCTCAGGTAGCAATAACAGTAGCTATGTCTTAGGCATGCCACAAGCATTTACGGTTGGCGGTAAGTTTACTTTTTAGTTGGTACGTGATGATGAAAGAGATTGATGTTTGTGAAAGAAGTTAGTTTAAAAAACATGTATCAAGCTTGGTGCAGAGCCTTGACTTTGGCGCTCTCCTTAGTTGGCGCTGGGGCCTTTGCGCAAATACCCCAACATGATCCTAGTCAAGTGATGGATAAAGCGACACATCAGACGATGCACCCGCAAATGGAAGCCTGTAAGGGGACTAATCTTGAGTGTGCGAATGCGGCTACACCATTTTTAACGAATGATGGAAAACTCTTTTTAATTTGGACTGCAGGTGGAGCTGTTTCTGTATCTCGTTCTACTGATTTGGGTAAGACATTTAGTACTCCAGTAGAAATAGCTAACCATCAAAAGAAGCTTGACGTCGGCAGCGATGCAAGGCCGCAAATAACGGTTGACCTAAAAGGAGATATCTTTATTGCCTATGCCTTTTTTAAAGATAGCAATTGGAATGCGCAAATTAATAGCGCGCGTTCAATTGACGGTGGCAAAACGTTTACAGCAGCTAAACCGTTGATTCAGGACGGCGCAAGTGAGCGCTTTCCAGTATTGGATATGGATGCCAAGGGCACGATTCATCTGGCGTGGATTGATAAGCGCGTGGTTCGGACTGCCAATAAGCAGGGTAATAAAAAATTGGGGGGTTCGATTGCCTATGCTAGCTCAAACGATGGCGGCGTGAGCTTTCAACCTGAAACTATCGTGAATCAAGCAAGCTGCGAATGTTGTCGCATAGGCATCGCCTTAAATCCGCAACAATTTCCTGTATTAGCCTATCGGGGAATATTTCCAGGTGGGGTGCGTGATCAGGCGACCCAAGTGCTCTCTTTCAAGCAGAACACCCCACCGGTGTTACCGACGAAAGCAAATGATGGCATAGGCCCAATTCAGCGAGTGGCGATCGATCATTGGAAAACGGATGTTTGCCCACATCATGGGCCAGCAATTGCCATTGCTGACACGGGAACAACCCATGTTGCTTGGTTCACCCAG
>Ga0194055_10003080_pt1 | contig 12966 bp, 10 predicted proteins | sample SepL449m_MetaG_FD_155482 | JGI IMG/M metagenome (GOLD analysis project Ga0194055, IMG submission 155482) | Anoxic zone freshwater microbial communities from boreal shield lake in IISD Experimental Lakes Area, Ontario, Canada - Sep2016-L442-9m | ecosystem: Environmental > Aquatic > Freshwater >... | reverse complement strand
GGGCTTTTCTTTTGATTCTTCGGTGGGTTCTTCTGCGTCTACTGGCTTTAGTACAATATGGCGGTCTCGGCCAAAACCAACAGACTCTGTGGCTAGCCCGTGGTCACTAGCTAGTTGGTGAATTATGCGGCGATCGGCGGCGTTCATTGGTTTTAGGTCCATTGGCTCATTAGTATCTTTAACTTTTTTAACCCACTCTTGAGCGCGGTCTGCAAGGCGTTCGGCGCGCTGTTTTTTATAGCCGGCTATGTCTACATTTACTCTGGTGTGGCTGAAGCCATTGTTCTTTAGGGCTGTACTGGTTAAATACTGCAAGGAGCGCATGTTGTCGCCGTGCTGGCCTATTAAAAATCCATTGAGATGCGTGCTGGGCACGTTGAGCTGAATAACTTCATCGTCGCTAGTGCCATAAACATCTAGGTTCAAACCAAAGAAAGACAACATGTCTTCTAAATATTTTTTACCCCAAGTTATGGCTTCGTCTAGCGAATCATTCATCGGCGCTTCTTCCTTTTTGGCTTAGTTTTGCTCGCAGGTTCACTAACAATTTTGGCTTCTGGAATTTTCTTAAGATTTTTCTTCTTTGATGGTTTGTCGGCAATAGCTTCCATTTCTTCTTCATCTTTATTGAGCACTCTTCCTTGCTGGATATAGGCTACAACTCCACTTACGAACCAGTAAAGACTGAGGGCTGAGGCAATGCTGACTGTGAAGACAAAAATCATAACCGGTAGTAGGAAGCGGGTGCTTCGACCGACTGCGGCGTTAACCTCGGACTGATCAGCTGACTCTCCACTGCCCGCACCCTTGAGTATTTGCCTAAGAGTGCGCTGATTTTCTTCTTTGGGCATCAGTTGAACGGCGCTGAAGTATTGCATAACTGCACTGCCTGCGACTATCAACATGGCTGGCCAATAGATTCCGCCGCCTTTGTTAATAGCTGCTCTGGAAAGATCTACTATACCAAACAAGGTGTTGTCTACTTGAGAGATGTTCTTGGCAATATGTTCCATCCACGGAAGATGCTGAATGAAAGGATATGAATAGCTGATTATGGTGCTGGGGTCGACAATGATTTTATGCAAGCCGCTATATAGACCAATTAGGATAATAAATTGAATAATCAGCGTCGGGAAAGAGGCTAGCGGGTTGATTCCCCGCTCTCGGTAAAGCTCCATAAGCATGGCTGATTCTTTGGCCCTATCGCCCTTGGTGGCCTGCTTAATTTTTTTAATCTCGGGCTGCATTTTGCGCATCGCCTTGGTTTGGTGGAGCTGCTTTTTAACCAGCGGCCACATGGCCAGCCTTATAAGTATGGTAAAGATTATGATGCTTAGACCAAAGTTATGACCAGGGATGATTGCATAAATAGCAACGAGTAGGTTAAAGAGTGGCTGTACTACAAAGTTGTTAAACATTATTTATATTCCCCTAAAATTCTTGTTCTACTATACCACGAAAAACTCACTCTTACCGCTGTAAAATTTATTTTAACGACTTAATTTTGTAATGCTTTTTCGATTAAATCGGTTACGTCTTTTTTTAATTTTTTATCTTCTACGCTGGCTAAGGAATCGCTATGAACTGTAAAAATCATATCTTTGCCTGGCAAGTTTTTGTCTAGCATGGTTCTAACGGCCTCATAAATTCGACGTCTGATTCTGTTTCTAACAACCGCCGACTTACTAACCTTTTTGCTTACGACCACCGCTACTCTAAAGGGCCTATTAGTGGCCCTATTCGATACTTTTAGTGTCATTAAGGGGCCGCGGTAGTTGTTTCCGCGCTGATAAACGCCCTTAATACTACCATATCCATGGAAGCGATGTATTTTAGAAAGCATTCTTTGGCCTTTTCTAAGAAGTTAGTTTTTTGCGGCCTTTGTTGCGGCGACGGTTAAGCAGGTTGCGTCCAGCTTTGGTGGACATACGCTTAAAAAACCCGTGCTCGCGAGCTCTAGAACGCTTTTTTGGTTGATAGGTGCGCTTTGGCATTTAAATCCTCGTTGGTTTTTAGTATTGGATGTTGAACACAATTATAGCTCGGTATCGTAGTTTTGACAATGTTTAGCCCCAAAATTGCCCTACTTGTCCACTTATTTTTCAATATTATCCACAGATTTACAGGTAGGGTTTTGGGGTGTGTATAACTCGGCCTCTGTTTTAGTGTTTTTTAATAATTTAAAAACTGTGCGAGCAAAAAACTTTTACATAGGTGTGGAAAACTTCCCTTTTTATATGTATATTAGACTTAACGAAAAGGGGTAAAAGTGCAACAGGACACGTTGTGGCAAGCAGTATTAGGTGAAATTGAACTCTCTGTTTCTAGGGGTAATTTCATTACTTGGTTCAAAAACACTTCGCTTGTGAGCCAGGACGACGGAACTATTGTGATTGGCGTAAATAACATTTTTGTTAAGCAGTCCTTGGAGAAAAAATATAGTGACATGCTGGGTGCATTATTAAAGAAAAATGGAATCAGTGTAGAAAACATTGAATACAAAATCGTAGCGTCGCAGTCTCCTGCTAGGGTATCTCACCAAGAAAAGCCGGTTTCCGTAGGTGTTAGCGGCATATCTCCATCGGAGTCGGACTTCGACCAAGAAGATTCGCCAGCTGCTGGATCTAGTGTGTTGTCTCATTCTTATGGACAAGGTATTAATAGTCGTTACAGTTTTGATAATTTTGTGGTTGGTGATGGCAATGAATTAGCTTTTGCTGCTTGCCAGTCTATTGCTATTCAGCCAGGCAAAAAATACAATCCCTTGTTTTTGTATGGGGGTGTAGGAATTGGTAAAACTCACCTAATTCAAGCTGTGGGCAATGCTATTAAAACAAACAACCCTAAAAGCAAAGTTTTATACATTTCTACTGAGCAGTTTGTTCGGGAGTTCGTGCAGGCTCTTCGAAACCGCACCACTGCGGCTTTTGCTAGCTATTACCGAGCAGCAGACGTCTTGATTGTGGATGATATTCAGTTCATTGCTGGTAAAGACAAAATGCAAGAAGAGTTCTTTCATACCTTTAATACCCTCCATCAGGCCAATAAACAGATTATTATGAGCTCCGATAAGCCTCCCAAGGAAATTCAAACCTTAGAGGCCAGGCTTCAGTCTCGTTTTGCAGGAGGCATGACTATAGACATGCAAATTCCAGACTTTGAGACCCGCTGTGCAATTATTGAAACTAAGGCGCAAGACCACGGCACCAGTATAGAAGCTGATGTTATTGAATATTTGGCTACAAATATTAATACAAATATCCGGGAACTTGAGGGTGCTCTAAACCAGCTTATGGCCTGGTGTGAAATGCGCGGACTGGACCCAACCCTGGATATTGCTTCAAGTCTGCTTAATATCAATAAAAGTCGGCCTAAGCATCTAAGCTCTAAGCAGGTTATAGAAAAAACTGCCCGTCATTTCCAGTTGCCGATTGATGACATAGTTGGACCAAAAAGAGACAAAGACATAGTTGTGCCCCGTCAGGTTGCTATGTACTTATTGAGGAATGAGCTTCACCTAAGCTTCCCTAAAATTGCCAAAGAACTTGGTCGCAAGGATCATACAACTGCTATTCATTCTGTTGAAAAAATTCAAAAGGAAATTCAGTTAGATCCATCACTCAGAACGGCTGTTTCAGACATCAAGGAGTCTCTTTATGCTTAGTGGAAAGTTTGTGGTTAAGACGTGCATAAATACCTTAAAGTTTCGTGGTTTATCCACTGACATTAAATTTTCATTAAACAGGTTGTTTATAAATAGCCTTTTATTAACAGTTTGTACTAGTATTGTACGAGTGCTTATCCACGGCTATTTTAGTAAATTTATGTCTGTTAAAAGTCTTTTTTTACACACTTTACACAGGACCAACAACTACAATAATAATTTAATTAAATATATTGCTATTAATAATGGAGGATGGTTATGAAGTTGCAAGTGACACAGGAAAATTTAAATCGTGCTCTAGGTTCAGTTGCTAGAGTTGCTAATAGTCGTGGCACTCTGCCAATTCTCGCTAACGTATTAATTAAAACAAGTAATAACCGTTTAAGTATATCGGCTACTAACTTAGACATCGCTATAACTCATTATATTGGCGCTAAAGTCAGTGAAGAGGGATCGATTACTGTACCTGCTAGGCTTATGCAAGACTTCATAAGCAACCTGCCTAGCGGTATTATTACTCTAGATTTAAGTGATACAAAACTTAATGTAACCACAGATAAATACCAGTCTGTTGTTAACGGAATTATGGCCGATGATTTCCCTGTTATGCCGGCTATTACTAAAGGTAAGAAATGGTCTATAAGCGGAAAAGAGTTTAAAAAGAGTTTACAGCAAGTTGTTTTGGCTGCATCTAGTGACGAAACCAGACCAGTGCTTACGGGTGTACTATTTAACACTTTTGGAGATAATTTATTTATAGCTGCAACCGATAGTTATCGATTAGCAGAAAAACGCTTGACCAAAACCAAAGAAGACGTCGAATTACTTATACCGGCATCATCCATGCAGGATCTACTGAGAATTCTCGGTGATAATGAAGAAGAAGTGACGGTAACTCACGACGAACAGCAAGTGTTGTTTCAGGTTGGAGATATTGAACTAGTTACAAGACTAATAGACGGAAAATACCCTGACTACCGCAAACTAATCCCCGAAAAATTTGCAACCGAAGCGGTATTGCAACGTAGTGATTTAGTGAATGTCACAAAAGTTTCAAGCCTGTTCGCTAGAGAGAGTGCCGGTAGTGTAACTATTGATGTTAGTGAAGAAGAACAGAGCTTGAGTATTAGATCTGTGGCTTCTCAACTGGGTGAAAATACCGCCACTGCAACCGCTAAAGTAACTGGCAGTGGAAGCATTACACTAAACTCCAGATACTTGCTAGACGCCCTTGGTGCCCTAAGTGGAGACCAAGTTTCATTTGGTTTTAATGGCAAGCTTGAACCAACTTTATTAAGAGACCCAAAATCCAAAGATTATCGTCACGTGATTATGCCTCTTAAAAGCTAGAGGCTACAATTAAACTATGATTACCGACATTCACCTGCAAAACTTCAGGTCTTATAAAGACTCGTCTTTCGAAGTGAGCCCCGGCGTAAATATAGTTGTTGGACCAAATGCCAGCGGCAAAACCAACCTACTGGAATCTATACTGGTTGTTTGTAAAGGATCTTCTTATAGGGTGAGTGACCAAGATTTAATTTGTTTTAAAAAACCATGGACACGTCTAGATGCCCACCTCAGCGATAACACGCTTCGCACAGTTAAAATTATCAAAGATCCATCACCTTCCAAAACCTATGAAATAAATGAAAAAACCTACAAACGCCTGAGCCTTAATCTGAGCTTGCCGGTTGTACTTTTTGAACCAAACCATCTCCAGCTTATGACAGGCAGTCCAGAACGACGCAGAAGCTACCTAGATGAACTTTTAGAACAGACGTCGGTAGGCTATGGAGGCTTACTTAGGCAATATAAGCGAGTTTTGGCTCAACGCAATAGCCTGCTGAAACAGTCCGCTAGTTTCAAAGACGAAGTCATTTTTCCTTGGAACATAAAACTCAGCCACCTAGCAGGTCAAATTGTGCGAGAAAGAACTAGACTGGTTCAAGAGATTAATAAACTACTCCCCTCTATTTATAGAGAGCTATCTAAGTCTAAAACGTCAGTAAAAATGGAGTATTTAGGAACTTGGCCTGCCGATGTTTACGAAACAAGTTTATTGAAAAAACTAGAATCAAGCATAGAAATGGACAGAATTAAAGGCTTTACGTCTAGTGGTCCACACCGAGAGGATTTTGTAATTATGTTCAATAATCATCCGGCCAGCGAAACCGCTTCGCGTGGCGAAACAAGGACTGCAGTACTAGCCCTAAAAATTATTGAACTGCAAATAATAGAGTCCTCCCGGGAACAAACCCCGATACTTTTACTCGACGACGTATTCAGCGAGCTAGACGGCAAAAGACGCCACGCCCTAACCGACTATCTAGATAAATACCAGACTTTCATAACCACCACCGACGCCGATCTAGTCGTCAAAAACTTCGCCCGAAAATGCAACGTAATCGCCCTAGTTTAGTTTTATTGAATATTATCAGGACTGTATTTTATATTAGCTTTTGTTGTATCTACTCCACTGTTAGATAAAAACGTAAGAGCTTCTTGTTTATATTGTTTTATTTGTTCAACGTAACTACTATATTGTTCGGGCCTATTTAAAATTCCATAAAGCGTGATTGAGTATTGTATATCTTTATTGTTAAGCAAAACATACTCTATTTTAAAATGACTGTTTTCATAAGGCAGGTCGTATAAAACAGGGTTTTTATTCTTAATTGCGTCTTCTTTTTGTACAGACTGACTGCCCTTCTCGGGCTCCTTGCCGTCGTTTTTACTTTTCCCCGTACTGCCTAAAATAATTAAAACTACCAAAACTATTCCAAACACTATTGATATAAATATTCTTCTGTTGCGATTCATTTCTTAAAGCCCCATAAGTGCATTAAAGCACCTTCTTTTCTTAATGTATCAGCACTGTATGCTGTGTTATTGGTGTCGCCTCTTCCCATACTTTTATTACCTTTGTTATTAGGGTCTGCTAAGTAAAATCCACCCTTCCCGTCAAGCGCACGAATGACCATAAAATGTCCTTGAGAGGTAAACTTTCCTGCCCCAAATGAACCAATTACAAGTCCGCCGGCCTTGATAACTTCTGAAGCTTTATTCAAATCAGTGCCAAGATCACTGTACTGTAAATCGTAGTCTTTGGCAGCAACAGGCCACAGTGACCAGTCAGTACCGTTATGGTGATATTGGTCCCCATACCTGTCGGCCAGAGTGGTTGGATCGGTTTTTTTACCCTTTAGTGTGCTAACCACCATAGCCAATGAAGATATACCACAACCACCCTCACAAACTGAGCTTTTGCCTTTTCCATATGGATGATTTTGCCAAGGCCCGTCACACTGGTCAAAAAAGGTCATCTTGTGAGCACCTGTAAGGTCCCAGCCGTTTTCTCCAGCAGAACTACCACAGTCGGCCCCGCCGCCTCCAGTTCCGCCACCAAGCAGAGCGTATAAAGTAAAAGCACCCAACCTGGTGTCTGTTCCATCAAGTCCACCGAAATCACGAGTAATCATCTTCATGTTTTTATGTTTATCGTCATAACTATTCATGACATATGGTGAACCCTCATAGGGTTGTTTGTCGGCACTAAAACCAAGCGAAGCAGCCTGTGCTGCGTATACATTTGCTCGTCCGTTATATCCAAAAAGAGCATCTTTCATTGCATCGGCTTCGGGGCTAGGAACATTAACTGGTTTTTTAACAACTCCACCAGAAGCTTTGCTTATAAGCTCTTCTGCGGCATATTCAGCCGATTGTTCTATACTTTTCGGTGCTCCATGAGGATAACTTGCAAATTGACTTCCACCTCCTCCAATAGGATTACCAGCCTGTAGGTCTTTACTGGGACTGTTCCCTGCTTCTCGATAATGAATTGCTGCTAAAGCCTGCCAGGGCACCTTTGTTTTATTTGCAGCCGCTATGTAATCCGGCTTTAACTTGTTGATAGCCGCTAAAACGTCACTAGGAATTTTTCCACTAGCTGCAGCTGTTTCGCCGCCGTCATTAGCTCCGCACTGACAACCATCTGTGCTCGTCGCAGTAGCGTCTTCCCCTGCGAGCGCCTTGCCGATTTCGTCTATTTTACTTTGATCAACTGAGCCTTTGAGTTGTTTGTTTGACCCAGGAAAAACAGTGTATTCAACACCCGAAGTTACCCCTCCACTAATACCGCTTGGATTGATACCCAGTGCCTTTGCTAGCGCCACAGATCCTTCTCCGTGCACCTGGTCTACAGCCTGCCAATTGTCTCCGTAAACAGCATAAGCTGTTTTGTCTTTGTATTTGACTAGAGCAACATCACCCAGCTTAAGACCCTTATTGCTAGCCCAGGTTGAAGCTAGGGCAATATAATTTGTTTCATCAGCGTTTAGTTTGCCATTGGCATATGAAGTTCCATTTTGGTGGTATTTATCTCCGCGACCCGGGCCTATGCCGTCATTATCTATTGCCATGCCCGCGCTGAACTTAACCCCATTAGTGGCTTTTTTGTAATTATTGGTATTGGATTTATTTGTTACGGAATCGAAAACTAAATTAACTAATAGATCAATATCAGATTGCTTTTGAGGGTGTACTCCCTCTTCAAAGCTTTTATAATTGGGGCTTGTTTTTGCCTTGTTGAACCAGTCAATTATCGAACCATTAGCTCCTAGGCCATCTGATATAGCTTTATTTACGCTTCGCATCACACCATCTGATTTATTGGAGTCAGCCACATTTACCCAATAAATAGGCGCACTGCTATTGGTCTTTTTAATAGCTTCTGTGACCTGTTCTACGTTTTTTTTGATTGACTCTTTAGAGTTGTCTTCGTCGTTTGTTCCTAGAGCAATAACTATAGTTTTGGCAGCTTTAATTTTACTAGAATCTTGCTCGACTTTTCTCAGGCCTCCCGGATTAGGGTTGTTTGCAACAATGTGCCGACTGACTAAACCGTCAACACTAGGTGAGTAATCTTTGAACTTAGCCTCATATGTTTTTTTAGCAATGTCTGTTATTGAATCACCCATTATGTAAACAGGTCCAGAAAAAGTTCCCTTACTGGCACTTGTATCTATTGAACACGCGTCGGAAACCCAATTTGGCCAACTAGTAAGGGCTTGGAGTTCAGAATCTGGGAGAGGTTCGGCTAATACTGGTATGGCCACGTGACTAAGAATGAAACAAAAAATAACCAAAGTGCAGACAAGTCTATTTAGGTACTTCATTAACACAACAATCAGTCCTCCACCTGTATGTGTTGATGGTGGCAGGCGTCGTCAAACACACTAAAGCCACTCAAGAAACTAAAGTCTGGGTGGCACTGTTTTTGACCAAAACCGGTAGATTTAGGCATAAATGTTGCAATATCATTATCGAATTTTTTGGCTTTGGAAAGTTTATCACCAGACCAGTTATCGCTAGCCCCTGGACCTATAAAAACACCATCAATATAGTTGAAGTCAATTGCTTTGCCCTTATGGTGGTAACTTTGTGGGTTAGAGGCATGGTCGCTACATATGGCCGATATAACATAGGTGTGATTCATTTGGGATAGTTTTAACATCATTGATAAAAGTTTAGGACTCAAGGCATCAACATTACAGGAGCCTCCCTTGATGCTTTGACCTGATGCTGTTTTTTGGATGTCAGGACAATTAGCCGCCTGATTATTGCAAGATATTTTGCCACTTTGAATATATGTTTTTAGCTGCGTCGCTAGTTGTTTCGAGTCTCCACTAGGTAGCGCCCCGTCGACACTAGTTTGGCTGTTCGAACCGTTCAGGTGTTTTTTGTCGTCATCGCTGAGTAAACTTGAGTCAAGAGCGCCGCCCATGTTCGAAACAGCATTTTTGATTAATAAGCAGGCACTTGGAGCGTTGTGCACGGGCATTCCTGTAGTAGGATTAGAGGTTTCGGCTGACGCATCCTGCCATTTTTTAATTTCCTCTGTGCAATTATGTTGGTCCCAATATGCTTCTGGGTCATCTGGCATTGCGTTTTCGGGATATCCAACGGTCCCTATATTGAAGACATCCACTGTATTCTCTGACGCAGCGGCAGATGTATATTTGTATCCAAAAATATTTCCAAACGCGCTAAACAATCCACCTAGTGGGTTGCTCATAAGACTAGCAAAACTGCTCTGCGCAGAAGACTGATACTCAAAAGGCACTGCCATAGCCACTCGCGACACTAGAGAATAGTTACTTTCAGTGTTGAATATCCTGGCATAAAACGGTTGCTGTTTGAATTGATCCAGTTCGTCTTTTTGTTGGTTATTAATTACGTCTGCAACAAACTTCTTGTCGACTTTGCCGCAACCCATTTGCGTGCAAGCATCATTCCCTGCCACATTCGCTCCAGCCGCCATCATATTAAAGGTTCGTCCTCCACTCATATTTGCAGCAAAGGGATTAGGGATTAACTCGTTTGTGATAGTGTCGGATAAATCTTTTATAGCATTACTGATAGGGTCCTTAAGGTTACAATAGGCTCCCGATATAGGGAGAGCATATTCAACGGGGGTGCCACAAGTAACGTCTAGAGCTTTTACGGCTAAGCCAGCCCCTTCGCCAATTAGAGCGTAGCCTTGCCTTAATATCCACCCAGCACTGTTGTACCAAATTTCTGAAGGCCCAACTATAACTTGAGCCCAGGGTTCGTTCAGGAAGCCATTCAATGAATCTAAGGGTCCAACCCCTTGACCAAGCTTTTCTTCTGAACATATAAGCTGGCCTTTAGGCACAGGCTTGCCGTTGTTGCAAACATAGCTTGGATTATTTGCTTGGCCTGTACTGTTTGATGCAGCATAGGCAGCAGGACTTAAAGGATTTAAATATGCATTTTTTGTAGTGATTGCATTTTTCCCGCCCATTATCGCACCATAAAGTGGCGCCTGTTCTGCTCCCGCAACTCCACCTACAACCGTATCTTGATCGTGGGCTTCACCAACACTCAGCTTAGAAGTTTTCTTGTCAAAATTTGTATTTTTACTATTAGGCCCGAGAGAGCTTACAAAAGAGCCAACTTCTGCAGCGTCTTTGTGTCCAGTATGTATTTCATCTGCATAGGTTCGATATTGCATATAAAGGCTTACTGCAGCAGGAGCATTGCTTAGATAAATCAGTTTCCTTACAGTAGGACCAGCTTCTTTTGCAGTGTGTACAACAGTAGAGAACATGTCTATCCAGCCTATAATAGGAATGGCCTTAGACGATATTTTCGCCGCTGTTTCTCCTAAAAGATCGCCAAGGACTTTTTTGGCCAACCATTTCTTAAAGCCATCTTCTTCGATTCCTTTTTTGATTTTAAGTTGTTTTTTAACATCACCAAACTCACCAGCTCCAGACTGCATTTTAGCTCTTGTTTCTCCTTCGAGTTGCGACTTGGGCTCTCCTTCGGTAGCTGGATCGGTAGCTGGATCGGACGGCTGGTCTTTTAATTTTTCATCACACGTTCCAGAGAGCAGACAGGCCATAACAATACTGAGGTTAGCATTTCTCGGCGTTATTACTCTCTCGATTAATGTTAATTTAGCGGCCAATTTGCGCTCTACTTTGAATTCGTCGAAAGTGTCATGTGCCCCATCAAAAATAATATGCCTAATAATGCCATATTTTGTTTCCAGCAAGCGCCCTATACGGAACCGGTACATAACCTGGTACCACTTAGTGTTATCTCTAATAACCTGTCTAGATGCCAGTTTAAATTCTCTTTTGCTCTTAAACTCTCTTTCTATCTGTTGTCCTCTTGGACCTATGTCGACGCCATTGTTGTGCCATTCTACGTGTTTTATTTTCCAGGTGTTACCCTCTCTTTTAAACTCTATACCTTTGTCGGCAAGTTTGTTCTCTAGTTTGTTGTTGCTCCAGGCCGTATACATCCTTGTTACGGGATTAGTAGAAGACTTATTGACTACGGCAACGCATTTTCTGCTGATAGTCGAGCCGCATTTGTTGTATCCTGGCAAAACTTTATTTTTTATATAACTTTTCATCATGCGGTCACTCATATTGCCCATGGCATCTTCGCTGGTTGCAAAAAATCTTTTTTCGAGGTTTTTAACCACATGTTCTATTTTGAGGGGGATTATTAGCATAAACATGCCGAAGAGCATAGTGAATATCGTGGCAATTATGCCTGCTCCAGCAGCTGACTTTTTCTTGTTGCTTTTAAGCCAATTAATTGAGTTTTTTGCAAGAGAGGTTGCAGCGCCAGCAAGACCGCCTGGTCCAGCCACCGCCGAAGCTACGGCTTTTGCTCCATCGGTCGCAGACTTGGCAGCGTCAGCTGTTTTCTTGGCAGCACCTCCGGGGTTGTATAAACTGCCGTCTTTTTCTTGATTTTTAACCTTGTCTAAGCCACCCGAATCGCCATAGTCAGAACCTGCCTTATTGTCTTTGTCGTCGTATACTCTTCTGCTAGGATCCATAGTTTTAGCTCGGAGGATTGTTGCCGTATTCCATGGCACTTCCAGGAGCAAGCCTGTTATTTAGATCAATACTGCCCTTGTTATTTTGCAGGTCTACTTCTCCGCTTTCTTCCATTTTATTTATTTCCGCAACATCATCAGGCCTTGTCGTAATAAGCTCAGTTTCGGTCGGACTTGCTACCACCTGAATGTGTACGTGGCTTTGACCGGCAAAGAACAGACCCTGGCCAACCGGGAATTGGCTGAGGCGTTTTCTTTCCTCGTCAGTTAGCTTGAATACTTCACCCAGCACATCAACGGCGCTTGGAGACTGTTTGAGCAAGAACTGCATAGAGGCGTTAGCCACAATAGCACGACCCATCCTAGAACCCATAAAGTCTTCAACGTCTTGAGTGATTGTAGTAATACCAAGATTATATTTCCTAGCCCTCTTAGCAAGACTAAACAAAAAGCTAGCCGAATCTTCGTATTTCATAAGTTGCCATGCCTCGTCTACGATTAGCATTCTGCGTTTTTGGTCGGCTTTGGTCTTGTTCCATATAAAATTCAAAACAATATACATTGCAACCGGCCGTAATTCGTCTTCCAGGTCTCGTAAATTGAAAACTACAAGCGCGTTGTTAATATCTACATTGCTTTGCTGACTAAAAATACCCGCAAATGTGCCAGTAGTATATTTTCTAAGTCTTTGCGACAGTTGAGGTCCTGTGCCTCCACTATGCAACAGCACATCATATAGGTCACTTATTGTAGGAGGAGTAGAAGTATGAGTTAGGGGGTCGTTGGTTATGCCTGCTTTTGCGTATGTGGCAATAAGGGCGGCGTCCAAATCAGCCTCTTCATTGGGTGAAAGAGCCGGCATTCCTCCGCCTCCTTGTATCTGTGCAGTTGCGCCACCCATCATTAGTCTTAAGAGACC
>Ga0194055_10003079_pt1 | contig 12972 bp, 14 predicted proteins | sample SepL449m_MetaG_FD_155482 | JGI IMG/M metagenome (GOLD analysis project Ga0194055, IMG submission 155482) | Anoxic zone freshwater microbial communities from boreal shield lake in IISD Experimental Lakes Area, Ontario, Canada - Sep2016-L442-9m | ecosystem: Environmental > Aquatic > Freshwater >... | reverse complement strand
AATGAGGACCTTCGAATCCACGGTGAAGCTCACGTCGGCAGGCGAGCCGCTCGAATTCTGTTCAGTGTGCACCACAAAAACCTCTTGTTAGTCCGCCGTGGTATCCATGACCGATGTGCTCGGATAGCGAGTCGTAGGATTCAGAAACATCATTTTTCGTCTATCTCAATCCCGTTGACTTTCGTCTCTTTATCCCATTGCACGTCACTCCAGGTACACCCTCCAGTTACGATGCTTACACAGGTGCAGTAGCATCCAACGGGGTAACTTTGACCTTGATAAGTTACGGTCGCTCCAGGACGGTCGCTGCAGCCGGTATAGAGGCAGTTATCGACGCAGTAACATCCTCCATTTGCCTGAGACTTCAGAAAATTCCTTGCGGCTTCAGCTTGCGAAGGTGAAAGGGGGTTGCAGCCTGATGTCGCCGTCGTAAGCGCGACTAAAATAGCCAAAACGGTCATCTCGCCAAACATTTTGTGAGTTGATCTATTCACCGTGCACCTTTTGCTTTCCTGCGGCTCCGCTGAACTCCGAAACGTCGATCCGCAGCGGAGCAAGCGAAAGCGACGTAAACACAAACAAATCGTTTCTTGCTATCTCTTTCATTGGCCCAACCCAAACCAAGATTTCAAACACTCCGAATGGATTGATTGTGCTTGAAGCCTGGGAAAGCGAGTTGACACTACAAGTGGCGCTTACTCCAAAGATCTCAACTGGACGAACGGAAAGATTGCGAATGGAGAGTTTTCTTACAATTCCACTATCAGCATTTGCCCCAGGAGCATCCAAAACGACCAGACTGATGGGCTTGGCCGAAAGTAAGTCTGCAGTCGACCTGAAATCTCCGTGTAGGAGAAAACCGCTCAGAACAAACACACCTACAATTAGCAAGAAGTATGAGATAGGACGTGCGAGTTCGTCCCAAAGATATCTTGCCTCGCAAACGAATTCTTCATTTCCTGACGGGTCGCGCTCAGGCTTTCGAGATGCGCCTGTTTTGGATCGTAAAAACGCATGACTAATAGATGTAATCATTTTCATCCGCCTGATCGGTGCGGCGTTAGCAATAACAATGTTGAGAGTGGGACGTCTCCGTGTTGCCAATCCATGCTCGTCATACACATGGCAGTGCGACACACCAACATATCGGTCGACGCCTGTCCAATTGCCGGCAATTTATCAAACGATCGTACACGTGCAAGAAAAATCTGCAAAAAAAGCGCAATACGCAAAAACGCGCAGTGTGTGCACATTCGGTGGCGAGTTTTAGTTCGCTTGCGCCGCTCCCGGCACGAACTGCATTATGCGGCGTATGAGTTTGCGATCTATAAGAACGAACTAGGACAGGCACTATTCCGAATGATGGCAAATAATCGCCGGCACACGCCCAGTAATGCTAGCCATCCCGCGCAGTGCCTGTCCAGGTTCAGCATTTTTCTAATGCTTGCCCTGCGTTTTTTCTGATAGTTCGAAAGGTACCACAATCGATTCTTCAGAACATGGCATCGTTGCCATCGGGCTCGAAACTTGCCTGCGACTTGACTCCATCAAGAAGCGATGAGACTATCGAGTGTCTTAAGCTAATCCCCGAAACCGAAATTTTGAGTTTCCAAGCGATGTCAAAAACGATCCACGCAGTCTTCGAAAATGGGATCTTCCGACCCGTGGAACCCGTCGATCTGCCAGACAAGGTTGAAGTCGTATTTGAACCGAGAGTCGTTGGAAAAAGCGATGGTTGGGCGGATGGCTATTTTGAAGCCACTGCGGGTGCGTTTGCAAAAGAACCGTTCGATCGACCAGACCAAGGTGCATTACCAAATCGAGGAAAGTGGTGATGCAGTTCTTGCTCGATACGAATGCATGGATCCTTTATCTGAAAGATCCTCAATCGAGCATTCGAGCAAAGCTGGCCACGATATCCCCGCAGCAAGTCGTAACCTGCTCATGGTGTTTCTTGAGTGTCGCTTGAATTGAATCGGGCGCTCTCTTTTCGGCATGAGTCTGAAGAAATGAAGGACAGAAATACGAATACCATTGGCAGAAAGATTAAGAGGAGTGAGTCTTTGTTCCAAATCCAAAAGGGAACGCAGGACAAAGGAAAGCAAAAGAGCGAAATTAGCCCGATTGTTCGCCATCGCCGCCACTTCGCCGTCTTGGGTGTCCGAAGCAGTTGCGCGATGACACGCCATGCACCGTAGCATAGATACAAAGCGCATGCGGCCAAGAAAAGGATCGCCAGAGGATTGCCTTCCTTTGCTTCATTAAGGGTCTTGACAAAACCTTCACCTGGTCCGCCGGCAATCAAGACGGGCACCTCGTTAATGAATTGGTTCGGCATCTCGGGTATCTCAACGATGAGAGTTCGCGGTTCCTTGGGTTGTGGGTTGTGGGTTGTGGGTTGTGGGTTGGACAGGGTGCAAATCAAATGCGGTTGTGCGTCCGCGCTGACCGAGGGCGAGGAAGTTTTTTGTTAATGGGTGAACAATTCGTGACGAGCGCAAATTGAATGCCACGCAACAGTCGATCAATTCCATCGTAGCATGACTGCTGCACTATCTCATTCGCCGAACGCAATGGCTACTTGCCGATCATGGATAAAACTCAATTTTTTCGTATTAGAACCTGGAGTCTAGACCTTGCCAACGTAATCACCATTGCAGCGACGCACAAGAGAACGCTAGATGGTTCTGGAACGGAGCTTATGTAAACGTTGGGCCCTATACTCGCGCGATTCAACGTACCTAGACTGGATGGAAAGAAGTACGAGCCATTGCCAGGAGAACTTGCTCCAAAGATACTTTGAACCATCGAGATTTGATTCGTTTGAACCAAGGGACTATCGAACCAAAATTTATCGATAAGGTTGCTATCTCCCATGTCCGCAACGACGCGATAGAAATTGCCTTCCTTGAGTTCAATCGGCGAACTAAGCATGACCGTGCGGAAACCATTGATGATCGGGGCCTGAACACCTGAGGGAACAACCTCACCTGCCAGCAGAACGCCTGAGTCCGACCAAAGCGACACGTCCATTCCCAGATAACCCGTTTTCACGGACAGGCCGTTTCCAGTCATATCGTAGACGGACAGGCCAATCACCATTTGATTTGAGTCGGACCGGAAGCGAAATCCACGGTTTGTGCCTGAAAACGCTGCTGTTTCTTTCCCGAAATCGGATACGACGAGGTAGTCAGCATTCGCCCGGTTGAGTCCTAATACGACGATCACCAACGTGAAATACGCGAGATATCGCAAGAGCTGATTCCATAGCATTATTATTGCCCAACCCGAGTAAATTCTGGAAGAATGGTCGGTCCAAATATAATCAAAGAAACAACGAGAACGCGAATACGGATCGACAAAAGATTGACAAGGCCCCGAATCAACCGGATGCCGACATGTGGCGTTGTTATAGGGAACTGCTCGAACGACAGCTCAGATGCAGTCCTTGGCTTGCCGCGATTGTGAGATCTATGCTTGGCGTCCCGTGAAATCCAAACGGATCCTGCGAGTTCAGGATGACGATCTTGAGCGGTATTGGAGGTGTCATCTCCCATTGAGGGAAAGTAAAGATTGCGGCTTCCGCTTGCCCAGACCGCCAGGCAAAATCGAGTCGACCGACGTCGCTCGGTCGTCACAACCAATTCGGCGAAGCAAAAATCATCGCGCCCCAGAGTTCGAATCTCTCTACATCCGCTGGGCTCAGTGTCCTCGGCTGCAATGCAAAACCCCAGTGTTTTGGCGACTCGCGCGACGCGAAAAACGACTCGATTTGGGGGGCGCGACGCGAAATGCAACGCCGCAGGCGCCATGCACCGAGTTGCATGGGCGCTACAAGAGTCCTGGAGAACTCGCAAGAAGTGCGGTTTTTCCAGGGAAAAGCATGATTTCTCAGCGGAGGACAAGGGATTCGAACGTCTTACCGTTTCCAAAGCGATTCCAAGCATCCATGTCCCGCGCGACGCGAAAAACGACTCGCGTGGTTCTTTAGTCTTTGAGGGGACTGGCCAATTTTTGCGATCATCTTAAAACATTATGCACTAATATGATCAACTGTAGTCAGTTAAAGGGTGTTGTCCCAAAGCCAAAACAGATGATCAATTCACGTATTTCTCTAAAAGTGTTTCGGCAGAATCAAAACAAAAGGTAAAGCCCGAGCCCCCGTGTCCGAAGCAGTAAAGAGCTTCGCGATCAAATAAAGTTTCTTTAAATCGACCAATCAAGGGGCCACCTGCAAACACCGGACGGACACCAGCACGCCATTCTGAGTTTGGTTTCAAATTCTCGGGCGTCCCCAATTCGGACTCGATCAGGTGGTGATATTTTTCAGGAAGAAATGCCATTGCTCGAGCAAGAACACCTTGCTTCTCCTTCGAGGACGGAACCCAATCATCGGCACACAGAGGCTTGCCAACCGTATGCACAATACCTCCAAGTATATAACGATCTACTGCAGGAACTAAATAAAGAGTCTCTGTATCGAAGATGCCGCCTTCAAACAGAACTATGCTGTCCTCAGCTTTAGGTTCATGCCGAACATGAGCAACAATCCCCTTTTTGGGCGTGAAGGTATTCAACTCTCTGAAGGATTGAAGAGGGAAACGGGCGGCAATGGTTTCTACGCCAAGACAAAATACCAATGTGCTCACGCCCGCAGTATTTATAAGTTGTTGCCAATAATTTACCGATTCAACAGATCCGAAATCTAATGCCTGTTCCGCAGGAACGAAAGATACTCCATTGGATGACAATTGGTTCTTTAGCCACGGGATGAATATATCAACGCAAACTACGGGTGTCCTGTAAGTCATTTCACACCTAAACTGACAATTTGGTGGGAAACCAGCCTGTTTAAGAACGGGCGTCAATTTACGCCCAAGGTAGGGATCACCAAGATTCGCATATATAGTCCCTAGCGAAGGGATTTTACTCCACTCAGGACGCAGCCCAAAAGTTCCTTTCAAAAAATTCATTTCCAGCTGACGCTCTTCAACGCCTGAAACGCTTGATCGGTTTGTTGTGCTATTCGCCAATTTTTGGAAGTGTTCAAGAGTGATTTTAGATTGTTGAGAAGCAGATGCGTCGTCAACCCCGCTGCTGAATGGTGTCCAAAATGCGGCTGCAGCTCGATAGGTTGCACGGCCCTGATTACCCACATCAAAAACACAAACATCGATTCCCGCGTTAGTTAGCGTTTCGGCCGCAGCTAAACCGACTGGCCCCGCTCCAATTATCCCAATCTTTTTCATGATTTACCAAAGTCCTCGTTGAGAGATAGCGATTAATAACATTCCAGTAGATATGAGAAACATGATGGCGGGTCCAAGCTCAAGCCCATCTCGTTGATTAAATGGGCACGTCCCAAAAAGATACGTTGAACCGGTTAAGCCTCTCTCCTCGAGCTTAAGAAGCTTTCGTCTGTGCCCACGGAGACATCGTAGACCCTCTTGGAAAGTGCGATCCGCAACTATGGATATGGCAATTCCAGTTAGAGACAGTAGAATTCTGGCCATTTGCCCGAATGTTTCCGAAGCCTGTCCATTAAATGAAAGTACAAACGCTGATATTATAACCCCAAAAATAACCATTACGTAATGAAATTTCTGCCAGTTCAGGATGTCATCATGTCGGATTAAATTGCATATTTCAGTAAAATACGCCTTCCAGGAATCTAGCAATGCTTTGTTGATGGGGTGCTCGAATATTGCAGCGGTCGCGTTTCTTGTAGGCTTACCTTCTTGCGTGATGCTTTCTTGCTTAATCTCAACGTGGTTTTCATTAAGAATTACTGGAGGGTAAGTGCAGTCTTTGTCGCATATGCATTCTGGAGGGATATGGCGGATGCCTGTAATGAGCAGGGCAATGTCCATAATGCGGTAAAGTTTATTCCGCTCCTGTATCTGATAGGAGTACGCCGCATCTCTCATTAGCCTTTCGGCTATCTCGGGGTGTCTTTCTTCATATTCCGATGGGTTCTTCGAATCCCAGGTCTTGAGCCAAATATTGATTCTTCTTTTTAGTTCAACACCTAGCTTGGTTTGTTCGAATAGTGAAAACAATGAAATATTAAGAAGGCGAAATACCGCCTTCAGTATAAATAATGCGATCAATAGTGTTGTTGATGCCATGAAAACAGATCTAAAAAAATTACCTCCATATGTTTTTGGATTTGCCGTGCCAGGCTGATTCTCGGATTCATTCCCAGTATTTCCGAGCAAGGGCGATTTCGCTTCAGTTTGCAAAGTAACTGCTTGCGTAGGTGTTTCCGGCGTATGTAGTGAGTTTGGCGTAATGGCGTCTGCGGTAACTTTTTCGTTGTCTCGTTGATGCTCTCCACTTACTGGTTTGGTCCCCGGTGAAAATAGAATCCGGGTGCTTGCAGGGTTGGATATGTATATTTCAACAAGATGTTGCCCATAAGTGCAGCCGCACGTCGCGAGCAACATCAATGGTAAGCTCATTATTCCAATCCAATTGCGAAATGGGGCGTTTTTGTTTATACAAACTTTCAACATTGACGGCTCCTTTTTTGGGCTTTTTGGGAAGTCCGTGGGTAACAGCGGGGGGCGATACAACCCTCAATGAGGGAACAGTTGGAAATTCTCAGGGGTTCTGGCTCTCGAAGCGCCGTCCGTCGCCTTTGGGTGGCCGAATAGCAAACCATTGGAAACGGTGCAATTCCACGTAACTTTAGTGGATGACAAAAAGCAAAGATAGCTTACGCGAAGTTGCATTACGAATGCTAATTCAGCGTCCCTCTTGCCTTTTCACCTTCTCATTAGCTGATACGTCCCGGTTTTGTTGGGACCGATGAACTCAATGCGGCCGGCCAGGCGGAGCGCGTGTAGTTCGCGTTTGACTGTGTTGAGGCTGCACCCCAAGTGGCTCGCGATGCTGGCCGAGCGGAGTTTCCCGCTATCGCGAAGCAGCTCCAGTATCTGCTCCCGACGGCCTGCTGGTGAGTCATGGGAAGCATCCGCTTTGCAATCGCCCTTTCGCGCATCTCGGACCGTGAATCGTTCCCCCAAACATCCTGCGGCACCGATTTCGAAGAGGATTCGCGTGTTGAGTTTGCGTGGCCAATCCTTGCCGGCAGAGGAGTGCGCCAACCCAAGCAGATAGAGATTAGTGCGGTTGTCACCTGGATCACGAACCTTCCGGCCGGCGAGAAAGGCCTGCAGGGCAACCGCACCGCAAAAGGCCATGACATGGTTCGGGTACGGCGCGGTTGCCAAGCACAGATCCATAACCTCGGAGACGAATCCAGGAATGCGAAGCATCTCCAATGGCACTGGTCCAGGATCGACGATTCCATTTTTGGTCGTCGGCTCACTTGGAAACTCCATTGCACCCTGAAACCGAAGTGTGGTGGCATCCAGCAGATGGAACTCAGTTGGCACACGATCCGCAAGCATGTGGATGCGATTCGCGAATGTTTCGCATCGCTTGGATTGAGCGATTTGGCCACCTAATCCAACGAAACCAACATAGCGCAGGACGATGCCGCATGGCTTGCCAAGTCGAAGTCCGTTCGAGAGAAGCTGGTTGCGGTCGGTTTGGTCGAACCGGATGCGTCTGTCCAGAAACTCGCGATCCCTACGCTCGAACAATTCCTAGATGGATACGTCGAGCGGCAGGGCAAGACTCGCAAACCGGCCACCGTGTCGGTATGGAAGCAGGTGGTCGCCAATCTGAAGGAATTGATGCCACCCGGGATTCGAGTCAACGAGATCACGGTGGGGCACGCGAAGGAGTTTCACGAAAAGCTCAAAGCCAAGGGAATGGCTACGACGACGATCCACAAACGGATTCAGTTCGCGAGGCAATTTATGCACGATGCCGTCGACTGGAAGATCATAAACGAAAATCCTTTCTGCAAAGTCAAAACGCAACGGAATACGATGAAGGTCAACGAGTTCGTCCCTCGAGAAGTGGTCGACAAACTGATGAAGAAAGCCAATCCAGTGTGGCGGGTGATCCTGGGCCTCAGTCGCTACGGTGGCCTACGCACTCCCTCTGAAACACTTTCGATTCGATGGGATGACATCGACTGGGAGATGAACCGCATGAGCATTCCGGAACCCAAGGTAGCCCACCACCAGGGGCGAGGTATCCGCAGCTGCCCGATCTTCCCTGAACTCCGGACGATTTTGGACGAAGCCTTCGAGATCTTCGGCGCGGAGAGCGAGTTTGTGGTGGCGATGCCTGGCTACCGAGCGGCGGCCAACACAGAGATGGGATGGAAGAACTCCAACCTACGAACCGCGTTCATGCGACTGCTTCGCCGGGCCGGCGTGCCGGCTTGGCCGCGACTGTTCCACTCGATGCGGGCCAGTCGGCAAACGGAGTTGCAACGCGAGTTCCCGATCCACGTCGTCTGCTCTTGGCTCGGGAACTCGCCGCAAGTTGCGCAGCAGAGTTATCTGCTGGTGACCGAGGATGATTTTGCGAGAGCAGCGGGGGCGAAGAAAGCGTTGGAGGAGACGACGAATTAGGGCAGGCACGGTTCCGAATGATGGCAATGAATCGCGAGCAAGAGCCTTGTTATGCTAGCCATCGCGAGCAATGCCTGTCCTAGTTCTGCTTTTAGTGGTATGGGGGAAGATGGCCCAAACGGATGGTCTCGACTTATCTCTGTCGAAACTCGCTAACGCTTGAAGGTCAAGTCTAAATGAGCCATGAATTCCCTTAAATGCTCTGAGGTTAGGCGAATAGAATCGCCAGACGAAAACCATCGCAATACCTCGCATCGCTGCATTGAATCGGATGCGATTCCACGATTGTGAACGATATCGTTACGAATCAAACGCAGATCACCGAATATAGGTACTTTGAATTCGTCTATGGAGACATTTTGGGAAACTGCAAAGCGTTTCCGATATTCGTGCTCCCAGTGAGCGTAGATCGATACAATCCACTGACGTCCGAGTGAAGTTACGATCATTCCGTCGTCAGAGAGGTTTTGGTCAACGTCGCCGATTCGCCAACGTTGATATCCGACAGTATAGTCATCGGACGGCGCGCCATCACCGACCAAAATATGCTTATCTGGATCAGCCGAGGCGAGCATCTGGTGGAATCGTACTTGTGCCATCCCAAGGCCAATACGTGCAAATATAAAAACGCCAGCCTGATCGTTGAGGAAGCGGCAAAAATCAGTGCGTACATCATCAAATGACTCGGACAAAGCGTCACCAAACTACGGAATAACGAACCCTATGAGCGGGCGAAGGCAGGCGAATTTTCCGTCAGGAAGCGGCCGATCCGCCGTTTCGAATCGGAGGATTATTGCTAGCCTCCTTTGTCGCGAACTTCTCGGCTGCAATTCGACCTTGAGTCGTGATTGTATATGCAGATGTATAACCGGTTCGTCCGGGAATTGGTTCAATGAGTCCCTTTCGAACCATTCCCTGGAGTACTCGCTTCATTTTATTCTCGGACGGAATGTAGCATATCTCTCTTGCATCACGATTTGCTATTTCGTGATTGACGTACAAAAACGTAAGGATGGATTCCTCCGGCGTAGCAAGTGATTCGTGTCGCAGAATAACCAACACGTATTCACCATCTTGCGTGATGACTGGCGGCTTTAGTCGCATCTTTTGCATTGACTCGAATGCTGTGTTCAGTCCCTCACCGACATCTTTATTTGGAGGATCTGGAAACTTATTAAGCAACCTGACAATACCAGGATTTCTGGCAAAGCGTTCGTCAAGAATATTGTCTACGGTGATATGCCCTGGTAGAACTCCCGGGCTAGCAACTTCGATCCGGTTATCGAAAATCCGAACATGGATATCATCAGGTATTGAATAGTCACGATGGATTACTGCGTTTGTCAGAATTTCATGGATCGCCTCGTGCGGATACTGAGCAATGTCAATACCACTAGCAGTACGAACGCTGATCGACTGAATTTTCTCAGTTACGGCTGATACTGCGTCATGTATTTGGCGATAGGCATAACCTTCGATTGTCAGCGGCGTCGACTCCAATGTTTCCCTGGTACCCTTGTCCGCTGTCGTCTTGTATCGATACAACTTCAATCCGCATCGTTTGGGTAAAATGGCCTGAGGTTCTTCGCAGAAGAGAATCACAGCCGCAACTGTGGGTTTGTCATCAGCGACCAGCAATTGCTTTCGCAACCATGCGACAGGTTCAGCACGAGGTACAACAGATTTCAAGAACTCACGATACGGATCAGCGCACGAAACGATGTCAAGGCTACAATTGACGGTTTCGGTCTCGAAAGACGAGATTCCTTTTTCTCGCCTCAGAGTCTCGAGTCTCTCTGCGGTCTCAATTGCGAGATTTTGCGCTCCACGTCGGACATAGACCTTTCCGTCAGATGCCTTTTTAATATCGCGAGTCTTTGTGACTTGAATGCGTAGCAGTATCGAAGATTCAGAAGGATGCTTCCAGAATTCGTATTGAAAATCGTTGCCCAAAGGGAAGAGTTGTTCAAAAATCTGAAGGTGTCCGTTCGCATCTTCGAAGTTGCGGAACCCGCGCCAGGCCCTGGGAGAGCAATCATCGATTCCAATATAAACATCGCCTCCTTCAGCGTTTGCCATTGCACAAACTGTGCGAGTGAGCTTAGCCGGACCGACTTCAATTGCCTTGAAGTCGGCGAAGTGTCCTTCTTCTAAGCTTAGTAAATGGGCCACGTCAGCGCCGCTTAAGGAAATTGTATCTATGCTTGCCATTCGTTTGTATGTAACACCCGCGATGTCCGAGGGCGAGGAAGTAGGTTGGGGCGTATCAGGCGCGTCGATCGAACCCTTCGGTCCATCGCGTTGTCCACGAAGATTGCGAGCATTCTCTCGCTCGCTCCAAGTCCTGTCTCGAATGAGTCTACCCCTGTCGCTCGATGTTCACAACCATTTTGGCGCAGCAGCCATCCTGGCGCAAATGGTGGGTTACCGCAACGGTCGGGAAGAAAACGAACCCCAGCATTCTGGTCCGGCACGTCTCACTGTGATGATGAAGGCGCTGGTGCCGAGAAAGATCAAGTTCAACTGCCGGGACAACCGGTGAGGCGTTTAACGTCGAAAAGCTGTCATGCGGCCCTGGTCAGGTGAAACAATTGGTTAGCCGGCACTTACCTTGGGGACTACCAATGTCTTTATGAGCTTCTCCAAAGCTTTCTTGCAAACCACATCAAGTGAGTCCTGCCAGTCATATTTTTTCCTAATATTGCTCTTTCTCGCAATCTCTTCGACCATCTCGATGGCCTTTCGGCCTTCGGCATCTTCGCAGGCATGAACCAAATTCACCAAATAGCTGTAGTCATTCTGGTAAAGTGGGTGTGAGCGAATCGCAGGAATGATCTCCTCTGGGCTGTGCTTAATGATGTAACCTATGAAGAATCGTGTGCGCCCCCAGAGGTCTCCTTCACTCGACCACCGAGACACGCTGGATGGAATGGAATGGACCAAGGAAGAGAACTCGCTGCGCACCTTGTCGAGAAGAAAAGCGGTGTGTGGGAGCTTGGGCAGAACAGAACTGTGGTGTTTGATCACCAATGGACAGAGTCGTTCTCCAATGACATCGCCTTCACAATTCCAGAGCGGAGTTAAGACAGACAACAAGCGTTGGATTTCACTACCATCCAGTCGTTCACGCTCCATGTAATCGACAGCAATACTAAGTACGGGAGGCCCAAACTTCCCTACCGCTTCAGCGGCACGAACACTGTAAGGTTCATTGCGCCGCCGAAGGGGTCTATTGCGAGAGGCCGCCAATAGAGGAAGAATAGCGCGTTGATCTTTGATTTCTCCGAGGCAATAAGCTGCCCAGTTTCGGACATCTGGTTCTGAGTGCCCCAATCGATGGACAAGCGCTTCAACAAAGCTCTCTCCATCTTGAATAATCTGGGCTGCAGCTTCACGTTGCAATTCTGGATTCCTCCTCGAAAGCTTCCTTAGCAATTCTTTTCGTAGGCCTGCATTCGTCGGCGGGTTCCGTTGCGGTTTGTCAATGACAGAGTTGTCATGAAGCTCCGGAAATACAATAGCTGGGAACGAGACTGGCGGGGCTGTGGGCAGGCGGCCTCCTCGTAAACATCCCAACATCTCATCGGCCGATTGATACCGTGAATTCGGATGCTTTTCGAGAGAGCGAAGGACAACTGCTAACAGATTCGCCGATACATTGCTTGGCAGCTCCTTGGGAGCAGCTTCGCAGATAGCCCTCCAAAGGACCATACGATTTGTCTCAGGAAACGGCCGATAGCCTGCCAGCATCTCGTAGAGCATTACTCCGACCGACCACAAGTCTGTCTGTTCGGAACGCTTACCCTCCCAAGCCTCAGGTGCCATGTAAGCAGGAGTGCCGGCAATGCCAAGGGTTTGTTCACTCGATTTCAGGACTCGAGCCATGCCGAAGTCTGCAATCCTGGGGCTATTACCCTGTAAAAGAACATTGTCTGGTTTCAAATCGCGGTGGATGATGCTCTTGCCGTGAAGATGGACCAGCCCTGCGAGGATTTCAGAGGTCATCGAAACGGCTGCTTCGATCGATGGCGCTCGGCGACCGTGCCTCTTGATCCAAGCAGCAAGCGACCCATCAGGAGCGAATTCGCTAACGATGACGACTTGTTTGTCGTACACTTCCGCCTCAATGACCGGAAGAACATTCGGATGCCCAGAGGCTTGAACCCACAAGCGTGCTTCCCGAGTAATAACGTCGAGGTCGGGATCTGCGAAGAGCGGGAATTTCAAGGCGACCTGTGTCGTGGCGAGTGTCCCTCGTCTCTCGGCAAGCCAAACGACGCCAAATCCTCCACGACCGAGTTCACGGACGAGAGTATACGGGCCAATCTTATCGTCGGGATGAAACATTACGAGCCGTTCCTCTGCCTGCGAACTCCCGCGATGACCGAGGGCGACAAAGCAAATTTGGGGAATCTCAAGTCGCGGCGATCGAGCCCTTCGGTCTATCCCGTTGTTCTCGGAGGTTACAAGCATTCTC
>Ga0194055_10003078_pt1 | contig 12972 bp, 9 predicted proteins | sample SepL449m_MetaG_FD_155482 | JGI IMG/M metagenome (GOLD analysis project Ga0194055, IMG submission 155482) | Anoxic zone freshwater microbial communities from boreal shield lake in IISD Experimental Lakes Area, Ontario, Canada - Sep2016-L442-9m | ecosystem: Environmental > Aquatic > Freshwater >... | reverse complement strand
TCGCTTGGCGTCGCCGACTACGAGGACTCGCTATGGAAGCGGCCGCCGGCTGCCGTTGTGCGCGAATGCGCTGCGGGATTCGAAGCAGCTTTCGCTGACGCGCAACACGGAGGAACGGAGGTGACCGGTTCGGTTTGAGAAGTACAGAATCGGTTCGCCCCACGATGGGGAAAACTTGAGGCCGACAGGACAGCGATGGTCGTGTCGGGAGGAACCGTCGCTAGATCACGACAGTTGATTCTGCGATGTAGATACCAGCCGATCCCACGGGTCGGTACGAGAGTTCAATCGAATGCAATGAGGAGAGGGAACTATGGATACGGAACACAATGATCTTTCGCAAAAGAAGGACAAGTCGGGACTGATTTCCCGGAAGTCCTTTCTAGCAGTTGCCGGTGCAACTGGTCTCTCGGCGACGCTCGCCGCCTGTGGCGGCTCGTCTTCGAGTAGCGGCTCGACAGAGGCCGCAGCGACGACCGCAGCTGTGGACACCAGCACGACATCTACGGCGAAGATGGGTCCGTCCGGTTGGGATGGTGCGGAAGTCTTCCAGTACACAGCTGACTCCGCACCAGGCCGAGCCATCGAGGGGGCAAAGGCCCTTAAGGCATCTGGTAATGCGCCAGAGGTGCTCGTGGTCGGAATGTACCCTGGTGCAATCGGCAACTTCACAGAGCCATTCCCGAAGGGCGCCAAGAGCGTCCAGCAGGTCTGGGAAGAAGAAACCGGTATTAAGATCAAGTTTGTCCCTATGGATGCAGGGCAGACGTATGCCAAGAACATGCAGGCGGCATCCCGTAAGGACGGGGCACAGAATCTCGTCGTCCTTGGTATGTCCGAGAATGGTGATCTTGCCAACGCTGGTCTACTGCTTGATCTGACCGATATGGTCGACAAGTACAAGCCGGACTGGAACGACCCGGTCATGGGCTATGTCGGTGGCGATACGACCACGAAGCTGATGAACTATTACGACGGCAAGCCGTACGCGATCGGCGTCGACGGCGACTATCAGATGTGGATCTCGCGGTCCGATTTGTTTGAAGATCCAAAAGAGCAGAAAGACTTCAAGGCCAAGTATGACTACGACCTGATCTATCCCGAGACTTGGGATCAGCAGCGTGATATGGCTGAGTTCTTCCACCGGCCTGACCAAGGACTACTCGGCTCGACAGACCTGCGTTCGCCGGGCTGGGGTTGGATCAACTTCGTCACACGATACGTCTCGACGGCGAATCCCGCCCAGTTCTATTGGGATGATCAAATGAACCCGCTGATCAATTCGCCCGAGGGCCTCAAGGCGCTCAACCATCTCGTCGAGACGACGAAGTTCGGCTCGAAGGATGCGTTGACGTGGATTTGGGAGGAGCAGTACGGCAACTGGGGCCAGCGTGGCGCGGCCATGTCGTCGTCGTTCTCGAACCTGACGAAGTTCATGAAGCCAGGCAGTCCGTTGGATCCGAAGGATTCCGGTTCCGTTACCCACGGCACGAACCAGCCAGGCTGGATGGTGGGCGACCAGCTCGTTCGCCATTCGAGTCTGTACTTTAATGCGGCGGTGGGCGTTAATGCCTTCGGTCCATCGAAGTACCATGAGGTCTCGTACCTATTTGGTCAATGGATCTCCTCCGGCCAGATCTACACGTGGATCACGGCCAACCCGGGTGGCTACGAGGACATCGTCAAGCAGTACTCGCTGACGAACCCCCTCGTAGAGACCTCGTACACCAAGAACACAACCGAGACCATGGGCCAGATCATTCCGGGCAGCTGCCCGTCGATCTCGTCGCTGCGAGGAGCCCCGGACTACATTCAGTCGCTCGATGTCAACCTGCAGAAGGCCCTTTCGGGGCAGAGCTCGCCGCAGGACACGTTGGCAGCGATCGAATCTGAATGGAATGCCATCACAGACAAGATCGGGCGCGAAGAGCAGGCTCGAATCTGGGTAGCATCGAAAGCTGGTTGGGCGACGAACCCCAACACAAGCGCGTAACCCTACCTCTGGCGGGTGGTACGGCTCTCGGGCCGTACCACCCGCACGGAGTGGTCCGTGAGCGAAAATATGAAAGTGAGAACCGCATGGCAGTTGTTGAACAGACCAAAGACGATCAAGACGTAGCTCCCCTCAGTCTTGATCCGCAGGCTGCCGCTGGGCGGCGGCTCGGGAAAATGATGGTGGCCCCGGGACAGCTGCTCCTGCTTTTGTTGGTGCTGTTCCCCGTCATCATGGAGGTATATCTCAGCCTGACTACGTGGTCGCCGAGTGGTGGTACGGACTGGTATCTGGCCTATCAAGATTGGACGTGGTTTTCGAACTATTGGGAGGGGATTACGTCGCGACGATTCTTGGAGACCATTCTGCGAACGGGTGTCATTACGGTCGCGGCTGTTTCTTTGGAGTTCGTCCTCGGTTTCTGTCTGGCAGTTCTATATGCCGAGCGCTTCCCGCTCAAGCGTGTTTTTACTGTTTTCATGCTGGTACCGATGATGGTCGTTCCCGCTGTCTCGGGGTTCGTCTTTTTCTTGCTCTTGCAGAGTGATGGACCCGTCAATTCGATTTTGTCGCTGCTCTGGCCAGGTGGGGATGTTTCCATCCCATGGCTGATTGACCCAACATGGGCTCTGATTTCCGTGATCCTTGTTGATGTCTGGCAGTGGACGCCGCTGATGTTTTTGATTCTCCTTTCCGGCATCCTCGCGGTACCGGAGGATCAGATGAACGCCGCTGGGATTCTCGGCGCCTCGTGGCGCTTCCGCCTGCAGACGCTGGTGATTCCGATGATGAAGCCGATCATCCTCATCGCACTCATCATCCGCTCGATGGAGGCTTTCAAGCTCTTTGACGCTGCATGGCTACTCACGCAGGGCGGGCCGGGTGAGGCATCAACCACTATTTCGGTCCTGCTGTATCGGCAGGCGTTCTTGAGTTCCCAGTGGAGTTATGTCGCTGCCCTAGCGATCATTGTGATGGTTGCAATTAGCGTGATTGCATCCCGTGCGATTCGTCCCCTCGAGGCCGGTCAGGAGAGCCGCTAATGACTGCGAAGAAAAAGGCACGTATCGCGATGATCGCGCGATTCTTGATCGCGATCGCCGTACTCGTCGTGATGCTCTTTCCCGTCTATTGGATGGTCACGATGGCCTTCAAGCCGAACGTCGAGTGGACACCAACGACAGGCGAAACCTTCTGGATTCCACAAGATTGGACGACGGCCAACTTCACTCGACTCTTTGGTATTCAAGAGGACGGTGCGGCAAGTTTCCTGGTGTCGACTCCGATTGATGCTATGCCATCGATTTGGCATAGTCTGATTGCGAGCATTGGAGGAACGCTACTGGCGTTGCTGGCCGGCGTGAGCACTGCCTACGGAATTTCGCGCTTCAAGGCTGGCGGTGGTGCCCTTCCATTCCAGATCCTCCAGTTGAGAATGTTTCCTCCAATCGCGGTGATCATCCCGATCCTGTTCTTGTGGACCTACCTTCAGCTCTTCGACACGCTGATCGGGCTGATCCTGATCTACGGCGCAGTAACGTTTCCCTTCGTCGTCTGGTTGATGCGGAGTTTCTTCGATGAGATTCCACGGGAAATTGCCGAGGCGGCCATTGTCGATGGTTGCACTCCCTTCGGAGCATTCCGACGCGCCGTGCTGCCCCTAGTGCGCGGCGGCTTGGCTACGACGGCGCTGTTTGTCTTCATCCTGAATTGGTCGGATTTCTTGATTGCCCTGGTGCTCACAGATGCCAATACGCAAACCGCACCGGTATTTCTCAGTCAGTTGCGCACAGCCGGTGGGCAGGAGTTTGGTGCGCAGGCTGCACTCGCAGTGATTCTTGTGTCGCTTCCCGTGCTGATTTCGATCGTGATTCAGAAGCACTTAGTTCGTGGGTTGACCTTCGGGGCGGTGAAGCGCTGATGGCACGTATCGAATTGGTCGGTGTGACGAAGAAATTCGGCCTTTTTGTCGCCGTTGACAATTTTCAACTCGATATTCCTGATGGCTCGTTTGTGGCGCTACTCGGGCCGTCGGGCTGCGGAAAATCCACGACCATGAACATGATCTCGGGCCTCGAAGCGCCGAGTACTGGCGAGATTTTTTTCGACGGAAAGCTGATTAATGACGTTCCGGCCGGGAGTCGGGATGTTGGTTTCGTCTTCCAGAATTATGCGATCTTCACGCACTTGTCCGCGTTTGAAAATATTGCCTACGGACTTCGGGTTCGCAAAACGGACACGGCTGAGATTAATCGGAGAGTCTTGGAAGTTGCACGGTTGCTCGATATTGAGCCATTGTTGCAGCGCCGACCGAATAAGCTTTCGGTCAATGACCTGCAGAAGGTCGCGATTGGGCGCAGCATGATTGTGGAACCTGCAATCTTTCTGCTCGACGAGCCATTCTCGAACCTCGATGCCGGCTTTCGCGGATTTATGAGGGCCGAACTGAAGGCGCTTCAGCGTCGCCTAAACCAGACGATGATCTACGTCACGCATGATCAGGTCGAGGCTATGTCAATGGCTGAGCACATTGCCATCATGGATCAAGGTCGCCTTCAACAGTACGGCACTCCTGATGAGGTCTATTCCCACCCTGCCAATCGCTTTGTGGCCGAGTTCGTGGGTTCAACGAAGATGAACTTCTTTGAGGCCTCCGTAGCAGAGGGAAGCATTCGACTTGAGATGCCGGGGTCTCAGCCGATCCCCCTCACTGGGGTCGAAGCTGGTTTCGTGACACTCGGTATTCGTCCCGAATTCTTGCACCTCGAGGCTCCATCGGATAGTGCCCCCTGGCGAGGCGAGGTTGATCTCGTAGAGCCACTCGGGCCGCGCACGATCTATCACATTCGCTCGGGAGATCACCGGTTTCGTGTCTCGGCCCCACCAACGCTTGACCTAAAGACGGGTGAAGCGGTCGGTGTTGGCGTTGATGCGGAACGGATCCATCTCTTTGATAACGCAACCGGGCTTGCGGTTCGGTAGGGGGCTCGATGGCTGACATCACAATTACTGGAGTAAGCAAGAAATTTGGGGACATCGTTGCCCTCAACGACCTCAACCTGCATGTAGATGACGGTGAGTTTTTCGTCATTCTAGGCCACCCAGGTGCGGGCAAAACCACAACGTTGCGGACGATCGTGGGGCTCGAACAGCCAGACGCCGGCGTGATACAGATTGGAGGGCAGGACATGAGCGGCGTCATGCCAGGCGAGCGGAATGTGGGGATCGTCTTCCAAAACCTCGCGCTCTACCCAGATAAGACGGTCTACGACAATTTGGCGTTCCCACTACGGCAGAAGGGGCGAGAGGTCAGCAAGCAGGAGATCGATCAGCGAGTTCGCGGTGCAGCTGAGACGCTTCGCATTAGCGCGCTCCTTGATCGCAAGCCAGGGAAGCTGTCGGGCGGCGAGCGTCAGCGTGTTGCGATCGGGCGAGTCATGACGCGCGCTCCAGAGGTGTATCTCCTCGACGAGCCCCTCTCCGCTCTTGATGCTCTGCTGCGCATGGAGATGCGGTCCGAGCTCAAGCGGCTCCAGCACGAGCTCAAACGAACGTTGATCTACGTGACTCACGATCAAGTCGAGGCGATGAGTATGGCCGATCGAATCTGCGTGCTTGTGCAGGGCGCGGTTGAACAGGTCGGAACACCGAGTGAGATCTACGACCAGCCACGGACGATTGACGTGGCTCGTGCTGTCGGCTCGCCGCCAATGAATCTGCTTCCGCTGACGGTCGACCGCAGTCAAGGACTCTGCTTGCGCAGTACCACCGTTTTATTTAACGGTTCGGCCGATCAGAATCTGAGTGCCATCACTGATGGCGATCTGGTTCATCTCGGCGTCCGCCCTGAGGATGTCGTGATCGGTGGCGATGCGGCCAGCTGCCCGTTTACTGCGCGTGTGATGGCAGTCGAGCCACTCGGCAGCGAGACGATCATCGATCTCGACGTTCAGGGGGTAATCATCAAGGGCTCTGTCTTGCCGACAGCGCAGTTTGCTCCGGACGAGTCGGTGCGGTGGGGCGTTCGCACGGATCGAATCCACCTGTTTGGGGCCGACGGTGTGTCGTTATACACGGCAGCGGGGCAAGCCCACATGACTGCGGCCGCACCATGACATCGCGAGACCGTTCGTTAATCCATCAGCCAACTACTACAGCACGACGAAGGACGAAAACATGAAGACCGCGGAACGAACCCGAATCGCCTTTCAGCGAGGCACGCCCGACCGCGTTCCTGTCCACTGTTGGCTTGGTTTGCCACTGATTCATAAGCTCAAACCGCAGGGCTCGTCGATGATGGATATGTTTGAACTCTGGATTGATGATCCGATGGGTTCGATGGTTCAAATGCAGAAGGATCTGGGGCTTGATCCCATGATTACGACGTACAGCCAGCACATCGGTGAGCATGAGATTTGGCCGCGAATGTTGTTTCCACGGCCTCTGATCGTCGATAATTGGGAAGAGAAAATCACCGTTCTTGAAGAGGGTGAGGGGTACCGCATCCAGGGGCATACAATTCGCACCCCAGACGGAGACCTGGATTATTCCTACCGCACCGAGCTTGGTTTCGGCACGTCGTGCCACGACTTTCTGCTCGCCGGTGACGAGCCGGAGAAGCTCCTACCGGCGTTGCAGCATTATCCGCACGGTGACGTATATGACATGACGGTTTTGCGAGGCATGACGGAAAAGGTCGGCGACGAGGCCTGGTGGCTTCACCATGTGATTGGACCATGGGACATGGCTGCCGAGATTCGCGGCCTGGTTGATCTCTCGATGGATATTTATGACCGCCCCGATTTCGTGCACGCGTTGATGCGCATCTGCACAGACTGGCTCAAGACGTTCTATGCACGACTGGGCGAAACTGGCATCCACTCGATCTCGATGAACGAGACCTGGACTGGTGTTGGTATCGCGCGGGAGCACTACGTCGAGTTTATGAAGCCCTATGAGACCGAATGCGTCACAGCGGCGCATGAGGCTGGGTATATGGTCAGTTTTCATAACTGCGGACGCGCCAAGATTCTGCTTGAGGACATCGCCGACACGGGCCCGGATGCGATCGAGACGCTCACCTCCGACCGATCGTCTGGAGATGTTGATCTTGCTGATGCCAAAGAGCGCATTGGTGACCGTGTCTGTCTCTTCGGAGGGTTTAACGAACACATCCTCTATGAAGGGGATGCGGCATCGGTTCGGGAGGAGGTCAAGCGCTGTCTCGATGCGGCGATGGGTGGGGGCGGGTATGTCCTTCGCTCCACGGGCCAAATTTTCGATGCGAAACCAGGACTGATCGAGGTTTTGGGCGAGACAGTTCGCGATTTAGGGCGCTATAGCTGAGTACCGACGATCCACATCCGTCCGACGAACTGCTACACGTCCAAACGACAGCGCCTGGGCCGCAGGGAAGTCTACCGCTGACACCAGAGATGCTCCGGACCGATCCGTCGGGCGATATTTTCGGGCTGTCACAAAACGCGGGGATGGGCTGGCGCCCATCTGAGGTTGGGCGGGATCCGTACCTGATCCTCTCGACTCAAGGGGGTGTACGCGCCGAAGACGGCAGCCCAATAGCGCTGGGATATCACACGGGGCATTGGGAGGTGGGCCTGCTTGTTCGCGAGGTCGCGGATTATGTCACCAAGCATGGGGGCCTGCCGTTTGCGGGTTTTGTTTCGGATCCGTGTGATGGCCGGTCGCAGGGGACGACGGGGATGTTTGACTCCTTGCCATTCCGCAATGACGCCGCCGTCGTGTTGCGGCGACTGATCCGGAGTCTGCCGCGACGCAAGGCGGTGATTGGAATCGGGACGTGTGACAAGGGTCTGCCGGCAATGACGATGGCTGTCGCGTCATTTCGTGATCTACCTGGGGCGATCATTCCCGGCGGCGTCACGCTGCCGCCTGATTATGGCGAAGACGCTGGCACTATTCAGACTCTCGGTGCACGGTTCGCTCACGACATGATCGATGTTGAAGAGGCCGCAAGTCTTGGCTGTAGCGCATGCGCAACGCCTGGCGGAGGCTGTCAGTTCCTTGGCACTGCTGCATCGGCACAGATCGTGGCGGAGGCTTTAGGGTTGACTGTTTCACACGCGGCGCTGGCACCAAGTGGGCAACCGATCTGGTTTGACGTGGCAAAGCGGACCGCTCGTAATGTCATGGAACAGGTGCGCGAGGGACGAATGATTGGCGACGTGCTTGATCCAGCCGCTATTGAGAATGCGATGTTGGCGTTAGCAGCCTTTGGTGGCTCGACAAATCTCCTGATTCACATTCCGGCGTATGCCCACGCGGCCGGATTGAAACGCCCGACCGTGGATGATTGGCGCTCGGTCAACCGGTCGGTCCCGCGGATAGTTGATGCACTGCCAAATGGGCCAGAGAATCATCCGACGGTTCGCGTCTTCTTGGCTGGAGGAGTTCCGGAGGTCATGCTTCACCTTCGTCGGGCCGGGCTTTTGAATGAGAAAGCAAAGACGATTGAGGGTCGGACCTGGACTGATCTGCTTGACGAGTGGGAGCAGAGCGAGCGGCGCCATAAGCTCCGAGAGCGACTTCGAATAGCCGACGGAATCGATCCCGACGATGTGATTTGTCCACCGGATCGTGTTAAGCGCAAGGGTCTAACGCCGACCGTTTGCTTCCCGTCTGGGAATCTTGCGCCCGAAGGGAGCATCATCAAGAGCACCGCGATAGACCCATCGATTTTGGATGCGGATGGGATCTATAGGAAAACTGGACCTGCGCGGATCTTTACTACCGAGCGAGCAGCCATCAGTGCCATCAAGGGCCAGTCGGAGCCTCCTGTGAAAGCCGGCGACATCATGATCCTCGCCGGTCGAGGGCCACTTGGCTCTGGCATGGAAGAGACGTACCAATTGACGAGCGCCCTTAGGTTCCTTCCATTTGGAAAACATGTCGCATTGATTACTGATGCAAGATTTAGTGGTGTCTCTACGGGAGCCTGTATCGGTCATGTCAGCCCGGAGGCTCTCGCTGGAGGGCCAATTGGTCGACTGCGAGATGGCGATGTAATTCGCATCGTTGTTGACCGTGAGGCCTTGAATGCCACCGTCGATCTGATCGGTCACGGCGATCAGGAGTGGTCGCCGGCTGAGGCGGAGCAGGAACTTGCGGGGCGCGAAATGCATCCCGATATTCGCCCCGACCCTAACCTCCCAGACGACACTCGCGTGTGGGCGTCGCTTCAAGGTATTTCTGGAGGACTTTGGGGAGGGTGTGTCTACGACGCAGGTTCCCTCGCCGCAGCCATTTCCTCAAAGCCGTAGCGCTGCGACACGCACCACGGAGGCCTTAAGAAAATGGCAGCGAGCTATCAGCGCAGAGGCTTCATGTGTGTGAATGGCTCATCGTCTGGAAGCTGATCCCAGGCGAGACCCTCATCGGCAGCTGCGATGTATCGCGGCTCGAGGCCGAGCTCTTTCAGCACAATATTGCGAGCTTGTGGGATTGCTGAAGCCTTGTAGAACGCCAGGTGGCGGTTGAATCCCTGACGCCCAAAGCCGCAGTCCGTCGAGAGGATGAGCTTTTCGGCGGGAATGTGCTCAAGTGCACGGCGAATACGATCAGCAACCACGTCCGGGAAGTCCGCCTGGAGCGTGCGATGACTGATCATGCCAACGGCAACTTTCTTCTTGAGCGAGTCCTTATACGAGTCGAATAGCGACAACTCTTTCAGGTCGTTCTCGGCGGCTTCAACCGTCCAGACGTCGCCTTTGAGGCGCTCAAGGTAGATCTCTACCGAATTTGCATACGACTCGTCGGTAAAGACCTTTTGCATGTTGGGGTTGCCCCAGCAGGTATGAATCCAGACCTCGACGTCATCAAGGCCTTCAATCTCACGATTGAAACAGTCAATGAGGAAATCGAGCAGTTTCGTTTCCTTCGGGTAGTAACAGGCCATGAAGTGCAGCGTCGGCTCTTCGATCTGAATGACCTTGCATCCGGATGCGGCGAGCTGTCGCAGTTCGAGGTTCATCGCCTCGGCCATGTCCCACGTGACCTGCATCTTGTCGTCGATGTCGTAGTGCGACGTGTGGCTATCGAGGAAGAAGGCGAGCACCTGCGCGGAGCAACTACCAAACTTAATGTGCTTTCCGGACGCAGCACTTTGCTGAGCGATGCGCCAAATCTTCGCGTACTCCAACGGATTGGCAGGATCATGCTCAACCTTGTCAACGACGCGTGGCCAGCGCCACGTCTTGTAAATCGAATCAAGCATCGTTCCGACGGGATAGGCGAGGAGAGGCGAGCGGGTATTGCGTGTCTGAAGCTCCTCGTGCTCGAAGCCCTTCCAATGCTGCAGTGGGTAGTGGTGCCAGGATCGCCCTGCCACATCCTCATCAAGGTGATAGTCGCCCGTTGTCAGAATGTCGAGGCCAACCCGCTCTTGGTCCGACACGCAGATCGCATGCGCATCTGTGAATTGCTCACGAAACCAAGGGTCCATCATCGCCGTGTCGAGGGGGCGGCCCCACATATTTTGGTTGTACCACTTGGGGCGAGGCCACGAACCGGTGACGGTCGCCGGGAGCATCAAGTCCTCAGTTGCTGTGAACATCGTTCGCCTCGTATCGTCTTGGGGGAGTCGAGAATCGCGAATTTGCGCAGAGCGCGCCGTTCGAACTATGTCGACCGTACCATCTGAGTACCGGGCGGTCAACGGGTAATTCTGAGAGCGCTATGGGGCATTTTTTTGGGGGCGATTGAGGTCAAATATGGCTGGGCGCAAAATGCGGATCGTATGTGGAAAGCGAACGTACTTCGGTGCAGCCTGCCCTGTTGACGGCGCTCATGTCGGATGCTACTAATGACACATGATAAGAATTCCAATGTCTCGCCTTCCGACCATCACGTGGCGTGTGACGTTCGATAAAAACGGGCTTGACGTGTCACGTTGAAGACCTTTGGGCATGCTTCGCAGAGACATTGTTCGGACGCGTACGCTCGACTTGGAGCGATGCTCGCTGCCAGTGAGTGCATTGTTCTCGATGGTGGTGTAGCGACCGAGATTGAACGCCGAGCACTTCCAGAAGGAGTCAACCTTTATCCGCGCGACATGTGGGCCGTTAAGAACAGACCTCAGGCAGTTCTCGAGGCGCATCGGGCGTATTTGGATGCTGGCGCCACTGTTATGTCAACAGATACATGGTCCGTGTTATCTGCGCCTACGGTGGATACCGTTTCCACGGGGTCCAAACAGGATCCCTATCACTGGATGGATGCCGCACGGCGGGGCATACAGCTTGCCCGTCGCGCCGTTGCTGAGAGAGGAAAAGAGAGCGACTGCGCCGTCGCCTTTGCGATCTCCGAAGAGATCGATTCGGCGGATCGCCGCCTTACGGTTGATCTGCTGGGGCATATCTTTGAAGACGATCCACCGGACCTCATTTTGCTCGAGACATTGACGCTGATTCGTGATCCAGATACCTTCGACGTCGTCGAGTTACTGCTCGAATCAGGGTATCCCGTCTGGGTCTCTTTCCGTCGCTGCCGCCATGGTGTCTGTGGTGTTCATGGGCAACATTGGGGACCGCCCGAAGGCGACCTGTTTGGTCGAGCGGCGGTGCGATTCGAACAGATGGGCGTCGGAGCACTCTTGATCAATTGTCTCCCGATCGAACATGTGCCAGGAATGGTGTCTTGGCTTCGCGATTTTACTGATCTACCGCTTGGTGTATACCCAAACCTTGGTCATCTCAGTGGCGATCGGTGGCATTTTGATGATGCGACAACGCCGGATGATTTTGCCGAGCTTGCTGTGGCGTGGAGGAGTGAAGGTGCCCAGCTGATCGGCGGTTGTTGCGGGGTGATGCCGGAACACATCGCTGCGGCATTCGGCGCTCTTCAAGGCACAACTCCGGGCCGTCAGCGTCCAATTTCGAGGGATCCGGAACAAGGTGATTCGCCGCCTGGGAACGTTGAACCATGGTCTGACGCACGGGGACAGGCCATGAGCCCCCTGCCATTTCCCGACATTCAAATCGAACGCGGCGTCTTCGTGCCGACAGAGGGAAGTTTTCTTGCCTGGAAGACCCTGTTTAAGGACGACGTTGGTCGTGACAACCGATGTCTTGATGTTGGTTGCGGCTGCGGCATCCTGTCCGTACAACTTGCGCTCAATCATGCTTTGAGTGTTCACGCCATAGACATCGATCAGCGAGCGGTGACAAATGCCCTAGCCAATGCATTTCGTAACGGCGTCTCGGACCGCGTCACGGGGGAAGCCGTCGACCTTTATCATTGGCACCCAAACGAACATTACGACGTCGTGGTTGCGAGTCTTTTTCAGATGCCAGTCGACCCGTATGAGGAACCAGCGGGGCATCGTCCGCTCGACTACTGGGGCCGAAATCTGATTGATCATTTCATTCGGATGCTGCCAAAACTGCTTGCGCCGGGCGGTGTTGCCTACTTGATGCAATTATCGATTGTTGGGCAGCACGAGACAACGAGACTGTTAGCAGAGAATGGCTTAACGGCGGAAGTTGTCGACTTTAGCTTCTTTCCATTTGGGAAGGCATTCGAGCCCAATCGGGGACAAATTTGTCGCGTCGAAGAACTCTCAGACGCTTATCATCTGCAGTTCAACGATAGTGACGTGATGGTTGCGTACCTGTTGGAAATCCGTCGGGACAACGGATGATGTGGCACTGCCTGTCGATGCCGGAGCAGCTATTGGCGTTCCGCGCTGCCTCGTGGATGCGCTTCAGGACAGCGACGGTGGTGTTACGTTCATAGCGCGTGCACGCATCAGAGGACACCGTATTTCGTATAGGCGTCGGCGATCGACATGCCACCAGCCATTGCCTCCAAGAACTCGGCCTCTAGGTCGGCCTTCGTTAGCGCCGCGGAGACGATTTCACTGATGTGCTCTCGAGGCACAATCACGATGCCGTCTTCGTCACCAACTACGAGATCGCCATGGTGAATGGCTACGCCGCCGATTT
>Ga0194055_10003077_pt1 | contig 12972 bp, 14 predicted proteins | sample SepL449m_MetaG_FD_155482 | JGI IMG/M metagenome (GOLD analysis project Ga0194055, IMG submission 155482) | Anoxic zone freshwater microbial communities from boreal shield lake in IISD Experimental Lakes Area, Ontario, Canada - Sep2016-L442-9m | ecosystem: Environmental > Aquatic > Freshwater >... | reverse complement strand
GACTTAAACATTATGAATCAAAATAAAGTTTTTTGGACGATCATGAAAACTACTACTTGGCAAAAACAACTTTGGATAAAATATTCGCCAAATTATGAGTCATTTACCTCGTTGTTTGTATCGTTTATCGTTCATGTTGCATTGGTTACCTTAATCATGATGCTAGGTTGGGAAGGGTTAAAAAAAGCAATAATCGGAGATGTCAACCGAAGGCTTGGGGTTTCGTCAGTAAGGGTTGGGGGTGGTACTTCCTCTGGTTCCCCTGATGCAAAAGAAAATGATGATACGATCAAAACACCGCCTAAATTGAATCTACCAGATAAAGAAAACATGCCCGAAATTCCATTAAAGTTAGACCCCTTTCCGACAGAAAAAATTCAAGTTGATAAAAAGAGCGAAAAATCCTTGGTGGAAGATGCGAACGCCAAAGCCCAAGAGTTATCTCGTATAGGGCAAAATTTAAAAAGCAAAATGATTGAAGGTTTAAAGGGAGTAGGAAATACAAAAGGAGACGGGGTTGGCGATGGTCGGGGTGAACGAATGCTTCGGTGGATAATGGTTTTTAATACCACAAATGGTTCGGATTATCTTTTACAATTAATGGATTTGAATGCTAGGCTTGCTTTTCCGGATCCGAATAAGCCAGGTAAATTTTTAGTTATTTCAAACCTTGGTGTTAAACCTATAACGACCATGGAATTAGATTTGTCTTCAGTTAGCGATATTTTTTGGGTGGATGATAAAGCACAATCAGTAACAAATTTATCGCGTGCTATGGGGCTGCAAATCAAAGCTGAGGCATTTGTTGTGCTTATGCCAATTTCGGTTGAAGAGAAATTGCAGAAACTAGAAAAAGCATCGCTTCAAGGCGCTAAAGAGGATGATATTCAAGAGACTCGGTTTACAATTAGTAAAACCTCGGGTAAATACGAACCTGCAAAGGCGGATATTACTTTGAAGAAAAAGTAGGGTTACTTTTCTAGTGCTTGGAGTATTTGTTGAAAATCAGCAGCCCTTGCTGCATCTTGAATAGATATCACCGCTTGGTAGGGGACATCATCGCTGTAATATAAAATCAAATCTTTGCTTTTTAATTTACGCGCGGAAGCTTTTAAGGCAGAAGTAAGATTCTCATTTTCAACTGGCTGTTCATTGATATAAAAGATGGTTTTTTCACCTTCTTTTTTTATCACAGCTTTCGTTTTTTGATCAGCTTGGGAAGTACTTATTGCTGGGATTTTTGAATCTGGATTGGTTTTAGCTGCTTCAAGATGTTGAACTAATTTTGCATAGCTAGTTAAGAGGATGAAAAAGACCAAAAGTACCAAACAAACATCAATTAAAGCATTCATGTCAATGTTGTCATCGTCTTCCTGCTTGATTGTTGATTTTGATGCGAAAGTTACATCGAATTCTGGATAATCTTGTAAAGTTTTCCATACAACTTCGCCATGTTTTCGGATTTCATCATGGATAGAAATTAACCCATTTACAATGAGATCTTGTATTTCGATGGACTCAAGTAGATTTGGTTTTGAGTCTGTACCATGGCTTTTTAGATCCCAAAGGCTCATTTTTTTCCGGTGACTCCCAAATGAATTTTAGAAATCTCATCTTTGCCAAATGATTTTTCAATTGAAGTCACCAAGTTGCGAATGGTTCCAGCAGATATATCTCCAGGAGCATACACAGTTACTTCTTTAAACCCCGGCCCTTTTTTAATTTCATCTTGAAGATAAGCAATCAATTTATCTTGGGACTCAAATTTGGTTGTTTGGTCTTTTTTTCTTTCTGCAAACCCGACGGTGTAAGCTTTGTTGTTCTCTACTTCAATCCAGGCTTGGTCTTTTATGCCCTGCACACTTGCATATTCTGCAATCGGAAGTTTTGTGGATGTCCCTGAACCTAGTGAAGATGTACTCATTAAAAAATAAACCAACAGCACTAGGCTTACATCTATTAATGGTATCATATCGATGTCATCGTCAACACTTTGATGCTTTTGAAAAGAATGAGATTGGGATTCTAAGGTTTCCGGTTTAGGATTTTCTTTTTGTGGCAAGATGTTTATTAGGGACGGGTGTTGACCAACTTCGAACCAATTTGCGGTGCCAGCAGGTCGTATTTTATCTCGAACCACCAATCGTCTTTCTTCAATCCATTGCGCAATAGTAGCCGCAGGGATCTCTCGGATCACCTGATTAGCTTTAATAATCCACACATCATAATATTTGGCATCTGGCAGCATAATTGATTCAAGGTTTAAGGGGTATTTTTAATGTGGTTGCCATTTCAATAAATTTTTGAACAGTTTTTTTTATTTGAAGTTCAAAATCATTGATTTGAGCTTTGAACATTACATGAGAAAATACAAGGGGTATTGCAGTAACCAATCCAAGAGCCGTAGCAAAAAGGGCTAAACCAATTGAGCCAGCTTGTTCTGAAACGCCCCCTTGAGCTTCTTGTATTTTCGTGAAAGTTCCAATCATGCTGATAACAGTTCCAAGTAAACCAACCATGGTTGCGATTTTTGCAATTGCTAGCATTGTTGGGAGGAGAAAGTTGAGTCTTGGAATTATTTCAAATTCCACTGCGTTGTTTATTTCTTTTCTAGAAGCAGGTATCCCATTTCCCAGGCCTTTAATACCAGCGGAGAACAATAATACACCCAGCCAGTCTTTTTGGTCGTTGTTTAATGTTATTGCTGCTTTTATGCCATCCTTTAGCAGTGTTGCTTTTAATGTTTCCATATGTGATTCAGTATTTTGCAGAAGCCCCCGATTAAGAAGAATTCTCCATGTGATTAACGCAATACCACAAACCGACATGGCTAGCATGGGGATTGCGAATATCCAGTCATTTATTACAAACATCCAAAATGATGACATTGTGAGTCCTTTTAAAAGTTTACTACTTTAATTATTTTATTAAGTCCATCAGGGCAACGATAGGAATAATTGATTTCTTTCTCACACCATTTTCCCAATTGGAACAATTTGGTTTCGGAATTTGATTGGGAAACAAGTTGGATCGCAAGGGGTAATCCAGATTTAGAAAGTTGGCAAGGCATAGACAAAGCGGGTAGGCCAGTGAAACTCCATGGGGAATTAAAAGCTGGATCGCCTGTTGTTTCGTTGCTTGGGGCCTCGGTGGTAGTTGCAGGCAACATATAGCAATCGTATTGCTTTAAGTTTGTTTCGAAATAATCCTTCCAGTATTTTTGCTGGTTTTTGCATGAAATATAGTATTCGGGTTTCACCTGTGATCCTTCTTTAATCAAGGATGTGATCCTAGGTGGATAATCTTCTGGCCTTCTTGAAATCCAGTACTCATGAATTTTAAATGCTTCATAAGACATGATTGCGCGATGTTCCACGATTGATTTTGCAAATGTTTCAGGCAGTTCGATAAAAGTTATTTGGGCGCCTGCTCTTTGAAGTTTTTTAATTGTTTCCTCTAACATTTGACGGATTTCTTCAGATGCATTATCCCAGAAAAAAGATTTGAGAACAGCAATGTGCGGTGGTTGAGAAGTGTCGGTTTTTATATTTCCAGGTTGTGTTACCTCTTCCCAAATGATTTCTAAATCTTCAATTGTGGGCGCCAACATTCCCATGTGATCCATGGATTGAGCCAGTGGTAGCACGCCATCTAGGGGCATCCAGCCAAATGTTGGTTTTATTGCAGCTACACCACAATAACTAGCTGGTCTTGTAATTGATCCACCTGTTTGAGTGCCTAAAGCAGCAGGGATCATTCCGGAAGCTACTGCAGCGGCAGAACCGCTGCTTGATCCACCAGGCGTTTTTTGTAGGTTCCATGGGTTCCGAGTGGGGGGTGGATCAAAGCTGGCATATGCTGTTGTTACGGTCTTGCCCACTAAAATAGCGCCGGCTTTTCGTAGCCTAGTGATAATTGTTGCATCTTGTCGGGCAAACGAACGAGCCCAAGACATGCATCCTGCACGCGTTGGCCAATCGTTTACATCGATGATATCTTTAACACCAAACGGGATGCCGTGCAGTTTTCCACGATTTAATCCTGACGTAATTTCTTTCGTGGCATTTATGGCATCAGCCTTTGCCTGTTGTGGGTCCAAAAATTCCCATGCATTGATGATGGGGTTGATTAGTTTGATTCTTTCCAGATATTTATCCAAAAGGGAGATCGGTGTAGTTGAACCTTCTCTGATAGACTGGTATAAGCTTTGGATGGAATCCATTTGGGTACCTGCGAATTTCTTGGATGACGAAAAGGTAAGCATAACATGATAAATGTTGCGGTTCTAGGGGCCTCTGGGTATACAGCGCTCGAAGTTATAAAAATTTTATTGCGCCACCCGCACGTAAAAATCGTTGCTTGCATTTCTAGGCAAGAAGGGACCCCTTTAGTTACAAGTATTCACCCTTCCCTTGCGAAAAGAATTGATTTGCGCTGCGAAGAACTTGATCTTGGTTCATTAAAAGACAAAGGTGTGCAATGCGTTTTCAGTTGCCTGCCTCATGGGGCTAGTATGGAGGTGATTCCAAAACTGATTAAAGCTGGCATCCGTGTGATTGATCTGTCTGCGGATTATCGATTAAAAGACCCTTCGATTTATAAAAAATGGTACGGTGAAGAACACCTCGATCTTTCAGGTTTAGCCAGTGCTGTTTACGGTCTGCCAGAATTTAATTCGATTGATATTAAAACTTGTAATCTGTTGGCGAATCCTGGTTGTTATCCGCAAACAGCTATACTTGGGTTGGCCCCGTTGTTGGTTGAAAAGTTGATTCATCCTGAACAAATAATCGTTGATAGTAAAAGTGGGGTTTCCGGAGCAGGGAGAAACCCAAAGCAAGCTACGCATTTTCCTGAATGCAATGAAAGTGTAAGCGCCTACCAAGTTGGCAAGCATCGGCATACTCCTGAAATGGAGCAGGCTCTCGAGAAAGTTTCTGGGGAAAAAGTTAAAATTATGTTTACCCCTCATCTTATCCCAATGGATCGGGGTATATTTTCGACCATCTACGCCAAGCCTAAAAAAGAAATTTCTGAACAGGCGATAAATGAGTTGGTTGGCAAATTTTATAAAGATAAACCGTTTATTAGACTAGTTGATCATCTGCCTGCTACTAAAGATTCGGTTGGGACAAATTATGTCGACTTACATTACAAAGTTGCTAGTGATTATATCGTGGTGCTTGCAGCGGAAGATAATCTTATTCGTGGGGCGAGCGGGGTTGCCGTGCAAAATTTTAACCTTATGTTTGGGCTACCCGAAGTTACCGCCCTTCTTCCTTAATTTTTAGTTAAATCCCTATTGACAAGATTCTTCTCTAGGCTATTTCAAGTCCCATGTTGGGTTATTTATTCCTAGGGGGATTTTGTAATGAAAAGAAATTTATTGATCTTAGGGGCTTTGGTTATCTTCAGTTCCACATCTTTTGGCCAATCTCAAAGTAATCCTAATGGAACTATTACGCAAAACGGCAATAGTTGGAATCCTTTCGCGTTTTTGTTGCCAAATCAGCAAGATGCGGCACAAATGCAGCAATCGCAACTTGCAAATGCTCGTTTGGCGCAACCACAAAATTTGTATCCTCGGGATTCTACTTTGATGGATTTCTTTAGCCCGTTGCCAAAATTGAGCAATTCAACCCCAACGGGTTATTCCAATTTCCCCAGAAGAAGCCAACTGCCTGGCAAAGATTATTTACGGGGTTTTGGCTATAGGTATGGTAGTCAGTAATATTCGATTTTTAAAAAACTTTTCTTTCATAAATCCTTAGGGTTTGGTATAAACAAATATCAATCTTGGAGGATTTATGTCTATTTTACGATTCGGTTTTGCGGTTCTTTTGTTGCTGTGCCTGACCTTGAGTTCTTCATTTGGGCAAGATAAAGACAAAGATAAAAAAGCAGATGACAAAAATGCTAAAGCTGATCCTAAAGAAAAGTGGATTCCTGCTGGGCAGGTTGTTGCGGTATTAAAAGAAGTGCGCGAAAGCGATAAATCCGTTGTACTTTCAATACAAACCCAAAATAGCTATTACAGTCCACAAGCAAAAAGAATGGTTCCTGCAAAGATGGAAGATATTGAGCTGTTACTAAAGGACGATGTCAAAATCCGTCAGTTTAATCCACCTGAAGCTTTTGATGACAAGGGAAGGCCTAAAAAGTATAGCAATAAGGAATTAAAGGAACTTAAAGGGGATGATTTAAAGACCCCTGGGTATCCAGCTGATTTTTCAGATTTAATCAATCAGTCGATTGTAAATGTAACCTTGATGCAAAAACCACAAAAACCGGTTCGCAGTGGTAATTCTGGTATGGTTGGAGTTGCAGGGAAAAAGGAAGATCCAGAGTTAGCAAGAGAAATGCGACCCAAAATTGCTTCGATTGTGATTATGGGTCGCATGCCGGATTACAATAAACGATAACAGGCTAATACTTAGCTGCACCCGAATCTGATTTAAGCCCAACTTTTGCAAGTGTTGAAGCAACACCATCTAGCATCATTTTTAATTCGCTGTTGATTGCAATAAACTGCCAGCCCTGTTCTATACGAAGCTGAGCCTCTTCAGGGCTCATGCAATGGATTCCGGGGGCAACCTTATTTCGTTTGCATGCTTTTAAAATGGTGTTTAATGCTGCGTTAAATGCATCTGCAGTTGGTCCCTTGCCATCTGCGGTTCGCATACTTGCTGCAAGATCATTGGGGCCTACAAATATGGCATCAATACCAGGTACTGAGAAAATACTGTCCGCATTATTTACCGCATCAATATGCTCACATTGCAAAATCACTAATAATTCGTCATTCGCCTTGTTGAAATAGTCTGGTGCAGTTGCTCCAAAGTTTAAGGCGTGAACATTTCCACCTACACTTCGAGTGCCTAACGGTGGGTAAAACATTGCGGATACTGCATCTAAAGCTTCTTGCCTTGAATTAACCATGGGTACAACCACACCAAAAGCACCATTATCTAATGCTCTTTTAATATGGTCATGGCGGTTGGAAGGAACCCTAGCTAGTGGAACCCCATTAGCGTCTGCAATTGATGCAAACATGTGGGTAGCTGTTTCCCAGCTTACTAAACTGTGCTCGATATCTACAGTTAGCCAGGAAAACCCCGTCCGAGCCATGAAACGTGTTGCAATTATGCTGCCAAGGGAAAGCCAAGTTCCAAGAGCCGGTTTTCCTTCTTTAAGAGTTTTTTTTACGGGGTTTGTTTTCATCGTTGCATTCCTTGGTTGTTAAAGAAGTATTCTTACTAAAAGGATTAGGGTTATTATCGAAATTTTCTAGATCTTTGTCGGATAAACCAAAATGGTGGGCAAGTTCATGAATCACAGTTTTTCGGATTTCGATTTTTAATTGAATAGGATCAGGGAAGGATTCTTCATGGGGCTTTTTGTAAATAGTAAGCTTGTGCGTAAGAGAATGGATATCAATTGCGTCACCTGCCCAAGGGTGGGAAAGTTCCATGGGTTCAAACAAACCAAAAAGGGTGTTCCCTTCTCTAATTTCAATATCAGAAAAATGCGCTTTTCTTAAAGTTTTTTTTGAAGGATAATCCTCAACTTCCACCACAAGATTATCAAGGTGTTCATAAAAAAAACTGGGGAGTGAATTCATAGTGTTTTTCACTTCAGCACAAAAATCATCCATTGATAATTGAATCATTTGCTTTTTCATGGCTTACATTTACAAGTTCAAAGTAAGATATACTACAGATTACAGGATCTTTATTGATAAGGGAAATTTATATGTCTCTAAGTTCAAAAAATGTAAAGCTTGTTAATGGGAAAGAGTTTTTTGATGTTGTAAAATCAGAAATCGGGAAAAAAATTGTTGGCATGGATCTAGTTTTAGAAAAAATGGTGGTTGCAATACTTGCACAAGGCCATGTTCTTTTAGAAGGTATGCCTGGACTAGCGAAAACACTTCTTGCCTTCAGTATGTCGGAATGTCTTGATTTGAATTTTAAACGAATTCAGTTTACACCGGATTTAATGCCCTCTGATATTATGGGGACGCAGATTTATTATCAGCAGACTGGTGAATTCAAAATTAAGAAAGGTCCACTTTTTGCACAAGTTGTTCTTGCGGATGAAATAAATCGGGCACCCGCAAAAGTCCAATCTGCTCTTTTAGAAGCCATGCAGGAAAAGCAAATTACGCTAGGGGACGAAACATTCGCTTTAGGCAATCCTTTTTTTGTAATTGCAACGCAAAACCCAATTGAACAAGAAGGAACTTTTCCTCTGCCTGAAGCCCAGATTGATCGATTCATGTTAAAAATATTGGTGGATTACCCAAAGTTCGATGAGGAACTTTTGATTTTGCAACGACTTGAGCAACTTGAACAACAAGGGGATATAAGGAAAGTTGTTGATGCCCAAAGCTTAAACGAACTTTGTGCTTTGGCTTCCAAAATTCATGTTGAGGAAAGTATACGCAAATATATTGTTGATCTGGCTGTAGCAACTAGGTTTCCAAATCAATTTGGACTGAACTCCAACTTTCTTGAACATGGTGTTTCTCCGCGTGGCACGATTAATCTTTTAAAATCGTCCAAGGCGCTAGCTTTTATTCGAGGTCGGGATTTTGTGCTTCCTCAAGATGTGAAAGAAATGGCGCCAAGTGTGTTCAGGCATCGAATGTCGCTCTCATTTGAAGCGATTGCTGAAAATTTAAGTGCAGATGCAATTCTCAGTCAAATTATTGATAAAGTTTCGATTTCATGATTTTCAAATAAGGACGGATGTTTTTTTACACCTGTTTTGTTTTCGTTATTAAAGATAGATATTTTTTTATTGAACAGATAATATAAGGTCAGTTGTTTTGTAATTCTTGATTGATTAGAGGTTATAAATGTTTACCAGACGCTCGTTTAACAAATCCATTTTCGTTGGTGCAATTGGATCCTCAGTGATTGCAACTTCATCCCAAGCTCAAAATTCTACTGCCAATGATAGGCTTCAGCTTGGCTTTATCGGTGTTGGTACGATGGGGCGCGGACATTTGGGCAATTTCCTTAGCATGAATGATGTTCAAGTTGTTGCAGTTAGTGATGTTGTTGATGACCGCTTGGAAAACGCCAAAATGATGGTCGAGAAAAAATATTCTCAGCCCGATGGTAAACAGGCTTATAAAGGTTTGAAGGTTTACAAGGATTTTCGGGATCTTATAAACGATAAAAATATCGACGGGGTTGTTATTAGTACGCCTGACCACTGGCATGCTCTTATTTGTGTTATGGCTTCTAAAGCTAATAAACACATTTATTGTGAGAAGCCATTGACTCATTCGATTGCAGAGGGAAGGGTTATTGTTGATGAAGTAAAAAGGTCTGGCGTTGTTTTTCAGACCGGAAGCCAGCAACGCAGTGAGTTCGGCGGGAAATTTCGACTTGCTACCCAGTTGATTAGAGCAGGAAGAATTGGAAAAGTGAAGACTGTTCGTATTGGCGTTGGTTCTCCAGCCATTGCTTGTAATCTCGAAAATGAACCTATTCCAGATGGATCTAATTGGGATCTTTGGCAAGGCCCAGCAGCAAAACGGGAATATAACAAAGTGCTTTGCCCTGAAGGTGTTCACACTCATTTTCCTGCTTGGAGAATGTATTGGGAATATGCTGGTGGTGGTTTGGCCGATATGGGTGCCCATCATTTTGATATTGCCCAGTGGGCATTAAACATGGATAGCACCGGACCGGTAAAAATTACGCCCCCTGAAAATGGTGAGAAATCTGGACTTAAATACACATATGCCAATGGAATCGAGATGTTTCATGGCGGCCCTAGTGGTTGTACTTTTGAAGGTGAAGATGCAACGCTATATGTAGATCGCGGCAAAATCGAATGCACTAAAGAAGAAATTCTTAAAGATCCGATTACTAAAATTGATCCTTCAATCATGATTGCAGATAATCATCGCAAGAATTGGCTTGAAGCAATTCGAACTAAGAAACCTACTATTTGCCCTGCTGAAGTAGGGCACCGAAGCGCAGCAATCTGCCATTTAGGTAATATTGGTTATCGAATTGGTAAGCCACTTAACTGGGATCCGGTTAAGGAAAAATTCACTAATAGTGATGATGCAAACAAGCTGTTATTCCGGGAATACCGAGGCCCTTGGAAGTTTTAACATTTTGCGATTAATAATGGTTTGCCAGTTAAATATACAATGAGAACCCGTCGAAATAATATTTCAAACGGGTTCTTTAGCTCAACTTAGTTTCTTGATGCTAAGTTTGTTCTCTGCTAAAAATTGCAAACATTCTTCTTTTTGAAAGACCCCTTCGGTTGTACCTTGTGCACGAACGCAACTTGCCCCGAGGGCGCTGCCAATTTCTAAGCATTCAATATTGGTTTTATTTTCGAGAATGCCTGAAATATATCCTGCTGTAAATGCATCGCCACTTCCTGAACCATCATGGTAATTGATTTTGAAAATCTCAGCCTTATAGCAACCTTGATCATTAAGCAAAATCGTACCTTGGTTTCCTAAAGTGATAATGCTTGTTTTGACTCCCAAAGATTTAAAAAACATTGCTTGTTGGATTGGGTTTTCTATCCCGGAAATTAGTTTAGCCTCTGCATCATTAGGCAGGAAAACATCGACAAAAGGTAGGATGGGTTTTAGCTTTTCTAAATGGTTCCCTAGACCAGGTGTAACCACATCCAAGACTGTTTTAGCCCCGTTCATTTGCGCGGTACGAAAAACTCCTGCTACATGATCTGGCGATAGTTTATCCATCAGTAGATATCCACCCAAGTAGATAACCTTACAGCCTTCAATGTCCTTGTTTTGAAAATCTGTATCTGTGAAACCTTCATTAGCTCCAATCAGGTGGATAAATCGCCTGTCTTGGTCCGTAACATTGATAACTAGAGTTTGGCTGGTTGGTGAATTGGCTTGTTTGATAATTTTACTTGTATCTGAACCAGTGTCTTTTAATTTTTGAAGAATGAGTTTTCCAAAGTCATCATCGCCAATTTTTCCAAGAATCTTTGAATGGACCCCCATTTTTGTAAGGTCTACGCCAACATTTGCAGCACATCCGCCTAAAGTTAAAGCCATTCCGCTTGTTGCTATAAGTTCGCCTTCTGCAGGAAAATGTTTTATCGGTGAACATCCATGATCCAAAACAATGATGCCTGCACAAAGAACTGTTGGGGTATTTTTCATTTGTGAACTTCTGCTTTATTCCATTAGCTTTAATTTAGTTATCATCCTGATAATTGTTTATTGATGCAATGAGGTAATTGAGAAATTATATTTCTTGCGCATTGGTTTACAGTCAGGCTTTTAATGCGGTTAAATCATGATATACTTAGGCATAATTGACAAGTGTGTTTTATTAGTTGTTTGGCATTTGCAGTAGTATAGTAAGCGATGGATTGAAATTAATTAGAATGGAAATGTGATGATTTCTGAAAATGGCGAGAAAAGCAGCTCAACTCGAGGCATCCCCAGTTTACTCCTTAATAAAATAAGTGGTTTGCTTAAAGAATTTAACCACCTTATCTATGGCGCAAAAGCTGCAGAATTACTTTCTACCCCGCCCCGTGACCTATTACCGATCAAATACATGCTTATTTCTTCAGGGGTTGGGCACACTTTAGTTGAAGGGTATAAAAATCATTTAAACCAAGAACGCGGAGATGAAGAGACCGGCTGGCTCTTGATGGGCTATCGCGAAAAAAAGCATGCGGTTGTTGTTGCTGCGGTTCCTTCCGGTGAATTTAGGGAAGCAAGTTCAACCCATGTTAAATTTAATTCGCAAGCTCAAGTGGTTGCTGGAAGGCTCTTGCGCCAGCTTCACGATAAATTAGAAGTTCTTGGGCTTTTTCACACCCATCCTGGAAGATTGCGCCATCCTTCTAGTGGAGATTATCAAGGCGACATTCAATGGGTTAAAAAATTACCCGCAAAGCAAGGGGTATTTGGTATTGGTACTGTTGATCACGATTCACCCAGCCGTGGTAATTTTGCCACCAAGATTGCGATTAATACTTTTTCCATGACTGGTATGCGTTTTGATTGGTTTTCTCTTGCTAGCGGTGATTCTAATTATGCTAAAGTGCCTATCCGTTGGACTTTGGGCGAAGATCTTGCCAAACCTTTGCATGTTGTTTGGGATGCAATGGAGGTTCATGCAGGCGAAATTGAAAAGGTTCTTGCACAGCAAAGTAAAGCCAGTTGTGCTATAACAAAATCCGGCTCTGGCCATCAACTAACCTTGAGTATTCCCCTAGCGGGCTCTGCGGGTAAAATTTTAGTTTTTATTTTTAAAGATAAGGTGCAATATTTCTTCGAGAAGAACGAACAACTATTTGCAGTCGATATTCAGGAAGATAAAGTAGATCGTGGCGTTTACTTGGTCCTTGCTGAATTGGCAAAATAGTTTTTTTACGAAAGGATTTGTCATGGACTTTAGACCTTTGAACGATGATGAAAGAAAAAACCTTTACGAGGCTCTTCGTAATAACGCCGAATCTGGCAAACCGATTCATGTGAATCCTAAAGATACTTCTTTTGTTTCAGGTACGGTTGAATCCGCTGAACAAGATGTAATCAATGCCATTCGTTCTGTTCCATGTCATTATAAGCTGTAAAAGTATGTAGATGAACGACTACATTCCGATTCTATTACGAAACGAATCTGCAAAGCGTAGGCTTGTTTCTGTTGAGTTTCCTGTCATCGAGCAGTATAACCGCGACAGGGAACCTGAGTACCGTATTACGATAGAGCCTACTGCTGAAGGATTGGCGTTAAACTATAAACTTAAGCCTGCGCATAATGTGTTTGAGGTTAAAACAAGCCTTATGGCCGGCTATCCGTTTATTCCCCCAGAAACGCGGGTGATAACAGCGCTGGATTACCCGTGTCCACATCTGTTACCTGGCCAACAACTTTGCTTGTGGAAACAAGGTAGCACTCGCAGAACCAGTCGGTGGGATCCTGCTTCCTTCACTGT
>Ga0194055_10003075_pt1 | contig 12981 bp, 11 predicted proteins | sample SepL449m_MetaG_FD_155482 | JGI IMG/M metagenome (GOLD analysis project Ga0194055, IMG submission 155482) | Anoxic zone freshwater microbial communities from boreal shield lake in IISD Experimental Lakes Area, Ontario, Canada - Sep2016-L442-9m | ecosystem: Environmental > Aquatic > Freshwater >... | reverse complement strand
CAGGCAGGGTCGTCGAATCTGCCGAATGCCACCCCCGTCCTGCGGCCCATGCTCCCACATTCGCGGGGGATGCAGGGAAAGATTTTTCACCCTCGGCAGGGCCACGATGATGCCAGCTTTGGGCCGGGCTGAAAAGCCAGCGGAGCGGGAGAGAACAGGCCAGGACATCGGCCTGTCAAACCAGGGGCCCGCGGTGCCCAAGCGATCTCTCCCGGGCCGATCGGGATTTGGTGTCGGCTGGCGTTCGAATTAGAGTCAGAGCTCCGAGATCCTCACCTCAGAGCACCCCGCTCATGACCACACCATCCGTCCCAGTCGCGGCGTCCCCGGCCACCCTCCGCGTGCTGTCGACTTCCGGCAGTGGTCAACCGGTCAGCGACCTGGCCACTCCGGAGCACATCGCGCAGCTCACGCAGCAACTTTCGACGCTTTTGACGGATACGGTCGAGCACATCGCCGGCCTCAATCGCGAAGCCCGCATCCTCGCCTTGAATGCGGAGATCGAATCGGCGCGGGCCGGCGATGCCGGCGTTGCCTTCGGCGTGGTTGCCAAAGCGATGTCTCAGCTCTCGGAGAAGACGGGCGATTCCGCCAAGGAATTGGCCCGTGGGTCGCGTGGGCTGATCCGCGAAATGCAGCAGGTGACGGATGTTCTGCAGACGAAGATGCGCGGTGAGCGGCTCTCCGACATGGCACTGACGAACATCGATCTGGTCGATCGCAATCTCTACGAGCGATCCTGCGATGTTCGCTGGTGGGCGACCGATGGAAGCGTTGTCACTGCCTTGGCGACTCCCACCGAGGAAAATCGACGCTTTGCCAGCAAGCGGCTCGGGGTGATCCTCAACGCCTACACCGTCTACTTCGATCTCGTGTTGTGCGACATCGAAGGGAGGGTCGTGGCGAACGGCCGGCCGGCGAAGCATGCGGTGGCCGGCATGCGGCAGGAGCAGACCGCTTGGTTTCAGTCGGCGATGAAAACCGAGAGCGGCGATGAGTTTGGATTTCAGTCAGTGCACCGTTCGCCTCTGGTCAATCATGAGCGGGCGCTGGTGTATTCCTGTGCTGTCCGCGAGGGGGGAGAATCGCGCGGCAGGATCCTCGGGGTGTTGGGGATCGTGTTCAACTGGGACGCCCTCGGGCAGACGATTCTCGACCGCATTCCCCTGGCTCCCCGCGAGAAGCAGCGGGCCATTGCCTGCTTCCTCGATGGTGAGGGGACTGTGCTTGCCGATTATCCAGCCGGCGCTCTTGGAGACTCCTTTGACAAAGCACTGTTCCAAGGGCTGCGGCAGGGGCAAAAGAGCTACGGAGTCCATCACTTCTCTGGACGCGAGTATGTGGCTGGCTTCGCGATGTCGCCCGGTTTCGAGACGTACGCCACGGGCTGGGCGTCGCTGGTGATGGTAGCCCGTGATTTGATGTCCTCGGCCACGATGGAAGAGCCGAAGCGTCGGGGCTGAGTGTCGCGGGCCGGCAAGGGTTGCATCCGCCGCCGCTCAAGCGATGGGACGCCGCGGCTCCGACGGTGCCCCGTATTTCTTGAAAAGCGACAGTAACCGTTCCTTGTCGAACGGCTTCACGACGAAGTCGAGGGCGCCCAGGGCGATGCATTCACGCAGTTTCGCCCGCTGATCGACGGCACTGACCATGACCACTCTTGACTCTGGAGCCTCGGTGCGGAGTTGCCGCAGGGTTTCCACGCCATCGAGCTCCGGCATCACGATGTCGAGCGTGACCAGATCAGGCTCGTGTTGACGGTAGAGGGCAAGCCCTTCGAGGCCATTGGTGGCCTCGGCAACGATCTCCCAGCCGGCTTCGCGGGCAATTCCAGCGATCCGCTTGCGCATGATCGTGGCATCGTCCACAACCAACAACCTGGGGGCCCGCAATCCACCGGCCGGCGTTTCCATGTCAGCCTCCTTCACAAGGTCTCCGAGCCATGCTCGGCTGTTTCGACGGTTACGGTTCCCGTGGCCACGTCGACCGCCACGCGGCGGCCGTGTTTCCCGCCACAGAGGCGGCCCACGATCTCGATGCCAAGACCGCTGAGAATGGTTTCGAGAGCCAGAACATTCTGGTCTCCGATCGGCGTCCCTGACTGGAAAGTGAACATCGTCGCGCCGCCGATCAGCTTCGCGGTGCAGCCGATACTTGTGTCACCGACGAAGTCCGCCAACCGTCGGAGGGTTTCGGCCACGGCGGTGTCGGCGTATTTGCCAGGAGCTCCCGCTCGGCCCTCGGCGGCTGGCAGCATCACGTGGGCCACACCCGCCGCCCGATGGCGTCTGGAGTAGAGCACCAGGGCCACGCAGGAGCCGACGAACGTGCGGAGAACCCCTTCGCCCTTGGCAACGCCAATCTGGCCGATGGCGATTGGCTCGCCTGTCGCTGGCTGTGCTGGTGTCGTCACAGAGGCGGTTCCGGATCGGCGGGCTTGTGAGCGTAGGATCGGAGCCCTGCGGCGTCTGGCACGAAGACGAGTCGGCAGCGGAACGAAGTACCCGAGATCAGGAATTCGCTGTTTGCCAGGAGGACGGTATCGCCCAGGTGCGGCTGTTCCATGAGCGCCGCTTCCATCACAGCAGCAGGGAAATCTCGCAGAAAGACGGGTGGCGAGGGAAGGATGCCGACGTCATTCTCCGGCGTGAGGATGGCACACAGCGCGTTGAGGTAGGCGCAGCCAACGATATTCGCTGTCTCGATAACGGCAGATCGCTCGAGCTCGCCCCAAGCGGTGGATGATCCCTGAGGTTGTTCAAGCAATGTGTCGGCGAGCGACAGAGCCGCGACATCCTCGGCGGCCAGCAGGAGCAGCCCGCCCACCGCTCCGCTGATTCCCATGGCGCAGCCGCAGACCGGCTTGTCGCCCGATCCGAGCACGCTCGCGGCGGACGCGATCGGAAGCTCTTCCAGCCTTCCGACAGAGAGGGTCACCGGCCGGCCGAGCCACTTCGCCAGGGCAGCTGATCCATCTTCAGCGCCGCGGTGGAAGGCTTCCTCGAGCATGGCCTGGTTGCGCCCGGTCATTCGCGAATCTCCACGGAGTTTCGAGCGCGCATGGTCATGTCGATCACTGCCGACACATCGAGCATCAGGCAGACCTCTCCGTCGCCCAAGATACTGGCGCCACCGAGCCCCCGGATGCGCTGGAAATTGTCGTCGAGCGATTTCACCACGAGATCCTGCGTGCCGAGGAGGCTCGACACCCCCGCGGCAATCGCCCGCGATCCAGCATGGAGCACGAGCACTGCAGCAGGCTCGGCGTCAGCCACATGTCCGCCGGACCATGTAAATACCTGGTCCATGTTGACCAGGGGAAGGAATTCACCGCGAATGTCGCAGACCCGTCGGCCACCGAGCGAGAGGATCTTCTCCTCGGCAACCGAAATGATCTCGCGGACGTTTTCGACCGGTGCGGCAAAGACTGCCTGTTCCATCCGGAAGAGCATGCATCGAGCGATGGCCAGCGTCAGCGGAAGGCGGATGACGAACGCACTGCCTTTCCCGGGGGTCGATTCAACGTCGATCGATCCGTTCAGCGACTCGATCTTCGTACGGACGATATCCATACCGACACCGCGGCCAGAGATATTCGAGACGGCTGTGGCCGTGCTGAAGCCAGGCTTCCAGATGAAGGCGATCAATTCCTTGGGGCTCAATGCAGCCGCCTGATCCGCGGCGATCAGCCCACGGGAAACGGCCCGATCGCGGATGCGGTCGACATCGATGCCGCCGCCGTCATCGCTGATCGTGATGAGGACGCTGTTGCCGCGATGGGCGGCCGCCAGACGCACCGTGGCGGTCTCGGGCTTGCCGCGGCGGAGCCGAACGTCAGCCGGCTCGATACCGTGGTCAATGGCATTGCGCACCAGATGCACCAGCGGATCGCCCAGCTCGTCGATCATGCGCTTGTCGAGCTCGGTTTTCTCGCCGGTAAGCTCGAGCGTCACGCTTTTGCCGAGCTCACCGGCGATATCGCGAACGGAACGCTTGAATCGGTTGAACAGCGGGCCGACGGGGACCATCCGCGTGCTCAACACGCCTCGTTGCAGGCTGTCGGCCACGCGGGTGAGCTGATCGACCGACTCGACCAGTTCGGCATACCGACGATGTCCCTCGTCCCACAGCCGTCCCTGCTCTTCGATCTTCTCGAGCTGCGCATTGCAGGTAGCCACCGCCCGCTCGACCGGCCCAGTGGTGGACTGGAGAATCGATTCCACGGCCTCGCGGAGGGAATACACGGCGTCGCCCGATCTCCCGCCGACCGAGGCCTTTCTGAAGAGCGGGGCCATGTCGGCGACAAGCTGGACAAAGCGGGCGCGGCTGACGATCAGTTCACCCGCGAGGTTGAGCAAAACATCGAGTCGATCGACGCCGACGCGCATCGTCTCCACGGCAGCCGTGCCATCCGTCGGGGCCGCGGCTGGCTGTTCGGCCGGAGGCTCGATATCAAGCTCAACCCGCTCAACGCCATCGACATCGGCGGCGATCATAAGTGCCGCACCATCGGCCCCTGTCCTGAGGACGACATCCACCCGGCGAAGCTCGGCGCGGCTGGCAAACTCCGACTGGGGGGGAACGACCTCGATCACCTTCCCGAGCTTGCCGAGCCGGGTCAGTACCAATTCGGCCTTGATGTCTGCCATGGGGAGGCCCGCGGCAAACCGTACGCGCAGCCGCCGCAGACGCTCGCCTGCCGGCGAAAGCCCGGGCCCCGGCTCAGGCAGGGCGGTGGCAGTCGGCACGGCCACGAGTGCGTCTGGCGCGGATGCTGCCGGAGGAGCGGGAAGCGATGGCTCGGTGAACGCGTTCGGCTTTGGAAGCGTGGTCGGGCCGGTCTGGCCGAGGCGCTTGACGGTCTCAGCGAGGTCGTCGGAAGATTCCAGCGGCTGGCCCAACCGCAGGCGCTCGTTACAGTCGCGGAAATAATCGACGCAGCGAAGGGCCACTTCTATGGTGGGCCCGTCGATGAGAAGTGCCCCGGAACGGAGCCGTTCGAAGTGGCTCTCGAGGTGATGGGCGAGGGCTGTGATCTTGTCGAGTCCCAGCATCGCCGCCGCACCCTTGATCGAATGGATGAGTCGGAACGACTCCGCCAGCCGGCCTGCATGGTGGGGGTCTGACTCCAGGGCGAGCAGCGCCTGCACGAACATCTCGCATTGCTCGCCCGTTTCGTCGATGTACATGCCGAGAAACTCCGCCACTTCGTCGGCGGGGAAATCCCGGTTGTTGTCGTCGGCCATGGATGGAATCCGTCAGGGCTTCCGGTACAGAAATGTCGAACACCGCTCGAGGCTGCCCAGAAAGTCATGGGCCCCGTCGGTTGTGCCCACGACCAGGAATCCGCCGCTGTGCAGCGCGTTCACCAGGTTCTTGAGCGCCACTGGCTTCGAAGCGTCGTTGAAGTAGATCAAGACATTGCGGAGAAAGATGCAGTCGAATGCCGGCTCGCGCATCGGATCGAGGAGATTGTGTCGGTGAAACTCACACAGCCCCGCAACCGCCGGTTTGACCTTCCACGTCTCGGCGACTGGGTCCGCCGAGAAATACTTCGCCAGTCGGTCCGGAGCAACCCGCTCAACCGCCTTTGGTCCGTAGATCGCCGCACGGGCACGCGCCAGCGCCGCTTCGCTGATGTCACTTCCCAATACCCGCAGCGACCAGCCTGCCAGTTGCGATCCGCGCTCGGCCAGGCAGATGGCCAGCGAATAGGCCTCCTCACCGCTGCTGCACGCGGCCGACCAGACCCGCAAGGACTGCTGGCGGTGCCCGGCTGCCGCTCGTGCGATGGCCCCCTCGAGAAAAGGGCCGGCGAACCAGTCGAGATGGTCTGACGTGCGGAAGAAGTGGGTTTCGTTCGTGGTGATGCAGTCGAGGAAGTGTTCAAGCTCTCCGGGGACTTTTGCCTCGCTCAGGAGGCGGTAGTAGGCATCGAAAGAATCGATGCCCCGCTCGCGGAGGCGGCGACGGATGCGATTGCTGAGGAGGGCCACCTTGGTGTCCTGCGTCCAGATTCCGGTGTGCTGATAGATAAACGCCTGGAACAGCTTGAACTGCGGCGGCGTCAACGTGATCAAGCCGGACACAGGTATTCCTCCCTGAGCGTCTTGAAGCCGGGGCCGTGGTGAACGGCCGATCTCATACCTTGAATCGCTTCACGAGGTCGCGCAAACCCTGGGCCTGAGCGCCGAGCTCCTCGGCGCTGGCTGCCATCTCCTCGGCGGCCGCTGCATTCGATTCGGTGGTTCGCGAAACGGATCGAATCGCCATCTTCACCTCTGAGGCGTTGGTCGACTGAGATTCCGTCGATGCGGCGATGCTGGCGATTCCAGCAGCGGTGGATTCGACGGCGGAAACGATCGACGCCAGCGACTGGCCAACCTTCTCGGAGAGCTCTGCCCCCTCCTGGACGCGCTTGGTCGATTCGTTGATCAACTGGGTGATCTCCTTGGCGGCCTCGCTCGATCGCTCCGCGAGTTTTCGCACCTCGTCGGCGACAACGGCAAACCCGAGGCCGTGCTGGCCGGCCCGGGCCGCCTCGATCGCTGCGTTGAGGGCGAGCAGGTTGGTCTGGGCCGCGATTTCGCTGATCACCTGAATGATGTCGTTGATCTGCTCTGACGATCGGCGAATCGTCCGCATCGAATCGATTGCCTCGTGGACGGCCTGGCTGCCGGCCTGGGCCAGTTGGGTCGTGCGACCCGCCTGAGATCTGGATTCGACGGCGCTCTTCGAGATCACGTCGATCGACGAGGCGAGTTGGTCGACCGCCGCCGTCATCTCTTCAACGCTGGCCGATTGCGATTGCGCCCCGTCGCTGAGACTGCCGGCGCTCTCTGCGATCATTCGTGCACCCTCGTTTTGCTGGTCGGCGGCCTCGTAGATCTGCTTGATGACGTCGCGGAGATCACCCATCATCCGGCTGGCGTCGCCGGCGAGCAGAGCCATCTGATCGTCGCCATCGACATTGATCTTCCGGCACAGGTCTCCCTTCGAGGCCGCGGCAAAGACCTCGGACAGCATCCCCACCTTCGACTCGAGGGCCTCCTTGGAGGAAACGACGCTTGCCTGGAGCTCCCGCTCACGTTGATCGGCTTGGATCCGGTCGGTGATCACGTCCCAAGTCACGAGAGGACCGACATAGCCCCCCTTCGAATCGCGGAGGGCCGAGATGTTGAGGTCGAGCGTTTCCGATCCAAGGGCAACGCGCTCATGGGCCGGCAGGGTGGCGGGATTTGCCAGCGACTGCCAGCGAGGGTGTTCGCCGAGGACGTCGATGCGTTTGCCGATCAACTCTGCCACCGGGCAGGGGAGAAGATGCTGGAGCTGGCGAAGGCTCTGCTCGGAGGCGGGATTCATGTAGGTGATCTTGAGATCGGGATCGGCCTGAATCAGGCGAACGGACGTGTTCTCGACGATTTCCGAGAGCCGCATCTGCGCATCCTGATCGCGGGTGATCCGACGGGCGATGCCGATGGACGACAGGATGATTCCCAAGGCGGTGAGGCCGAAGAGAAGCAGGCCGAAGTTCCGCAGGCTCTGTACGGGGGCCATGACCTCGGCCTCCTCGATTTCGGACACCAGCGCCCAGCGCACGGCACCTGCTCCCGAGGCATCACCCTTGAAGATCGTGACCGGTGTCCAGGAGGAGAGGACCGGCTTGTTGCGGTAGTCGATGTTGAGCGCCGTTCCGGCCTGTTGGTCGTCAAGAGCCTTGCGTACCGGCAGGGTATCAACCTTGAGTGTTGGGTTGATGATCGTAGAAGTGACGCCGAGTTCCTTGGCAAACCGGGAGTTGGAGCGGAACGTTCGATCGGGCCCGATGGCGTACGTCTCGCCCGTGGTGCCCAGTCCAGCCGTCTCGCCAATGATCGCGTTGGTCTTGTCGAGGGGAATCTGGAATGCCAGTACGCCGACAACGTCATCCCCATCGAGCAGCGGCGTGGCGATGAAGCCGGCGGGATCGTTGAGCGAGGGGAGATAGCGGCTGTACTGGCCGTAGGCGATGCCGCCGGACTTTCCCGTGCGCACAGCATCGTCAAAAGCCTTGGCGAGATTGGTCGAAGCGAGCGGGCCTGATTTGAGTGAAGAGCCGAAATCGATTTCCTTGAAGACCGTGTAAACGATCGTGCCGGAGTCGGCATCGATCAGGAAGATGTCATAAACACCATACTTCTCGAGAATCGTGCGGAAGATCGGATGCACCTGCTTGTGGTACCGCGTGTAGGCGGAATCGTCGAGAGCGTCGTCGAGAAGTTGCTTCGAGCCGATGGGCTCCGGGCTCTGGCGGATGTAAAGATCCTGCAGCCTCACTCCGCGGGGATCGAGCGCGGCAGCATAGGGCCGCATGTCGATCTCCTCGGCGGTCCTTTCACGCAGGCGGGGAGAGAAGTCGGCCGCGTAGTAGCTGGCGAGGGTTTGGCGGTCCTGGTCCGCGGCCGGCGGGAGCTCCCCCCAAGCATTCCGGAAAGTCGTCAGGGCGTCGAGGCTGAGCGGGTTGGTCGCCGTGACGAGCAGTTCCTGCCGGAGGGTTTCGAAGTACCGTTCGACGGAACTGGCGGTCGTGGTGCGAACCGCCTCGAGTCGCGCGAAGGCCTCCTTCCGGAGCGAATCGGCCGCCGAGCGGTACATCGCGATCCCCAGCAGTGCCAGGGGCAAAAGCGACATTACCAGCAGTGCCGACAGCACCAAACTTCGCAGGGACCGGTCGTGGAGGAACTTCATGTCAGGAATCCGAATTGAAGAAGGTGGACGTGGGGGTGTGCAGGGCTCCTGCCCGATTGACACTGGCCAAGCTTGCCGGATCGAGGAGGCAATCGGCGTCGAGGACGATGTAGAGGTCGTCGCCCGAGCGGGCGAATCCCTCGACGAACCGCTGCCCCTCAGCCACGATCGAATCGGGGGTCGGGCGGATCTGTTCTGCGGGTATACGAATCACCTGTGACACGGCGTCGACCGTGCATCCCATCGTGCGGTTGCCGACATTCACGATGATGGTTCGCGTATCAGCGCCCGGCTCTCGGGCGGGAAGGCCGAACAGCAGTCGCAGGTCGATGACAGGAATGATCGCCCCGCGGAGATTACTGACGCCGATGACGTACGCCGGTACGTCGGGGAGCCGGGTGAGCTTGCCGGGGGTGATGATTTCCTGGATCCGCTCGATATGGAACAGGCACTTTTGCCCGTCGAGTTCGAATCCCACAAACTGCGAGGAGCCCGCACTCGAGGCATCTGGGGAAGAAGGGTGAGGCATGGCGGCAGGCGTTGCTCCCCGAAGGAGGGGTGAGGGGGGCGGCGAGATGCGGGTGAAACAGTGCGAACTACCCACAAACGTGTATAGCTCCGCCGATTGAGCAATTCAATTTTTGCCTGGAATGACAGCTTCAAAGCGGAACACCCATGTTCGATGCCGGCACAATCGTTAGAATCGTGCCGCCGGCCCCGGCAACGGCCTGCCGCCGAGGGCGTCCCGTTTTTCGGGGACTGAGTTCTGCATGTTTTCCGGTGTCCTCAGAGTTGCCGTGGTTGATGATTCCGCTCTTTATCGGCGGATGATTCTCAACGTGCTGGGGATGATTCCAGGCGTGGAGGTGGTGGGAACGGCGTCCAACGGCTTTGAAGCTGTTGAATTGATCGCCCACGCCAAGCCGGATGCGGTCACGCTCGATGTGCAGATGCCGCGTATGGATGGCATCGAGGTGCTGAAGGCCTTGAAGCAGCGCGGGCTCGCTCCGCGGGTGATCATGGTCAGCAGCCTCACGGCAGAGGGAGCGCCGACGACGGTGAACGCCCTGATGGAGGGGGCCTTCGACTTCATTCTCAAGCCGGCTGGCGTTGATACGCATGTCAGCCGTGAGGCCATCCACCGGGAGCTCTCTGGCAAACTCGTCGCCGTGCGCGAGAGCATGGTTGGCCTGGCGCCGGCTGCCCGCTCAATGCCGGCCCCGCCCGTGGCCCGCCCCGCCTTGGCCCGCGCAGGTGTGGCCCGCACTGCGACGCCCCGGCGGTATGACGCCATCGTCATTGGCACATCGACCGGCGGACCGCAGGCGCTTCGCAGTGTCATTCCGCTTTTTTCAACCGCTCTCGATGTGCCCGTGCTGGTCGTGCAGCACATTCCCGCGCAGTTCACGGCCTCTCTGGCCGAACGGCTCAACGGGATGTCGTGGATGCGGGTTGTGGAGGCGGCTGACGGCATGGGGATCGAGCCGGGGCACGTCTATCTGGCACCGGGGGACTGGCATCTGGGCGTTGAGCGGCGAGAGGGGAGGATGGTGTGTGTGCTGGATGACTCTCCCCGTCGCCGCGGCTGTCGGCCGTCGGTGGATCACTTGCTGGAATCCGCAGCGCAGGCGTATGAAGGGCGGGTTCTTGCGGCTGTTCTCACCGGCATGGGCTGCGACGGTCTCGAGGGATGCCGGGCGCTCAAGCAGGCCGGCGGAGGGGTGATGGCGCAGTCCGCCGACACCTGCGTGGTCTACGGCATGCCGAAGGCGGTCATCGAGGCCGGGTTGGCCGACGAGACAGTGCCGCTCGATCAGGTGGCAGCAAGGCTCGAGGAGCGGCTCCGGAAGGAACTGCCGTCGCCCCCAACCAAGCCGTAATGGTGCGTGCACGCATCCCCGGCCAGCAGAACGCCTGGCTCCTCACCCCGTGGCGTCGCGGATGCCGGCTTCGGCAGCGACGCAGAGACAGTCGAGCTCGTCGAGCGTGATCGACAGCGGTGGCCAGATGACGACGACGTCGCCGAGCGGCCGGAGAATCGCGCCGTGCTGCCGGGCCGCAAGACACGCCTTCATCGCGCGCTGCTCCTGCCAGGGGTAAGCCCGCCGCGACGCCTTGTCGGCCACCAGGTCGATGCCCCCGACAAGCCCGCACTGCCGCACGGCGCCGACGGCGCCGAGGTCCGCGATCCGCTCGAGGTGGATTGTGAGCCTGGCGATTTTCGGCGGGAGTGATTCGAGGACGGCCTCGTCGCGGAAAACATCGAGCGAGGCCAGCCCGACCGCGGCCGCCAGCGGATTGCCGCCGTAGGTGTGGCCATGGAAGAACGTCCGCCGCTGGGCGTAGGTGCCGAGGAATGCCCGCCACACCTCCGCGGTGGTGAGCGTCGCCGCCATCGGCAGATAGCCCGCTGTCAGCCCCTTGGCGAGGCAGAGGAAATCGGGCACGACCCCTTCCTGCTCGGAGGCGAACATCGTGCCGGTGCGGCCGAAGCCGACGGCGACCTCGTCGAGAATCAGCAGCACGCCGTGTTTCTGCGTCAGCTCGCGGACGCCGCGCAGATACCCCGCGGGGTGGATCCAGATTCCCGCCGCCGCCTGCATCACCGGCTCCATCACCATCGCCGCGATTTTTCCGGCATGCTCGACGAGCACGCGCTCGAGAAGCTCGAGCGACTCGCCGAGGGTCGGCGCCGGCCGGCCGGTCGACGGGCAGGCGCCACCGGGGCTGGGGAGCCGGATCGGCTCAAACGTCAGCGGCGCGAACACCGACGTGAAGCGGTCGACCCCGCCGACGGCTACGGCGCCGAGGGTGTCGCCGTGATAGGCCTCGCCGATGGCGATGAACTTCGTCCGCCCCTCGCGCGGCGGATCGGCCTGGAGCCAGTACTGGAAGGCCATCTTCAAGGCCGCTTCGATGGCGCTCGAGCCGTCGCCAGTGAAAAACACCTTCTCCAGGCCCGGCGGCGCCACCTCCACCAGCCGCCTGGCAAACTCGATCGTGGTCGGATTGGAGAGGCCGAGGTTCGTCGTGTGGGCCACCCTGCCGGCCTGGGCAAGCAGCGCCGCATCGAGGCGCGGATGGGCATGGCCGTGGACGTTGCACCACATGCTCGCCGAGCCGTCGAGATAGCGGCGGCCGTCAGTGTCGATGAGCGTGCAGCCCTCGCCCCGCTCGATCAGAAGCGGCTGGTATTCCTGCATCTGCGTGAACGCATGCCAGACATGCTCGCGGTCCCACGCGGCCAGGTCGGTAGCGCATGACTCCGGCCCCGACGGACGGAGGTCTGTCGGGGCCGGAGATGCACAGGATCGCGGATCGTCGCGCAACTCGTCGCGCCCTTCGTGAAGCATGGGAGGGCGTCAGGCCGGGGAGGGGGCCAGATCCGGTTCGTCGGCCGCTTCGGGTGCGGCGGCGGTTGCCATCGCCCCCACGAACCGGTCCTTGACGTCGTTGAAGTTGCGCATCGACGCGAGGTGGAGATAGACGAGTTCGAGCTCGTCGGTCTTTGCAAGCGACTCGAGCTTGGCTCCGTCGAGAGCCCGGAGGCGCTCCCGCGACACGCCAAGGAAGCCGCGGAGGGGGACCTGCTCGCCGCCGGGGAGCGAGACGACCGCCTCCATCGGCTCGAGGAGCCCGAGCTCTTTCAGATGGCGCCCGAAGAGACGCGTCCGTTCGAACTGCGTCTGGTACTCCTTGAGAAACTCGAGCACTCTCCCGGCGTAGGCCGTCGGCTTGCCGTCGGCGTCGAAGAGCCGCTCGCCGCGGCCGTCGGTGTTGAAGCCGGGGTGGGTGTCGTCAATGCACAGCGTGAGCGTTTTTTGATCGGGGCTCGCGGAGAAGACGAACGGATAGCGGCGGACGAAGGCCGGGACATACTTCGCCTGCCATTGGGAATCGGCGGAGACGTAGAGATTTTGGTGCGAGCGGACGCCGAGCACCGCCACCGGCATGACGTCGTCGCCGGAAGCCGTGAAGACGATCGCGTATTCCGAGGCCGCGGCGAGGATCTCAACCGCCGTCAGCGGTACGGCGTTGATGCCGGAGGCGAAGGCGTAATCGGGCACCGGCTCAAACGACAACTCCCGATGAACCGCCGAGCTGAGCGGGACGGCCGACTCGTAGATGAGCAATTGCTTCGCCATGACAAGGTTCCTAAAGATTGCAGGGACGCGCGGCACGGCGGCCGCGTTCGTTGGAGTCTACGTTGCCACCACCCGGGGGGGATGAGGGCATGGGGATGGGCTCTGGTAC
>Ga0194055_10003073_pt1 | contig 12987 bp, 7 predicted proteins | sample SepL449m_MetaG_FD_155482 | JGI IMG/M metagenome (GOLD analysis project Ga0194055, IMG submission 155482) | Anoxic zone freshwater microbial communities from boreal shield lake in IISD Experimental Lakes Area, Ontario, Canada - Sep2016-L442-9m | ecosystem: Environmental > Aquatic > Freshwater >... | reverse complement strand
CGGGGCTTTCGCGGGCTTGGTTGAAGCTTTGGGAGCTTTCGGGACTTTCGCGGGCTTGGGCGAAGATTTGGGAGCTTTCGCGGCCTTCACCGGCTTGGGGGAAGATTTGGGAGCTTTCGCGGCCTTCACCGGCTTAGGGGAAGATTTGGGAGCTTTCGCGGCCTTCACCGGTTTGGGCGCAGTCTTGGCGGCCTTGGCAACTTTCGTGGCTTTCAGCGACTTTGGCGAAGCTTTGGGAACTGTCGCGGCCTTCACCGGCTTGGGTGAAGTTTTGGCAGTCTTGGCAACTTTCGTGGCTTTCCCGGCTTTCAGCGACTTTGGCGAAGCTTTGGGAACTTTCACGGCCTTCACCGGCTTGGGTGAAGTTTTGGCAACCTTGGCAACTTTCGTGGCTTTCCCGGCTTTCAGCGACTTGAGCGAGGCCTTGGCAACTTTCCCGGCTTTTACCGCCTTGGGCACGGCTTTAGCTTTTGATGGAAGCTGCGCGGTTGCAGATTTTTTATTGATAACTTTTTGCTTTACAGATTCTCGATTTTTTTTGATATTTTTGGGGTTAGTGGTGGAAGGAATGATGATGACTTTTTTAGTTTTTTTAGGCATACCTAGGTAGGTGGAGAAGACAGATCACCTTTAGTTTCACTCCTTGGATGACATTCGAACGACAGTCGTTCGGAAAGAGTATCAACCAAGGGGCGGGGATAAAGGCTGGCTAATATCTATGAGTCTATAGTGAAGGTCAAGGACTTCTTTTTGTAAATCGACAATATCTTTTTGCTGGACTCCCGGCAAGCGCAGGCGGCTCTTGATCGCCTCCATTTGCCGGTGCAAGCGTTTGCGCTCCAAATCGCGCCAGCAGTCGTGTGCCATGGTGAGAGGATGTTCTGGAACTCCAACCGCTAGCAGGCCAGAAGTGGCAGACTCCTCTTCTTCGTTGAGGGTGGCGAGAAAGGCGTGGATCGAAACGGGGTTTTCTGGACGGATATCCGCGCTGAGAATTCGCACCAAAAGGCTGGCCTCGGGATCGTTCGCGAAAGTTTTTTGCCAAGACTCCGCTAAAATCCAGTCGCGAGCTGATTGATCATGGAGGGCAAGGATGGCGAGGAGGCGAATGGTCGGATCTAGAGTTAGGCGAGCGGGTTGCTGGGACTGTGGGGCATGATCATCATCTAAAGGCTTGCTCTTCCGGAGGGTTAAAAGCCGAGCGAGTTCGGCTACAGAAATTTCTAGGCGAGCACTTACCTTGCCCATCACCGCCTCGCGGAGGACGGCGTCGCTGACCAATCCAAGGGACTCCGCCATCTTCTTGGCGGCTTTTTGTTTTCCTCTGGGCGTGGAAAAATCTGGACTGATGGAGAGTCGGTCGAGCTGAAAGTCGAAGTAGTCCTTGGCGGCGGCGATTTTCTCGAGGAATTGGGTTAAGCCTTGGTGACGAATCATGGAATCCGGGTCTTCGCCGGGTGCCATTTCGGCGACTCGAACACTGAGGTTCTCGGCGAGCAGAGCCACGAACGAGCGATCGGTGGCCTTATCGCCTGCGGCATCGGCGTCGAAACAAAGTACCACTTCGCCATCGGGCAAAAAGCGCTTGAGGATGCGGGCTTGTTTTTCGGTGAAAGCGGTCCCTTGAGGCGCGATGACATTGTGGACGCCATTTTCAAAGGCGGTGATTAAGTCGATTTGGCCTTCGCAGACGATGGCGGAGCGTTGATCGATAATCGCTCGTTTTGATTTGTGGAGGCCAAAAAGGACGGCACCCTTGGTGAAAATTTGGGTTTCGGGGGAGTTGACATACTTGGCGGCTTTGGGGTCGGCTTCAAGAATGCGTCCGCTGAAGGCGATGACATCGCCGTTGTCGTTGCAGATGGGAAACATCACCCGATCGCGGAATCGATCATAAAATTCCGAGCGGGGGTTGGATTCGTCGCGTAATTTTACGAGGCCGCTAGCCACGAGATCTTCGTCAGAAAAGCCGTTGCTGCGGGCGAAGTTGCGCAGAGCGTCCCACCCTTGGGGAGCGTAGCCGAGCTTCCAAGCTTTGGCGGTGGCTTGATTGATTCCGCGTCCCTTGAGATAGTCCCTCGCGTTGGTGGCCGTCGATTGTCGTAAAAGCTGTCGGTGAAAGAATTCTGCGGCTTCCGCATGGAGACTGAGCAAGCGTTTACGGAGGGAGAATCGGGCGGTATCTTCGGCGCTCATTTCGCCTTCGTTGAGATGGATGCCCGCGCGTTCTGCTAATTTTTTTGTGGCGGCGATGAATTCGAGATTTTCGTAAGTCATCACGAAGCGGATGACGCTTCCTCCGGCACCGCAGCCGAAGCATTTAAAAATCTGTCGTTGAGGATTGACGGAAAAGGACGGACTGCGCTCCTGGTGAAATGGGCAGAGAGCTTTATACACACCGCCGGCTCGTTTGAGGGGAAAGTAGCCTCCGATGACCTCGACGATATCATTGGCGGCGATAATTTGGTCGACAGTTTCAGGAGGAATGATGGGCAAGGTCGGTGAGTTTAAGTGTGAGTGTGGAAGTGTGGCGCGGACGATTTGGGAACTAAGAAAAGAGGGAATATTCTAGTGGCAACCGAATTGTCGTCTTGGAGATTTGAAAAGTTTTTCCGTAGGAAAGTTCTAGGGGCGAACGGGTGTTCTTTCAAAAAAAAGCTCCCTTGGGCGGAACCCAAGGGAGCTTTAAATGAGGACAGCCTTCGCGGAAAGTTAGAAGGCGATCTTAAAGCCACCACCGAAAACGACGGCATTATTCGAGTCGTTTTTGACGGTTGTCGCCGCGGTATTGGCGGTGCCGAAATTATAATAAGTGGCGTTGGCGGAGACCGTCCAGGTACCGAAGCCAGCCGGGATGCAAGTCAATTGGTAGCCGAGGGCGAGGCCAGCGGAGAAGAAACCGTAGCCAGCATTGCCGGCATAGTAATTATTCGAGCCGAATCCAGCGGTGACTGGGACGGTGATCTGGACTGGACCAGCCTTGTAGCCGGGAGCGATACCGACTTCGTAGTACCAGCCGGTGTCGCCACCGTTAGCAGGAATACCTTCGAGGGTTCCTTCGACCAGCACATAGGGATTGAGAGCGAAGGCGTGGAGCCAATCGGAATCATTGACGCCCAATTTGAGCCGAGCCACTTGAGCGGTGCTGAAGTAGCCACCGGGGCTGGTGTAGGCTACGTAGCTGGGGGTAAAGGTGAAGTTTTTCGCGAAGGTGAAAGAGAGACCGGCGAGAAAATCAAATTCGAACCAGTTGCCTGTGGTGGAGCGAAGGTTGGAATTTCCTTGAATGGAGCCAAGGGAGTTCCAGACGCCGAGGTTTAAATCGACTTTATTGAGGGTGCCGTTGCCGTTATAAAGATTGAAGTAAAAGTTCGCGTAGGGCTGGAGGATGGCGCCTTCGTTTTGAAGGGTGATGCCGTGGAAAATATACTGGCTATAGACATCGGCACCGAGGTCGGCGGTGATGCGAGATTGGACAGGAGTTTCTACGACGGGTACGACTGCTTTCATCGGTGCACCAGCAAAGCTGATCATTGGGAAAGCCATGATTGCGGTGCTGAGGATAGCGAATTTTGCGAAGGATTGACGCATAGTATTGATAGGTTGAGTGTTAGTGGGTGATTTTTACTGAGTAATTTCTATATGAGGAATCTTTAACTGGAAATGACCAAGAGTGGTCAAGAAGTTTTTTTGTTAGCGCGAGGGATTTCCAGCGGGGGCAGATTTAGGGGGAGGAATTGCCCCGAGCACTTTGACTAAATCCTCGGTGGTCCCGGGAAAACTTTTTTTCGCATCGTGTGCTTGGATGACTCGCCAAGCGGGAACTTTCGATGTCGGAAGCATCTCCGCAAGGAGCCAAGTATTGGCTAAGTGAATTAATGCCACTGGTTTACCGAGATCATCGCCCGTCATTAGAATGAGGGGTTGGCCAACGGCCACTTTGGCGATGAGGTCGGCTGGGGCGACGATTTGGACGCGAAAGATTTCCCCGACCGCTGGCCCTTTTAGGGTCGTCACCGTTTGGAGATCAATCACGCGGTTCTCTTCCTGAATCGTGGTCACTTTGGCGACGGTGACCGACTTGACCGCTTCAAATATTTTTCCGATGGGGAGGTCAATATTGATCACCGCCGAAGCCGACGGAGGAAAAAACCCCAGAATGGCTCCAACCATGCCAGAGAGAAACAATTTGCCAAATTTCATGAGTGGCATTTATAGACAGCTTGTGGTTTAATTTGCAACCATAGAAAGCCTCGCCCATAGCGTTGAGCGTCTTGTGAGATACCCACAAATTTTAACCCAAGAATTGTTCTTCTCCCGCCTTGAACACCCAACTAATGAGTGCCCTAAAAATTTCCTCGCAGTGCAAAGTCCGTCCACTGACCGCTGGTTTGGCGGCTTTTTCTTTAGTGTTGGCGATGGCTCACGCCGAACCGCTCAACCCTGACGAAGCCTCTCTGCTGATCCTTAACGCGGGTCGTCGTGCCTTCAATGAGCAACAGTATCCTGTTGCTACAGAGCGATTTCGCGAGTTTTTAAAAGTTGCTCCCAATCATAAAGATGCCTCGTTAGCCCGCTACGGTCTCGGCTTAGCGCTCCTCGAGTCAGGCGACCTTAAAGGGGCAGTGGAGTCTTTTACTCCTGCGGCCGCCGCGGAGTTTCCTGAGCGTCCACTTGCCAACTACTATCTTGGGGTGACTCAGCGGCGAGTCGGCACGGAATCACTTGCCCAAATCGTTGCGAAACCGAACGAAGCCGACGCTTTAAAAAACGTCGCGAACGCGAGTTTCGGCGAGGCGCTCAAGGCCTTTCAAGGTGCAGCTGATCTGTTGGCGGTTCGCTTAAAAAAGCCCCCTGGTGAAGCTCCCGCGGAGCTGACGATCGACGCTGAGTGGTTGATTCGGGCTCGGTGTGATCAGGCGGAAATGCTTTTGCGTTTAAACAAAGCGAAAGAAGCTTCGGAATTGATGGCAGGACTACTTGCTGAACCGGGATATGCGAAAAGTGTGACCCGCCCGTTTGCGGTTTATCACTTTGGTCACGCGAGTTTTCTTCTTAAAGACTATTTGGCCGCGGGTCGTGCGTTGAGCGGGCTTGCTCCCTTTACCCAAGAGTTCGGTGTTCATGCGCGCTACTTGTTGGCTCGGACTCACCACTTGGGTGGAGAACTTGCCGAGGCCGCCGCGCAATACAAAGCGGTGGTGGTTGGCTATGAGGAGCAGAAAAAAGCGGCTCAGGAGGCTTTAAAAAATCCTGCCATTCTGAAGCCTGAACAAAAACTGGCTTTGGAGGGGTTGGTGAATCAGCTTCCGCCAGAGTATCTTGCGCGTACAGAGTTTTATAGCGGAGTGCTCGCATTTGATCAAGGTCGGCAGGCCGAAGCCGTGACCCTCCTCACGGCTTTTGTGCAGAAGTATCCCAAGTCCGTTCTGGTTGCGGAGGCGCAATTTCGGATCGGTGCGGCGCTGGTCCAGTTGAGAAAATTTCCGGAGGCGACCGCGGCGCTTGATCCCTTGAAAGAGCATCCGCAGCTTGGCGATCAAGCGCTGACTTGGCTGGCGCGTGCTCGTGTTGGGGCGGCGGATCCGTTAAAGCCAGCGGAATTTGACCCTGCATTGACGGCTGCTTTGGACATGCTTCGGCGGGCCGCCCAGCGGGTTCAGGCGCTGCTTCCCACGGATCCCGAGGCAAAGAATCGGCGTCCAGGGATTCTTCTTGAATTGGCGGATACTGCCGTTCTGGCGAAGCTCTTTCCCGAAGCAATTACCAACTATGACTTGGTGATTAATGAAAAACTCGACCGGGCGGAGGAGGCGATGCAACGCCAAGTGACGGCTCGCCACTTGGCCGCTCAATATCCTGAGGCGGAGGCGCTTGCGTTAAAATTCGAAGCAACTTATCCCGCGAGCACTTTGCTCCCTTTGGTGCTCTTCCGGAGTGCGGAGAGTGCCTACCTTCGGGCGCTAAAAATTCCCGATCCCGCTGGCCAAAAAGTGGCGCTCGCCGAAGCGGTGGCTCGATATAAAAGGGTGGTGCGAAAGTACCCTGAGTTTGCCCAAATTAATCTCGCTCGGCATGGTCTTGCGACCGCCCATTATCGCCTGGGGAACTTTCCCGAAGCCGCCCTGACTTTTGCGACGATCGCCGATGCGGATCGCATCAATGATCTCGTTGCCGTTCCTTATTTGCTGGCTGACTGTTTGATCCGTGGCCTTGCCAGTGAAACGGACGATGCGATTCAGGCGGCGCGCTTTATTCAGCAGGCGGAGCAGGCGGCCAAGTTACTGGAAATTTTCTGTTCGACTCAGGATAAAAGTCCCCAAGCTGCGGATGCTCTGCTCAAGTTGGGGTATTGCTGGCAAAGGGTGGGGATGTTGATGGCGTCGCCGGTGGAGCGGACAAAGATGCTGACGTCGGCCCGCGATGCTTATGACCGGGCGATCAAGTTAACCGATAAGGAGCCGACCAGATCGGTGGCGACGTTTGAATTGGCAAAGTGCCAGGCGCTGATTGGTGATCCGCCGGCGATTGCTGCCGCGGTTGCTGCTCTGACGCAGTTTCAAAATGGTCCGTTAGCGGCGACGCCCAATGCCCCGTTGGCGTTGCTTCGGCTATCTGTTTTGATGCGGGCGCAGTCAAAGGCTGTGGAAGCGCTGGCCGTGATGGTCAACTGTCGTGCCCAGCATGACGCCAAATTGCTTGCTGATCCGGCGCGGGCCTCTTGGGTGCCGATGATTCAATACGAGCACGCGGTGGCTTTGAAGGAGTCGGGCAAAGTCCCTGAGGCTCGGGCTCTTTTTGAGGCTTTAGCGAAACAATTTCCGGGGAAGCCTGAAGCATTGAATGCGGAGTGGCGGATTAGTCAGTGTAAACGGGAGGAAGCGATCGCTGGTTTGGCGGTGGCCCGTTTGGCGGCGGCCAAGCCTGACGCTAAGCCCGAGGAATGGGCGGCGGCGAATAAAGTGATTGAGACGCAGACCGACGCGCTTCGCGACGCTGCGGAGGCGTATTTGGTTCAGGCTGAGGCGCTTCGTCCGACGGCCAGCGGATCGGATGCTCATCTGCGGATGCTCTATGAGGCGGCATGGTCCTACCGGCTGCTTGTAGAAATCGAGGCGGAGACGGCGCGGCAATTGGCTCTTCGGCCGCCGGTGGTTGTGCCTGTGACTCCGCCCGTGGTGGGGGCGCCCGTGGTGGTTGTCGCACCTGTTCCTGCGCCGCCGCAGAAAACCGCAGGGCCTTCGGTTGCGCGTCCCGCATCCGAGCAACGGGCGGTAGAGATTTATCAAAAAATCATCGCTACCGCGCCGACGTCGGCCGTCGCCACCCAGGCGCGTTGCGAGCTTGCGGAGATTCAAAGTGCTCGTGGGGAGGATGCTGCGGCGACGGATCTTCTCACCGAGGCACTGGAAAAAACTCCTGCGGCGGAGATTCCTGCGCGGATTCGATTGGGATTAGCGGCGGCGAATCTGGCGCGAAAAAATCCTCTGCAAGCGCGGGCGAATCTCCAGCCACTGCTGGCGACGCCTGACAGTCCGGAGGGAATGGAGGCTCGGGCAATCCTTGGCGAAGTGTTCATTCAGGAAAAAAATTGGGCGAAGGCGATTGAGCAGTTCCTGCCATTTCTGAACGATGAAAAGCTCCGCAATCTTGTGGGAGTGAGCGATCGGGCGTTGCTGCGGCTGGGTCATGCGTACGCGGAGACCGCCCAGTGGGAGGTGAGTCGTCAAGCGCTTGAAGCGTTGATTCAGCGGTATCCCCAGAGTCTTTGGGTTGACGAAGCTCGTTATGCAATTGGCTGGGCGTGGATGAACCTGAAGAATTACGACAATGCGGTGACGGCATTTGTGGAAGTGCCAAAGCGGACGAAGGGTGAAGTCGCCGCCAAAGCCCAGTTCCAGATTGGTTTGGCTCGCCGTGAACAAAAGCGTTTTGATGAGGCGCTCGCCGCCTTGTTGGTTGTGCCCTACACTTATCGGTATCCTGAGTGGGCGGCGGCGGCGCGGTGTGAGGCGGCGCGGATCCAGATTGAGTTAAAAAAGCCCACGGCGGCGGAAGCGCTTTACGAGCAAGTGCTCGTCGACTCGCCGAAGAGTCCGTGGGCGGAAGTGGCTAAAAAAGGATTAGGAGGGATGAAGTAATGAGAAAACTCGCTGGTCAGAATGGTGCGGGGTGGGCGAGTCGATTGGGGAGGGTATTTTTCCCCATCGGACTCCTTTTGACGGCGTTTTGGGGGCCCCAAGTTTGGGCCTATATGGAGGCTCCATTTTCTCTGGGAAAGGTCATCACGGACTCGACGAATATCATCGTACTCAGGGTGGAAAAGATCGATCGGGAAAAGAACTCGATTATTTACTCTAAGGTGTCAGATCTCAAAGGAAAGCAACCTGGAGAAGTGATCAAGCATAGTATCGGGCAGGCGGGATTTCACCCTCGGGAATGGCAAAATGTGATGGCGTGGGCGGAGGTAGGTCAGATTGCGGTGATGTTTCATAATGGCGGGGCATCGGAAACTTGCATTAAGGATTACTGGTACCAATGTGGAGCGGGTGATTGGTGGACGATGGTGCACGGCGAGCCGTATCTGCTGAGAAGTTATTGTGGAAAGCCAGAGAAGTTGATTCCTGTGGTCACGGCGATTTTAGCGGGTCAAGAGGTGATTGTTCCCGCGATGGTGGACGCTGAAAAAATGACCATTCAGTTGAGGACGGCGCGACTGCAGAGGTTGAAGGCGAGCCTTGCTATTCAAGACTACAATGCCGCCCGAGACTTTGCCGGTTGGGGTGTGGAAGAGTTTCGTCCGCTCGCTGGAATGCCGGGATTTTTGCAATATGCGCCCCTCGCGCGGACGAGTCCTGGGGCTACTGGGGTGGCTCCTGCGGACTTCGACGGGGATGGAAAGATGGATTTGTGTTTATATGGGGCGGATAAAGTTGTCTTGCTTCAGAATGCTGGGGGAACACTCAATGAGGTGGCGTTGCCGGTGGAGGGAGGGGCTCGAGCGGCGGCGTGGGCGGATTATAACGGCGATGGAAAATTGGATCTTTTGTTGGCGACGCCGACAGGAGCGCGACTCTTTACGAACACGGGCGCAGGCACTTTCAAGGATGATACCGCCAGTTTGCCGCGTCCCGCTTACAGCCATCTGACGGCGGCGGCGTGGGTGGACTTTGATGGGGACGGCAAGCCAGAAATTCTTTTGGCGGATGGCTTTAGTGGGTTACGACTTTATCAGAATCAGGGGACGCCGACGGCGCCAAAGTTTGAGGATATTTCGGACAAAGTTGGTTTGGGTCGTGAGGGAATTGCTGGGAAGTTAAAGGGCGATCGTTTGGCGGTGGCGGATGTGGATGGCGATGGGCGGGCGGATTTTTTGTATAGTGCGGGTGCTGGGGTGTTGGTGTTGAATAAGCCGACGGGCTTTGTGGAAGCAGTGAAGTCTGGGATAGAATTTCGATCGGGACAAATCACCCCAGTGTTTGGGGATTTTGATGGCGACAAAGCGCTGGACCTTTTCGTTCCGCAGTCGGGTGGGAGCAAACTATTTCGCAACGATGGCAAGGGACATTTCACCGATGTCACGAGTAAGGCGGGAGCGTTGGCGACCTTGACTGGTGAAGCGACTTGTGCGGTTTGGACGGATTTTAATCGGCGGGGAAAACTGGATTTATTGATTGGGTGTTTGCACGGGCCGAATCGCTATTTGCAGAACAACGGAAGTGGAGTTTTTACGGATGCGAGCGAGGAGATGGGGTTTCTTCAGCGGATTTTCAATACCCGAGCGTTGGCGACCATCGATATTAATAAGGATGGAGTCCTTGATCTGATTTTAAACAACGAGGGGCAGGAGTCGGCGGTCTTGATTGGAGACCCCCAACGCCTGGCCGCTCCACCGATGGCTAAGCAATGAAGACCCAAGCACCCGATTTTTTTTCTAGCGTGAGGAGGATTGTTCTTGGGGCAATCGCTCTTGGATTTGTGGCGGCGCCACGAGTTGTGACAGCCGATTGGGTTACGGGTCGGGGCAACCTGGAGCGGACAGGGAATTTGGATACGCAGCCGGGACCAAAGAAGCCCCAAGTGCTTTGGGCGTATAAGGCGGCGGAGAACTTTATTGCCTCGCCAGTTCCCGACGCGGGTTCGCTTTATCTGGCCGGCCTGGGGGCGTTTAGCACCCCTGCATTTCACGTGTTCTCGATTGACCCTGACTCTACCGAACGGGCTCTGTGGACAAAAGCCGCGCCGTTTTTGAAACTCCCCACAGTTTCAGCCCCAGCGGTTATCGGGGGGCTGGTGGTTTTTGGGGATGGAATGCACCAGACCGACGGGGCGACGCTCTATTGTTTGCGAGCAGAGAATGGCCGACCGGTTTGGCGGTTGCCAGTGCCGGGCAAGCTCGTCCATATGGAAGGTGCGCCGACGATTGAAAAGGATCGGGTTTATGTGGGTGCAGGGGACGCGGGAGTGATTTGCGTGGAGTTAAAAAAGCTCACCCTTGATGGTCAGGATGTGGAAGCGGTGGCGGTGGAAAAGCTTATTGAAACGCGTTGGGCAGAACTGACGGCGAAGTATCAGGAGGCGAAAAAGAAGGATCCTGAATTTGCGATTCCGCCGAGTGAGGACGCCCTCCCGAAGCCAGCGCCGAAGCTGGTGTGGGCGCAGGGAAAAGGCACCCTCCATGTGGATGCGGCGGTGGCGGTGGTGGGGGAGCGAGTGCTGGTGGCGTCGGCTTATATCGATGAAGACAAAGTGGGGAAGCGGGCTTTAGTTTGTCTGGGAGCGGGCGACGGCAAAGTGCTTTGGGAGACCCCATTGAAATTGAATCCGTGGGCGGGGCCGAGCGTGGCTGGGACGACGGCGATCGTGGGTTGCAGTAGCATTCGCTTTGATCGGAAGTTGATTCCGCAAGCGAAGGGTGAACTAGTGGCGGTGAACATTGAGAACGGTCAAGTGCTCTGGCGGAAGGACTTGCCAGGCGGGGTGCTTTCGTCGGTAGCGGTGAGTAATGGATTTGCGGTGACTACGGCGACCGACGGAACCGTGCGTGCTTGGTCAGTGGTCAACGGGGAGGAGAAGTGGAGTTACCCTGCGGGGTCGCCCTTTTTTGCGGGACCTGCGGTGGTCGCTGGGGTGGTTTATGCGGCTGACCTTCGGGGAATTGTCCATGCGATCAACCTCACGAGTGGGAAGGCGGAGTGGACTTTTGCATTGGCGACGGATCCAGCGGTGCAGGGGCCGGGGATGATTTTTGGGTCGCCGGTGGTGCATGGTGGAGACTTGTTTTTGGGGACGACGAATCTGGATGGGGATCATCCCGAACAGCCTTCGGTGGTGGTCTGTCTTTCGGATCGGGTGGTTGCTGGGGGTGGGGCGAAGACGGCGGTGGTGGTTGATAAAGTGAAGCGGCGGATCAGCTTGGCGGCGAAGATCGCCCCGCGGAAGCTCCCGAATTTGAAGGAGGTGTATCCGTTGGAAGTTTTAGCGACCTTCCCGACTCCTCGGGGGCAAAAAGCTCATGAAACGGTGGTGACTTTTGAGGCGAAACCGAGTGAAATTCACAAAGCACTCGAGGAACTCGGGTTGAAGCCGGGGAAGCCAGCGAAGGGTGAGGGAAGTGCGGCGAGTGGTCCAGAAGTGGGATTTTCGCTGGAAATTCCCTCGGCGGGAGGGGCGCCACGGGTGATGGCGATGGAGCCGACCGTGGTTGATATACGAACGGGGAAACGGTTGCCGAGCTTGAAGTGGTATTTTACGGGGTCGGCATTGCGCCAACCTGATCCTGACAAGCCCGCGAAAGTCTATGGGGCAGATTTGACGGGAACCTTGGTTACGATTTATCCGGTGACTGACGAGACGGTATTTCAGTCGAATTTAACGATTGCGGAGTCGGCGATTCTGCGACTGGAAACGAACGGCAACATCTTGCCTGCAGAGGGAACGCCCGTCACTTTGGTAATTGAATTAAAATGAACGCACCCGCATTTCCAGATCCTTCATGGCCCCCGAGGCTTTCTCGTAGCCCCGCGATGGCATGGAGTTCGTTGACCGTTTTTGGAGGGATTATTTTGAGTATGGTGGCGTGCGGGCCAGCGGGGAGCAAGCCGGTGGTGGCCGTGCCGTTGGCTCCGGCGGAGATTCATCTGCCTGATCAACTGAAGCCAGCGTGGACGGTAGCGCCCGCGGTGGCAGCGCCTTTAGCTGTCCCAACCGTCGCGTGGAATCCCGTGACGATTTTTGCGGTGCCGTTCCGGTCTTGGTTGCCGCCTGCGGAGGGTTTTGAAAAAGCGAGTATTCTTCCTGGGGATCTCCGAGTGCCTGCCGAACCCCCTTACCAGCTTGCGGAAGGGATTTTTGCGTCGCCAAACGTGTCCGCTCCTCAGGCGTTAGGGTTTATTGCGCAGGACCTTGCCTCCGCGGTGGGCGCGAATGTGGAGCGGGTCACCGTTTGGATAGCCACGACACCGGCTCCCGAAACCCGGGGGCGTCCGCCGGGGTGGGATCGTCCGGTGTTTGCCACTGATCCGACGGCGGAGATTTTGAGCGGCACGCCGATCAGTGCGGTGACGGGTTTACGCGAGACCCCGCCGCCGTTCGTCCGGGTGGCGATTCCTGATCCCTTTGAGCAAATCAAGCTGGCTGAATTGGCGGTGCCGCCTGCGGAAATTGATCCTCCGATCGCTCCCTATGTGCGGCCGGGGAACCCCATGCCAGCGGTGGCGGCGGGGAAGTAGGATCGGGGGATTTGGGCAACGCAGCATAGCGATCGCGTGAGCACCATATTTTTGACAAACCTCGGGGTTGTGCCGATTTTGGTGGGGCCGTTGCAAGTTTTGCTGGCTCTTTTGCCGGCGATTCTGCTGGGTTTGGGGAGTGCGGTAGTGGCGCTGTTTAAGCCGCGGACCTTTCGGCTGATTTTGAAACTGATCTGGCGTTTGAAGTTTTCGATTTTGGTCGGCTTGATGGTGGTGTGCGGGGTGGGGATTGGGG
>Ga0194055_10003071_pt1 | contig 13013 bp, 10 predicted proteins | sample SepL449m_MetaG_FD_155482 | JGI IMG/M metagenome (GOLD analysis project Ga0194055, IMG submission 155482) | Anoxic zone freshwater microbial communities from boreal shield lake in IISD Experimental Lakes Area, Ontario, Canada - Sep2016-L442-9m | ecosystem: Environmental > Aquatic > Freshwater >... | reverse complement strand
CGTGAAAACGACCTTGGCTGATTGGTTCCAAACGCGGCGAAGAACAGTACGAGGATTCATAAGTCGCCCAATGTAGTGGCGACCACGGGTTGCTGAGGTGGTTGGCTTGAACTTGGTTTCCGTTGACCATCAACGCTGTCGCGACGCAATACCACTAGAACTAGCAACTACATAGATTCAAATAGTTAAAGACACACTCGATTCATGCTGGAGCGTCTACGAACTCTCAACGGAATTAACGACTGGAGCCTAAAAGTGAATATTCAGACTCAGGAGAAAAAAATTCGGTCCTCAGCGAGCGGGCTGCGACGAACTGGCATTCTTGTCATGATTTTGTTGGCCCTTGGTGCTGGAATAATCGCGTTCTCGGTTTCACAGGAAACGAAATGTAGTTCCTCTTCAGGATCGATAACATCTTCAAGTTCATTTCTTTCGTCGGTGCCATCATGTACCTCCGAAACGAACTGGATAGCATTCGTCGCAGTTGCAGCAGGAATCTTTTTAGGGGGAGCAATCCTTTACTACCCACTTTATTTCAGCCTCGCAAGCCTCAGTGACGCGGTTGCAGACTTATTGCTCGTAGCCGACGGAGAGTTGACCAGCGGCGACGGCGGCGATGGAAAACTACGAAAGAATCCAGATCAATAGACGCGGAAGAGTATTTATTCAGCAATTCGTCTACCCAAAAATGGTTACAATCAGCTCTGGGATGTCATTGGAGTGTTACTTTTGGCCGCTGTCGAAAAGTCGACAAGTCGCGATTGAAAATGAGGTAACAGATGAGTGATGCGTCACAGGGCGATGGCTGGTGGTTCGCATCAGACGGAAAATGGTATCCGCCGGAAGAGGAATCTTCATCGTTACCACTAGCGATAGCGGACGCGCTCATAGCGGTTTCGCCACCGGCTTTTCAACCGCCACCGGCTTTTCAACCGATGCCGCCTCCAATTGCGGCTCCGCAGATGTCATATACGAATGGCCCAGCGCCCGTCGTCATTGCCGGCGCATCAAATGGCATGGCAGTCGCAGCGCTCGTGCTTGGAATCCTCACGTTCTTTTGCTTAGGGACCGTCGGCGCCGTTCTCGCCCTCATCTTCGGGATCATCGGTCTGGCTAAAGCTAAAGAGACAGGCGTCGGGCGAGGTATGAGTATCGCTGGGATCACCCTGGGGGCCATCGGTTGCGTCGCTACCGCCATCTTGTTATTCATACTCCTATTGGGTGCGAGCACAACGACCACACCACGCGGTTTGGGCTCATTAGCCAAAATCGCCCCAGTTGAACAGATCTCGCCCCTCCAAAATCTGGGCGCACACGCCATCATCAACTAGGCGCTCCATCAGTTAGGTGCGGCCCACAGATTGGCAACCAAACCATGTACAGCCAAAAGGACGACGGCGGTTCTCGACCCTACCGATGGGCCAGCACACCACTTGACCCATTACGCGAACCACCAAATGGGAAACGGCCACGACGCGACGGTGACCAGCCACGCCGAAAGCGTTACCTCGCCGTGCTCGTCGTCATCGGCTTACTCATCGCAACGAACTGGATTTACAAACAAACCAAAGCGAACGCGCCAGGGGGAGTAGCGCTCCACCCGCCAGCCACCACATTGCCGATCAATAACCAATCGACCCGGCAGATCCCATCGACCGCGATGCCAGCGGCAACATCAGCGGCACCAACTGCGCCGCCAACGACTATTCGACCGGGTGGCGTTGCAACCGATCAAGGGCGTGCACTCGGCGAATCGGCAACGGTCAACGGCATCGAAGGCAGCGCCCAAAGTGCAACGAGATCCACTGACGGAGCGCTGCTGGTGAACGTTGTCGAAACAAACACCTCAAACACAGCCAAACAATTCGGCATCTTCGATTGGCAACTCCAATTTCCCGATGGACACATCGAAGACATGGGTTTCTCGCTGGATGGCAACAGACTCCCGAACGGCACTCTTGTACCCGGTGGACACGCCAGCGGCAGCGTGCCTTTTCAACTCAACGGAGCGAAAGGAGCGTTCTTCATCATCTTCGGAGGCGGAATCAACTCACTGCTGTCGGGTTCGGCCAGTCCGCCACTTGCGATCTGGCCTATACACATCAACTAGCTGACGCTAGCGACACGAACCATCAGTAAACACATTGCTAATGGTCCGGCCTCACTCGTCGTCATCGTCGGAATCATAAAGAAATGGTTGCTCGACCTGGACTTCGTCAACCCCGAACATGACATAGCTCGACGAAGGTCTACGCGAAGACGAATCGATCCGAATGGCCTGCACGACATAGGAACCGTCGCCATCAATCGACGGTTGAGTCAACTGCAGATCGATCTTCGATCGATCACTCGTCGCGTCAGCCATAACCCACAGGTTCGACTGCGCGACCGACGCCGCATTCTGAACCTGTGCCTCATCAATCCACAGTCGCAGATCAAACGATTGCGCACCCTCAACTGGCATCGCTAACGACAAAAACCCGTCGACAGAAACCGACTCGTTCGCTTCCCGATTCGGAATCTGCACGTCATGGAACATCTCAGACGGACTAAGCGAACCACAAAACGTAGCGATATCGAACAACGCCTTATCCCGAGCCAATTTCTGTGGCGCTTTCGACCGAAGCGATTCCAACAAGAGTTTTCGTTTCCCGTTGGGCTGATAAGGCGTGTCGTTATCGGCCAACGACAAAAAAACGTCAGCATTCGTTCGCCCGATTGCTGCCTCGGCACCCAAGACCTCAGCGACATCAGCAAAAATTTCGCTCAACCAACCAACATGAATCAGTTTCTCCCGCGACTTCTGGCCAAGGCGAGATATGTGCGCCGGACTCGGCAACGTGTCAGTGACCGCAAGAGCCCGCGCCTCATCAACCCATGAAACCGCTGGCGCAGAATCCGTGGGCTCAAGATCGGCCCATGGATGATGGAGAACCCATCCGATGATCTCCGCCCAATCGACGAACTGTTCGTAGACGGCACGCAAGCGAATCGTCTCAACGCAACTTTGATACAGGTTCATGACGGCCTGCTTGTAGTCGCGGATCGTCCGTTGCGCATGCGCTTCCCATCGGTTCATGGCCTTCATGTAACGACGGAACGTTCCAAACGAAACCAAAAACGCGACGAACAACACGACTGGAACGCCGATCGTTCGATACGGCCGAGTCATATGCCAACTCATACCCGCCGCAATCGCGCCAACTGCCACGACAGCCGTGATGATCCAATGCTTGTGCAACCGACGTCCCCGACGAGTTGGCTCCTCAAAATCAATCTCATCCCACCCGCGGGACACAATCGGACTGGCCTGATTTGTGACCGCGACAGCAGAAGTGATCTCGTCGCTAATTCTCCTACCGAGCTGCCACAAAAACGAACCTTCCCTCGGAGCCAACCATTCCCGAAGGCGCTCAGTTTCCTGGGCAAGTTCCTCAATATCTTGACTTTGCGTCGCAAGGACAATCGGCTCAGAACCAGATCCGGCAACAGGCGGCGCCGGAGCGGCCGCTTTCATCGCGGCAAACTTGAGATCAGCCTCAATCAGAGTCGCATGAAAGACATCAGTGGGCAGGATCCGAAAACCAGCCCACTTCGCAAGATCGCCACCGGGAGCAAGGTATGGCGGCAGTTCGAAATAATCATCGTCAGGATCAGCGACAATAATTTCAGGACTCGTAATCAACTGTTTACGGGAGCCCACCTGGGGCACCGAAAGCTCGGATGGCAGCGAACTACCGTCCACGATGCCGAAACAAAACCGGCGGAGCGCTTGCCACAGACCTGGGGTGGGACCAACGCTCGTTTGAGCACCCAACAAGGTCAAGGTTCGCTCGGCTTCGTCGGTGGACCGCTCCAAAAAGTCAGCCTTCTCGACGTCGCGTGACGCAGGCTCGCCCCGGAACCTCGCAACGAACAATGATTCGGAACCGAAGGTGAATTCGCTCGCCTTATCCTCAAGAAGTTCAGTCACTGATTGCTTCAATTGGCTAACCGCAGCTTCGGGAGCACCTCGTAACGCCGCTCCATACAGCCGAAACGGCAACAAAAATGTTTGGATGATCCCCAACCGGGTCTTGGCGACGACCGGGACCTGCGTCGCCGGCGTGAACCGCAGGCCGCCGTTGTCGAGCGCCGCTGCGCTTTCAAGGAGCTGCTCGATCAACGTCAACGGATTCCTAGCGACGACCGGTCGCTCAGACCCGAAAATAAGCGCGTCGTCAGTTGGGAGATCCCAACCGTCAGCTGATCGCGCCATCAAAGCATCAGCCGCAATCTCATGAACGACTCCACCGCCACGCAACGCCCGCACAAATGCGCGGGTCGTAATCGGGTCAGGGTCACCGTTGGACGAACCAGCAGTCTGATCAAACGGCCCGTCCGTCATGCCGGCCCAAAGCCCACTCACTGCAGCCAAATTGAGCGCCGCGTGCGAAATCAAATTGCCGGGATGAGTGATGCCCGTACTTATGTGACGATCATCGACACGGTCCTCGGGGGAGACCACCAAATTGACAGTCCAACCATGTTGCAAAATGTTGGGATCAACACTTTCAAGTCCCGATACCGGAACCACCAAATTAACCTTGACCACGTTGTTGATATTTGGAAGGTAATGGCCCAGCTCATCGAAAAAATCGCGTGCCGCCTTGGCAATTGCAACCCGTACATCGTCGGCAGCTGTCGGCAGATGCACCATGACTAAACGACAGGTGTCATAGGCAATACTTGCCAGCGAATCCAACAACGGAACCGTCTCAGTGGCATCAAGACCGATCTTCGTTGCGACAACCGACTGCATCCGGTCAGTATCGCGATTCGGCGAATCGATAGGCACCGACTTGCTCGGATCCAGTGCCTGGCCATCAATCCACCATGAAGGCTTGATCAATCCGGCCTGAGTCCAACTTTCAATGCGCGCGATGAGACCTAGCGCAGTCGGTGAACCGTCACTGATGATGATTGTTGCGGCTTGACGTTCAGCTTCTTCAGGCAACGTAACTGTCATCTTCGTCCTCATCGCCTTCGATCAGGACATTTGCCGCGAGCGCCGAAAGTGTTGTTTGGAACGCTTTTTGGATGTCGGTTCGGAGCTCCCAGAACCGAGGGGTTTGAAAAAACTCGAGCATGTTGATGTCGGTCGCGAAGAGTTTGTCGTACTTCGCTTGCCGTTTTTCCATCCAAGCTTTCAATGCAGCCTGTCGATCGCTCGGCGAACCCTGAGCAGTACCGGCAGATTTTTGGTTCGGCATTGGTGCGTTAGCGATAGGTGGTCCGCCACCGCTCGAGATGATCTCACCCCGCTCGATCCACGTTGATACGACAATGTTCAAAGACGCGACATTGTTTACCTGCGCCGTTGCCCCTTCGCCGAGTTGGCGAAGACGCTGGTAGGGGAGCATCGAAACCAACCCGTCGGTGTTTGATGCGAAACCCAAGAGTGCCAGCGGCATCGACTCGAGAACGGCAGGGAGAAAGTCAAGGTCAGTGAACACAACTGGACCGATCAACGGGACCGGAAACGACAACATGGCGTCGCGTTCAGGTGAAAAAATCTTGACTTCACGAGCATCTTTGTCAATTGACAATTGTCCCAGCGCCCGTGCAATGAACCAGCCGCGCACCATTGCCTCACGGACGTCGGGCGAAACTGGGATAAAGGACCACAGCGGCCTGGAACGACGCCACCGCCAAAATTCTTCTCGCTGCTCAATGCTTTGGCTGCGAGATGCCCACTCATCGGCGATCGGACGCATCAACGAGTTGAACACCACGGGCTGATAGGGCGATCCAAGCACCGTGAAAATGTCGACCCGTTCGGTGTCACCTTCACCGAAAGATTTCTTGACCGGCTCAGTCAATAGACCGCGGGTTTGGAGCACGTCTTCTGCGATCTCCCGCGCTTTGGTGCCAGGCAGAAACGGCATCTCGGTAAACATCATCTCGTAATACGGCTTGTCCTGACCATGGGTTCGAAGCAGAACCGTCGACGAAATTTCAACTAACGGCTTGGCAGCATCGACAGCGCTCATGAACTCACCCCGAAACGCGGTCAATCGGCGGTCAAGTTCGGTTGGATCGGAATCCAGATTGAGATAGCTCTTGAGACTCTCGTTGACATAGGAGCCCATCGCCGTGTCAGGTTGATTCACCCATTCCCGGGATCGTTTCAGCAAATCTTTGGCTTCGGTATTAATGACGAACCGCGCTTTGGTACCTGACCCTGCTAGTCCCGAGTGCACATCAGAATTTGTTGGATTCCAATTCTGTAAAACCGAAATCAATTCTTGCGACTTCGCGTCATCATCGGTTGCTCCAATGATCAAGGACATAACGGCCTCAGTCAGCGCCTCATCTGGCGAATTTTGTGTCGTCGACGCGAGTACTTTCTGGTCGAATTCGGTGACATAACTATCGGGAGCGAGCAATACCCGTTCATTTTGTGACGGTGTGAACCTTCTTGGTACATCGTTGCCAACCGGCCAGGTTTCGATGAGGGTAGGTACCGCGACCGATTTTGCTGTCGCTTCAACGGTGAGTGCTTCGGCGCCGACGCGGATGGCATTTCTCAACGGCTGAATCAGGTTCGCTTTGATGTCGCCGACAAGATCGAGAGCGAGATCAATAAGCGCCGACTCGGCTGCCCACACCATGCACTTCCGCGCGACATCAACTCCGGCTCGAATCTGAGGATTTCCGGGGACAATCTTCTTGAGACCGGCCTGGCCGACCTCTTCGGCCACGAACTCCTCCAAGCGAACCGAATAGCGCTGCAAATTGTCGCGTTCCGCCGGCAGTTCTCCCATCACGTTTTGTAACTCGCTATCGAGCCGGTCGAGTAAAGCCAGCGTGACGGGGAACCCATCTCGAGCCGCCGTTCGCGCCACCAAGTCGAGTAATCGCTGGCAAAGGCTCTGCGACCACAACCTCGCCTGTTCCAAGCGTTCGGTGCGTTCGGCGTCAGCAAACGGACCGGCTAACTGATTGGCACGGGCGACGGCCTCGCTCGTCCACTTTTTGGGGACGGCTCCTTTTTCCATTCCGACCGAAATATCGCCGAGGATTTCCTCAACGACTGCATCGCCTCGAGCCTCTCGGCCAGTGGGACGTAACGCGTCAAGTATCTGGTTGTGATCTGCACCTCGTTCGTCCAGTCCACTTTGAGCAAAGAAATTGGTCACCCGAGCGGTGACGATTTCCTCGATCGCGGCCGCGTTGTCAAAGTCTTTGCCGGGCACGCGACCAACCTCATGAGCATGAAGAAGTCGTTCGACCGCGACCCTCGCCAACCGCTCGGTCGCATAGCGGGCAAAGCGGTCGCGTCCGAGCGACATGCGACCAAAACCGACCGCCGACAACGGTAATTCTTGGCCTGGAAGTTTCAACTTCAGCTCATCAGCAATTTGAGCTGAACTCTGAAACTGCGCCTCGAAATACTGACCAAGGTGATCTTGAATCTTTGGACTCACGGTCCACGCGGCCAAAGCCTTGCCCGCCGCACGATAGACATCTTCCTGGCGGCCGAAAGTCACGTCGCCATTGGAATTTCCGATAATGATCGGGTAGCGAGGTCCCCTCCGCTCGAGTGCACCCGAAACGATTCCGGCGCGTTCAAACAACGCGAATTCTTCTTCGAACCCGGCACGGCCAGGCGCTCCGGTGTTCCAAAATCCAGCCATCAGCTCTGAAATCGTTGCGAGGGCATTGGCTTGAACGCCGCGCCGTTGCGATGGGTGAAGACCATTAAAAACATCGGGGGCAAACAAGAAGCCGAACGAATCTGATGCCCACGTGTGACCACTTGCACGCAACACATCACAGACATCAAGCACGGTGCCGGCTCCGGTTCCACCGGCCATCGACGACACGACGACAACTACCGGGTCATCGAGTTGCGTGCCGGCCGGTGCGCCAAACAACTCTGAAATCTCAGCGAGTTGGGTAGCGATTCCCGCGCCCTGCAGGCGAGTAATCGCGGCGCGAATCACCGTGTCAATCGCTTTGAGATTGGTTATGTCGATAACTCGCCCGAGGGTTCGATACTGACCAGCGCCTTTTTGCACCGGCACGGTGACTTGGGCCGGGTCCGGACGCCAGCCCGCCAACGCGTGACGAATCTCAGGGTTGGTTTCAGCGCCAGCCGCGAGTGCAGTGTCAACTGCTTTATACGTAATGCCCCCTGCAACCATTCCGACGTAGTTCGATGCCGGTAACGGATCGCCGAGATCGGGGTTCAAACCATCGGCGAGAGTCGGCACGTCAATGTGAAGAAACTGCCATGCATCAGGGATTTCACCGCGAAAGCCAACCTCATCAAGGCGATGGCGAAGTTCGTCGCGCAACGTCCAGAGAGTTGCGCCGCCTGAGCCGCCGACACCAACGAAAAGAAATGGACTGAGCATGATGTGAGTCTCCTTAAGAGTTAAAACGAACTAGGCGGACGTTGCGTGCTGTCAGTACTGCCTGGATGTGAACCGGTACCAGGAACCTGCGGGGCTGAACCGAACGACGTTGGCGGGAGTTGCGCGTCGCTGGTGTCGGCAGATTCGCTCGACGTTCCACCATCGAGTAGCCGAGCGGCCCTCACTTCGAGAAGTGCGGCCGCCACGATGTGCCCACGGGAGTGGATTGCTCGATTGATAGCGTCGCGATGTCCCTCAATTTGGGACGTCTCGGAGAGCGCCAACAACATCGCTGAAATCGGACCAATCGGTGGCGCATCCGAATCGTCGGATTGTGTTGGCAGTGTCGGCCCCGAATGAAGCGGAGCGGGAGTTACCGCCGGTGCAACAAACGCAGTTGTCGCGACAAGATCACTGTCAGGCACCACGACTAACCAAATCCCGCCGAGCCGCATCGGGACAGGTGCGAGTCGACCATCGTTGCGTGTTCCACCGTTTTGCCAATCCGAAACCAGCACCGAACCAGGTTTTGATGCGTCGCCGATTGGGGATTGCAAAACTCGCGTGCGACTCTCGAAAGTAATGCCGTCAACTTCGAACCGGCGTTTCGAATGGGTTACGCCCGAAAATTTCTTCCATGGCTCTGGCGGAATTACCAGTTCGCCACCGCCAACATCGGTGATGCCTGTTTTTGTAACTTCGACCGGTATCCATGCAACCCAAAGGTCGCCGGGCGGACCGAACCGACCAATTACTCGACCAAGCCCGACCAGAAGCAGCAATGGACCCGCAATGCCGAGCGCGAGAAACAGCAGAAACACGTTCAGTCGTTTTTGGCCGTTAATTGGGCGAACAACTTTGAACGACGTCGGTATTTCCGCAGTCAAGGTGTCCTGCTGATCGTCACCTTTCAACTTGAGAATCGTGACTCCCTTGACGACGCCGTCAGCGCGACCCGTTGGCGATGCCTCAACCGCAATCTGTTTGGTCTCGCCGGGGGCAAGAGAAACGCAACCACTCGAATCGCCGCCACCTTTCGATGCTCGCAACGTGACGTCAGTAATGGCTTTCGGGTGAACGTCGAATCGCCCGCCATCGACCCAAACGCAACCGTTTCCGGTATCGCCACCGGCGACTTCAACAACCCCGGTAGCAGGATTGGCGCCTATCGCATCTGACAGTTGCAACGTCGCGGTAACGGGCCGCGGATATGACGCCGGGGGATGAATAGCGATCTCGTATTTGCGACTCGCCGGTGCCAGTTTCAGTCCCGATGCGGTTACGGGTTCGACGGTCAACGTCAGTGCCACGACCGAAGTTTTCAAGTCAAGCGGGACTGCCCAAGTACCGTGTACGAGGCCGCCGGCAGTAGGTGGAGAAAGGGTTGCAGTGGTGACTGCACCAGTGGTCGGATCGGTAATGGTTCCGGTCATCTTGAGGCCGGAAAAACTGTTGATGTCGGTAGGAGTGCCTGCACGAGTTTCGACGGCAGCATCGAATCCGGCGGTGTCACCGCGGCGAAACCATGGCGAACCTTTCAAGACCGGGACAACGTCTCCAAAGACGTACACCTTCGATTGTGCAAACGCATCGGGGTGAGTGCCAGAGGTATCGATGAACGTAATTGACCACTTTCCGTTCCACGGGCCGTCAGTTGAAGGAAGGGTCACTTCAATGACCGCGGTATCGGGTGCAAGCCACGACCATTGGGCATGGGCCGACCCGATCGCGCCTTGGCCTGACTGATCTGCTTCGATCCGCAAGGGAACCGGTTGTTCGGGCGACAGCAAGTCAATAGCAATGCCAGGCGCCCCGGTTAGCGCCAACAAGTTGAACGAACGCAGTCCCGGATCGACCTGGAACGAAGTTGTCCCTTGCAGGCAAGTCGTAGTCGGACACACCGGAACATTTCCTGATCCTCCCGGTGTGCCGTTTCGTAGTTTGTTGGTGGCGTCGAAAAAGAGTCCGGTGAGATCACCGAGGCTCCCCGCCGGCAAATATTGGCCAAGGGCCGAGCCTGCAGGCATCGGTGCGGTGCCGCATGCAGTGCTATCGCCACGACTTTCGGCAATCGCTTGCAGAAATTGTCGGTTGTCGGACGAAATGGCGCCCGAAAGCGAAAAAACAATGACGTGTAAACCGCTCGAACGAATCTGGTCAAGGATTCCTAACGGCTCACACAGCAATTGCCGACCACGGTCCTCAAGTCGAGTCGCACTATCGGGATCAGAAAGATTGATGTCGGGTGCGTAGTCCTTGGTGTGACCATATTGATTGAGCGTCGATGCATTCCGGTTTTCGATGTCGTATTCGCCATCGGTAAACCAGAAAATGGCGGTACACGATTTTGACGCGTCGGAACTCCCGGTTTGGCTCGCATGGGCAGCAATCGATCGTTGAGCACCCTGTAACGCGGCCAAATAATCGGTATCGAGGCCGGTATTGCGATCGGCAAAAACCTCGGATTGTTGCTGCAGCGACGAGACGTCACCGTTGACGAGTGACTGCCAACCAATGACTTCGTCATAGCCCACCGAAAAACCAGCGACCGAGACATCAATCTGAACCGGCCCATCGGGGCCACCATCACTACCGAGTTGCAAAAACCCAAGCCCAGACAACGCTGCTTTGATCGCGTCAACCCGTTTGTTTTGCGGATCAGTGTCGCGAAGGCTGCCCGATTCATCGACTAAAAACAGCACCTTAAGATCGCGGTTTGCCGCGACGCATTGCGCTAAATCACCGAGACCAGTTGCTGCTGCCGTTGGCGATGCGACTGGCGCCGCCTGAGTGGTCGGCACCAACAAGCCGAGCGTTCCTGCCACGATCGCCAGCCCAACAAACGCGACACCGATTCGCGTACCAATGCGGGAGCGTGCTGGGGAAGTAATCATTTCGCGTACTCAGTTGCAAAGAGCCACACATGACCCAGTGAAGCGATAAACCCGGCGATGATCAGGGCAACCGCGAGGTACTCATACCAACTAACCGGCGAGTAATTGGGTTGCTCACGTCGCTTCTGGTCAATTGAGCGAAACGCGATGACAAACGACATCACACCCATGCCGCCGAGCACCCAGCCGACGAAATCGATACTTAGGCTGCTGGACCTGAAAAGCGCAACACACCCCAAAAAACACACGCATGCTCCGAGCAGCAAAGTCACTGGCGGTCGGATCAACTCGATCGTGTCGCGAAGTTTGGGCTTGTCCGCGGGGCTGGTGACAACTGTCGGTGATGGTGTTCCAGGTGGGGTACTCCAGTTACTTGCCACGAGTACCCCTTTGGGACCTGTCGACCGAACATTGGGTCAACCCGTCGGAGATCGACGGGTTGGCGATTACGTCGTTGGTGCGATCGTGAAACGACCACTGTTGGTAAGTAGTCAAGTGTTGTGACACTGGAACCTCAATCGCCTGGACGAAAGGTTTGGTCATCAGATGACTTTGGCCAGAGCGACAAACAGCACGGTTTGGATGAACAAAAACAGCACCACATAAGGCAAGAACCGTTTGACGCCAGCCGGAGGAGCTGTTGCCCGTTCATCTTCAAGCAGGGTGAGGAGCGCATTGACTCGTGCTCGAGTCTTTTGAAAATCGATTGCTTCTTTGTCGATTTGATCGAGTCGCTTATTCAGCATGGCAACGTAACGCGACTGATCCAAACTCCGTAAAACCCGGTTGCTCTCGATCGCTAACCGTTCCGCGGTTGCCAAAAACGCATGAAGCCGGTCTGTTTCCTCGGCCAGCGCCCTAGCGGCATTGCTCACAATTACCTCGAGGTCATCATGTTGCGGCGTCAACATTTCTGGCCCGAGCCCTTCGGTAGACGTGGGTGGGTCGCGTCGGTCATCGGGTAGACATTCACCATGATCGACCCTTGCGGATGGCCGCTGACTACTTGACCATCCCAAAATGGTCGCGCCGCTATCGCGCCATCCGTACCACCAAAAATGTCAGGCAACAGCGACAAGACGGCACCGTTATAGGCCTCAGCGAGTGACGAGCCGCTCGCGCCATTCGGGCCGACACCGAAACTCAACACCACACCTGCGCGTCGACCGCCGAGTCCAGCCCTTTCAATTTCCGCCATGGTTTGGGCTTGCAGGTAGACCAACTGGTCGTCGCGTTGCGGGCTCGGAGCACTCTCAAGTAGTGCCTCATCAGCGATAACCCGAAAGCAGAGATATTCGGTGTCAACGCCGGGCGGAAGCGTTGTCGTCGTCTCGACCGGGGTCGTGGTTGTCGTTGTTTCGTCTATCTGCGGATCTTTCTGCGAGGCCACGAGCCGATCGGCTGCATGAGGATCGCCGGGTTGCGTCGCGATAAAGACGATGGTTAGCGCTAACAACAGGTCGGCAAAAACCCAACCCACCAAGCCCAACAGGTCAGATTCGCGACGGCCGCGACGACCCCTCAAAGTCAATGGGTCCACCAAACCCAGCCGTAAAACACCGCGTTAAGTCCCAACAGGAACCAAATACCGTTGCCTTTCAACGACGCTAACCGCGAACTGTCACCGGTTGATCCCTGCGAACGGTCAACCGCCTTCGAGACGACGTCACTCGATTTTCGAATCGATGTCGAGACGGCATCCAATTTGTTTGACGTC
>Ga0194055_10003070_pt1 | contig 13014 bp, 9 predicted proteins | sample SepL449m_MetaG_FD_155482 | JGI IMG/M metagenome (GOLD analysis project Ga0194055, IMG submission 155482) | Anoxic zone freshwater microbial communities from boreal shield lake in IISD Experimental Lakes Area, Ontario, Canada - Sep2016-L442-9m | ecosystem: Environmental > Aquatic > Freshwater >... | reverse complement strand
TCATCACGTTGTCGGCCATTGACAGAGCGTCGGCGTAGCGCAGGTCGATCTCCTGCTGGCCCGGGGCGCCCTCGTGGTGGCTGAACTCCACCGAGATGCCCATCTGCTCCAGCGCGTCGATGGCGTGCCGGCGGAAGTTCGGCGCCGAGTCGTGCACGGCCTGGTCGAAGTAGCCGCCGTTATCGGCCGGAACCGGCACCGACCCGTCGTACGGGCCGGGTTCGAGCAGGAAGAACTCGATCTCAGGATGCACGTAACAGGAGAAGCCGAGGTCACTGGCTTTGGCCAGCTGGCGGCGCAGCACATGACGGCTGTCCGCCCACGACGGTGAGCCATCGGGCATGGTGATGTCGCAGAACATCCGTGCCGAGTGGTGCTGGCCGGAACTCGTCGTCCACGGCAGCACCTGGAACGTCGACGGATCGGGGCGGGCCACGGTGTCGGACTCGAAGACCCGCGCGAAGCCCTCGATGGATGAGCCGTCGAACCCGATGCCCTCCTCGAAGGCACCCTCCAGCTCGGCCGGCGCGATGGCGACCGACTTCAGGTATCCGAGCACGTCGGTGAACCACAGCCGGACGAACCGGATGTCGCGTTCCTCCAACGTGCGGAGCACGAATTCCTTCTGGCGGTCCATGACGCGAGCGTAGGCAGCGGGTGTTAACTACGTGTTACACCCGATGACCTTCAGCAGGACAGGTTGCCGGGCACCGTCCGGTCGACGAAGTAGTTCACCACCGCACCGTCCACACACTCGTCGCCGTCGAAGACGACGGTGTGCTGAGTGCCGTCGAAGGTGATCAGCGGGGCGTGCAATTGCCGGGCGAGATCCACGCCCGCCTGATAGGGCGTGGCCGGGTCGTGCGTGGTGGAGACCACCACCACGCTGCCGGCCGGCGCCGCCCCGACCGCATGCGGGGTCGACGTCGGCGGCACCGGCCAGAAGGCACACAGGTCACGCGGGGCGTAGCCGGTGAAGTTCCCGTAGGACAGGAAAGGCGCGCGCTCGCGGACCTGCTTGTCCACCTGCGCCCAGGCCGCCGGGTCGGTGTTGGTCGGCGTATCGACGCAGCGGATCGAGTTGAAGGCGTCCTGGGCGTTGCTGTAGTGCCCGTGGTCGTCGCGGCCGTCGTAGTCGTCGGCCAGCATCAGCAGATCGCCGGCGTCGGAACCGCGTCGCAGGCCGAGCAGGCCGCTGGTGAGGTACTTCCAGTACTGCGGGGTGTACAGCGCATTGATCGTGCCGGTGAGGGCGTCGGAATAACTCAGGCCCCGCGGGTCCGACGTCGGCCCCGGCTTGCTGACCAGCGGATTGACCAACTGGTGATAGCGGTCGACGAACTTCGCCGGGTCGGTACCCAGCGGGCAGTCCGGCGACTTCGCGCAATCGGCGGCGTAGTCGTTGAACGCCACCTGGAAACCCGCCATCTGCTCGACGAGGGAGTCCATCGGATTCTGGTCGGGATCGATTGCGCCGTCGAGCACCATCGTCCGGACCCGGTTCGGGAACTCTTCGACGTAGGCCGTCCCCAACTGGGTGCCGTAGCTGTAGCCGAGATAGTTGATGGTGTCCTCGCCCAGTGCCTCGCGCACGGCGTCCATGTCCTTGGCCGTCGACGCGGTGCCGACGCTGCCAAGGAACTCCTTGCCCATGCGTTCGACACACTTGCCGGCCATGGTGCGGTTGAGATCTTCGATGTGGGCCACCCCCGCGGGGCTGTAGTCGACCATCGGCTCCCGCCGCCAGGCGTCCTGCTCGGCGTCGCTCAGGCAACGCAGTTCCGGAGTCGAATGCCCGACACCGCGGGGGTCGAAGGCGACCAGGTCGAAGTGCTCGGTGATGGGACTGTCGGCCAGCCTGTCAGCGAGGCTGACTACCGAGTCGACCGCCGACGCACCCGGACCACCCGGGTTCATCATCAGCACCCCGATCCGGTCGCCGCGGGCGGGGATCTTGATGACCGCCAGGTTAGCTTGCGGCCCAGCGGGATTCGCGTCGTCGACCGGCACCGGGACCGTCGTGCACTGCGCGGTCGGCAGATAGGTGTCGGAGACGAACCGTTCGCAGTCTCCCCATCGGGCCGGGGCCGTCTGCCCGACGCCCGGAGCGGCCACCGCCAGTCCTGGGGCGATCCCCAGTGTCAGAAGGGTTATCGCGAACACGGCCGAGCCGGCCCGACTCGAGCGCGTCATGGCCGCCATAGTGACACGCGCGCCCGCCTCCCCGCGCAGCCGGAGGGTCACACCTCGGTATCAGTACCGCTTCATCTGATCGGCGTGGTTTCAGCAGGTTGCGCCCTTCGGGGGCAGTTTCAGGTCCACCAGGTACGCCGCGACGAAGTCGTCGACGCACTGCTCACCCTGGAAGGCGACCGTGTGCTGGGTGCCTTTGAAGGTCAGCAGCGAACCGCCGAGTTGCTTGGCCAGATCCACACCGGCCTGATACGGCGTCGCCGGGTCACCCGTCGTCGAGATCACCAGAACCGGCGGCAGCCCGGGGGCCGACGCGGTGTGCGGGTTGCCGGTGGGTGGAACCGGCCAGAACGCGCAGGTGCTCAGCGGAGCGTGGCCGGTGAACTCGCCGTAGCTCATGAACGGCGCCACCTCCCGCAGCTTGCGGTCCTCCTCGATCACCTTGTCGCGGTCGGTGACCGCCGGCTGATCCACGCAGTTGATGGCGACCCGCGCATCGGTGGCGTTGGTGTAGTGGCCCTGGGGATCGCGGCGCATGTACATATCGGCCAGCGCCAGCATGGTGTCGCCGCGGCCCCTGGTCATCTCGGTCAGCCCCTGGGTCAGGTGCTTCCACAGGTTGGGCGAATACAGCGCCATGACGGTGCCGACGATCGCGTCGCTGTAGCCCAGGCCACGCGGATCCCTGGTCTTCAACGGCTTCTGCACCAGCGGGTCGACCAGGCTGCGGTACACCGCGACGGACTTGGCCGGATCGGTTCCCAACGGGCAGTTGGCGTCCTTGGCGCAGTCGGCGGCGTAGTCGTTGAACGCCTTCTGGAACGCCTCGGCCTGGTCGATGTCGGCCTGGATCGGATCGGCGTTCGGGTCGACGGCGCCGTCGAGGATCATGGCGCGAACCTTGTCCGGGTAGGCCTCGGCGTACGCCGCGCCGATCCGGGTGCCGTAGGAATAGCCGAGGTAATTCAGCTTGTCATCACCGACCGCGATGCGCAGCGCATCGAGATCCTTTGCCACACTGGCAGTTCCGACGTTCGCGAGAAAGTCGTTGCCCATCTTGTCGATACAGCGCGCGATGAACTCCTTCGTCGTCTTCTCGATGTGCTCGATACCGGCGGGGCTGTAATCGACCTGCGGGTCGGCCCGCAGCCGGTCGTTGTCCTCGTCGGAGTTGCACCACAGAGCCGGGGTTGAGGCACCGACACCGCGGGGGTCGAAGCCGACCAGATCGAAGCGCTGACGCACCGTTTGCGGAAGGCCCTCGACCAGGCTGGCCGCCGCCTCGATGCCGGACTCGCCGGGCCCCCCGGGGTTGATGAACAGCGACCCGATCCTGTTCTGGCCGGTGGCCGGGAACCGGATCAGGGCGAGGGTGGTCTGCGCCTTATCGGGATCGTCGTAGTTAACCGGAACCGCGATCTTGCCGCACTGCGCGCTGGCCGGGATGGGCAGCGCGTCCCCGCCGCCGCCGGACGAGTGGCACGGGCCCCACGAGACCGGTTGTCCGACCCGCGGTTCGGCGACGATTGCTGTACCTCCCACCACGGTGCTGCAGCCGGCGCTGGTGGCCAGCAGGGCGGTGACGGCGGGAAGCGCCAGCACGGTGCGCAGGTTCCGGGCGCGCGGGGAGAGCCTCATGCCCAATATGCTGCCATGATCCCCGCAGTGCGCTGGTAGCGCTCAGCGGGGAGCGGCGCCGGCGGCACCCAGCAAAGCCGCGATCCCGAGGGGGAATCCGTCGGCCATGTCCCACAGATCGGGCAGCAGTTCCGGGCAGGAGATCAGGCCGACATTGAGACGGCCGTTGAGCGACATCACCGTGATGTTCAGGCCGGCGCCGTGGAAGATCGGGCCGAGCGGGTACATCGCCTCGACCTCCGCGCCGAGGAAGTAGAGCGGAATCTGCGGTCCCGGCACGTTCGACACCACCAGGTTGTGCACCGGGCGCGATTCGGTGAGCCGGCTGCGGGCGTAGACCCGCATCGCGACTCCGAACACCGCGGGCCCGGCGAATTGGCTCCAATCCTGGAGCAGGGTCGCCCCGATGGCCGAACTGTGTTCTTTGGCAACGGTATTCGCCTCGGCGATCGCACGGAGCCGCTCGGCCGGGTCCTCGATTTCGGTGTGCAGGCTGGAGAACATCCCGGACACCTGGTTGCGGCCCGGCCGGTCGGAGCGGTCGTGCACCGACACGGGGATCATCGCGACGAGGCTGGACTCGGGTAACTGGCCGCGGTCGAGCAGAAAGGTGCGCAGTACCCCCGACACCAGTGCCATCACCACGTCGTTGACCTTCACGCCGAAGTGGTCTTTGACCGTCTTGATATCGGCGAGGTCGAGTTGGGTGAACGCCACGTTGCGATGCGCGGTGATGCTTCCGTTGAACGGGCTCTGCGGAGCGGCGAACGGGTTGGCCATCGCACGGCCGCCGGCCGCCCGGCGCACCGTGTCCACCACCGTCGTCACCGTCGACGGCAGGACGTTGGTCGCCAGATCGATGGGCCGGCTGGCGAACCGGCCTAGTCCGCCCAGCGCGATACGCAGCGGATTGACGTCGCGGCCCGGGACCTCGACCCGGTCCGGCGGCGGGGCGTCGGGCTCCACACTGCACAGCTGTGACATCACGTTCGCGCCGGTCACACCGTCGACGGCGGCGTGGTGGACCTTGGTCATCACCGCCATCCGGCCGCCCTTGCGGGCGTCGCTGCCGTCGAGACCCTCGATGGCCCACATCTCCCAGAGCGGGCGCCGCCGATCCAGCGGCAGCGACGCCAGATGCCCGCAGATCTCGGCCAGTTCGACCCGTCCGCCCGGCGACGGCAGCCCGATCCGGTGGACGTGCCGGTCGACGTCGAAGTCCTCGTCCTCCACCCACACCGGATGGTCGAGGTTGAGGAAGGTGTTGCTCAGCTTCTGGCGGAACGACGGGATGGCCGCGATCCGCAGGAACAGCTCGTCGCGGAGCCGTTCGAAGGTGTATCCGCCCGGGATGGTGGACGTGTCCAGTTCCAGGATGGAGCAGACGTGCAGGGGCTGCGTCGATGTCTCCAGGTACAGAAAACTGGCGTCCAAACCACTGAGCCGCTGCAAACGCTCCATTCCAGCGATCCTAGGCATATCCGCTGTGATCAAGGGCACTCTCCCAGCGATTCCTCCGGGGCCGTAAGCAGTGGCAGACTGGGACAGTCACGCGAACCCGGGGACCCGGATGGGCCTCGAGGATCGATCCGACGACGATCTGAGGATCACCATGTCAGAGCAAACGCTCTACGGCCCCGCCGCGTCCGAACCCACTCACACAACCACCCGCACAACCACCCGCACAACCACCCTCACCAAGATCCGCACGCACCATCTGCTGCAGATGAAGTCCGAAGGGCACAAGTGGGCCATGCTCACCGCCTACGACTTCTCCACCGCCCGGCTGTTCGACGAAGCCGGCATTCCCGTGCTGCTGGTCGGTGACTCCGCGGCCAACGTGGTCTACGGCTACGACACCACCGTTCCGGTGAGCGTCGACGAGCTCATTCCACTGGTCCGTGGCGTGGTGCGCGGCGCCCAGCATGCGCTGGTGGTGGCCGACCTGCCGTTCGGCAGCTATGAAGGAGGCCCTGGCCAGGCTCTTTCCACGGCGATCCGGTTCCTCAAGGAAGCCGGCGCCCACGCGGTCAAGCTGGAGGGCGGCGAGCGGGTGGCCGACCAGATCGCGACGCTGACCGCCGCCGGTATCCCGGTGATGGCCCACATCGGTTTCACCCCGCAGAGCGTCAACGGGCTGGGCGGGTTCCGGGTGCAGGGCCGCGGCGACGCCGCCGAGCAGACCATCGCCGACGCGATCGCCGTGCAGGAGGCCGGCGCCTTCGCCGTCGTGATGGAGATGGTGCCCGCCGAACTGGCCACCCAGATCACCGGCAAACTGACCATCCCGACCGTCGGCATCGGCGCCGGACGCAACTGCGATGCCCAGGTGCTGGTGTGGCAGGACATGGCCGGACTCACCAGCGGCAAGACGGCGAAGTTCGTCAAGCGGTTCGGCGATGTCGGCGGCGAGTTGCGGCGCGCGGCGATGGACTACGCCGCGGAGGTGGCCACCGGCGCTTTCCCGGCCGAGGAGCACAGCTTTTAGCGATTCTCCGGCGCTGAGTATGGAACGCTGGAGGGCATGGGTAAGTCGAACAACGCGGCACGCTATGTCGAGTTGGAGCGCAAGTTCGACGCTCCCGAATCCGGTGTGACCCCGTCCTTCGACGGGCTTGCCGTGGTGTCGCGCGTCGAGAAGCCGCCGACCGAACATCTGGCTGCGGTGTATTTCGACACCGCCAATCACGACCTCGCCGTGAACTGGATGACGTTGCGGCGCCGCACCGGCGGCCACGACGCGGGCTGGCACCTCAAGCTTCCCGCCGGTGCGGCCCGCACCGAGATCCGCGCGCCGCTGGGCCCGCACGAGGGCTCCGGGGCGATCCCCGAGACGCTGCTCGATGTCGCCCGTGCCATCGTGCGGGACCGTCCGCTGATGCCGGTGGCGCGGATTTCGACCGAACGCGATGTCACGATGCTTTACGGCACCGACGGCAACGCGCTCGCCGAGTTCAGCAACGACACCGTCACCGCCGCCCGGCTGAACCCGGCCGATGGCAGCGCCGAGGCCGAACAGCAGTGGCGGGAATGGGAATTGGAACTGGTCGACGCCGGAATCCCGGACGCGGACGCGATCCTGGAACGGCTGGCCAACCGGGTGCTCGACGCCGGGGGCACGCCGGCCGCCCATGGCTCAAAGCTGGCTAAAGTCCTCGGCGAGACCACCCCGGCTCGGCCGGAGCCGCCGTCGGATCCGGTGCACCGGGCCGTCGCCGAGCAGGTGGCCGAACTGCTGGCCTGGGATCGGGCCGTGCGGGCCGACGCCGACGACGCCGTCCATCAGATGCGGGTCACCATCCGCCAGATCCGCAGCCTGCTGCAGGCCTCCGAGGACGAGTTCGGGCTCACCGACGACGCGACGATCCTGAGCGAACTGCGCGAGCTGGCCGGTGTTCTGGGCATCGCCCGGGACGCCGAGGTGCTCGCCGACCGCTACCGCGACGCGTTGGACGCGCTGCCGCCGGAGCTGGTGCGCGGCCCGGTGCGCCAGCGTCTGGTCGACGGCGGCTGGCTGCGCTACCAGGCCGGGCTGGCCCGCTCGCTCAAGGCGATGCGGTCAGAGCGCTACTTCCGGCTGCTCGACGCGCTCGACGTCGTCGTCGTGAGCGCGCCTCCGCCGGACGACGAGCATCCGCACGCCACGATCCATTCGGCCTACAAGCGGGTCCGCAATCGAGCCCGGGCCGTCGAGGAGGCCGTCGACGAACTGGCACTCGACGATGCCCTGCATCGAGTTCGCAAGGCCGCCAAGCGGCTTCGCTACATCGCCGCCGCCACCGGCAACACCGGCGTGTCGGCGGCCGCCAAGACGATCCAGGGCCTGCTCGGCGACCACCAGGACAGTGTGGTGAGCCGGACGTTCCTGCTCTCGGAGGCCTCGGTCGCCCATGACGACGGTGAGGACACCTTCACCTTCGGCGTGTTGTACCAGCGCGAGGAGGAGCTGGCGCAGCAGTGCCGCGATCAACTCACGACGGCGCTGAAGGCGCTGCGGCACAGCGTGCGGGCCATCCAGCCGGAGTGATCCGTAAGGCACCCCGCGGGGGCGGACGAGCTGGCCTGTAAGCCGGATTCTGTTCCGCAACACCGGTTTACGGCGAAGCGGCGGCGACCATCCATCTGGGCACACCGTCGCCGGGTGCCTCGAGCGGCCTACCCGCAGGCTCGGGCGAGCAGCCCTCGAGCGCCTGCGCAGCCACCCCCCGCCCTAAGGCGGGGCGCGGCCTCTTGGCCTTGCTTCGGGTGGGGTTTACCAAGCCATCCCGGTCACCCGGGATGCTGGTGCGCTCTTACCGCACCGTTTCACCCTTACCGCCGGCCCTGAAAAATCAGAGTCGGCGGCGGTCTGTTCTCTGTGGCACTGTCCCGCGAGTCACCCCGGATTGCCGTTAGCAATCACCCTGCTCTGTGAAGTCCGGACTTTCCTCGACGCGCTCACACGCGCCGCGGCCGCCCGGCCAACTCGTCCGCTCCGACCAACGTAGCGCCCGCCGGCTGTGTTCCGCGAAAGTGGGTGGTCACCAAGCCTTGCGGTAGACGAGCCAGCGCAGCTCGATCGGGCAGCTTTCCCGGCCCAGGTCGAAGACGTCCTGTCCACTGATCCACCCGACGTACCAGCTGGTCTGCGGAAACGAGCCGGCCGGCAGGTTGGCCTGCTCGTAGTCGAAGACCGAATCGTCGGCCACCAGCTGCAGCGGGGTGCCCGCGGCGGCCTCGGCGAGCTCGGCGTAGGTGAAGATCGAGGTGTACATCTGCTGGCCCAGATCGCGTGCCCCCGCGTCCGGGGTGTAGCCGTCCTTCTCCAGAAACACGTTGAACACCAGCTGACCGCCGGCGGCCAGCGAACGGGACGCCAATTCGAAGACCTCCCGCACCTGGTCGAAGGTGCGGAAGTCGGAGACCACCTCGGACAGCACGATCAGCTTGTAATCGGTACGCAGCACGGCGAGCGCGTCGCTCATGGTGCGTTCGATGACGTAGACGTTGAGAGATTCGCGTTGCGCTTCGGTGCGGATGATCTCGGCGAACCGCGGGCTCATCTCCACCGCGTCGACGGGATGACCGCGACGGGCCAGCGGCAGGCTGTTGCGCCCGGTCCCGGCCCCGACGTCGAGCACCGGGAAGTCGCCGGGGTCGCTTGCTTCGGTGGCCAGCTTCCAGACCCGGGCGTCGGGTTCGGTGCCGAACAGCGGGGGTTCCCGGGTGGCGACCCAGTTGTCGTAGGCCTGTTCGATGGTGACCCAGCGCGGGGACACGGTGTAGTCCAGGTTCGTGAAGCCCCACTTGGTTTCGTAGGTGATCACGATCTCCGAACGTGAGGTGGACTTGAAGGCCGTGTCGAGCTGAGTGGCGAGGATGCCGCGCAGCCGCTCCAAATCCTCGTCGCTGAAGCGAACCCCGGCGGCTTTGAAGGTGTCGTCGCACAGGGTCACGTATTCGTCGAGCATGCCGGGCGCCGCCGCGATGACGATCGTTCCGTTGACCGAGGCCTGGCGCTTGAGCCGCCGCGTCAGAGCCTGCCGGATTTCTGATTTCGCCGTTTGGTCCACTCCGGTTGTGTACACGATGCGGATGGGACGGGCCAACCCCGGGTACCGGTATCAGCCCCGCAGGTACGAGGTGTCGTTGACCAGGCGCACCGAGGCACCGCTGTCGGGGTAGAACTCGGCGATGCTCAACGAGGCTAGGTCCAGATGCAGCCGGTAGAGCACGGATGGGCCCGCGTCCAACGCCATCCGCAACAGTGTCTTGATGGGCGTCACATGCGAGACCACCAGGACCGTCGAGGCGCCGTACTCCTCGGCGATGCGCTTCCGGACCCGCTCTACGCGCACCGCGACGTCGTCGAAACTCTCTCCGCCGGGTGCGGGAAGGCCGGTGTCCTGCAGCCACCGGCCGTGCACCTCGGGGTGCCGTTCGGAGGCTTCGGAGAAGGTCAGCCCCTCCCACTGCCCGAAGTCGGTCTCGGTGAGGTCGTCGTCGACCCGCACATCGAGGCCCAGAGCGTCGGCAGCCGCCCGCGCGGTGTCGTACGCGCGCTGCAGCGGTGAGCTGACCACCGCACTGATGCCGCCCTTCGCCGCAAGGTACCGGGCGGCGTCGGCGGCCTGACGGCGGCCGGTGTCGGTCAGTTCGGGGTTGCCGCGCCCGGAGTAGCGCCGCTGCCGCGACAGGTCGGTCTGGCCGTGACGCAACAGCAGCAGCCGGGTCGGTCCGCCCCGGTTGCCGGTCCACGTCGACGGCGGGACCGCGACGGCATCCGGCGGCGGGTCGCCGGCCGCGGGAGCCGAATCGCACGGCACGGGCTCGCCGGCCGCGGCCCGGTCCATGGCTTCATTGGCCAGCCGGTCGGCGTGCTTGTTCTGCTCGCGCGGAATCCAGGCGAAGCCGACACTGGTGAAGCCCGACGCCAAAGCCCTTGCCTGCTGATGCAATTCGGCCATCGCCGGGTGCTTGACCTTCCAGCGTCCGGCCATCTGCTCGACGACGAGTTTGGAGTCCATCCGCACCGCGACATCGTCGGCGCCGAGCCGGCGGGCCTGCTCCAGTCCGGCGATCAGACCCCGGTACTCGGCGACGTTGTTGGTGGTGACCCCGATGGACTCGCCGTGCTCGGCGAGCAGCGTGCTGTGGTCGCCCGACCACACCGCGCAGCCGAATCCGGCCGGGCCGGGGTTGCCGCGCGAGCCTCCGTCGGCCTCGACGATCACCTTCATCGGCTCACGCCGGACCGGTCGGCCGCAACAGAATCGCCCGGCACTCCGAGCAGTGGAGCACCTCGTCCTCCGGCGCCGCCGAGATCCGCGCCAGTTCGCCGCGGTCGAGTTCGATGCGGCAGGCCCCGCACCGGTGCCCCAGCAGCCGTCCAGCGCCGATGCCCGACGCTTTCCGTTGCCGCTCGTAGAGATCGAGCAGGGCGCCGTCAAGGGCGGCCGTCACCTCGGTGCGGCGAGCGGACCGCTCGGCGCGGACCCGATCGACCTCGCTGAGCGCTTCGTCGCGCGCCTGTCCGGCGGTGGAGAGGTCCAGCGCCAGCGAATCCGCCGCGGTCTGCTCGCGCGACTGATCGGCGGCCACTTCTTCGCGGCGCTCCATCACCTCCAGCAGGGTTTCCTCCAGGCTGGCCTGACGGCGTTCCAGAGTTCCCAATTCGTGCTGAAGTTCTTCGAGTTGCTTGGAGTTGGTGACCGACCCGGAGTCCAGCAGGCCGCGGTCGCGGTCCTCGCGTTTGCGGACCGCGTCGACCTCGGACTCGAGTTTGGCGATCTGCGCGTCGAGGTCCTCCAGCGCGATACCGAGGACGGCAGCGCGGTCGGCCGCGGCACGCTGGTCGGCCAGCGCCTGGTCATAACGCTGCTGTTCGGGAAGATGGGTGGCGCGGTGCGTGAGTCGGCTGAGCTCGGCGTCTATCTCGGCCAGCTCCAGCAGCGAACGCTGTTGTGCGGCATCGGCTTTCAACCCTGACTCACTCCTTCATCTCGATGTTCCACGGGTCGGTGCGCAACGGGGACACCGTCACTGCCAGCGCCTGGCCGAAATAGCCGCTGAGCAGACCGGCCGCCTGGTGGCACCACGGGTATTCGCTGGCCCAGTGTGCGACGTCGACGAGACCGACGCCGCTGGCCCGGCGGTGTTCGTCGGCCGGGTGGTGGCGCAGGTCGGCGGTCACGTAGGCGTGCACCCCGGCAGCCCGGGCCGCGACCAGCAGCGAATCGCCGGCGCCACCACACACCGCGACCTTCGATACGGCCATGTGCGGATCACCGGCGGCTCGCACCCCCCAACTGGTTTGGGGCAGAACAGCACCCACCCGCGCGGCGAACGCCGCGAACGGCAGCGGCTCAGCCAGGGTCCCGATCCGGCCGATGCCCACGCCGTCGGGCATCGGGGTCCGGGCGAAGACGTCGAACGACGGCTCCTCGCAGGGATGAGCGGCGCGCAGTGCGGCGAGCACCCGGGTACGCAGGGCGGCCGGGGCGATGACCTCGACCCGTTCCTCCGGCCCCCGTTCCAGTGTGCGCTCGGTTCCGGCGGCGGGGTTCGCACCGGGGCCGGGCAGGAACTGGCCATCGCCGACGATGCTCCAACTGCAGTGCGTGTAATGGCCGGCGGTTCCAGCGCCGGCGGCGAACAGCGCCTGCCGAAGCGCCTCGGCGTCCGTCGGCGGCACCAGGGTCACCCAGCGGTCCTGAGCCGGCCCGCCGACGGCCGGGTCCAGCACCGCCTCTACGGTCAGGCCGAGAGCCTCGGCCAGGGCGTCGGACACCCCCGGGCGGGCCGCGTCGGCATTGGTGTGCGCGGTGAACAGCGCTGCGCCGGAACGAATCAGCCGGTGAATCAGCGCTCCCTTCGGTGTGCTGGCGGCCACCGTGTCCACACCGCGCAACAGCAGCGGGTGGTGGGCAAGAAGCAGCCCCCGCGGGCCGACGGAGTCCACGACGGCGGCGGTGGCGTCGACGGCGACCGTCACCGTGTCCACCAGCTCGTCGGGGTCACCGCAGACCAGGCCGACCGAATCCCAGTCGTGCGCGAGCCGCGGGGGGTAGGCGTCGTCGAGGACGGCGATGATCTCGGCAAGCCGGACGCTCATGCCAGCGCCTCGTCGATCGCGGCCACCAGCGCCGGCCAGTCGGGGCGGACCGCCGCGCGCAGGTGGTTCTCCCCCAGCCCGACGAAGGTGTCGCAGCGGCGCACCGCAATACCGTTGGCGGCCAGCCGTTTCCGCATCAACGCCCCGTCCGGGACGGCGAACAGCACGAACGGCGCGCACCCCTCGACCACCTCGAGGCCGAGGCCACGCAGCGCCGCCACCATCCCGGCCCGCAGTTCGGCGAGTTCCCGGGCGCCGCCGCGGGCTTCGGCCAGGGCTTCGGGCGAGCAGCAGGCCGCGATCGCCTCCAGTTGCAGCGTGCCCAGCGGCCAGTGCGGGCGGCGCAGCGCCAGGCGGGCCAGCACGTCGGGGTCGCCGACGGCGTAGCCCACCCGCAGGCCGGCCACCGACCACGTCTTGGTCAGGCTGCGCAACACGAGCACGTCCGACAGACCGGCGCCGGCCAGCGACGGCGGATCCATCTCCCGGGTCGCTTCGCTCCTGCCCACCGGATCCTTCTCCCCGGTCGCTTCGCTCCTGCCCACCGGATCCTTCTCCCGGGTCGCTTCGCTCCTGCCCACCCGCTCCTT
>Ga0194055_10003069_pt1 | contig 13015 bp, 9 predicted proteins | sample SepL449m_MetaG_FD_155482 | JGI IMG/M metagenome (GOLD analysis project Ga0194055, IMG submission 155482) | Anoxic zone freshwater microbial communities from boreal shield lake in IISD Experimental Lakes Area, Ontario, Canada - Sep2016-L442-9m | ecosystem: Environmental > Aquatic > Freshwater >... | reverse complement strand
TACAAATAAGATCATACTGGCATTGGCAACAGGATCTCCGTACCAATGTTTGGCTAAACCAAAACCAAGCGCCAACTCAATTACGGTAATAAAAGATAGCAACCAGAATATTTTCCAAATACGACCCGTACCTTCTGCGGGCGGATGTGAAAAGCTGATCTCTGATGACGACATTACATGTTCACTCATAATGATTTTTTTATTAATAGTTAATCTCTTTTTATATAACAGGTTTACTATGAAAACCGTCTTCGACAAGCTCAGACTGACAACTTTCTGTCATGTTGATGTCACTCTGAGCTTGTCGAAGAGTTGTCGAAACATAGACAGAATGCGACGATTAATTGAAATTTATTTATCAATCGCACCACTAGTTATTATTTAGATTAGATAGAAACATAAGAATACAAATACCCAAACCAGATCCACAAAGTGCCAGTACAATCCGGCCTTTTCGATCATTTCATAATGTCCGCGTTCCTGGAAATGGTCAAGTTTGGTTTTGATCAGCATAATAATATTGATCACCACACCACTGAATACGTGGAATCCATGGAATCCGGTAATGCCGAAAAAATAACTTCCGAAAGATGGAGGCCCTACCTGGGCAATATGTACTTCATTCAGATCGATCTTGCTGATCAGATCAGGTACCGTCAGGTTTTGTAAAGAGGCCGCCGTTACGGTATGGTTATGTTCCAGTATCATAGCACGCAATACTTCAGGCGTGGTATTCTGTAAGGCAGTAGCTACAGCAGCTCCATGAATTTGTTTACCCCATGGATTATGACTTACTGTAGTATTCATCAATTCAACAGCACCGCTATGAGTCAGCACAAAATGTTCGCCGGTCAATAAGTGGGTCCACTCCCATGCCTGACAGGCAAGGAACGCAATACCACCGATGATGGTAAGGATCATATATTGTTCCACCCCTTTCTTGTTCATCTTATGCCCTTCATGAACAGCCAGTACCATGGTAACGGAACTGAAGATCAGGATAAAGGTCATCAAACTCACAAAAGCAAGCGGAAGATCCTGGTGCCCGAAAAAAGGAAAGGCGTTGAATACATGGTTGGCATCTACCCAGCCGTTCAAGCTGAACCGGAGTGTAGCATAACTGATCAGGAAGGCCCCGAACGTAAATGCATCACTCATCAAAAAGTACCACATCATCACTTTACCATAGCTGGCATTGAACGGACTTCTGCCGCCGTTCCACCACTTGGTATTCGTTGGTATCGCTGTTGTTGACATTTATATAACTTTTATTGTTCTCGTTTTATTTTTAAAAGATCGTTTTCAATTTTTTCAATTCTTTACCTGATCATCAGTAAAAAGATCATTAAGTAGATCCAAAGTAGGTCTACAAAATGCCAGTACGTTGCTGCCAATTGAACCGGTACTAGATTTGACCGATCAGCTTTGCCGATCAGTATTTTTATATACAATACCAGTAAGGCAATTCCCCCACCCAATACATGCAGGGCATGAAATCCCACGATCACAAATAGGAAAGAGTACGCTACATTTCCTACTAAGGTGATTCCCTGTGCCCACAATTCCCTGAACCCCATCCACTGCATCACTATAAAAAGAACTCCCAGTACCAATGTTGATCCAACCCAGTCGCGGTAGGCTGCCATCTCTCCTTTTTTCAATGACCGAACGGCCAACATGATACAGACACTACTCAATACAATTGCTCCGGTGCTGTACCAAAACCAATGTGGCAATTCAAAACTCAACCAATTGGCCTGGTTACGTTTAACGATATATGCACTGGTTAACCCGGCAAACATCATCAATATACTTCCGATTCCTACCCAAAGGGTAAATTTATGCGGATGTAATTTTTTTCTTTGTTCCATCACCACCGTATTCATATGATCTTATGTAGCGGAAAAATTGGCAGCATCAGCTTGATCAATATTTCCTGTTACTAACTTTTTAATTTCTGTCTTTCACTTAATCCTTTTATCGGATGTTGTTGCTATAATTTATTAGCATACAAACTCAGCAGCACGATCATCAGATAAAAATAAGAACCAAACATTACCCGTCTTGCACTGCCCACATCCATTTTTATATATAGCCTGATGCTGAGCAACAGCATGGCCACATTACAAGCCAGCACGATCCACATACTTACTATTCCGCTCATATGGAAATAGTAAGGCAAAACGCCCACCGGGATCATCATGGCACTATACATAACTGTTTGCAGTGCCGTGAATTTCGTTGGCCCTTTATCACCAGGTAATAACTTAAACCCTGCAAGCGTATAATCCTTATGGGCCACCCAGGCAATTGCCCAGAAATGGGGGAACTGCCATAAGAACTGGATCGCAAATAAGATCAATCCGCCTGTCCAGATGATGGGCGTATCATAAAACCCAGCCACCCAACCAATGAGGCAGGGCAATGCGCCGGGAAATGCGCCTACCAATACGGCTACCGAATTCTTTGTTTTTAATGGCGTATAAATAAATCCATATAAAAACAAACTGAGTAAACCCAGTAAGGCAGATTCCATATTGAACCGGAACCACATCAACAAAACCCCAGCAACACCAATGATGATGGCAAATACGGTTGCTTCCTGAATGCTCATCCTGCCACTGGCCACCGGCCGGGTAGACGTGCGCTTCATGAGTGCATCGGTATTTTTTTCCAGTATCTGGTTGATGGCATTGGCCGAACCTGTGATCAGCATGCCGCCTGCAAAAAGTAAAAGAACTTGTAGTGTATTAAACCGTACACCCGGTGCGAGCAGGTACGCTACTACCGTACTGAATACCACCATAAAGCTCAACGTGAATTTGATCAACTGAAAATAATCCTTCAGTTTGTCAGCCACTGTAAAACTTTTCGAGCTGGCTATGGTATGTTGTTCCTGCATCTATTTTATTTTTCCTGATCCTCACTGTCTATTTTGCCCATTAGCAAAATGTTCATGTATTCTTTATCCGTGTGTTGTTTCGTCATCTCCCACCGGTACATTCTGTGGAATAAATTCTTTTCCGTCTTTTGCATAATCATAAGCACCACGATATACTTCCGGAATTTCTCCAGGCCAGTTTCCGTGTCCGGGTTTGATGGGGGTGGTCCACTCCAAGGTATTTGAACCCCATGGATTGGTAGAAGTAACCCTTCTTCCTTTGAATATGCTGTAGAAGAAATTGAATACAAATAACAATTGAGCGGCAAAAACCACCATCGCTACCAGACTGATGAATTGGTTCAGTCCACCAAACATTTTAAACGACTCCCAGTTGGAATAGTCATAATAACGGCGAGGCATACCTGCAAGTCCTTCGTAGTGCATTGGCCAGAAGATCAGGTAAGCGCCTACGATGGAGATCCAGAAATGGATAAAGGCCATGGTATTATTAAGGTGGCGTCCAAACATTTTAGGGAACCAATGATATACCCCGGCAAACATGCCGAAGAAAGAGGCTACACCCATTACGATATGGAAATGCGCAACCACAAAATAAGTATCATGTAAATGAAGATCAAGTGCTGAGTTACCCAGGAAGATACCGGTTAAACCGCCACTGATGAACATGCTTACAAATCCGATCGCGAATAACATGCCCGGCGTGAACCGGATATTGCCGCGCCAAAGTGTGGTGAGCCAGTTGAATACTTTGATGGCTGATGGAACGGCAATCAATAAAGTGAGCAACACAAAGAAAGATCCCAGGAAAGGATTCAGTCCGGTTACAAACATATGATGCGCCCAAACCAAGAAGGCCAGTATCGCGATGGCGAACATTGAACCCACCATGGCCATATAACCGAAGATCGGTTTGCGGGCATTGGTAGCAAGAATTTCAGACGACATACCCATGGCAGGCAACAGAATGATATATACTTCCGGATGACCAAGGAACCAGAATAAATGCTGGAACAGGATCGGACTTCCGCCTTCATTGGGTAATATTTTACCGGCAATAACGATATCACTGAGGAAGAAACTTGTTCCCAAGTTCCTATCGAATAATAATAAGATGGCACCAGACAACAACACGGGGAATGACAATACACCCAGCACAGCAGTAAAGAACAGTGCCCAGATGGTGAGTGGTAAGCGTGTCATGCTCATACCTTTTGTACGCATGTTAAGGATCGTGGTGATATAGTTCAAGCCACCCAATAATGAACTTACAATAAACATCGCCATGCTCACGAGCCAGAGGTCCATACCGATCTTACTTCCGCTGGAAGCATCGCCGAGTGCACTCAATGGAGGATAAACTGTCCAACCACCACTGGCCGGTCCGGTTTGTACAAACAAAGAAGAGAACATGATGATTGAAGCCAAGAAGAAGAACCAATAGCTCAGCATGTTCAGCATAGGAGAAGCCATATCACGGGCACCTATCTGCAAAGGAATAAGGAAGTTGGCGAATGTACCACTCAAACCTGCAGTGAGTACAAAGAATACCAGGATGGTTCCGTGCATGGTAACCAGTGCATAATAAAATTCGGGTTGCAGTTTACCACCTTTTGCCCAATGACCCAATAAATCTTCCAACCATGGAAAAGTAGATTCCGGATAACCGAGTTGTAAGCGGAAGATCACGGAAAAGAAACCACCAATGATGGCCCAGATGATCCCGGTAATCAGAAACTGCCTGGCGATCATTTTATGATCCTGGCTGAAAACGTATTTGGTGATAAACGTTTCGTGATGATGATGCTCATGATGTGCATCATGAACACCTGCACCTTGCAATGTGGCTACGCTACTCATATTTATTTTTTTTCAAACCCTTTTAAAAATGAAAATTATAATGCGGCTACTGCTTTTTTGGGAGCAATAGTGTCGGCCGTGGCCGGTGCTTTTTCAGGGAACACCGAAAAATATTCAGCTTTCTGTTCTGATAACCATTTTTTATATTCTTCCATCGTTTCTACAATGATCACACCACGCATAGAAAAATGACCTGCGCCACACATCTGGTCGCAACTGATCTCAAAAGTAAAATTCGGATTACCGGTACGGGTCTTCATTTCTGCCGTAGTATACTTAGGTGTAAACCATTGTGTAGTGGGAATACCGGGTACGGCATCCATTTTCATCCTGAAATGAGGAATCCCTACACTATGAATAACATCCTGTGAGTTGATCACCATTTTAAGCGGAACGCCTACAGGAATATGCATGGTTCCGCTTACATGAATATCATCGAGGCTTGCAGGATCATTGAAATCAACACCCAAGCTATTTGCGCCCTTGGTCAATCTGTAATCTTTGCGGCCCAATATCTTATCAGGGCCTGTATAACGGAATTCCCATCCAAACTGATGGCCGGTAACTTCTACCACGATCGCATTCTTTGGAGGATCGCCGGTGATCTTGAACCAGGCCTTCAAACCAAATACAACCAGTACGGCCAATACGATCGCCGGGATGGTGGTCCATATCAATTCCAGTTTAGTACTATGTGAAAAATAAAATGCTTTGCGGTTATCGCTTTCTTGATATTTATAAGCAAACCAGAACAACAATACCTGGGTAACCACGAAAACCAGTCCGGTTACGGCAATGGTGATCCATAGCATAGTATCGATTTGCTCACCTTCAACAGAAGCTGATCCCTGTGGGAACAAGGTTTTACCATAGTATAGGTCATTACAATACCAGGCGCCGATCAATCCGAACACCAGCAGGCCCATCAATAAAAATGCGTTGATCTTATTATTTTGCTTACGTGTGTTTTCCTCTCCTTTCATTACACTCACATACTCGCTGGCCTTTGCGATCTGGAAGATGACTGCAAATACCAACACACCTAATGCTATCAGTAAAAACTCCTTCATAGTTCAAAGTATTGTCTGTAAAAATTAAACTTATTATTTATAAATCCTTTGCTTTTGAATAGCAACACCAATCATTATGTATGGTGGATCATACTTTCTTTCAGGAAAGGATGATTTTTTGCCAGTAATGAATGACCGCTGATATACCTGCCTGCGCCCCACATGATCAATCCAATGAATAGACAAGGAACACCGAATTCAAATAATCCCAATTCAGCTTTATCGTGCATAGTGCCCGGCATTACCATTTGGTAAAAATCGAGCCAGTGTCCAAAGATGATGAGCCCGGCCATTACGGTCATTAATGTCCAGTTCCTTTTAGCGCCACGTTTCATTAATATTAACAGTGGGCAAAGGAAGTTGATGATCAGGTTAACAAAGAAGATGGTACTGAAAGGCCCAGCTTTGGTAGCCGTACCGATCCGTTGAATAAAGTATTTTGTTTCCTCTGGCTGATTACTGTACCAGATCAGCATGTACTGAGAGAACCATAGATAGGTCCAGAATACAGAGAAAGCGAACATGAATTTTCCGATATCATGTAAATGTTCATCAGTTACATATTCCAGTTGTCCCTTGTTCTTTAAATAGATGATGAAGAGGGCGATCAGAGAAACGCCGGCAACAAATGTACTGGCAAAAGTATACCAGCTATACATGGTGCTATACCAATGCGGGTCGAGACTCATCAGCCAGATCCACGGAATGGTGGACGCCACAGTTAATGTAAATACCACAGCAAACAAAGAGGCAAATACGGTATTATTCCAAACCCATTTTTTTCCGGTTTCATAATCCATGGTACCCTGTTCGTCGGTCTTCAAACTCAATGAGCGCATTTTTTTGCCCAGCAGCCACCATAAAAAGATGGTGATGCCCGACCAGATGGTAAAGAATTCAGGACTTAAGAATTTGCGTTTGCCAAAAAGTATATGATCATTGGCAACGGCTGCTTTATCGAGCCAGGGATAAATATCGGTACGACCGCCCCATACTATAGCCATCAGCACTACGAAGGTGATCACACCTAAAATTGGTACCACACTGGAAATCGCCTCGGGTACCCTGCGCAGGGCTACCTGCCAGCCACCCATGGCCATGGTGGTTACACAAATGAAGAACATACTGGCATTAACTACCAGTAGCCAATAAACGCTGTTTTGCAACAACACCGCCCAAAAGCGGGTACTGCTTACCTCATGCCCGGGACTGGCAAACGGGTGAAAGGCTATAAACCCATACAACAATGCTACCACACCGGCTACGATCAGGCCATACGTCCACTTTTTATAACTGCCCGGTAATTCAAATTGATGGTTCATCTAAACTATATTTTTTGTGAATGCTTTTATTTAACTGTTGGTTTTGCTGTACTGTCCTTCGCGGCTGTAGCCACCACCGCAGGGGCAGCTGTAGCTTTGGGTTCCAGTGTTCTGATATATTGTACGATCATCCAGCGTTGTCTCCGATCTAACTGCGACGCATAGCTGCCCATATTGTTTTGCCCGTAGGTCATTACAAAAAAGATTCTACCATCGGCATACCCGGGAGAAGCAGCGATAATACTTTTCACGCCACCGATCTTGGGAGCCAGTGGACCATTGTTCTCGGCCTTTGGACCATGACATACAGCACAATTGATATTGAATAAGCGACCAGCTTCCAGGCTGTCGGCATGATTCAACGGAGGCATCGGATTCTTGATCTGAGCACTCAATACGATAAGGCCATTGCTGTCGTTCGGTACGGTAAAGGGAAATAGTTCGCCTCTTTGGATCGTTCCGGTAACCGGCATATTGTTATAGAAGATCTTATCGCCTTTTTTATCCGCATCAGTAGTAAAGATGCTGTCGCTACGCTCGGCATAGGTTTCATACGCACGGCTATAGGCCATATCGGGCATATAGATCTTACCGGGCTGGCGTTTGCTGTCGCAACTACTCACGATGACCATTACGGTTGTAATTAAAATTGCGGTGATATAGGTTGTTCGTTTCATTTATCAATGATCAATTATACAATTATCAATTAATGGCCTTTGGTTCTTTATACAGTTTTTGTTCCCGGTCGTAACGGCCGATCCACCATCCGGTTTCAGCGTGTTGTACATTCACTTCGCTGGCGCCGGCCTGTGTCAGGAATGCCTGTACCTCTGCATCATTGGTTTTATCAGTACACTCAATGGCCATCACAAAAAGATCGTCGGTGGCCCTTGGATGAAAATGATGCTTCTTCACAAACGGAGCCATCTGGCATAAGTAGCAAAAAGTAAGTACCATGCCAATGGCAGAGAACAATACCGTAAGCTCGAACGTGATGGGTATCCATGCAGGCAGCGCAAAATGCGGTTTACCGCCGATATTCAGCGGCCAGTCTTTGGTAAATATCCAACTGATGCTGGTGAGTGCTGTGGTGGTTCCGGTGATGGCATAAATAAAGCCCGCGGTATGAATGCTGGTTTCGCGCATACCGATGGCATGATCCAGTCCGTGTACAGGAAATGGTGTGTACACATCATGGATCTTGTATCCTGCCTTGCGAACATTTTTCACTGCAGGAAACAATACCTTTTCATCATCAAAACAACCCACTACAAATTTTTTAATTCCTCCGGCCATATTTTAAACATTTAACTTCTTAATCCTATTAAATTTTCTAAGCTCCTTAGTGTGCGTGTTCTACTTCTTCAATATAAAATTTCTCAGCATCTGCTTTTTCAATATCGGTCATCTTCACTTTATAATTCTCTCCACTGGTTTTCAAAATAGCCTTGATCTCTGCCACAGCAATAACCGGGAAGTATTTTGCGAACAGGAAGAAACAGAAGAAGAATAAACCGAAAGTACCGAGATAGAATCCGATCTCATAAATACTAGGGCTATAATAAGTACTCCATGATGAGGGCAGGTAATCGCGGTATACCGAAGTAACGATGATCACGAAACGCTCGTACCACATACCAATATTCACGATGATACTCATAAAGAAAGTAACCGTGATATTCCTCCTGAGTTTACGGCTCCAGAACAACTGTGGCGATACCACGTTACAGAACATCATAAGCCAGTAGCTCCAGCCGTATGGACTGAACAAATTGGCCCTGTTCTGACTAAAGGCGTACCACTCGTATGGATTTTGTCCGTACCAGGCTATGAACAACTCGGTGAGGTAGGCACAACCTACAATACTACCGGTGAGTACAATGATCTTATTCATGGCCTCAATATGGCCTACGGTGATATAATCCTGAAGGTTCAATACTTTCCGCACCACGATCATCAGTGTTTGCACCATGGCAAATCCGCTGAAGATAGCACCCGCCACAAAGTAAGGAGGGAAGATGGTGGTATGCCAGCCCGGAACAATAGACGTGGCAAAGTCGAATGATACAATGGTATGCACACTCAATACCAGCGGTGTACTTAAACCGGCCAGTACCAGTGATAAAGATTCATGGCGCTGCCAGTGTTTGGTGCTTCCGCTCCATCCAAAAGATGCCACGCCATAGAACATTTTTCTGAATTTTGTTTTGGCGCGGTCACGTACCGTAGCCAGATCAGGCAATAAACCTGAATACCAGAACAACAATGACACGGTGAAATAAGTAGAGATCGCAAATACATCCCACAACAACGGTGAATTAAAGTTTACCCATAATGGTCCGCGTGAATTGGGGTAAGGCATTACAAAGAAGGCCATCCAAACACGACCCATATGCCAGATCGGGAATTGACCCGCACAGATCACCGCAAAGATGGTCATGGCCTCAGCCGCACGGTTCACCCCGGTTCTCCATCCCTGACGGAATAATAATAAGATCGCTGAAATCAAAGTACCCGCATGACCGATACCGATCCACCATACAAAGTTGGTAATGTCCCAACCCCATCCGATGGTCTTGTTCAGGTTCCACTGTCCGATACCATAGGTCACCTCGCGGTACACACTGTATACCCCAAATAATAATAAGCAGATGCTTATCACAAATCCAATGTACCAAAGCCTGCTCGGCTTCATCTCAATGGGGCGAATGATGTCTTCCGTTATCTGGTGATAGTCTTTGTTACCATTTACCAGCGGTTCCCTTAGTTGCGATTCGTATTTCAGTAATGACATATCGTGAATTAAGCGGCCTTGCTGTTCCCCCGTTTCATCGGGACCGGTTTGGCCATTTTTATTTTCAAACTTTATTGTTAACGCTCCTACTGTTTACCCTTCATGCTTCTCTTCCACACCAATATGCCTGTCGGTATTCCTTACCTTGGCGAGGTAACTAACGTTGGGCAATACGTGCAGTTGCTCCAGCACATAGAAATTACGGTGCTTTTGCTCTACATTTCTGATCTTATAAACATCACTTTCCTTGTCGTTCACGTTACCAAAGCTGATGGCGTTGGTAGGACAAGCTTGCATACAGGCCACTTTCACATTTCTTACCAGTGAAGGATCCTCTGCTTTTTTAGCGATCAGTTTATTCTCTTGTAAACGTTGCACACAGAAAGAACATTTTTCGATCACACCTCTAGACCTTACGGTTACATCAGGATTCAATACCATGCGGGTAAGATCATCATTCATCTGCAATACCACTTCGTCCATATCTACCCCAACAATTGGTTTTTGGTTATCCGGGAAGCTATCGGCACCGGTATAATCCAGCCAGTTGAAACGACGTACTTTATAAGGACAGTTGTTGGCACAGTAACGTGTACCGATACAACGGTTATAGGTCATTTGGTTCAGTCCCTCACTGCTATGGTTAGTGGCAGCAACCGGACAAACATTTTCGCAAGGTGCGTTATCGCAATGCTGACAAAGCATGGGTTGGAAAACCACATCCGGATTTTCCAGATCGCCCGTGAAATAACGGTCGATGCGCAACCAATGCATCTCATGTGCTTTCTGTACCTGCATCTTTCCTACCACGCTCACATTGTTCTCGGCAGTACAAGCCACTACACAGGCGCTACAACCTGTACAGGTATTCAGATCAATGCTCATCCCCCATTTGATTCCCGGCTTTTCGTAATCGGGATACATGGTAGCATCTTTTACAAAATCAGTTTTCCCCTCGGCCATATTGTTCTCCCTTTCCTTGGTCACTTCTTCCAACAAGCCTTCCGGATTGGCCAGGAAACTGCTGAGGTTGGTTTCAAAAATGATGGGCCTGCTTTCGGTAAATCCATGCACCTGCGTTTGTGCCAGTGGGTAAGTATTGTTTGTTTTTTCAACTTTTGCTTCGCCAGAATATTGAATGGTAGTACCATCAAAACCGGCAAGCGGATATACGTTCTGACCGGCGCCATTGGCTGCCATGCCGATATATTCTGCAGTATTATCTTTATTAGCGCTCTGTCTTCCGTATCCTACAGCAACCGCTACAACAGCAGGATGCATACCCGGTATCACGATCACCGGCAGTTCCAAAGATTTGCCATTGGCCGTGATCTTCACAACTGGTTTTTCAGGGTGCACTTCATAATTGCTCTGGTGCCCATGGTCCTGATTCATTACATCTAATCCCAATAATGATTTGGCCATTGCGGGACTCATCATTACATAGTTGTCCCAGGTTACCTTAGTGATCGGATCAGGCAATTCCTGCAACCAGGGGTTATTGGCCTGTGAACCATTGCCTACAGATACTTTCTCATACAACTGGAATTCAACCGGAGCTGATTTTACAGCAGCGATTTTTGAAGCCGCATCACTTAATTTACCGTTGCTGAAGGCAGTGCTACCAACTGTTGGAGTAGCAGGTTCTACCACACCATCCTGCAAGGCTTTATTATAAGTATCAATACTGCCCAGTTTCCCGGTCCAGTAATTTTTGAAATAAGTTTCGTAATCGGTTACTGCTGTTCCGCCCGCTGGAGCAGCCGGTTGGCTCCATTTCAACAAGGATGTTTGGAAAGCCCTTGTTTTAAACAGCGGATTGATGGTGGGTTGCAGCATGCTGAAATACCCGGTCTTGGGTTCTGCATCACCCCAGCTTTCAAGCCAATGGTGTGAAGGAATGATATAGTTACACAGCTCCGTGGTTTCATCCATGGTGCCGTTGAAAGAAACAGATACTGTATTCTTTAAGCCAGACAACAGTTTTGCTTTATCCGCATAGCTGTAAACCGGATTGGCTCCCTGTACCAGCAAGGCGCCGATCTTTTTATCATTCAGGTCGGTAACCAGTTGTGTCATCTCTGCGTCTATCCCTTTACGATAGTTTGAAGTAACTGCCCAGTTGATCGTAGTTCCGTTTGCACCAATGGCTTCATTGATGGCATTCACGATCATCTGTATATTCACATCATTGCTTCCGCAAACTACCAGTGCAGCGCCTTTATTGGCAGCCAGTGCAGCAGCAGCAGTATCAATACCTTTCAACAATTTGGCATCGGTGATGCTAACCGGTGATAATCCGAGTCCGAGTTTGGTCAGCAACGCCAACGCAATTGCCCCTGTTTCAGATGGCTTATGCACATAACGGTCGTCGGCATTGCTACCGGTCATGCTCATCATGCTTTCAAAATGAAAATGCTTGCTGAGCTCCGGTTTTTCGCCGGTTACTTTTCTATTCTTTGAATATTGTTTGCTGAATTCGGTAGGACTAATCCAGCTACCCAGGAAATCGGCGCCGAGGCTCACGATCACTTTGGCATTGTTGAACTGGTAAGAAGGGATGGCCCTTTTGCCATAACAGGCTTCATTAGCCAGCAACATACCACTATAACTAACCGCATCGTATTGTACGTGGCGGCTGCCGGGATATTTCGCTAAAAATTCGGTGATCAGTTGTAAAGTAGAAGGCGAGTTGATGGTAGAAGTTAATAATACCACCGCTTTCCCACCAAGGGCAGCCAGGGCTTCGGTAACCAGTTTATCGGCACCATCAAAACCCGGGATCTCTTTAAATTCATTGCCTGCTTTTTGCATCGGATAGCGTAAGCGGGTCATATCATACAGGTCGAGCACAGATGCCTGCGACTGAGCGCTGGTAGCACCTTGGGTAATGCTCGATAATTCATTCCCTTCGATCTTAATGGGTCGTCCATCTCTTTGTTTTACCACTACTGAAACCACATCTCCTCCATTCACATAGGTAGAAGCATAATAATCGGCTACGCCGGGAATTACGTTATCGGGCCTTTGTAAATAAGGAATCACTTTCCTCACAGGCATTTCGCAA